>Ga0310691_10000948_pt1 | contig 48719 bp, 32 predicted proteins | sample 176DNAGHGlowgp2_FD_203887 | JGI IMG/M metagenome (GOLD analysis project Ga0310691, IMG submission 203887) | Sheep rumen microbial communities from Palmerston North, Manawatu-Wanganui, New Zealand - 1766 DNA GHGlow gp2 (v2) (version 2) | ecosystem: Host-associated > Mammals > Digestive system >... | reverse complement strand
TGGTTGTAGTTGGTCTTGTAGTTGCTGGAAACGCTGAAGGCGGCTCCCGTGGAGCCGTTGGGGATAGGAACCACTTCAAATTCAACGGTTGCCGAAATGCTCTTTGCGGCGTTGGAAACATCCACGGACGACACGCTGCAACGGATGTGCGCTGTCCCGGTGACGTCTGTTGCCTGCAATGTGGCCGATGAACCGGAGGCGGTCAGTTTCACGCTGGAATCACCGTCGACCACGGTCCATGCGTATTGCAAGCCCGAATAGGAAACCTCCTGATTGCCTGACACCAGACGCGTTTTCAGGCTGGTGGAGCGGTTCTTATACAGATAATAAGAATGGTTGTAAATGTCCAGATAGGTGGGGGACACGGTAATGGGGACATCGGCATAAATCACATCCTGGCCTTTCTGGGCCTTGAGTCTCACGCTTACTTTCCCCTGGGTAATGCCTGTCACGCTAATGGTGGTTCCGCTGATGGAAACGGCCACTTTGTCAGGCACGCTCAAGCTTACGAGCGAAAGGGTATAGCCCGATGCTTCTTCCGTGCCTCCGGCCGTAGCCTGCTGCAGGATGGAGTAGCTCAGCGTCTCCTTGCCGCAGGCGGGAAGGGTGAGCGGACTCACCGTGAAGGAAGAAAGGCGCTGGGCCCCGGACATGTCCAGTTCCAACAGGCGGATGCGCCCTCTCTCCATGAGTCTGTCCAGACCGGTATTGATGCAGCCCAGCTGCACCTCTGATGCATCCAGGGCTTGCACGCAAAGGTTGGACAAAAGCCCGGTGGGGGTGGGAATGTTGAGCGTTATGGAAGCCGGAGCACCAGCTGCAACGGCCTGGGAAAGGGTATAGCGAACATGTTTATACGTCTCAGCACTGGTAGAAGTGGAAACGGCTATGAACGGCGCATCCGGGTCCGTACGGTCCACCGTGAACGGACCGGTAATATTGCGGTTGGTAGATACCACAAGGTACTTGGTGCCGTCCGGAACGCCGGAAAGCTTGATGCGTAGTAGCGCTCCAGCGTGTTTGAACTCCAGTTTCTGGCCAGCAGTATTAACGGCTACCATGGGAACGGGAGAATTCTCAGAGGTGGGTGCCGATGTGTCCAGAGAATACTCTTCCGGCAGACGCATGCCCAGCACGGAGCCTCCCAATCCGGGGAAATCATCCTGGGCAAGGTAGTCCGGATAGATGGCAAAACCGTCGCGTTCTCCGTTTTTGGGAAGCTTGAATCCGGCAGTAACAAAGCCGCTGCCCGTTTCCAGCGTGGCAGTATAGTAGTGGGCGCTGACGGGGCTGCCTGAGACATAGTAAACTGCAATGCGGTCGCTTCCATTCCAGGTGAATGTTCCGGCATCCGTGATGTCTGCCTTGGATTGCGGAGACAACTGCTCTACCTGGGCTTCCACCAGCTCAAAATCGGGCTCCAGCGCCTCCCTCTGGCAGGAGAGCGCACACAACAGGAACAGCAATAACAAATACTTATCTCGCATAAGGATCATCAAAGCGTTTTGCCAAACGCACATGGAACCATCTCTTGGTCTTATAAGGGTCGGCCAGGCCAATATACAAATTGTTCAAAGCCCTGGGTACAGAGTATGTATGAAGGGTGGGATCCATGTCATAAAGGTCAACATGGAAGTAACTGTGGGAGCCATCAAAATAGCAGATGTATCTGGGATAATACTTCTGATTGGTATAGTCGTTCTCCTGACCGGCTTCGTCATAGGCAGGCGCATCCCCGCCTCCAGGCAGGAATACGCAACCCATCGGTTCCAGATAGGTGTCCCAATCCGACAGGCTTATGATGTCAAATTCGCAGTATTCATTTCCTCCTTCCAGTTTAGTGGGAAGTGACACATCTCCCTCCGGCCAGACAAAGCAGTCCGGGAAGATGATGATGCCCTTCTTGCCGTTGACATTTGCCAGCATATACCGGCCGGTATCTCCTCCTATGCGTGGCAGGATGGCTCCGCTGCGCCCCGTAAAGACATAGTCAATCTGAGTCATGGTGGGCAAATGCCATCCACGGGTATTTTGACCGCCCACTTTTATTGCGGGGGAATAACTCCTGTTAACCAGGATATCTACCATGTCCATTTTGAAAACATCATAGATGTCGGACTCGGTAGGTTTCTCCGGATGTTCCGTGGATCCGCTGTAGGCACTCCACTGGTGTTCTTGAAAAGTGTACTGATTTGTACTCACCTGATAAGTGAGGTTGCCTGTAGCAAACATCACTGCTTCTCCACCGCCAATGCTGAAGACGCCGTTTACGCAACCGGACGGCACCTGAATGATGCTTACTTTCCTGGTTTCACTGGCACACTCCCGTCCATTGCAGGATACGGTGCATTTCAGTACCACATCTCCAGTTGTGGTGCCGGCTTTAATCCTTACGAACTGCTGGTTTGTGGCGCCGTCAAAGGTAACCAGACTGCCGCCCTCAACAACAGTCCATTCAAAAGAAAGGGCTGCGGCCGATACTTCAACACCATTGACCACAGGATAGATTGTCTCTGCGTGGATGTTGTTCTTGGGTATATAGGGATAGGATTCCCTGAAACGCAGGCCGGAAAAGTTGTTCACCGTGACATCCGTACTGGCTATCAGCGTTACGCCGCCCTTGGTGGCGCTGAGGGTAATATGGGAAGAACCTGGCGCCAAAGGCGTGAGGGTAATGGTGGTCCCGCTCACGGATACATCCAGGCTCACAGGGTCGGTGTTTCCTACAACGGCTAAAGAATATCCGCTGGCCGACTGGGTGCCGCCGCCGGTTCTGACCTGCTGGATGGTGAAGCTCAGACTGCTGCCAGCCTGGCCCGTGATGAGGGAAACGTTCTGGGAGAGTTTGAAATTGGCCAGGGCGCCTGTGCCTGTCATGGTAAGGCTCAGAGGAACCACTTGTGCCCGTCCTACAGTAACAGGCGTGGAATAATACTCACCGGCTGTACCCAGGACGGTATTTTTGACGGAATAGGCGCTGACCTTGAGGAAGGAATAATCTCCCGCCGGAACCGGGACATTAAGTACCTGACCGTCAATAATAGCGGGTGCTTCTACGGCATAAGTCCAGCGCATTTCCTTCTCAGTACCGGGGACCATGTCTGCTAATACAGGGCCGCTCAAGTCAACATTATATTCTCCGGAAAGGGGCTTGTCTGTTGTTACAGTCAAATACTTTGTTCCTTTAGGAATTCCGTCCAGGGTGAGCCGCAGCGCGCCGGACAGGGCCTTGAAACTCAAATCCCCGTCATTGACTGCCAGCATGGGGATGGGGAATACATCCTCATCTATGGAATAGTCCTGCGGAAGATTAACGAGCAAGGTATTGCCTACTCCGGATGCGTCATCCAGGGCAATGCATGCGGGGTACAGGGCATATCCGTCCCGTTCCCCGCTCTTGCTCACTTGGAAGGTTCCGGTAACAGAGCCCTCACCGGCGGTCAGGGCCGACACGAAGTAGGTTGAAAAAGCCGCCGCGGGAATTGTATAGTGAACGGCGAGCTTGTCAGAACCGTGCCAGGTGAAATCTACGGCAGGAGTGTCGGCGAAGATTGCCGTAAGTGTCTGCCCGCTGTCGTCGGGGAGCATATCCTGTCCGTCGGCTTCAGGATTCTCTCCAGTCTGGGCCCCCATGTCTTCACCTCCGGCGCCAATATTATCATCTCCGCTTTCATTCATGTTCTCTCCGCTGGCCAGGATGTCTTGGAGCGCCCGCCAGGTAAGCGTTTCACCCACGCCAAGGGTTTCCAGCTGGCCTTTCCACGTAATTCCTTCCCCAACGGCATAGACGGCCGGGAAGTCCAGATTGACAAAGCGGTGCTTTTTGTTCGGGGCAAAACTGAGCGGCGTTCCGTCCGTGCGCCTTATAGTCAGGGTCCGGGTATCAATTTCATCCCCGGTAAAGCTGATTTTCAGATTCTCTATGGTCTTGGGAAGGGCCAGGACGGTGATGGAGAGGAACTTATCCTTTTCCAATATCTTATCCAAAGTGAAACTGACTGAGGATTCGGTGGTCACATAATTACCGGTAGTGCCGGCAATATCAATGGTAAACTTTCCTACAAGCGGGGAGTCATCAGTGGTTGAAAGCGTGAAGGAGGTGAGATGGATGGAAGGAATGAGCGAACTGGTGACCACAAACTCAAAGGCGGTGAAACGGGGTTCGTACTCCAGTTGGATAATGTCATGCGAAGGGCTTGCGGCCGATGTAAAGGCCCACAGATAAGCATGGCGCATGTCGGGGTCGCTTCGTGTGAGGTCTCCGTCCACCGTCCAGCCCAACTCCTGCGCCTGCGGAATAGTGCAGGTCATGGTAAAATCGTCATCCACGGTCTGGACAATGGTAATTTTTCCGTCCATTCCTTCCGTGGTCGGCGAGGGATACAGGCTGTAGAACTTGTGGGCGCCGCTTTTCCAGTTCAGCGGATCCTGAACTTTGACTGCCTCGGCAATGCTCCGCTTGCCGCTGGTTGTGATGGTTCCTACTTTATAGTCGGCCCATTCAATAGGAGGGATGCCGGCCTTGGCCTTGTCGCTCATGATGCGAACGCGGTCACCCTCTATCCAGTCAATGCGCTGAGACAAAGGGTCGTTGCTGCCGTCATAGCTGGTTTTGGTGACTTCAGTACTGGCCCCCGTAACTGCAAAGCGGATGGCCTCCTCTGACAGGGAAGGCACTTCCCGGGTACAGGAAAGCAGAATCAGCAGCAGCCAGGCAAATATGAGACGGGCTTTCATTACTTTTCCTTGATTAAGCGGATGGGGTAAAAGTAATTGTCGTTGGTCTCTATATTATGGCCAAACAGGCTGCCCATATTGTAGATGTAGCCATAGTCATCGCCATTGCCGAGCCAGTAATAGAAGGTGTCGGCATAATAGGTAGACCAGAAGTACTTGTGATAGGGGAGGAAGGCCACGCCTGCAGCCTCCAGCTTGGCCCACTCATACAGGTTATAACGCGTTCGGGCGGCGGCATCCCGGGCGTTCGCCTGGTTGATGAAGTTGGGGACCTTCACGTCGGCGGGGTGATTGTAATGGTCGGGGAAAATCATCAGGCCAGGCACGCTGTCAACGATACAGAAGACAAAGCGCGCGTTGGGCGTGGAGCCCACCTGGAAACAGTCGCGGTCAAACAGCAGGTAGGTCCAGTAGTCGTACATCCACAGATGCCGCCATCCCAGAGTCTCAACACCCCCTATCCAGATGGGCGTGTTCCCGTTATGGAACTCCCTGGCCTCTTCACGGTCGAACAAATCCCGTTCTTCGGCATCTTCGAATGGCTTGGCTACACTGGTATAACCGCTTCTGCGGTACAACTGGTTGGGAGAGATGGTCAGGGTGCTGCCCTCGGCACCTATGGCCAGACCGTTTCTCAGAAGAAGCCCGCCGGTAGAGAAGAAGACCTTTTTGCCGGCCGAGCCTCCGGCCGACACGGAAAACACGCCCGGAACTGAACCGGCAGGGTTTTTAAAGACGTCTATGCTGAAAGGGTCGCTGGTAATGCTCATCCCCTTATAAGTGGCCGTGCAGCGGACCACCACCGTAGCTGCGCTGGCAGGCGCGGTGAAGGAGGTGGTGCGGGCGTTGACGCCAAATACGGAGGGGCTGGCTCCGGAAACCACTTCCCAGTCATAGGTAAACTCCTGGGCCATGGATACGGGCACCTCAATACCGCTGTACAGCAGCACTACGGCCGTGACGGGAATGGTGTGTCCCACGCACACCATATCGTCGGCCTTCAGGTTGATGCCATATAGGCCGCTGACGGTCACCAGGGCGCGGTTGCGTATAGTGTAGTCGTCCCGTTGGGCGGTGACGGCAATGCTGGCAACTCCTTCCTTGTGGCCCGTTACGGTAATGGTGGGCGGGGTTACTGAATTATCTACGACCACCGAGCAAATGTCGCGGTCGCTGGAAGTTGCGCTCAAATATACATCCGTGGTGGGAGTCAGGGTAGTCCCGGACAGGTAATTGGCTTCAAAAACCAGCGTCTGGGTCTCTTCCAGCATCAGGGAAGCGTCGCTCACGCTGAAGGTGGCAAGCCCGTCGGGGCCGGGGTGAACCTTCAGCGTCACTTTCCGGCCTTCGGCGCGGAAAACGCCATAAGTGTCGGCATCATTGGCAAAGCCAAGGGGCTCGTCGCTGTCATTGTAAACGGCGGCCGACAGTGTCTCATGGACGCCCACAGGCAGCGGAAGGTTAATGGTGAAGGTCTCAGTGGAGGTAAGCGCGTTGAGCAGGGTGAAAGTCACCGTTTCCCCGGAGCCGGAGGCCGTGGGGTTGTCTGTGGAGATGAACGGCGCGTCAGGGTCTGTGGTGTCCACGCAAAAGTCTCCCGTAAGTTTTCTTCCCGTGTGGAAGACAATCTTCTTGGCTCCGGCGGGAACGCCAGTGAGCGTGACGCGAAGAACCCCTCCCACATGCTTGAATTCCAGTATGTTACCTGTAGAATTGACGGCAACCATGGGAAGCGGGGAGAAAGTGGTGTAGTAAGACTTCCACACCACGCTGGAATTGTTTATCTCATAATTGCTGGGGAGGTTCACATACAGGTTGGGTTCCCCATGCTGGCTTAAAACGGCGTAGGAAGCGGGATAAACTGCGTAATTGCTCCGCGTTCCGTTATTCTGGGAGATGAAGATACCTCTTCCCACGGCATCCGTGGTAGTATAAATGGCATCATAGTACTGCGAGAGCGGCGGGGCGGCAAACCAGATAGCAATCTGGTCGCCTTCCGTCCAGGTAAGGAGACCGCTGTCGGAATCAATATCAGCCTTGGTTTGTACCAGGGGCTCTGACAAAGCCACAATCTCAATTTTGTCGCTCTTGCCGTTTTCCGGGGACAGACCTTCCCGCTGGCAGGAAAGCACCGGCAGCAATAACAAGGGAAGCAGGTATAGTTTGGGAGTTTTCATCACAAGGTTATTTTCCGGACGGGACGGACTCTCATATAGCGATAATCAGCAGATGATCCATCCACTGTAAAATAGGCGTATTTTGTGTCGGCATATAAGTTGAACCCGACATACCCCCAGTCCTTGGTCCTGTAACAGATATATCTGTAGTCATACATTCTGGGCCCTGCCGGGGTAGAGGTATTATAATCCGTTATAGGACCGTACATTCCGCCCACAAGGAATACGGCTCCTGCAGATTCCAGGTACTTCTCCCACTGTTCCCGTGTGAGGCGGTTGTATGAGGGGGCTGCCACGGCGTTGATCCTGCTGGGATAGGCCATTTCCTTGGGCCAGACAAAACTGTCGGGGAAAAGGATAACGCCTTCCCTTCCGTCAACCTCGGCCAGCATAAAACGGGCGTTGGCGGTCTTCCCAATGGTACTTGCCTGCCCTTTGGCAGTAGTCCTGGACTTGATAATATAGTCAAACTGGTCCTTGGTGAGCATGTCCCAGCGGGTGGTGGCTTCACTGCCAATGTAGATAGGGTGCGTGGAGAAGTAGGAATCGTTGCCGCTTACACATACCCCCCTCCCAAATACATCCCGGTAGGTTGTGGAGTACTGAGGTAAAATCATGCTTTCTACACCGGAATAGGCGTACAACTGGTCAGGGCACAGCTTGTATTGGGTGTTATCAATGTCGTAGATGAGGTTTCCGCTGGCAAAATACACCTTGTCCCTGGTAGAGACGGAGAACTCACCCTTGCAGATACCTTGGGCATTTATCAGAGTCAGCCGGCTCTCCCCGGTGAGTGACAGGGAAGGATTGGCCTTGACGCGGACGGTACACCTGACGGTGACGCTTCCGGTAGAGGCTCCCGTCTTTAGCAACACGGAAGATCCCTCACCGTCAAGGGCCACCTGAGCCGTAGCATCAGGCACCAATTCCCACTCATAAGTGAAGAGCTCGTCGGAAGTAATTTCCTGGGATCCCGAAATCACCTTGGCCGATATTATCCTGCTCCAGTCCGTGAACATATCTTCCCTCCCCACGTCCACGCTTACGCCGTCCAGGGGGCGGACGGTCACTTGGGATTCGGCGGTCAGGGAATTGTCGCCCTTGACGGCGCGGACGCGGATGGTTGCCGTTCCCGGCGCCAGCGCTTTCACCTGTACGGTGTTGCCCCGCACAATCAGTTCCACTACTCCCGGTTCAGATACCGACACCGGTTCAAGCGTATAACCGGAGGCCATGTCCGTACCTCCGCCCAGTTTGATTTCCCGCACCGAAGCGTTGACCGTAGTGAGCTCACCGGGTATGATGGCAGAAGAAAGATCTGTAAGGGTAAAGGAAGCCAGGCAGGAAGCTCCGCCAAGGTTCAGCGTAGCTGCAACCCAATTGCCGCGGGACATGATCCGGCCCTCAGTCCTGGATGCTGAAGCAAGGAGGGTAGTGGCGTCGGCAGAAAGCGCTTCCACCTGGAACTGGGAATACGACCCCTGCGGGTGCGGAATATCCAGAGTGGCCGATGCTGCCGCGCTGAGCGCTTCCGGCAGTACAAAGGTGACGCTATTCTGCACACCATCCTGGGCCGACTGCTCCGTTTCCACATAAGGCAGAGCGGCCGGAGTTGAAGGGAAAGTCACCAGGAAAGCACCGCTGATGTCGGCATCCGTAGTGAAGCGGAGATACTTGGTGCCGACGGGAACACTATTGAGCGTCAGGCGCAACAGGGAGGCCAGGTGATAGAAACTCAGATTCTCTCCGGCCGTATTCACGGCCAGCATGGGCTGGGAAGAGGGCGTTCCGTCGGCCAGCGTGTAGGTGTCGGGGAGAACAATCCTTAAGCTGCCGCCACCCAGTCCGGGATGACTGTTGTCGGCAAGGCTGGCAGGATACAAGGCATATCCTGTCCGGATTCCGTTCTTGCTTACCGTGAAGGTGGCGTTTTGGCTCCCGGCTCCGGAAGTAAGCTGGGCATTGTAATAATGGGAGAAGGAAGTGGATGAAGAAGTGTACCAGACGGCTATTTCATCCCCTGGCTGCCAGCTGAACTTTCCGTCGGCGGCTATAGTGGCCTTGGACGGAGGCATCGGCTGCTCTGCAAACTGGGCAAAGAACTGCTCCGTTTCTCCGCTTATGCTTTCCCGGGTGCAGGACAGCATGCAGAGAAAGGCTGCCATGATGGCCAGATACCTGTTCATTCCCATATATTGTTGTATTCGGTGTTGGTAGAAAGGTCGCGCGTTACCACTTCCTGTGGCGTGGTAATCAGTTCAAAGACCAGAGATTTGTCACCGCCCAACACAAAAATGACGTTATTGATTTCGCCTGCGTACATAGGTACTGCGGCGGGAATATCCTCATAGGTCCTGGACCACGCGTCGTGAGCGACCGTCCAGGAAAGCAGGATGGCATAGGTTTCCGGAACCAGCCAGAGGTCGTTGGCCTGGGAGTAGGCCGTCCCTTCACTGTCAATAGGCCCAGCGGTTTGCGCAATGATAACCGGAGAATCGGCCTTTTCCCTGGCGAGCCAGCCGGTGCCGTCGTTGTGCCCGTCCCCCTTTTCAATGTCGTACTTTCCTTTGTTCCAGGGCGTTACTTTTATGGTTACGTCCGTCACGGTATAATAGGGCGCCGGGTCTACATCGGTGAACACTTTGCCGGGCTTTATGGTAATTGTTCCCAGCCGGGCAAGGACGTGCTTGAAGACCAGCGTGTTCTCCTTCAGGTAATTGGGCGAAGCCATGTATGCGCAGAGCACGTCGGTGTCGGTGTCGGCATTTACGAAGGTATTCTCAGGCTCGTTGTAGATGCGCAGATTGGAGGCCAGGAAATGATACGAAGGGTCGGGGGAGGGCCACAGGTGGGTTGACACATAAGCGCCTTCCGTGTCCGACCAGCTATAGATATCACTGTTCCATACGGGAACCTGATCATCCAACGGACCGGCAGTGGCGCTCACATAAAATGAGGACAAAGAGGTCACCGGGGTGGGAACCTTTGTCTGGACGCCCATACTTGCCTGGGAAGGACCTATCTGTGCCCCGAACACTATGCGTTGCTGCTCTCCCACAGCCTGCTTGTTGCAGGAAATGGAGAACAGGCACACGGCGACAATTGCCAGATATGGAGAAATCCTGTTCAAACTGACTTAATTACGCCGAATCAGGCGGATGGAATAGAAATAAGTGTCTTTTTTTGCGGGAATTACTATATTCTCCCCACCACCGTAGTTCGTATAGAAACCTTTTGCAACGCTACCGGTTTCGGTCTTATTGGTCTGGCCTGTATCCATCGCGTAATAAAGGCCTCCGTCAAAACTGTCATATCCGCCCGAATCTTTGTTATAGCGGTATTTCTTATAAGTACCGCTTATATCGTCTTCATAAGTTCCTGTTTGTGGCAGAAAGACCACGCCCTCATCCTGCAACAGGTACATCTGATCCATGGTATAAACCAGGTTGTAACCGGTTGTGTTGTTGGTTGAATTGATAGAGGCGGCAACAGGAAGAGGAATACCGTCGGGATGGATATAACCGTCAGGAAGCAGCATGATGCAACGGATGTTCCTGCCCAGGTCGTTGGTAATACTCACCCGTGCATAACGGGCATCTTTCACTCCGTTCAAAGTAATGCCGCGACGGCTTTTTAGAATATACTCCCATTCGCTGATACGCAATCCGCTCCATCCGGTGGTATAGTCATCGGAATCGAAGTCGCTGTAAATCCGGTTGTGATTCATGGGATTGTCATGCCACTTAATGGGTACTTCGTCTTCATTGAAAAGGTCGGCCTTCTCCTGGGTGTTCGGTTTTCCGGCAGGTCTTTCCCTGGCCAGATAATACCCTATCTGCGTATCAAAGAAGGTGTATTTGTCATTTACTGCATCGTAGAAAAGGTTCCCCGGTGCAAAGAATACATTGTTGAGCTCATTGTCTACGCTGTAGAGGCCGCGTATGGCTCCGTATGGAGCATCTTCCATAATGCGGATGGTATGGGGATTGCTCACTACCTCCTGACCTTCCAGGACGGCTTTGCACACCACAGTAATGGTTCCCTCCTGATTACCGGCCCGGAGCCATTTGTACCGGGAGGCTGTATGGTCTTCAAAAGAAGCCAGGTTGGCACCGCTGGTGATAACCCATTCATAGGTATCTACATTGTTGGAATAATCCTGTCCATCCCGGCGGAAGAAAGCTGTGAGGGGAATGGCGCCACCGGTAAGGATTTTGTCGGCACTTCTGAAACTCACGTGGTAACCGCGGCTCTTGACCGTGATGTTGGAAATACACTTAAGTGACTGATTCCTGCAATAGATGGTGGTTACAAGCCGGGTCGAGCCAAGCTTGAGGCCTGATACACGGATAACAGGGCGGTTGTCTTCAAAGGTGCCGGGCTGTTTCACCACTTCAACCTTCACTATTTCCGGATCTTCTGCATAACTGTCAACTATCAGGCCTTCCACAGTATACAGATTATTCTTGCTGTTGTTCCGTTCAATAGACCAGGATAAATTTGTGGGCGAATCCAAGATATACAACGTAGCATCAGGAACTGAGAATGTATCCATGCTATAAGCCACGCCTGTGCTGCAGTCCAACTCATAGAGATAGCCTTTCCCGCGCTCATAGTCCCAGTCACCCTCTATGCTGAAGCGGGAAGTTGCAGCAGAATTCTCTCCGTCGGGCCAGAGAGCATACTGTACACTATAGGAAGTCCCTTCAGGATGGGTGGACACAATCAGATTGTAACGCAATCCGGCCGGAACCGGAAGGTTCACGGTAACGGTTCCTGAAACCGTGGTGGGGAACCAGTAAAGTACATAAGAAAGGTCCCCGTTGCCTTCTGTGCCGTCAGAGGTGATGAAAGGCGTAGCGGGGTCGGAGGTGTCCACGGTGAAATTGCCGGCTATGGTGCGGCTGGAGGATACCCGGATGAAACGGGTAGTGGACGGCACATTGGTCAAGGTAAGCCGAACCATGGCGCAGACAGGTTTGAACTGGAGCGGCTGTCCAGGCTGGTTCACCGCCACCATAGGGTTCTGCACCTTGTTGTTCCACCCGTCGGCCGATGTATTCAGGCGGATGACATTGGGCAGGGATATGCCAAGGGATGAGCCACCGGTTCCGGAGAGTGCCTCGTTGGCTATGGATTCCGGGAAAACGGCATAACCTTCCCTGGTCATTCCGTGAAGGGGTACGGCAAAGGTTCCGCTTTCCTCTCCGGCTCCCGATGTGAGTTCGCCGCAAAGGTAACCGGCCTCTTTTGTCCATACTGCAATGCGGTCATCGGCCTGCCAGGTGAGGACTCCGGTATCCTGATTGATATTAGCCTTGGTCATGGAGCTCTCAAATGTTGCTGTAATCAGATTACTGTTATCAGGTACAACCTGCTCCTCAGTAGTGGCAGGCATGCCTTCCCGCGTGCAGGAAAGAAACGCCGGAACCAGAATGGCTGTCCACAGGATATGTATAAGATAGCGTTTCATCAGATGTCTTTCACGAGTCTGACGGGGATGTACTGATTGCCGGAATTGCTGCTGTCGCTCGTAAAATCATTGTAATGGGCGGTTTCGTTTTCTTCCGCGTTGAAGCGGACCAGGAACCACCAGTTGTTTGAGCCCCAGCAGCAGGCGCCGGTATTGTGATAGTGATACAGCTCCCGGTAATGAGAGGTATTATAGGACTCATACATGCCTGCCGCAGGAATGAATGCCGCACCGGCCTCTTCCATGTGCTCCCATTCTTCCACACGCAACTGAATCTGGTTGGAGCCACCTTGGTTGATACCTTTGAGCTCCTGGACAGAGACAGGGTGTTCATAGTTGTCGGGGAAGAAAACGACGCCGTTCTGGTCTCCAATCCTGCAGCGCATATAACGGGCGTTGGCAACCCCGCAGACCGTGCTGCATTTCCGTTTGTTGTACAAATAGTCCCATTCGGTGGAAGTCAGTACATACCAGCCTGTACTGTTGTCTGTGTCATTGTTGTTATAGTAGACGGGTGTTGTGGAGCTGCTGTTCTTGAAGGTGGTATTGGCCACAGTATTGGGGAACAGGTCGTACTTGTCATAGGTGTCAGGCGTCTGGTGGCTGGTGGCGGACCAACCGGGGTTTTGGGCATAATAGACGTAATATTGGTGCCGGGCCATCTTGTAAAGACCGGCACCGCCACCGGCTTTCTTGTCAAAATAGAGGTTTGACCTGGCCATGTGGACCAATTTGGTGGCCGACACCCGGAACACTCCTTTCAGGGCACCGGCGGGTGCCTGCCCCGCGATGGGAAGGGTTAATTCTTTGCTGGTGAAAGTGGGTTTTCCAGGGTAAGTGGCTTTGCAGGTAAGGGTTACGCTGCCCTTCTCAGTTCCGGCCGACAATACGGCATAAGGCCCGTCGGTAGAGGCAATAGCGGCGTCAGATGCGCCGCTGCGGGATTTGATTTCCCATGTATAGGAAAGCGAGCGCAGTCCGGCACCTTCCGGGACTGAGGAGATGGAAAGGGCCAAGGTCTCACCAGTCTGCATGCTGCTCCGGCCTTTATCCGTGATGATGGAGAAGGTGGGGGATGCGTTTACCGTTATGGTGGTGGTGCCGTACATGACATCGTTTGACCAGGGATACCTGGCCCAGATATGCATGGTGGTGCTTCCCGGGGAAACGCCGTAAACGGTAATCTTGGGCTCTTTGTATATGCTATAATAGGCTTCGTCTATTTCTACATACACTTGGGCTACGGACGGATCCTCCACGGAACAGACAGTTTCTATACGTCCTTCCCAGTTGGGACCGTCGGAATAGTTGGTATCATTGTGCCGGACAAAATAATACTCTACAACAGTAGGGGTGAGAAGCGTATTTAACGTGGGGGCTGTTTTTACATAAATACCACCCTTATTTTTATAAGTATTGTTGAAAGGAATCTCCACGTCAATGGCCTGACCACGTGTCAGGGTAATGGGGTCGCACTCCCATCTGGCATATACATCTTGGTTATAGGAAGATGATTTCCGCATGGCTTCCACAATCAAGTTGTCATAGGTTCCCGGAGGAATGGGGACATTGAGTACGAGTCCGTTTACGGCGCCATTGCTGTTTGTGAAAATATCCGTGAGGAACATATAATCTACAATGTGCTGTGTCTCACCATCCACGGGTGTAAGAAGGGGATTTCCCCCGTTCCAGTCTACAATAAAGGCTCCGGAGAGACAGGGGTCTGTATCACCGCTTTTAATGCGGATATATCTGGTATTAGAAGGGAGGTGGTCTATATGCAGCCTTAAGATGGATCCAAGATGTTTAAAGGCGAGGTTGCTGCTGCCGGGATTGTTTTCTGCCACCATGGGCATGTCCACCTCAGTGGCATATTTGGCGGCAATCCTGTTTCCTTCCATGGTGATGAATCGTTCCCTCTGCCAATTGATGCGGAGGGCTTTCCCGCCCGTCCCGGGATAATCGACGTCGGCGTCGAGATAGGGATGGACCGCGTAGCCGCAGCGGGTTCCGGCAAGGTTGGGACGGAAGGTGGCGGTCTTGCCGTCGGCGCTCTTTTCTTCCATGTCGGCATAGTAGTAGGTGCCTCCATTAAAGCTGGTGAAAATAGCTATCTTGGTGTCATCGCTCCAGGAGAAATAGCCGGTAGTGGAGCCGGGGTCGGGGTCGGTGATGGTAACCTTGGTCTGGGCCGGGCTCTCCAAAGTAGCCATGATGGCGCCATCCGTGCACATCTCCGCCTCCTTTGAGCAGGAGGCCAGAAGAGCGGCGAACATCGTGAATGCCGGGAAGAATCTACGTTTCATCATTGATAATGGACCAGGCGGATGGGATAATAATAGGCGGCGTTGTCAGTTTCCGGGAATTCCCAGCTACTTGTAACGGACTTGAACTTGCCTATCTTTGTTGCCGATTTGTAAAAGGCATAATGCCCTTGCGCATTCAAATTAGCATAGCCTCCTTCATAATACCCGGCATAAGGGAGGAAGACGGCTCCTGCTGTTTCCAGGACATCAAACTCATCGGTGGTGAGCCTGACGAAGTTGGCCAGTGACAAGGAGTAATTGTTGATGTTGGTCAACTCAATGCGATCGTCAGGATGCACATAATCGTCCGGGAACAGGATAAGCCCGTACATAAGCCCCACCCTTGCCTTAACATAGCGCGCATTGGCAGTACCACACACGGTGGAGCCCTTTCTGGTATTCAGCAGATACTTCCACTGAGCCTCATTAAGCGCAAACCAGCCGAAGGTCTGGATATAATCATCGTCCATTGGCACTTCTACGAAACCTGTACTTTCCCTGTTGGCAAAATTGTCAATGAGTACTTTCTTTGGGAATTTGTCCCAGGCTTTGTTGTCCGTATAGTCCGGTACCCTGTACACTGCATTCTGCTGATTATAGTTATCGTCGTCGTAATAACCGCTATAGATAAAGTACTGGGGCTTCTCAAATGTGTATCGGCCAAAATCACCCTCCCTGTAGCATATCAGGTTGCCGGTAGAGAAGAAGACGGGCTCCGAGGGGGTGGCTGCGACGGTGAACGAGCCGGGGAAGGTTCCCGCAGGGGCCCGTACTATATCAAGGCCCACAGGAGTGCTTTCCACAGTGACGGAACCTTTGGTTGCCCGGCACACAAATCTGATATGGCCGGTTTCCAGACCGGCAGTGAGAGTGGCCGAACCGCCCAATGTAGTAATGGTTGCATCACCTGCTCCCATCCTCTCAGTGATTACCCATTCATAGGAGTCGGCGGTTTCCACATCATCTCCGTTCTTGAAGGTTGAGCTCAAGGAACGGCTGAATCCGCTGGCCAGTCCCTGTTCATGGGGGTTGTTTATGGTAATGTTATAGGACTGGTCATTTACCCTTATGATGCTTCTGGCATACATGGTATCTTCTCCGTACCGTGCCATGGCTACCAGGGTGGTTTTTCCGTCTCTCATGCCTTTGACATTAATCACAGGCAGTCCGTTTTCCACACTGGCGGAGACGGAAGCTATGGATGGATCCAATGTCCATGCGGTAATGGAAAGCCCGCTGTAGGCCTTTAAGGCTGTGGTGGAACTCTCTTTGCTTCCTGATTGGCCGATGGTAGCGGTAATTCGTGTGGGGTCACTGTTACCCAGCACCAACTTTGTAGATTTCCCGGAGTTAAGGTCCACGTTGCTCATGGAGAAGTCTCTCAACCTCAGTTTCAAAGAGTTTCCGGCGGGGGGCAGGTCTATGACAACAGCTTTTCCGCTGCCTCGCTCGAAATATCGTGCACTCCCACGCTGCACACGGCCTATCCAATAATCGTTATCACCGGCATCGTTGGAAAACAGGACAACAGTCAAATTATAATGCAAACCTGTAGGAAGTGGAACATCCAGTGTCACTTCTCCCCCCGTGGTAAGAGCAGGGCTGAATTTGCTGAAGGAAATGGTTTTTCCATTGCCACCACGGTTACCGTCTATGGAGATGAGCGGCTTATCTTTATCCAGGGTGTCAACCTCAAAGTTACCGGTAATGTTTTCGCCGGTATTCACTTTTATACACTTTACACCGGAAGGAAGGTTCCTGAGCGTAAGCCTTAACAGGGATCCGGCATGGTGAAAGGCCAAAACTTCACCGGCAACATTCTCTGCTATCATGGGCAGCGGAGTATGCTGCGGATTCTCATAGGCGGTGGGCAGATTCACCCACAGGGGAGAACCGTCCCCTCCACCGGTGTTGTCAACGTTTTTAATGTTTGCTGGATAAAGGGCAAAACGGTCACGGTAGCCGGACAGGTTTACGGTAAAGACGGCTTCATTGTTGCCGGCTCCTCTTGTCAGGGTGGCTTCGTTGTAAGTTCCTTTGACATCCCCTGCCACGGTTCCTGTGGCACACCAAATGGACAGTTTATCCCCGGCAGTCCAGGTGAAGCCTCCGGAGATGCCGTCAATGTCGGCCTTAGTGGCAATCTCTGGGTCAAGGGTGGCAATGACCTGAGCGGTCTTGCCCGGTTCTTCCACGGTTTCCCGAGGGACATCCTCCTTTACGCAAGAAGGGATTACCGCTGTAAGCATCCCGGCAAGGAGCACTATATGGAGACTGTTTTTATTCACAATCCTTCACCAGCCTAAGATTATAAAGCCCCTTTCCGTAATCGCCGGATTTGTTGTATCCTTCCCAATATGGACTGTTGCCATTAAAAATCATATAGGACACCACTCCTACGTCATTTTTGTCTGCGATGCAGTCCAGGTAGCGCGAATAATTACTTTGATTGAAAGTGGGAATAACATCTTCTTTAAACCACTCTCGTCTGGGCAATACCACTACTCCTGCTTCCGTCAATTGAGCAATTTGATCTGGAGAGTAAACGTTATATCCAAATCCGCTGTTTTCATTTATTTTTTGAGGAGAAGGGAGACCGGCCGGATGGGTGTAGTTGTCCGGGAAAATGAGGAGGACCTGGATGAAATTGGTATTGGTGGTGGCAACGCTCGATACAGGCGAGACGGTGGCGTAGACATAACGGGCATTGGAAACGCCGCTCAAGGAGCTGGCCGGGCGGTTCTTGATTATATACATCCACTGGGTCTGGGACGGTGCATGCCAGCCGGTGGTTTCCACACCTTCCACTTCCACGGGCCGCGTACTCTCTGCCGAACTGAAATGGTTCATGGGCAGCCGGTAGTTGAACATGTCAAAGGCCGGGACATAGTTCTTGGAAACAATGCCCTGATGGTATCTTCCGGTATAGACGTCATACTGGGGATGGAAGAACTCAAAGTGACCGTTCATGTTGTCGGGGTCGTAGGTCTTGTCATAATCCTCGTACACGTTGTCCCCTAAATAGTCCTTGTAATAGATGAGGTTGCCGTCGGCAAAGAACACGGCGTCTCCGTTCACGTTGCAGGTAAAGACTCCTTTCAATGTGCCCGGAGGATTGTTTACGACTTTTACCTTGAACGGATACCGTGTAGCGGTGCCTTCATTGGTGATGACAGTGCAGGTGATTTCTGCCGTTCCTACCGCATTGGCCGTGAGTATGCCGTCAGAAGTGAGGCTTACCTTGTCAAAACCGGAAACCAGTGTCCACTGGTAGGAAATGCTCTCAAATGTGCCGGAGACCGACGCTTTAAGGACAGCCCTGTCTCCCACAACCATATATTTGGGATAGGTAACTACGGGCTTGGTAAGTCCCACGTTGGTAACCGTGATTTTGGCAGGCTCGGCGTAATAATACTGGTCGCCAAAGCGTGCCCTTACAGTCAGGTAGGTCTCCCCGGGATTGGTGCCGGTAATGCGGATGACGGGCTTGGCATTGTCGGTTTGCGGAAAGACATACGCTGTTGCAATGGAAGGATCGTCCGTGAAACAGGTCAATTCCAGATCTGCATTCACACCAGTCCAGTCAAAGTTGCTGTTATTCGTCCAACTGCCGCCTTGGGAAATGAGGAGCTTGTAATTAGCCGCGTCCGTTCCATGGGTGATGTCTTTGGAGGCCCCCCAGTTCACCTGAGTGTCCGGGACAGAGAAGGAGCGGAAATTCCGCAGTTTGGCCTTGGAACAGTCTATTGTCTCCTGGTAACCGTGACCGGCTTCAATCACCCGTTTTTCTGACAGATAAAGGCGATACTGGCTGGCATTGGTTGTGGTTAAATCGGAGAAAAAGGTTAGCCCCAAGTTATAGTAAGTACCTGCAGGGAGCGGAATGTTCAGTACAATCCCGTTTTGGGTGGCCGTGGTGACTTCCGGGCTCATGGTAAAGGTGAGGCGGGTATCGTTGCCGGCCGCTACCGGATTAGTAAGGGAGATGAAAGGGTGGGCGGCATCACTCAAATCTACCGCGTAACTGCCCACAATCTTTTTCCCCGTCCAGAATTCTATACGGTCTGTTCCGTTGGGAACGCCGTTGAGCGTCAGGCGCAACAGTCCGCTGACATAGTTGAATTGCAAATCATTCCCTTCTTCATTCACGGCCACCATGGGCGGAAGATGGACGGGCGTGGAGGTGCTCATTTTGTAGTTGCCGGGAAGGGTGAGGCGAAGGTCAGAGGGGGAGTAGTAGGCATCGTCGGCAAACTGGGCAGGATACACGGCATAATGGGTCCTTTCTCCGGCGTAGTCTACTGTAAATTCGCTGCTGGTTTTGCCCACTTCGGCCGGGGGAAGCGTGGCTGTGTAGTAGCGTGCACCAAAGGAGGGATGGGCGGCATAAACGGCCAGTTCGTCTCCGGCGGTCCAGGTAAAGATACCGGTATCGTCGGTAATGGCAGATTTGGTTTCCAGCGGCTGGGGCACCTGGGCTACGAGCGGGATGCCTTCGGTAACAACAGGAACTACATGGGCCTCCTGTTCCTTGGCGCAGGAAAGCGCCAGGAAAGCAAAAAGGAAGTATGTGACCCGCTTGTATTGCATCAGTCGTGAACTAATCGAAGGGCCATGCGGCTGTCCCATTCACCATCAGTCTCGGGTTTGCCCACAGTATAGGTTACCAGTATCAGTCCCCCGTCACCGCCGCCGTTGGTCATTCTCACTGCTGTCTTTCTGGCGGGATTCTGATTGTAGAGGTTATTGTCGTAATAATAGCCCCTGCTGTTAACATTCCCCACGGAAATCTTGGTGTTAGTACTCAGGTCCGGGAGGCTGTTTTTTTCGTCCAGCCCCGGATAATAACCTGAGGCTGGCAGGAAGACGCAGCCCGCAGCTTCCAGCTTCTCAAAGTTGGCCAGACTGTATGTTACATCTGCCCAACTGGCATCCCTGTTGTTGATAGATTCCGCCTTTGGTAAAGACACTCCTTCCGGATGATTGTATACATCCGGGAAGATAATGAGGCCTGTGACAAAGTCATTGCCCGTATTCAGTTTGGGAAGCCCCGATATCTTCATTTTCATGAACCGGGCGTCTTTTACTCCGTTGAGCGTGGTGGCTTTTCTTGCAAAGAGTAGATAACTCCACTCCTCATGGTTGGGTGCGCGCCATCCCGTTCCCAGCGAGGTCCCGTCCTTTCCTCTCCAAACTTTTCTTTCCGGGTAATTGACAGGGTCAGGCACATATTGTTCTACCTCGTCATACAACACCTTTGTACTGGTGTAATCGGCAAAATGCGCTCTTGAAATCAGGTAGTTGAAATGGTCGAAGGCCGGGCAGGCGGCCTCGTCCGTACGGGTGGCGTCAATTCTGAACGGATTGATGCGGCCGTTGTAAAAGTCATACTGGTTTTCCAGCATGGTCCATATTCCGTCCGAAGTACTGGCAACAGGTTCAAGACGGTCATAGGCCATATAATAACCGGTACTTGGGTTACTGGCCTTGTAGTAGAGCAGGTTGGCGCGTGACCAGTAGAGAGGTGTTCCAAACTGGTCGTAAGTAAAGGCTCCCTTGATGGTGCCCTTGGGAGGGTTCAATACCGTGATGCGGATGATGGACTGGGCGCTTGTTGAACTGGCATCCGTAGCTACTAATGTGGCCGTGCACTTGATATTGGCTGTGGCTGGGCCGGGAGTATTCAATGCTGTGACAAGGCCTTCCGTATCTACTGTGGCGGTAGAAGTGTTGTTGCTTTCCCAAGCGCAGGACCAGTCGTAAACCAGTTCCTTGGAAACAGGAGGGTCTATCCATAACGACGGGGTGATAGTCTGTTTGTTCCCTTCCACCATATTGGGAAGACCGTCCAGGTCGACCCGCATGCCAGTCTTGTTTACAACGTTCACATTGATACGGTGATAAATGACATCTCCGCCGGTTGTGGTTGCGGTAATGAAGAACTCTGTTGTTCCTGCCGAAATGCCCTTCACCTTGAAAATGGGACGGTCCGACGCAGAGTCGGGGGTGATGACGGCCTCGGCTACCGCAGGATTGCTGGACGTGCAGGTCAGGGTGAGACCTTCTCCGGCAGTAATCTCATCCGTGACGTTTTTCAGGGCCGAGTATGGGAGTTCGGCCGTATAGCCAGCCACGGTGGTGACATCCTCCGTAGCAAACTTCAATGAAAACAGGTGAGATCCGGCAAGGTCAATGGTTACCTTGCGGCCTTCGCCGCGCTTAAGTTCACGGTGATTATATGCGCTGCCCCAGCTTGTAGCCGGATTATTATTGGCGTCGACATGGTAATACGTTGTGACGTAGATTTTTTCGTGACGCCCCGGAGGGAAAGGAATGTTTACCGTAATGTTGGTTTTCTCAGATTTCCTTTCCCGGTAGAAAACACGAACAAAATTCTCATGACCGGAGGCCTCCGGGTCAGACATGGAAATGTACGGAGCGGCCGATGCAGGGTCGTGAACCTTGAATTTCCCGGTAATCCTTTCATTGGTGGAAATAAAAATCATCTTGGTGTTTGCCGGGATATTCTTGATAGTAAGGCTAATAACGGCGCCTAAATGCCTGAAATGCAGTTTCTTTCCTTCCTCATTCTTGGCAATCATGGGAGTGGGGAAAAAGTTTGCCAGCCTCTCCTGCCAGCCGCTTTCGCTGTTCTCTACGTAATAATTGACCGGATAGTTTACGCAAAGGTCTTTTCCCAGACTTCCATTTCGCCCTTCATCCAGGATGTCGAAGGGATAAAGGGCATACTGGGAACGGTCTGTGGAAGTTTGCGGAAGGGCAAAATATCCGGTGCCGTCATCCCCAATCTTGGCCAGCCGGGCACTGACATAAGCGCCGTGATCCCAGACGGCAATATGGTCGCCTTCCGTCCAGGAGAACTTCCCGTTATTGTCAAACCCTACCTTGGTGTCTTCCCGCTCAATACCGGCCGGAATCAAAATGCCATAGTCCTCCTGTTCCGGGGCCAGCTGTTCCTGCGTGCAGGACACGGCAAGTCCCAGAAAGAGACTGGTTAAAAGCAGACCGTAGAAGTGTTTCATCCTAATAATTATGCGTATCGTCCTCCCAATGGATTCCTTCTCCTACCTCGCCTTCAAAGTGGGTAATAATCCAGTTAACATTGGCTCCTGTCCCCGTCAGGTCCACTCCGTTTGCCCATACCAGAGCTGCTGCGCTGCCGCTGAGCGAACTGTCGAAATCCCAGATAAGGGTGGGGCCAATGGCAACTACATCCATAGCCTGGTCCCAAGATATGCCTTCTCCGTTGGCTTCGTGTTCCGGAAGCAGGAAAGCCAGTCCTTTGATGCGGTACTTGCGGCCGCTTTCGTAGGCGTCTACCCCGGGGAAGAAGGTGGGGTCGCCATGATGATCTATGAAGTTGAGGCTCTTCTTGAAGGTGCCTCCGTCATAAGTTCCCTCATAGGTAATTTTAAGCTTGGACAGGTCTTTGGGGAAGGTGAAAACCGTGATATCCAGCGTCTGGTCACCGGCGAGCGCCTTGTCGTCCATGTTTACGGTGATGGACTTGGCAGTCTCTGAATAACCCACGACGGTTCCCGTTGCGGGGATGGTTATCTTTCCCACAATCCCGTTGTCCGGGGCCGATGCTATGGTGCACTCCAAGGTGAACTTGTTGATAACCACATCGTTGTACTCACCCCTTGAGACAATGAACTGGAAGGCGGTGAAAGCGGGCCTGAAGAGCAGGGGGACATTGTCTCTGGCGCGCATGCCGGAGGCTCGGGCGTAGACATACGCGTATCTCATGTCGGCCACCCCTTCGTATGGGGTTTTCCAGGTCATGTCGGGTACAGAGGGGAGTACGCAGGTTACTGTCCCGTCGGCGGCGTCCATGGTCACATCCGTGCTGGCGTCGGGTGAGGGATAAATGCCTACAAAGTTGTGTCGGGCGTTCTCATTTTTCCACCTGAGGCCTCTCAGGTCCACACCTGTGAACATGTCCATCCGGGCAAACCGTCCGTCAGTGGCGGAGACGGTGTCTACCTTATAGTCGCAGACGGCGTCTCCGGCTTTCGTGCGGGCGATGTCGCCCCAGATGCGAATCCGGTCGGTAGAGAGCCAATGGATGGCCTGGGTGAGGCCGTCCATGCTTTCTTCCCCATAGACAGTCTTAGTCTCCACCCTGTCGATTCCGGCGTAGAACTGTACGCTGTCCTGGTCGGCCTCCTGGGGCGTTCCCTTTGCGCAGGACAAAGCGCTCAAGAGAGCGGCCAGCAGCAGTATGTTCAGGTGCTTTACTTCCACAGTTCGTTGTAATGGGCCCATTCTCCGCCGGCGCTTTCGCTGAGGCTGGCATCCCATTCCATAAGGGGCTGCCTTTCAATTTCCAGAACAAACATGGATGCGTCGCCGCCAAGCGTGGCCGACAGGGAATAGCGGTCTCCGGCCAGCAGCCAGGTGGATTTCTGGCTTGTATACGTCTTCTTGTGCTGCAGCTCGTCCTCCCTGAGCGCAGCTGTCCACGTGGCTGTAATCTCATACTCTCCCGGAACAAGCAGTAAGTCTAGGGTGTTGGTCATGACAGGCGTGGATACCTCCGGATTATAGGGGTTGGCCTGTGCCGGGATGGCTCCCGGATCCGGATACAGGAACATGGTAGTTGCCTCAGTAGGGGTAATGAGGCTGCTCCAGCCGGCACTTCCGTCGGTGATGCCGCAGCCGGTGCGCAAATTATAGGTGCCTCCCGTACCGGGCTGGAAAGTGATAAGGATGTCAGAGAGGACATAGCCGGGCTCCCACTTGAGACTCATTCCGGCCACAAGGGCAAAAATATGCTCGAAGCTCAGCGGATTGACAGCCTCATAGGTGGGGCTGTTCTGGTAGGCGCACACCACGTCCTGGGTGTTGCGGGCTTCAACCGTAGCGCCATCTGCATTGTAGCTAAGGTCGGCGTTGGAGGCGTAGAAACGGAAGGACGGATCATAGGAAGGCCAGCGTTTTCCGCCGGAGAACACTTCCTCGTCGGCTTTGAAAATGAAGTCGGCGTTGTCAAACCAGTCAACTTTTTCATCTGCTCCTTCCGCACCCTTTACGGCCGATACTTTAAACCCGGAATTACGAAGGGTAACCTCTGACTCCACGGCAAGGGCCTTGGTATTCACCTCCACAGGAGTATTTTCATGGACCATGAAAAGGACATCCTCACTCGACAATAGATTTCCGTTCTCTCCTTTGGAACAGGAGAAAAAGAGCGCAAAAAGCAACATTCCTATTTGTGAATAATGCCTCATTACGGTTCCATGAAATCTATATTCCGTTCTACGTCGTTCCAGTCCCTTACCGTAATGGTAAAGGCAATGTCAATGGGGTCGCCGCCTAAGACAAAGGTAATGTCGTTGATGCTGCCCTGCTGCAGGTAAATCTTCACATGGCTGTCTACGTAGGTTTTGAACCACTCTTTGTAGACAACCTTATAGTTCAGATAGGCGATATACTTTCCCGGGATGGCCCAGATGTCATTATCCTGAGTGAAATAAGGCGGGGCGTCCGGGAGGGCATCGACACTGGTGGCCAGGTTTTTAGGTACGCCGTCGGTAGTGGTCTGTTCCCAGAGGTTGTCTCCCAGGATGTAGTGGCCGTGGGTGTCCGGGATGAAGTAAATCTTCACGTCGGAGATGGTATAGTAGTCAGTATTGCCGTTTCCCACCTGCGCGGGTTTCAGCGTCACCTGTCCCACACGGGACAGGATATGCCTGAAATCCAAATAATTGACGGCCATATAGTCACTGAAAGGAATATAGGCACACACTACATCCAGATTGGCATCGGGACCGGTATCTACAAAAAAATCGCCTCTGAAGGCAAATTCAATAGGCACGTTGGAGGCATAAAAATGATAGCCCTCATCTACCTTGGGCCAGTAGCGGGTGCTGACATACTTCCCGCTTTTTGTATCCAGGGCGAAAGGCTCTTTGCCAAACACCTGCTGCTCCTTCATGTCCAGGCCGATTGAAGCCGTCACATAAAAAGCATCCAGGGAAGTGACTGCATCAATGCCGTCAACTGTAGGGACCTTGGTGTCTGCCTCGTCGACAACTCCGGCCCTAAAGGCAATGAGTCTGTCTTCAGGATCGGGCAACGCTTGTTCACAGGACCATGCCAGCAAAACGGCAATAGCTGCGAGCGCTATTCGGGATACGTGACTGTCTGAGTTGAAGATCCCCATTCTTGAATAGTGATTCCAAACTGGATGATATAATGGTGGGTTATATCCAACGTGATGGTGTAACAGTAAATGTTACCGGCTTCCCAGGAATTCTCTGCGGGAAGGATTAACTCAACCGGAGCTTCTTCTTCATTCACTATCCAGGTGTCGGTTCCGGAACCGTCATCTTTATAGGAAGTGAGGTTCAGGGTGAACTTTGCCTTGGTAGTGAGCGGCTGGGGAATCATCATCAGGTCCCCGTCGGGCGCTGTCTGGACGCGGAGATAACGGGCCAGACCAGTTTCTGTGGTAAGGTCGTCCACATGGGTGAGATACTCATCCTCCAGCGTGCCGGCAGCAATGGAAAGGTTGTAGGTCTTGTTGCGGACGGCGGTGTTTCCGCGCGGAATCTCCATCCAGGAAAAACCCCCGGCCGAAGCATTGTAGTCCACGGTTCCGCCTCCGGCCACGCCGGACAGGCTCATGGATTTCAGTTTGAACTTATGGCCCTCTGCGTCGCCCTGGATGTTCAGGTACACCAGCACCTTGGATAGCGAGTGCTTGAATTCCAGTGGGACCGGTCCGCCGGACATCACCTGGTCCAGGGCCGGCTTTGCCAGGAGCAGGTCCGTCTGCAGGGCAGGATTGTCATTCTGAGCAAAACTTGCCTGCAAGTAGGACGACCCGGCCGTGGAGAACTTGAATACGTCTTCGTCGTCTGTCCACGGCGCATAGGCAAAGAAGGAAATCTGTTTTCCCAGTACCCACCAGGCCTTGGGGTCGCATTCCCAAAGGTCATCCGTGCTGTTATACACCACTTTCCGGTTGTCCAGGAACAGAGATGCTGAACTTGTGCTCTTATAGGGCAATCCTTTGTCGGTCCAGTAGGCCTGGACACCAAAGGGAGTGGTTTTGAGTGCATCTGTGTCCAGGGATGCAGCACTCTTGGTACTTACGTTCACTCGCCAGGTGAGGGGGTACTTCCCATCGGCCGGAACGGTGTCCGGTACGGCCTCCTGCCGGCAGGACGAAATAACCGCTGCCGGCAGGAGTATAGCCAATATATACCGGAAAAGTTTCATGCCTTAAAGGGCAGGGATGATGGTTTCTTCGGTCCAGTCAACAACAGATTCCGTGAAGGTGATTTGGTATGCGGTCAGTTTGAACTGGTAGATGTACTTGTAGTTCTTCAGCCAAGCCGTACGGGTGTTGTTGTAGGTGTAAGTGTATGTGGTGGGGTCGGTACCAATCTTGTAGGTGAGCCTGATGTTTCTTGCAGGCTGCTGGGGAACCAGGAGGGCGTCACCCATCTGGGCAAGGGCGGTCTCGGTAACATGCCTGTTGGAGGCGCCTGTGGCAAAGAGGTTGGGAATCTGCTTGTCGGCGCCGGTATCACCGGAAAGGTCCCAGGAAACCTGCAGAGTCTGCCTGGAATTGTCCACTATAAAATCTCCTTTAGTCTGCAGACCCAGCAATTCAATCTTCTCGATGTAGATATCACCGGCATCTGCTGCCCCCTTTGCGGCCTCAATTACAATCTGAGCCTGGGCGTGATGGAATTCAAGGTTGCGGGGATCTGACTGGGGCGTTGCGCCGTTCAGGTTGGCGTACAGCAGGTCCTGTTGGATGTCGTAGGTGTCCCAATCCGTGAACTGCATGAGGTCAGAGGCAGAAGCCGGAGAAGTGCCCCAGCTGGGAGCCACAGGGGAGTTCTTATCCTTGGCTGCATAGGCAATAAAATCAACGGTCTTGTTTCCCAGAGGGTAGTACAGCGGTTGGTCGGTAGCCTTGTAAATGGAACCCACAGTCACGGGATCGGTAGTTTCATTGTGGCCGACAACAGGATTAGTGGTCGAGAATTCCTTGTTGATGAAGAAGGTGGCATTTTCCACGGAAGCATCGGGGTTTTTGGAACTGGCTGTCACGAAGATTTTCCAGTTATTGTCCGGAAGGGAGGTTCCGCTGACAATATCTGCAACTGCGGCTTTGGTTGCCATGGTCTTGAAGTTGATCTCCTTAGGATTCTCGGTCAGGATGGTCTGGGTCTTGTTACAGGCAACAGCTGCCAGCAGCAAGATGGAAAGGGGATAGAAAAGTTTTTTCATTTTTTGAAAAGTATTGAGTTATTAAACATTAATCGGTATAATAATCGTTCCCCATTCGTCAACTTCAGGGACAAAGCCGCCTACGTCGCCGGGATTGTCGGGGAATTCCACTTCCTCGTCTATTATAATGAGGTGGTCCGTGTTGTCCGGGTTCTCAAACTGGTCTGTTACATTGAATACCCATAGATACTGGTTGCCTGCGGTATCCGTTCCCAGGAGTTCCACGTAGGACGGATTGCTGGGAATGGAATAGCGCCCGAAGATATTGAAATCTGTTTGCAGCCAGCCTTTTTCGGAATTGTAACCCAGAGGGAAACTGATGGCAACAGGTTCAGTAATCTGCAGGCGGTAGTCCCAGGCATATTTGGCCGGTGCGAGACCGGTAAGGTAGGCAAGCACGCTGCTTATGTGTTCGGCGCCTTTTATGTTCCTCACTTCCAATGTCCAGGTATCCACAATGGTTTCCATATTCACTTCAATGACAATGGTCTGGTCATACTCTGAGCGCACGGGAATCACCACGTTTTCTTTTGTGGCGGTATAAAGGTGGTCGGGTTCGTAATGGACGGTTTGCTGGCGGATGTCATCTGCTCCGCCTTTGGAAATTTTCATAATGGCGCCGGATTCGCGGGTATAGGCCCTTAAGGTGGATCGGCCATCTATGCCGTCAATTTTGGTGACGTCGTTGCCCAGGCTGTACAAGATGAGGTCGTAGGTGCCGGAAGGTACATGAACAAAACCGCCCTCGGGAGGAAGGAGTTCTTCGGCCACCTTATAATGGGTGTCGGGGCTGTAGAAGATGGCTCTTATCTGTTCAGGCATGCCGGGGGTATCATCGGCCTTGGTATGGATGGCCACCTGTACGTTGATGTTGATCTTCAGATACACGTCCGACTCCGGCGCATACAGCGGAATGCGCTTGCAGGAAACCAGGGCCAGCAGGAGGGCCAGGAGGGCAAAGAACAGCTTTTTCATTTCTTACCTCCTTTCTTGACATAGATGGGCAGCACCAGGGATACCTGGGCGCGGGTGGGTCCCCACCACTGCACGCGCTTCAGCTCTCCCGGGCGGTAATAGGCCTTTCCTCCCGGTTCAAAGGTATCGTACGGGGTTGCGGGAGAATAGATGAATCCCAGGCCGATCTCGAATTCCATGTGCAAGCGCCCGCCGAAAATAGGGCAGGCAAACATGTAGTCAATGCCGGCGTTGGCGAATTTACCCTGATAACCGGAGAAATTGCGCTCAAAGTCATAATGCCCGGCGGCGGCATACAGGCCGATGGAGTGGCCCAGGAGCCTTTGCTCAGGCGTTTTCTTCTTGTTGTTAAACCAGTAGCGGATTTCGCCGCCCAGGGCCTGGATCTCAAAGCTCCAACCTTGTTCATCGATACCGGCCGAATGGTTCTTCCTCCACATCCAGGGAGAATACCAATCCACACCGACGGAAAAATGCTGGCCGATAGGAACTTCCACACCCACATTGGTGAAGGGAACCGCCAGCACGTTGGTGCGGATGGCAAAAATCATCCGCTTGCCTTCCAGATTATACGGCTTTCGTTTGTTTCCGGCATCTACCTCTACGGGAACCGGAACAGGGACCTCCACTATTTTTTCTTCCACTACGGGGACCTCAATGTACAAGGTATCGGTCCTGTCGGTTACTTTTTGCTCCGGACGACTCAGCGTTACAATCGCATCACATTTTGCCGACCGCAGTCTAGGGAAAGTGTCTTCCAGCAAAAATGCCCATGCACGGCCACCGGCCAAGAGTTTCAACTGCGTCTTGCAACGTTCGCTGTCACTGTTATGGTAATTCTGGATAATGGCCAAGGCATCCGCCTTCCAGGGGACATCCAGTTCACGGATTTCCGACACCAGCCCGTCCCAGTCCTCACCGAGGGACTTGGAAAGGACCAAACCCGGATTAACACCCAGTTTCTCGATGAAGAAGCTACCCATCACATCGGCACGTTTTCTGGACAGGCGGGCATTGAAATCCTTCGTTCCTTCCGGAGATGCGCTGGCCTGAATAAAGACACCGTTGATATATGCACCTTCGCGCAAAGCATTGCTCAACTGTTCCTCAAATACGGCCATCCGTTCACCGTTTCCTGCAAAAGAAAGATCTACCGCATCGCCTTTTCCCTGAGGGAAATAGATGCGCACTTTCAAGGTGTCCTGGGCATAAGAATCCCATGCTCCGGCAAAGAGTAGCGAACACAAGGCCAGAATGAGCTTCCAGCTTTTAAAAGTCACAACCAAGAATAAAGTTTAAACGCATACTGCGCTGCCTTCACATAGAAATTGTGGGCAGAAAAGGTTCTAAAATGTCTCTAAAAGAACACTACAAACCGAAATTTCCGACAAATCTAATATTAATTTTTTTTTAAAACAAATTTTTTATAAGAATTTCTTATCCCTTCCTCATTGGCAAGCCTCGTTCAGAACAGCATTATCCAACTCGTCAATAAGTGTACCTTATCTCATCTCAAGGTAGGCCCGGGGAACTTGTGCTTTCGTAAACACCGAACCCAACAGGGACACCACCACATAGCACTTGCCCGTTACCTGTATCACGAATCCTTCCACACCCCGGAGCGGTCCTTTGGTAACACGCACCTTTGCTCCCGGCTCAACGACAGTTTCCACCAGACCCCCCTCCTGCATGGACATGTCCAGCACTTTTTGGAAATCGGCCATTTGTTTGTCCGGCACCACCATCATCCGGTGAGCAGCGGAATCGAAGAGATAGCTTTGCGGAAGTTGGTTGACTACCCGCAGGTCGGTGGCCTGCTTCTTGGTGGAACGAATGAAAACAAGGGCGGGAATTACCGGGTGTAGCCTTACCTTTCCCCTGTAGTTCTTCCTGGATTCTGTGGGGATGAAGGATTCTATGCCCAGTTTGTCAAGCGCTTCCTTGATTTTGATTTCTTGCCCGAAACGCACGCGCGCGGGAAACCAACTGAAGTTTTTCTGGGTGCTTTCTGTCTCTGTCATAGCTTATTAGCTGCGCTATGGTTTCTTCGCAAGAAACCTTTTTTACGTATTCCAAGATTGGAGAAATAGATGGTGGGAGAACCCGGTCCGTTGGAATAAAAACGCCATCCGTTTTCAAATGTGCCAACCGTGTTGCAATCTGTTGGCGAGTAAGAAGTGACTGCTGTCGGCTTTCCACCCTTCACAAAACCTGTAAAGGCGGCCGATTCGGGAACATGATAGCCGGCAGGGCAAGGGTCGTAGATGGTTTTTACGACAGGACCTGCATTAATGCTGGTCAGGGAATTCCCTGCCGACCACCAATTGAGTTTTCCTGCACCATTCGTGCCTCTACACCAATCTCCATTATCTCCAGTTGACGTAAAGAGGACATATGGGGAGGATATCGATTCGGGAATATTTGAATAACTTAGTAATGGGATTTCGTCTGCCGATTGTGCCGCTATCGTTGCATGTTTACCGTAGCAAACGAGTTGAGTCGGACTATTGTACCCATTGTTGGGATGGAAGGGATCCTTTCTGCCAAACTGATAGTAGGGAGCATGTCCGGAGGGATTTCCCAAGACCATTTCCGGGCGGGTGACTTTCATAATATACGACTTGCCGCCAGGAGCTGTCTGTTCCAGACGGACATAAACGAAAGCCTCTTCGTAAGTCTTCCTTACAACCTTATTCTGGAACCAGCCCAAATCACGGGCCATCATGGTGTAAAAGCCCTTTTGGGGGGTATAATCCGGATCGGGATAAGGATAAACATCCACGTCGGCGGTTCCTCCGCCGGGGTAGTTGCCGGGCACATAGTCCGTTATCCAGATATACCAGCTCCACAAGATGGTGTTGTCAGACGTATTGTCAGAGACCGCAATCACTGCGCTTCCCTGCCGGATGTTTTCCCGACTGATATGAAAGTTGAGCCAGTAAACCCGGCTGTCGCCGTCGCCAGTTGAAGAAATCCCGTTTGTTACACCAGCATCGTTTGCAAGCACCCAATCTGTCTCATTCTGAACATCAATGCTCTTCTGCTCTTCCCACACGATGAAAGCTTTGCTTGGAGATTTATCTAACGCTCCTGTGCTGGTTTTATGAAGGTACGGACTTGTTATGCTGCCTCCCCTACAGTCCAAAAAATTGTCAGCACCATAGGCGATGCTGTTCGGGATGCCGTTTTTTACACCATTGCCCACAACCAGCGGGATGCGGTAATAACCGGGCGCGTTGACAATATAGCTGTTGGCACTTTCCACAATAAAGTCGCTTCCGTCCTGCGGATTGGCCAGATTCCAGTATGAGGAAGAAGACCCCACTTCAGGTGCCCTTTTGAGGGCATCCGTTATGGATGCATCCAAATCAATATTCTCTGACACGAAGGAACCGGGCGGATAAACAATCGTCACGGCAGCCGGAGTGGTACCGCCTGAGGTGGAGGAGGGGGTGAAGGAGGTAAGATAGGTGGCACCGACATTCGCGTATGCGTCGGTCTTCGCCTCGGCATCAGCGCGGGTACGTAAAGGTGTAGGTGATCAGTTTTCCCTTCTGCAGTTCGCGGCCTTCCATATTGATGACAAAGTTCTCCCCGTTCACCCGGATGGTGACGGACGCCCCGGCAGGCAACGTCTGAGGAATCATCAGGAAGGGTTCATAGACTTTATATCCCTCATTGGTCGTCAAAGACAAAGGGGACGGGGAATTCAGGGTAAAACTACTTTCCGGATGGGACTGGGACAAACCGGTCCATGTACCCTCGTCAAAATGATAGGTCCCGGTGTCGGGGATGCCGGACAGGGTGATAGACTCAATGTCGTAATCTTCGTCTATCCGGAAGCGGACGCCGGAAAGGACATGGCGGAAAGTGAGCTGCACATCCGTTTCCGGGGAAGAAGCCGGATTGTCACGCCGCTGCACGGGATCGGCCACCAGGAAACCACGCTGTTCACCAACTTCGGAAGGGACCGTGTAGGACACCGTGGGATTGCTGCCTGATGCGGCCGTTACCGTCCCTGCAGAAGCAGGCGTATAGGCGTAGAACTGGATATACTTCCCGGCCCGGGGCCAATAGAGCGGGGTGTCGGGCAACCACTTCCCGGCCGTGTTGTCGTAGGACACGCTTGCCGGTCCCGCATAGTGCGTCTTGGCCGATGCCGCCGCACCGTCGGTGTCGTAGGTATAGGCCACCAGTCCGAAAGGCACTTCCCGCATATCAGAGGCGCTGCCGTAAGGTGTGGCTTTGGTGTCCGACCGGAACGATCTGTCCGGGAGCGTAAGGGGCATGTCCTCGCAATGGGTCACCAGCAGCATGCCGTCACTGCCGGGCAGGTCTTCAACTGCTTCTTCGGCCGGTACCGACTTCGTCGCGCTTATGGATACGGCTTCCTGTATGTTGAAATGCACGCTGTCGGCCAGTCCGGGCAAGGAATCCTGTTCCTTGATACAGGAGACAAACAACAGGAGCCCCGACAACAGGGACAAGTTTCTATATTTCGCCGCCATACTCATATTCCATATCATTTACTGTGACGGTAAAGCCTATCTTATCCGTTATCTTGCTGAAAACAAGTGTGTAAATATATGAATGACCGCTCTCCCAGTGTGTCCGGGGCAGATTTAATGTGCTGCGATACTGATATCCGCCGTAAGTGTATAGCACCACCGGATTCACTGACGCTTGCTCCGGCACAAGCAAAGGCTCTCCCACTTGGTACTTCGTTTCCCGTGTGATGTTCGTCTTCCAGCTTTCCTCGGTATTGGAGAAAACCGGGGCGCTTTCCGCTCCGGTATTGATGGCCGAGCGGCCGGAAGGATGCATCGGCAAGGCCTTGTTGGAAGTCAAAACCGACAAATCACTCCACGCCGCCTTGAGCGTATTGCCGCGGTTGTCGATGGTGAAAGTGCCCTGTGTCTGGAGCAACGGATTCCCGGCTGCGTCTTCGAATAGGATATCGTCTATCTTGAATTTGTATGTTGTCCCGTTTGTTTCGATGAAAGCCATGTCATCCCCCGTAAACTTGACATTGAAAACGAGCTGCGCCATGGCATGCCCGAGGGTAAGCGTAAGGGTGGAAGAGGCGGCCGTAATACCGGAGGCGGCCGCGTACATTACATCCATCTGATTGGAATATGTGTCGATATCGGTGAATGTAACGGTAGAAGCGGCGTCAGAGGAATTCAAGCCGGGCACCCACACCGAACTTCCAAAAGCGTTCAAGTCTTTGTCTTCATCCGAATCTGTTCCGAAGACGATCACATCCATCATGCCGCCAAGGGGCAATATCAGTTCCTCTCCCGTCACTTTCCACTGACTGCCGACCTTTGTCAGCCGCTGTGCCGCCGGCTCGTTTCCTTCCATGAAAAGACTGGGGGTGTGTATGCGCCCGTCGGCATTTTTCAAACAGGCCGTGAGCAGCAACTTGCTGTGCGAGGAAAGCTCTGTCCCGGTAAATTCCGCACTTTTGGTATAAGGTGCCGGGGTGATTGTCAATGTCAGCCCGCCCACCCGCTCCGGCGTTGCGCGTTCGCAGGACAGGGTGGCAAGCAGAGTCAATAGAAATATCGCCTTCTTCTTCATGTTATGGCGTAGCTGCCGGATTGCGGTCGCTGAATTTGTCACCGATAGGACGTATGGGAAGGGCATGAGAGGTGAGCAGGCCGGCGTCTCCGGTAGATCCGCTGCCGAGAATGCTGTTGATACGGGAGCGCTGAAAACGGAGTACTCGGCCATATACAAACGTATTGGTGCCGCACAAAAGGTAGGGCGCCGCCGTCCAATAACTTCCGGTCGCATTGGTCTGTTTGCCGCCTGCCGGGTTCTTCTGCGGGATTTCATCCATTTGGCTGAAATTGCCGGAAGCCCCGTTACCATTCCGGCGACCGACGGCCCTGAGGAACACGCGGCCATGGCTGTGGCTCTGGCTTTCCGTAGCAAAAAAGTCAAAGCCAAGTTCCCGGTCGAACGTAGCCATTTTATCCAGGCCGGGTATAACGGCTGCATTGATATTGGACAGCAGGGTGCCTGGATAACGCCCGCCGTAATGACTGCCTCCGGAATACTTGTACAGGCTGAAAAGGGTAAACGCATATTCGTTGGGTACGCAGAAACCCGGAGGACAAGGGTCATAGACCGTCTTCCTTACTTCCAAATCTTTTCTTGTGAAGTTCCAGTCATCGTTGCGGGCGTCTCCGCTGACGCCGATACGACGCACAGGCTGGGTTACATTGCTGTTCCAGAGATTGAAATAGACAGATGTCCCCGCCCAGGACTGCAAGGAAGTCGCACCGTTTGGTCCCCTGAGCATGGCTACGGGATGTTGGATGGAATAGGCTACACCGTTTCCGCTGGCTGTTTCTGCAGGCGGATTGGGATAGGTGCCACCGGTAGGATACGGATTTGCCTGCGAAGTAAATACAGTATAGATTCTGGAATTTCGGACATAGCCTCCTTCATCGTCGGCCAGTCGGCTGGAGAACATCGGGTCTTTTCGGCCCCATTGGTATAGTGTAACGCAACTCCCCTTTTCCGAACCCACCTGCGAAATCACCATATAGGCGGTGGCCGCCCCGGCGAAATCGTTTCCAGCGTCATCTACCTGACGGAACTTCACATGACATACACGATCCTCGGAGCCGGTGTCGGAGGTCCGGCAGAAGCCCAGGTTGGAATGCATGATCTCGTTTGCAACTGTATGCCCCGGAGCCACCTCGGTATTGAAACCGCGGGACAGGTAAGGTTCAATGGAGATGGTTGACAACTCACCTTCCGGGTTATGTACACACCAGATATGCCAGCTCCAAAGCACGACGCCATCAGCGTCTTTTACGGCAATGACGGCATTGCCTTCCACATTGTCATGAATCTCGAAAGTAACATACTTTTTATCCGTTACCTTCCTTAAACTCACATTCCGGACCAGATCCTGCGTATCCTGCCAGAGCAATTCGGCCGATGCTATGCTAAGTCCGTTGTCATCTTCAATCCAAGGGCCCTGGATGGGATTGCCATCGTGGCGGAGGAAGGTTTGCAGGATGTTCCCGCTATACTCGGAGATGGTGGCGGTCTTGTTCGGACTGTAAGCTTCCGTATTTGCAACGCTTGCCATGATTGCGTTACCATATACAGCCGGGAATTTATAGAACCCGCGGCCGCTTACCACATAACAATTCGCCGTTTCCTGTGTGCTTCTATTATTCCCATAAATATCCCGGTATGAAAGGTCCGGAGCATTTTCCACGGTAGTGGCTCCTTCTCCCTTTCCGGGAGTTTCAGCAGCAGCCTTCAAACTCCACGAAGTGACGGAATTCTCCTTGACCGCCACCGTATAATACTTGGGCGCTGCCTCCGTATTGCCTTCCATGGCCGTATAATCGGCCACCTGACTGATATGGGTACCGTCCTGGTAGAAGAATTCACTGATCCAGTCCGGCGGGTCGGCTTTGTATTTGTCCGGATGGTCGCCCTCGTCACTGAACGTGGCAGTCCATTTCACGGGAACCTTCGTCGCCTCTCCTTGATAACTCACGATGGAAAAATAATCGCTTTGCTGCGAGGCCGTTGTCGGGAAGTCCCGGTCAATGGGCGACACCTGCAGGATGTAGGTGGGCCGATGCACCTCCAACGCGTCAAAATAAGTTTTGTAATGACCGCGGAGGCTGATCCAGGAATCGTTGTGCTTAAGTTTGAGGGTGCGGGTCCTGGTAGTGGAGCCATTGGAGAAGGTGAGCTTCAGGCTGAGCTTGTTCTGCGTCATGGGCAGGCACAGAAAGGTAAAGGCCGCAGGTGTGTCAGTTTTCAAGGCGACACCACCATCCGGCACCTCGATGTCAATGTAGTTGTCTGCGAGAGTCTGGCTTCCCGGGAAACCGGCACTTACCACCGCAAAGGCGTTGTCCTGCCCGTCGATGTCATGCAAGCCGTCGTTGATGCCACGCCCGCCTGAGAAGGTATAAGGATGCGTGTCAAACTTGCCGAAGGCAACTTTGTAGTTTCCCCAGAGCCGTCCGCCCTCAACCATGATCGGGTTTCCGCCGCTGTCGAAGGTGGTTTCGTCCGTATCTTCGGACTGGAGCCTGAGCCGGGTGAGCTTGTATCCCTCCACGCCCGAAACGCCATCAAGAGAATGAGCCAACAGTTCGAATCGGACCGCCGTCACCAGCGGCTTGAAAAAGAGCGGAACCTCACCGCTGCGTCCCGCCTGCTGGCTATAGGCAGCCATGGCTACCTTTGACATGTCGGGCTCAAATTCCAGCACCGTTTTTCCGTTCACCGATTTGGTGACGCCGGAAGAAACCGTTTGAGTTTGAGGAACGGATCCCGAGACTGTGGCGATATCTTCACCGATATCCCCGGAAATGCCCTCGCCGATGCTTAAAGTCACTCCGGTATCGGGATATACGGCGAAAAAGTGGTGGAGGGTGCTGCCGTCCTTCCAGCAGAGCCCGTCGGTTTTGCCGTCAATGGTTTCAGGTCTTGCCTCGGCCAGACTGTTTTTGGCAACACTGCCCGGCACCCCGGATACGGAGGCTGTCTCAGTTGTCCCGTCAGCCAGAACCACATAGTTGACAGATTCCCCGCGGACAGACGAAGCCTGTCTGCACCCGATGCGGATCCGGTCTCCCTTTTTCCAGTCGATGCGTTCGTATTTCTGGTTGTAGGCACTGAATTCAGGCCTGTCGCCGCTATAAACGGTTTTAGTTTCAGGTTCCGTTTCTGCATCAACGAATCCGGTTGACACGGCGAATGCGATTTCATCCGGATTGCGGTCCAGGTCCAGCCCGGACTCTTCCCGGGCGCAGGATACGGCCAGAATACAGAAAAGGGATATGGATAAAGGATAAAGTAACTTCATCGATTTACAACCATGTGTCATCCATGGTGTTGTGATTGTATTCCCCGCCGATGCCCTGACCGGCGGCCGTGAAACTGATAAATCCGCCGACCCTGGCAATCTCCAGGTTGTAGATATATTTCCGGCCGCTTTTCCAAGTCCCTTCGGGCAGGAGAACCCGGCTGCTGTAGCGTACGCCGTCATAGGTATAGACGACGATGAAGTCGCAGACGGGCTGCTCCGGTACCAGCAGGGGATCGCCCAATTGGTACACCTTGCCCTGCATAAGGTTCTGCCTCCATCCCGGGGTGTCGGTGCCGCCCGTGTTGGACAGATAAACAGCCTGGTCGGCCGAAGGGTTGGCGTCCGAGCGCCGGGTCACGCCCATGGGCAGTTTGCATCGGTCATCCTGCGCCGCCAGGCCGCTCCAGGCGGATTCGAGCACCGTCTTGGTGTTGTCAATGGTGAAGGTACCCAGGGTTTTGAGGGGGATGTTGGCGGCCGTCACGGTCTGGGCATTGAGGTACTGCACCAGGCCGGCGTTGTTCACAAACAGGATATCGTTGATCTGAAATTTGAAATCCGACCCGTTGGTTGTGATAAATGCCGTTTCCGACCCCGTGAACTTCACGTTGAAAATGAGCTGTGCCAGGGCGTGCTGCAGGACAAGCGTACCCGTAGGGCTGCTGCCGGTGATGTCCCCCGTTGCGCCGTACAGGAGGTCCACCTGGTTGTCGTAGGTGTTTACGTTCTTGAAACTCACGCCGGAGGCCGCATCGGCGACATTCAGTGTGGGGACCCAGCAGGTTCCCGTACCGAAGCCGGCCGGGACGGTGCCGCTGTCTATATCGGCCCCGAAGGCCAGGGCGCGCAGCTTGTAACCGCCCAGAGGAAGGATGACCGTCTGGTCCTTGACCACCCAGGTGGTGCCGCTTTCCTGCTTGAGCTGCGCAAAAGCGGGGTTGCTGCCGGAGAGGAAAACACTCGGGGTGGAGATGCGATCCTTCGAATCCCGCAGGGTGGCGGTAATGTAAAGCCGGGCATCGGGGGAAAGCTCCGTGGCCGAAAATTCGGCTCCCTTGGTGGCGAAGGCATCGGATACGACGGACAGGCTCACACGGGATTCCCATCCCGCGTCCGGATGCTCCATCCGATTGCAGGAAAAGAACAGCACAACTGCCGACAAGGCCAGCAGCCTGCCTGCCGCGCAAAGATTATTTAAGTTGTGATAACGCATACTGTGTTGCCTGCACGGAACGAATCCGGGGCAACAAAAGAATGACTACGGAATGGGCACACCCATATCAAAACACAAATTTACGCAAAAATATCCGGGAAAAAAAATTACAACGCCATCAGCGGTAACTTTCCTTTCTCTGGCAAAAATATCTATTCGAAGTCTTTTTTTGCCTCGATGCAGAATACAGCATAAAGTGGGACAGACTTTATTTCACCTGCAAATCCGAAGTTTTTTCCGGAGATGCGGTAAGCAAAAGGGCACTTGTAGGTCTTCTTGAAATTGTTCATGCTGATTGCATCCACCTTCTTGCCTTTCTTTACCTCAATAGGAATTACATTCATTCCATCCTGCAGGATGTATTCCACTTCCTGCGTGTTGTTATTTTTCCAATAACGGAGTGTAATACCGTTGGCCGACAGGGCCTGGGCCACATAGTTCTCCGCTACGGAACCAAGGAACGTGTTTTCTGTCTCGATAGAATTAAGTAGCATCTGGGCCGGTATCTGAGCCTTTGTATTCAGCAATCCGATATCGGACATATAAATCTTGAAGTCGCTGTCATCTTCCTGGGCAGAGATAGGAATGAAACCATGTGATATCAACTTGCATTTATGTACTATCCCGGCCAGTATGAGCCACTCAATGGCTTCACCGAAGATCTTGGCGGTTCCGCCCTTTTGCGCAAGCTTATACTGGAATTTGCGGTTCTCTTTGGCCAGCTGAGCCGGAATGGAGTTGAAACAGGCTCTGATTTTGACCGTAGTAGCCGGCTTGGCGTATTTGGCCATATCGGCATTGTAACCAAGCAGGATGGCCTGCTGGACGCCACGGCATTCCAGATAACTGTGCGTATCCACCCACTTCTGTACGCTTTCCGGCATACCGCCGATAATAAGATACTTTTGATAGAGGTCCAGGGCCATAGCGTGGACAGAAGCCGGCATAGCCTCGTTCGTCTCAAAATGACTCCGGATTTCCCCGGCGAGAATCTCATTCCCGGTAGCCCACAGGAATTCTTCAAAGTCCATAGGGTACAGACGCAATTCGTCCACCTTTCCAACCGGATATGAGAACGCCTCTTCTTCCTGCTGTTCCTCCTCCTGCTCATCAGGCTTTTTTCCTTGATTCACGGCCACACCCAAAAGGCTGCCGGCGGCCACAATATCATACTGAGGATAATCTTCCTGGAAATATTTGAGAGCCAGCAGCGCCCGTTTACAGTCTTGAATCTCATCCAGGATGACCAGCGTCTCATGCGGGACAATTCGCACATTGTATAGCGTTTCCAGATAGGCTATGATTTCCAATGGATTGATGTTGTCCTTAAGGAAATTGCGCACATCAGGAACCAAGTCAAGGCTGACCTTTATATAATTCTTATAGTGTTCGCGCCCGAACTCTTCCAGAATATATGTTTTGCCAACCTGACGGGCACCCTGAAGGATGAGAGGCTTGTGGTCCGGCCTGTTCTTCCAGTCTATGAGTTGTTGAGTGATTTTTCTTTTCATAGCCATTACAGCCATTCATTTCGAAGCAAATATAATCAAAAACTATGAAAAAATCAAAATCACACTGATTTTTCCATAGTTTTTGATTAGTAAACCCGATTACAGCCTATCGGGTATTTCGCTTTATCTGCCATGGCTGTGGCCACTTTGTTCAAACGGCTAAGTTAGCGAAATGGCGGGAGAAATGCAAGCTACCGCGCCCGGTTGTCCAATTCTGCGAGTGCGTGAATAAGCGTGGCGATTCCGGCACCATTCCGCCAGTGCTTTCACGTCATCGACGGGGATGAAATTCCCGGAAGGGTTGTCCCCAGTCTCAAACCAACAATCCCGGAACTGATTTACTCACCCGCTACAAACAGATGGTCCATTGTGACATTGGCAGAAACAATTCCGGAATGCTTATTGGACTTTACACCATAGGTTGTAATCATTACGAGCTGAAGGGCACTTTTTGTTCCTGTTGCGGCTTTGAATACAGACAATTTGGTGCGCAACCTGCTCTCATAGTCTTTGTCTATCACGAATTCGCCGATAGAGTACTTTACCTCACAGACGTCAATCACCCTGTCACGCCGTCCGATAAGCAGGTCAATCTGGGCACCTGCACCTTCATACTCTCCCCGCCATGCCGATATGCTGGTAAGTGTACCATTGATTCCCAGTGCGCGGCGGATTTGCCAGAGGTGGTCCTTGCATACCTGTTCGAATGAGTATCCGGCCCAGACAGAACGCGCAGGGAGGTCCTGCGTCAGTGTCCAATACCTTTCATCGGCATTTAGATTGTCTCTGAGAAAGCGGAAATAGAACAGCGTATAAAAGTCGCAGAGCTGATAGATTTTATCATTGGACTCCTTTCCGTAAGCACTGTACACCCTTACGAAATCACAGTCAGTCAAATCCTTGAGCGCCTTGGTGAGCGCACCATTCTGAGGAATCTTCGCTGTGGAAGAAATCTCACCGCGCGTAAGTCCGGACAGTTTGGTCGACAGGGCGTGAATGATTTTTTTATAAATGTCTGACCGCCCGAAAAGAGTTTCGTACAATACGGAAAACTCATTCCACAAGGTGCCCTTTTTCTTGAAAAAGATACTGTCGATATTGGCCGACAAAGGGATGGTTCCGTCAAGCAGCCTGAGGTAATACGGGATTCCTCCCATAATCATATATACCTGCACGATATCGTACCGGCTCCACTGAAATCCCCGCGACAAGAGATACCGTTCTGTCTCGTTGAGCGTGAAAGGCAGAAGGTACATACGCCTTATGGCGCGATTGAAAAGTCCCCCGACATCTTCCAGCAGATTCTTTGTAATCCACGTCGTGGCCGATCCGCACACGACCAGCATGATGTCGTTTCGCTGGGCTCCCCAACCATTCCAAAACGATTCGAAGGCGGCAAGGAAATCACTTTTCGGAGTATCCAGCCACGGTAGTTCATCAATGAACACAACTTTCTTGCGATTTCCGGTATCCATGCTTCCGAGCAGGTGTTTCAGTGCCGAGAACGCTTCCAGCCAGTCGGACGGGTTACGCTCCATAGAAGCCCCGAACTCTTTCAGGGCAAGCGCGAAATTCTTGAGTTGCACCTTACGGGGTTGTTTGTACAACCCGGTCACCTTGAAGTCATACCGATCATCAAAGAACTCTTTGACCAGAAAAGTCTTACCTACACGCCTGCGACCATAGACAACTACGAACTCAGATTCCTTGGAATCATAGAACTGCTGAAGTTTGGCAACCTCTATTTCCCTGCCGATGAAAATGGACCTGTTCATGTTCGATGCTCTGTTTTTGCAAAAATAATGATTAATTGTCTAAAACAAAACAAAAATGCACAATTTTAGACGTTTTATCCGCAAATCTGTGCGATTTTCTGTCTAAAAGTGACATTAGAAATACTATTTTAGACAATTAATGCAATTTTGCTGCACATCCATGGTCTGAGCCTTTGTTCAAAGGGGCAAGTTAGCGAAAGGGCGGGAGAAATGCAAACAAGGCAAATTATTTCCCGATTCTATCCATTCCCCAGCGATAGACCTTGTCTATAAACGGCATCGGAACATTATTTTGATCCGCAAGAGTCTTTATCCATCTAAGGCCGAATGGAAAATCCTCGGTAAAATATCTGCTTTCAAAATCCGGTACCCACCCCGCCTCGACTTTCTTCATTGGAGATAAAATCGTTGATAGAGATTCTATACTACGAAGCTTTCTCGTCATCCCTTCTGCATCCGTGGACTCGTAATGGTCAAGCAGCGTTGCAATATGTTTAGTACTCACATTCAATTTCTTCAGCAAAGCAAAGAATTCCTTGTCCATCTCTATTTCCAATTGCGATGCATCCAACGTCCATTCTTTGTAGAAAAGACTGCATCTGTCAAATGGCTTTCCATCCCAATCTTTCCACATAGTGTAAAGTCTTCCTGTATGGAGAATCGGATTGCTGTTACTCAGTGTAACCTCGTAGAAACTATCTGCCAAGACAGTCTCTTCCCCAAACAAGTATTCAACTTCAGCTCGAAAGCCTTCTTTATCTGTGACATTCTCGGTAGCCATTATTAGTTGGTCACGATACCCAAGGAGATTAGCTTCTTTTCCATAGTCAACGACCCTTGAAACGTATGGAACTCGTTGAAAACTGAATAGAGGTTGTGCAGAAGGAAGGTGCTGATGACAATAAATAAAGAATCCTGTGTTCCCTACTACTGCTCCGACAATGGTTGTTGGCTTAAGAAATGGTTTTATCTGTAAAACAGTCTTTTCTACCAAGAATGCAGGAAGGCATAGGAAAACCCAGTCTGCATTAGGAATTATTTCTTCGGGATTATTTGTAATTAAACCTAACTTGCCTGTCAAAGGCTCGCCATCAGGGATATTTACCACATATTCGTGATTCCACTTTTCCGGATGGTTCGTCAGCATGTCTACTGTTACATCATTCTTGTTTGACAAGACAGCGGCGCAGGTATGTCCTAATCCACCGCCACCACAAATACAAATACGCATTATTGACTCTCTTTGCGAGAATCAATCAAACCCAGAATTTTCTTGTCTCCTTATACAGATTGATTGTCGGTAAATCTTTATCTTCTGTTAGTTCGTAGATTTTTGCAGCAAAAACTACATCATGGAGACCGAGGCCATAGTTATAGTTGATGATACGTTGCTCATCATTTTCTCTGCCTGGATCTCGTCCTGCAAACACTTCTCCAATTTCATTATAACTCTTAAACTGATTGAAATAACGGAACCCACTGACATGTTTGGTATCATCTCCAAATATCCGGTCAAACTCCGTATCACAGTTCATAAAACCTTGAGTGTGTACAGGAATAATGGTTATGCCTTTCTTGAATTTATTCACATCGTCTACCACATTACCTTCCGCATGGGTTATGCAACTAAACAACACATCAGAGTTTTTTGCCAAAGCACTTACATCCTCGGTAGCCGTGAAAGTAACATTGGAATAGTCCTTGAAACGTTCCTCGAACAATATGTGCTGATCTTTGTACTTTTGTAACATAACTTCAAAATGCCTTTCGGGTTCTTGTTCCAGCAAGCAAAGTAATGTTGCGCGTGCAGTATTGCCCAGTCCTATAAAACCATATACCTTGGATTCGCTTTTACGAAGACTCTTCGCAGCTGCGGCTGATAGTGCACCAGTTCGCATCGCTGTGATCCAGTCTGCATCCATCAATGCCAATAATTCACCGGTCGAAGCATCGTAAAGCAATAAATTACTCCCTAAACTTGGAACGGCAGACAGTAATCTGTGAACTAACTTCAATCCAAAATAGCGTCTTTTTAGTTTTAATCCGCTATCTATCTGATCACCTGACTCTTGTATATAGGGGGGGATAAAAGACAAGGCATGGATGTAAAGAACTCACCGTCAGCAGGATGAACGCCCATTTTTACGGGCAACTCAGATCTTGATTTAACGGAGAGACTTTCTTTAACCCACTCAACACAGGTCATAGGCGAAATGCCCAGGCTGCGTATCACTTGGTCTGAAATGATTCTCATGTTAATATTTACATTTTGATTTTATAATAATTGAGTGCATTCTTAAGCACAACAAAGAAATCCTCAATATCCTTCACATCAATAGTACCAAGCGCACATAGACGGAAAGTATTGGTGGTAGAAATCTTTCCCGGATAAATGGTAAACCCACGCTCATAGCAGTAGTCGTGAACCTTCTCAAAACTCCAGTTCGGATCATTTGGGTACTTCACTGACACCACTAACCCTGACTCTATAGCAGGATCAATGACCGTTTCAAAGCCAAGCTCTTTCACCCCTTTTCGGATAGCCTCATACACTCTGCGGTGACGGGCAAACTTAGCTTTTTCGCCTTCTTCAAAATACTCTTTCAAAGCTTGCAGGGTTGCATAGATAGTCTGCACAGGAGGTGTGAAGTGCATCTCGCCCGTTTTCTCAAAGCACTCATACTGCATATAGAGATTACAGTAGTAGGAACGTGTGGGATAGTTCTTGGATGCCTCGATGATGTCACGACGGCCAATGATAAATGAAAGTCCCGACATAGCCATCAATCCCTTCTGGGCAGAGGCCATACAGAAGTCCACATTGTCCTTCACCATATCAAAGGGAATCATTCCCAAAGAGGAAGTGGTATCACTGATAAAGATAGCACCATACTTGTGAGCCAAAGCACCAATCTCACGAATAGGGTTCAGCACACCCGTACCTGTTTCGTGGTGGCAGCAATAAACCACAGCCACATCAGGATTCTCTTTCAGTGTCTGCTCTATATCTGCAAGGTTAGGCTGTTCAAAGACGCTCGACTTCAGGTCAATGTGCGGAATATGATACATTTGGCATACCTCAACGGCACGTGAGTTATAGGCACCATTGTTCACCACAAGAATCTTCTTGTCAGCGGGCACCAACGAATTGATGGCAATATCGATATTGATGGTACCTGAACCGCAGAAGAGTACGGATGTATATGCCGGTTCTGGTGCGTGAGCCACTTTGCACAAATCACTGCGCAAGCCCTTCATCAATCCCGCAAACTCCTTTTCACGAGGACAGATGTCAGGAACCACCTGAGCCAGTTTCACACTATCCGTGGTCGTTGCAGGCCCCGGGTTTAACAACACATTACGCTTGATTTTTATATCTTTCAGTTCCATTGTCTTATTTCTGTAAAAAATCCATTAACGCTTCTTTGTTCTGAATTGGTGTAGTCGTCGGGCGACCAAGATCCTTGCGGTTACCCTTCTTAACACAAACTTGCAGCAAAACTGGTCCTTCAACCATTTTAACGGCTCTCAAAGCGTCGAGAAGATCCTCCTTATTCTCTACACTAAAAGCATTGGTATATCCCACAGCTTTTGCAACAGCAGGCAGATCAATCTTCAGACCAACGGTAGGCTGACCTCCCACACTGTCGTGTGCGCCATTATTGAACACCACATGCACATAGTTCTTGGGGGCCTTATTGGCAACAATAGCCATACTACCCATGTGCATAATGGCAGCTCCATCACCATCAAAGCACCACACCTTGCGGTCGGGTTTTGCCATCGCTATGCCCAGTGCGATCTGAGAGGCATGTCCCATAGAGCCTACCGTCAGGAAATCCCTTTCATGACCTTGATTCATACCAGCACGGTACTCAAACAACTCACGGCTAATCATACCTGTAGTGCTCACAATGCAATCTTTCTCACCAAGGGCAGCAGCTACGGTCTGGATAGCATCTTCACGACTCATGGTCAGGTCATTGACTTCCACATTCTGAAGTTTATAGTCCTCGAAGGTATCTTTCTCAATGACAAGCGCAAAGACTTCTTTGTTCTGGAGAGCCTTGATAGCCTTGGCTATCTGTTTCTCAGCCTTATCCTCTTCCTTTGAAAGCACCTCATAGTTCACACCCATCACATTCAGCAGGCCGGTTGTAACCTTGCCCTGCTTCACATGCTGCGGCTCATCGTGGACACCAGGGCGACCACGCCAGCCAATCAGCAGCAGTACGGGAATGTTATACACTTCTTCATCAGTAAGTGAAGCCAGAGGATTGATGATATTACCCTCCCCACTGTTTTGCATATACACGCAGGCAGGCTTGCCTGTTGCCAAATAATGACCGGCAGCAATACCCACTGCTGCACCTTCGTTAGCAGCATTGATGTTATGCTCTGCATCACAATGGTCGGTAATATACGCACAAATATTCTTCAGAAGAGAGTCCGGCACGCCTGCAAAGCAGTCGATGCCGTTCTCTCTCAGTTTCTCTATAAAGAATTCTGGTCTAATCATAGTTTACTTCTTCTTGGTTCCAGGAATCAGGTTCAAGATCTGTTTGATGGGCATGCAATACTTCTCGGATGCTTCAAGGCTACGACTATTGGTGAGAATACTCTCCGCACATTTCACCATTGCAGGATAAGCACTGCGGAGCATGTGGTTAGCGTAGATAACTACGTTAATGCCCCATTCTGCCAACTCTTCTTCGGTGAATTGATTGTAAGTAGTTGGTACGGCTACAATGGGCGTATGAGCATCTTTCTCACGGAACCGCTGACAGAATTCTTTAATATCCATACCATCTTTGTTCTTGCTATGAATCATTACGCCGTCAGCACCTGCTGCTACGTATGCGTGGCAACGCTCCAAAGCATCATCAACAGATTTACCTGCAATCAAACTCTCACAACGTGAGATAATCATAAAGTCATTTGTGATTTGTGCGTTCTTGCCTTCTTGAATCTTGTGGCAAAAGCCTTCTATGGTATCCTGTGTCTGAACGGCATCCGTGCCAAACAAAGAGTTTTGTTTCAAACCCACCTTATCTTCAATAATAACAGCGGATATACCGAGACGCTCCAAAGTTCGAACAGTGAACACAAAGTGTTCAACTTTGCCGCCAGTATCGCCATCAAAGATAACAGGCTTGGTTGTCACTTCCAGTGTATCATTTAAGTCATGAAGACGGGTTGTCAGGTCAACTGCCTCAATATCAGGTTTACCTTTACTAGTACTATCTGTAAGAGATGAAGCCCACATTCCATCAAATTCACGGTGCTGACCATTTACCTCCACACTTGTGTGTTCTGCAATAAGGCCAGTTAAACCATTATGAGATTCAAGAATACGAACCATTGGTTTCGCAGAAATCAAGCGGCGTAGTGATGCAAGGCGAGCCTGTGGGGTAACGCCCAACGAGTCTATTGTCTGTTTCAGGCCGGACGCTGAGATTCCTTTAGTGTAAGGAATCTCTATCACTTCTCCTCCTAACGACTCCATAACTTTATATACTTCGTCACGAAGGTATTTGGCAGGGCCTTCTTTCCAATCATCTCCATGAATGATATAGTCAGGCTTATATTTCACAAGATTGGGAACATAGCTCCAATCGTCCTGAGGCACAACCTCTTTTACTCCGTTTATTGACTTAACAACAGTCTCACGTTGCTCGTATGTCAAGTAAGGCAACCGCTTATGAGTTGCTATTGCTTTATCTGTAAACAATCCTATCATCAAGTCACCATACTTGGCTCCTTCATTGATGATATTAATTAGTCCGGGGTGCATGATATCTCCTATCATGCCAAGATAAACTTTCTTTGCCATTTTATTGTATTTTGATATTATTTTCAGCGTATTTTAAGTCGTTTTCATCGTCAATTTCATACCACTGAAGATGGTCAACCTTCAGCACATTCATAGGGATAACCCGTTGTGACACGTCCAACAGCTGGAACTCATACCCTAACTTAGGTTTCTCGTCCACAATCTTCTGATACTCTGAGCAGAGTATCTTGTAGAAAGCATTGCTTATCTTGTGGATTCCCACCAGTTCACCGGAGGGCGTTATCTCATCCTTGTTGACAGAACAATTAATCAGTTCACACTTATCATTCATCTGCACATAGTACTGATCCTGAAACTTGGTCACTGGTGTAATCAGCATGGCAGAATCGAACGGGCACTCCAAAAGTGATGTTATAGCGAGCTTTTCAAAAACCAAATCAGATTCAAGCAAAATAAAACTATCCTCCCCTATCGCCTTTCTACAATTCCATAGCGTGTACATGCTGTTGGTCTCTACAAAACGTGGACTGAACACACACTGCACCTGCGGATATTTATCCATTAAGGCCTCATAGTGCTCCTTATGGTAACCGGTGCCAATGATTATTTTCTCTATGCCGCAGTCAATCAAGGTCTCAATGCTGCGGATAACCATTGGTTTACCCTTATATGGGATAAAACCTTTCGGGATAAGGTCTGTGTAATGGCCAAACCGTGTTCCCATTCCGGCGGCCATGATAACTGCCGTTGAAATATCAACTATCTTTCCCATGAAATATTATCTTTTATAATTAAGTTACCAGAAGTATAAACACAACCGTTTTTTTCCATTTTTCCACTAATCAATGAACCAGCCGCTATAACAGATCCGGAAGGAATAGAACTTCCTTTTAATACTGTGACTCGGCAGCCTATCCAAACATTGTCACCTACAACAATGGCTTTATCATTGTTGATTATCAAATTTGTTGCATCTTTAATTTTATGAAAATCGGTATCCATGATAAGGACATCCCATGAGAGTAAGACGTTATCTCCAAATGTTATTTGGTTGTTACAAATTATGGTACTTCTCCCAGATATCGAGAAACGGTTTTCTAAATAACAATTGCCATATACACAAAACTTTGAACCGCGTCCAGGTCGGCTCATGTGCAAAACCCTGTGTTAAGAATTGAAAGGAAGTATGTACCTTGTGTGTTGAACCAAAGGTATGTGAAAATGTCATTAGAACTCTACAAGGAAGTGCTGCGCATGGTCCTCCCCGATGCGCTATTGGATTACTTTGATTTGGTGGACGTGCAGTTCCGTGCGATTCCCGCCAATGAGAGATTGGGTCTTGAGAGCGGCGAGGTTATCTTTTATCTGGATGAGTTGGATGACTTCCGCTGCAAGGAGGAAGGTCATACGTACCGGCCGAACGGGTTCTACGAGGCATCCAGGGTAAAGGACTTTCCTCTACGGGACAAGCGAGTTACATTGATTATTCGTCGCCGTCGTTGGGTTGACGAGCAGACGGGAAAGAGTGTCGGGAACAAGTACAGCATTACCACGGAAGGGACACGGCATACTCTTGAGTTTGCCGCTTTTTTAAAAGAGACATTTGGATACGTACCCGATCGCGG
>Ga0310691_10000947_pt1 | contig 48754 bp, 28 predicted proteins | sample 176DNAGHGlowgp2_FD_203887 | JGI IMG/M metagenome (GOLD analysis project Ga0310691, IMG submission 203887) | Sheep rumen microbial communities from Palmerston North, Manawatu-Wanganui, New Zealand - 1766 DNA GHGlow gp2 (v2) (version 2) | ecosystem: Host-associated > Mammals > Digestive system >... | reverse complement strand
CAGAAAAAAAGTGCCGCAACTTTGGGTCGCGGACCGTTCCTTTCCGAAAGCGAGTGCAAAGGTACGCACTTTTCTATTACCCACCAAATCTTTCGCCAACTTTTTTCAAAAAAAATGCATTTTCGGCCAAAACAGGGCGGAAAACAGGGGGAAACGGGGCAGAAAACGAAGAAAATGCGGCGGAAGCGGGAGGAAGGCAGGAGGGGCCGCGACACGGTCGCGGCATAGGGGGACAGGAAGAGACAACATATAATAAGGTACGCGCGCGAGGGAAGGAAGAGGAGGAAAAGGAGGCAGAGGGAAGCGGAGGGGATGGCGAAGGGAAGGGAGGAAGGAAGAGGAGGAAGAGAGAAAGGAAAGGAAAGGAGGCGGAGGCACAAAAAAAGGGAGCGCGATGTAGTTCGCGCTCCCTGAGTTTATGTATCCTTCTGCGAAGAGAAGGGGTCAGCGTAGGGGTGCATAGGCTGGCTGGTCAGTCGTATTGTCGTGGGTGGAGGAAGACTCGTCGGTGGGTCGTCCTTCCTGCGAGACGTTGATGAAGACCTTGTCGCCAGTGGTCGAAGTGACGGTGACGTTGCAGTTGCGCTGGCTGTAGGTGGTGTTCTCGGTCCACGAGAGTTTGACGGCACCGCTCTGAGGTTCGACGGTGAGCCATGTGGCAGAGCTCTGGGCACTGGCGATGGGCGAGGTCATAGCGGCCGGCATGCTGACGGTGCGTGTGCCGGAGGCAGCTGTGAGGGTGACGGGGTCGAGGGTGTAGGTCTTTGGAGCTACAGGCTCAGCAGAATCGCCACCTCCGCCGCAGGCTGCGAGGAGCAGCGCTGCGAGGGTGAGGGCTGTATAGAATTTGATTGTTTTCATGTGAGTTGAATGTTTGGAGGATTACTTGACAAAGAATTTCTGTCCGTCCTTGATGTAGAGGCCTCCCATAGTGGGCGAAGCGACGGCGCGTCCCTGCAGGTCGTAGAGCTGTCCGTTGCCAAGCTGAGGTACAGCAGTTGCGGCGGTGGGGATGCTGTTCTGCGGCAGGGCGAACATGGGTGTGCGGCTCTTCACAGCAGACGTAGCAGGCACGGCGAGCCAGGCTCGGTGGGCTTCGATGGCGAAGGCGGCACCCTTGGCTGCGCCCCAGTACCAGCCGAAGATTTCTTTCAAGCGGGTGGATTTGGAGTCGCCGTAGGCAAGCTTGTAGTAGAGGTTGGAGCCGTCGGCGGTGGTGGTGGCAGCCTCGTCTGCTCCGTGAAGGAGGTTGGCACCGATGTACGAAGCTTCGTCGTCGGTCGTTTCGAGGGCGAAGCGATGCGATGCCTTGTCGGCACTGGTGAGCAGCACGGCGATGCCTGCCGGAACGATACCGCCCTTATCGCCGTCGGCAATGACTTTGTACGTCAGTTTGTCGCCCGAGATGCCTGTCACGACGCTGGCCGTGAGTCCCTTGGGCAGGAGGTATGCCGATCGTGAGTCGTAGAAGGTGGCATAGCCGGCATCGGAGGTGACGACCTCGATGATGTTGCCGATGATTTTGCTGAAAGTAATCTTTCCGTTGTTGATCTCGGCCTTGACGGCATTGAGCTGACTGCCGCCCACCATGAAGGGGAGCATCCAGTTATCGAATCCGTACTGGCGGAAGATGATGCGTACGAGGTAGGTGCCGTTGGCGTAGGTGTTGTTAAGACGGCAGGCCATGTTGCCATAAGTCTTGTAGCCCGACCAGGCGTCGAGGAACTCGCTGGCGCTGTTGTGTCCGATGACTTCGAGCAGATTGTCGTTCAGGTCGAAGAGTCCTACACCGACGTAGAAGGTGTTGGAGAAGGGATAGACATTGTAGAATTCACCGATGCGCACCTTGAATTCGTCGGTAGTTGCGGCCGAGGTCACTGCGACGGTGGGAGCCTCCATGAGGTAGGCTGCCAGCTGCTTGGGCTTGGTGTCGGTGCCTTCGCGGTCGGGTTCGATGCCGGTGATGATGCTCTGATCGACATTGAACTCGTAGGGATAGACGTCCATGATGTCGATATCGAACCATCCGTCGCCCTCGCCATACCATCCCCAGTTGACGTGGAGGAAATCGACTGAGTCGTAGCCATCGACCACGAAGCAGTGGCCGGCAGCGTCGCCGCCGCTACCCGTGCTCGATGCGGCAGAGAAGATGACGGGACGGTGCTGGTCGAGGTCGGCCTTGATGTATGCGTAGAAGTCGGCGGTGCTGATGCAGCAGTCGCGACGGTAGTAGCTGAGGGTGGAGGCACGATAGCGGAAGTTCTCGTGGAGCGCATTGAGCAGGTGCTCGGAGTAGGCTCCACTGCCGCTGGGGTTGTAGTCCATGCGTGTAGCCACGCCGCAGTCGTAGCAGAGCTTCGCCACTGCCTTTCCCGACTCGGTGTTCACCTCGCTGAACACATACTTATCCTTGATGATGTCCCACTGGTAATGGCTGTTGGCAAAGTTGACGCGCGAGGTGCCGTAATCGTTGACGTACTCCACTTTTCCCTTGCCGGTCTCGGGCCACTTCCAGTAGTAGAGAATCTGCGAGATGGCTGTAGCGACACAGCCGACTACGCTCTGGCCGATCTTGTCGTTCTTCGGGCAAAGCGTGTTGAAAGGTCTTTCCTGTCCCCATCGTGCACTGATGAGCACATCGACGATGGGGGTGCCGGTGCTGACGCCGTGAGCCTTGGCAGGAGCCTCGGCACGTCCGTCACGTATGCCTTCGACATAGTTCTGATAAGCGTTGAGGTAGAGCTGGAGAGCCGGAGGCAGTTGGTCGAAGTCGGCGGGCAGCTGGCCGCGGTCGGCATAGCCGATGACTTCGGGCATGGTGTCGTCGCCGGAGAGGATGAGGAATCCGTCGCCCTGACCGACGTTATACATATAGAAAGTAGGATGGAGCACGGAGGCGGTGGCGCCATCGCGTCCCTTTACCTCGGTAGGTGTGTCGAGGCTGGTGAGCTGTGCTTCGGAGTGGCAGAGCGCGTTGCTGAGCTTCCGTGCACGCTGCGCCGCTTGCTGGGGTGTGATGGGGTGAGCCTGAGCGGCTGCGACACCGAGCAAGAGGGTGAGTGATATTAAAAGTTTCTTCATAGCAGCTGGGTGTTATGGAAATAATATTTTTAGATGAAAAAGCGAATTATAGGGAATTATTGAGGGAAATCCGTAGGGACACCCACCGATGTCCGTGGGTCGGATGGTGGAAGTCCCTACAGATTCTCTGAATAGATTCCCTATAGTTCGTCGGTTGATTCCCTATGTAGAGGGAAGTGGATTAGTGCTTGCCGAACTCGGTGCTCAGCTGGCCCACGTTGTGCGTCTTGATGCGCTTCATGGTGCGACCCAGGCTGGGCAGCTTGTGGCTGCGGATGTTGTTCAGCATCTCGGCAGCCTTGTTGCCCTTGCCCTTAGCCTTGGCAGCATAGTAGGCAGCATCGACACGAGCCTTGACAGCAGCGTCGGTGATGACGAAGGTCTCGTACTGCTCAGCTGTGTAAGAGTTCCAGAAGCTACCGAGGATGCTGCCGTCTTCCTTGAGCACGACGTAGGCAAGTGCGAACCAGAAGGTACCGGTCTCGGGCTCATACTCGCTGTAGCCATACTTGGGATCACCCGTGTAGAGGGTCATATCCAAAACGTAAACTGGTCCGTAATCTGGATCGTCGTAACCGACATACTGTGGTTCGACAACTACCGAACCGTCCTCGCCAAAGCTGAAGCGGAAGTTTATACCTGCACCCCAGTTGCGGATGCGGAAGTTTTCGGGCTTACCGGAGTTCTGCTGCATCATCAGACCTACGTCTTCATAAGGCTTAGTGGTATCAGTAGCCTCGTCATAGGCGGCGAAGATACCGTAGTAGGTATAGGTGCCCACACGATAGTCAACCCACGACGAAGCGGGTTCGTAGTTGAAGTGGAGCGTGCGAACTTCCTGCATCTGGCCATTTTCGTCGAGTGTGACAGCGACGAGGGTATATTCGCCTTCGTCCTCGAGATCGATGGTCTTGTTGCCTGTCTCTGCCGTTTCCATGATGCCGTCAATCCGGTCGTACATGATGTTATCGGCAGCCTCGTTCACTTCCTCGTCAGTCAGACTGCCAGGGAAGACAGCGTACTTCACCTTGGCTGCGTCGCTACCCAGCTGCATCCAGATGACCTGACCGCCGTTGTCGTTATCGTCGGCAAAGGTGCCTGCTGTAACCAGGGCAACACCGTAGTCAGCCTTCTCGAAGCCGTCGAGCTGCAGAACTTCCTGACCGGAGTAGGTTGTGAGGTAACCCAGCGAGATGAAGTAAACCATCTGGATGACGAAACGTCCGTTCTCGGGATCGTAGTAGGAATACAGACCATCGTCGTAGGGGGTCATCGGTGAACCATCTTCATAGGTGGTCTGGCCACGATATTTAGTCCAGTAGGTATAGGCATCAGCTACGTGGCAATATTCACCGTAGTCAGAGAAGAAGTAGCCTTCGTTCTGGGGCTGAACTGTGACAGGATAGTAACCATTGGCATCGGGTTCAGACTCATTGACGTCTATAATCAGGTTGATACCATCGGCCCAATAGTTGAGGATGTACTGTACGCGAGTGGGGTCGAGGAGCGAGTTGCGGCGATAGACAGGCACGTCGTAAGGCTTGCCGCCCATCCATCCGTTGTCGGTATAGACACCCGTAGCCCATGCCTCGTCGAAGGCCTTGTTGTAGGAGGCATCGTCGTAAGGAATGGGGGGAAGGTCATCGCTCCAGGGAGCATACTTGATGACGATCTGCTTCTTGCTGTCACCATACTCGGTCAGTTCATCCTGCAGTTCGAGGTTGACGATGTAGTCTTCGTCGGGCACGATGTCGCTGAAGTTGAAGGTAATCTCCACCTCTGCGGTCTCGGCACCCTCCTCGAACGTGACGGTCGAGGGAACGGTGAACATCTTGGCTGCAGCCTCGTCCTTGCGGGGCTTGGCTTCGTCACCGGCAGAAGCCGTACCAGGCAGCTCCTCGCTGCTGGTCAGTGCCACCGTGAGGGCGGCGTCGGTCTTCATGCGGTTGACCGGAATCTTCACGCTCGTCTGTCCATCAGCCAGCAAGTATTCAGATTTACTTGTGTTCGAGAAGAACACCTGTGCACCCGATGGTGTGCCTGCTGCATTGTACTCAGCCTCCTTGGTGCAGGAAGAGATTCCCACGAGCAGAGGCATTGCCAGCATTGCTAAAACTTTATATGCTTTCATGTTCTTATCTGTTTTTAGTCATGAATTTAATTAATTGTACTTGCCGCTCGGGTCAGGATTGTTCCATCCCTTGACACCTGCGTTGTTGGCTTCTTCGCTTCGAACGATGCAGAAGTTCATCCAGGCGGGACGTCCGTTGGTGCTCAGCTGTGCCATATTCGAGAAGTTCGTGTCGGTGTACTTGCGGTTGACCGACATATTCAGGCGCTTGACGTCGAAGTAGGTCTGACCCTCACCCCACAGCTCGATACGCTTCTGAAGGATGATTTCGTCGATGACGTCGTCCACGTCGTCCGACTTGCAAGAGTAGGAAGCATAGCGATAGCTACGCATGAAGCTCTCGAGGAGGTTCTTGCCCTGGGCTGCATCCTGATGGGCGGCTGCCTCAGCTTCGATAAAGTACATTTCCTCGACGCGCATGAGGGGGAAGGCAGTTGCCGAACCGATCTGGTAGTCTTCGAATTCGCCCATACCGGGACGGAACTTGAGCGAAGCGTAGTCGGGGATGCCGGCGAATTGGGGGTCGACGTAGGTGTTCTGCTTGCGCAGCTTGCTACCTTCTGGAGCCTGCCAAGAGAGTTTGCGGAAGTCGACCGAGGGGATACGGTCGTAGAACGACTTGCCTGCCATCGACATCGGGCCGGCAGAAGCATAGCCGTAGTTGGTTTCGTTGCACATCCACGAGGTCCAGTTGAGGATACCCGAGCTGACAACACCGTTTTCCTTGACTGCCTTGGCGCAGAGCATCCACGAGTCGATCGGGGTGTTGAAACCGCTAGTGGCATTGAGCCACTGGTCCTTGGTTGTGACGGTGTAGCCTTCGTCGATGGCCTGACGGGCTGCTGTCTGAGCGTTCTTGTACTCAGCCGTGGCGTCTTCGCCCTGTTCTTCGAGGTAGCTGGCATTCCAGAGGTGGAGACGGGCCTTCAGACCGTAGAGCACACCCATGGTGGGCACGGTGGGGTCGGAGACCTGAAGCTTCGGAAGGAGTGTAGCGGCCTTGTTGAGGTCGGAGAGGATAAACTCGAACATGGTCTTGTGGTCAGCACGAGGATTGTTCTTCGCCTCTTGCTCGGTGGTCTTCTCGGTGACGATAGGCACGGTGAGACCGGTCACGACCTTACCATCGGCGTTCTTTCCTTCTTTGAAGACATCGCAGGGGAGGAACTCATACATGCGCGCCATGTCGAGATAGACGAATGCGCGATAGACGTAGGCAGCGCCGAGCTGACCGAGTTCGCCTTCGGTGGCAGTTTCCTCGTTGATACCGGCGATGGCCTTGTTGGCGGTCTGCGCCCATCCTGTCATGAAGACCCAGATGAAGCCGGTCGAGGCATAGTCCTTACCGATGTACTGGTTCTGTTCCCAGGCTGTGTACCAGTCGTAGCTGGACGATGCGACAGCGAGGTCCTCGGTCATACAGTCGCGGATGTGCATGATGGATCCGTAGCCCCAGTCGTAGTGACTGTCGGTCGAGACCTCAAGGCTGTTGGCATAGGCGGGCATACCCCAGAGGAGGGCGGCCTTGGCAGCCAGCGACCCGTCGATCTGGTCTTGCGTGGCACCCGATGTGGGCAGTGTTTCTTCGATACATCCTGTCAGAAGGAGCGAGGAGGCAGCCACGGTGCCTGTCAAAAATAAACTGAATATCTTTTTCATATTACTGTGTCCTTTTATTAGAATGTTACCGTAATACCACCCGAGATGGTGCGGATGGGAGAATAGAATGAGCTGGTGGTCGAACCGGCGATGCTCTGACGCGGGTCAAGTCCCTGGCGCTTCGACCAGAGCCATACGTTGTCGGCTGCTACATAGACGCGAACCTTCTCGAGGCTGATGCGGCGTGTGAGCGACTGCGGCAGCGTGTAGCCCAGGTTGATGTTCTGGAGGCTGAGGTAGGAGGCGTCGGTGATGAAGCGGTCGGAGGTCGATGCTGTGTAGAGGTCGCCGAACTGCATGCGCGGAACGTCGGTGTTGGTGTTGGCGGGCGACCATGCGTTGAGGATGTCGGCATGGAAGGCACTACCCTTCGAGTTGGCTGTAGGCGAAGCCATCATGCTGGCGTAGTCGGAGTCGTAGCAGAGGCCACCAATCTGGTAGGCAAAGTTGATCGAGAAGTCGAGGTTCTTCCAACGGAAGCTGGTGCCAAAGCCACCGTATGCGTCGGGCAGTGCGGTGCCGATGAGGTGGTAGTCGGCTTCGTTAGGGTTGGTGGTGGTCAGTGCCTTCACCTGGTTGCCGTCGGCATCGAGGATGGGGCTGCCCGTCGAGTCGTAGAGGGGTGTGCCGTCCCACAGCACAGTGCCGTCAGCGTTGTACTTGACGACGTCGCGCTTGTAGAGGGCCTGACCGGGCTCGGCGATGACGTTGCCCTTGTCATCATAGCGATATTCTTGGCAGACACCGGCATAGACGGGCATCTCGAAGGTGTAGAGCGAGCGTCCTTCACCGTAGAAGTAGTTACCGCTTTCGTAACCGCTGACACCATCGATGGTGGTGTTCTTGCGCTGTTCGTCGAGTTTGGTAATCTTGTTCTTGTAGTGTGTGAGGTTGAGGCTGACGCTCCAGTCGAAGTCGCGCGAGCGGAGGATGTGGCCTGTCAGGTCGAGCTCGATACCGCTGTTGCGCATGTCGCCGACGTTGGCGTAGTAGCCGGTGTAGCCGAACGATGCGGGCAGGGGGTACCACGACAGCATGTCGGAGGTCTTGCGGTAGAAGTAGTCGATGCTACCTTCGATGCGTCCCTTGAGCAGTTCGAATTCGATACCGGCATTGAGGCTTCCGATGGTTTCCCAGGTGATTTCCTTGTTACCCATCGAGCCAGGCACGATGCCCGGGTGGCCGTTGGAGTTGACAACCGAGTAGGTGTTGACGTAGCGGTAGCTACCGATCTGGTCGTTACCCTGCGAACCGTAGGAGAGTTTAGCCTTCAGCATGTCGATGCCGGCGTCCTTGGGGAACCACTTTTCCTTCGAGATGATCCAGGCGGCACTGGCCGACCAGAAGTTACCCCAGCGGTGGTCGGGATGGAAGCGCGAAGAGGCGTCGCGACGGAACGAAGCACTGGCGAAGTATTTCTCGTCGTAGTTATACATGGCACGCGAGAACCAACCTTCGTTGTTGTAGTACGAGGTGTACGACGAGCTGGAACCCTCGGTGACGGCCATGTCGAGTTCGATGTTGGTCGGGTCGAACATGTTGCTCTTGCCGCCGGAGAGGTAGTAGTAGCGTTCGCGGGTGTTTTCGTGACCGATCATCACTTCCACGTCGTGACGGTCGAACTGGCGGTGCCAGTTGAGCACTTGCTGGAAGTTGATGTCGTACGAGCGCGAGTGTGACTTACTGAGGATACCGTTCGACGAAGCGTAAGAGCCGTAGAAGGGGTTGGTCACACTCGACCCACGTGTTTCGTCGAGGTTGACGGTGTTGGTCGAGGTGAACTTGAAGTCCTTCAGGAAACGGATCTCCATGATGGCGGCACCGTTGAAGGCGTTACCCTCGGCCTTGTTGGTGTTGAGGATGGCATCGCTGAGGGCGTTCGAGCGTGCGTAGGAAGGACGTTCGAGGCCTGCGTTCTGCTTGTCACCGTAGTCGTAGCGGGTGTTGCCGTAGAGGTCGTGGATGATGGCGCCGTTGCCGTCGCGGATGTAGAGCGGATAGATGGGAGCCACCTGTGTGGCAGCGGCAAAGACGTTGCCCGAGCTGTTGCTCGATCCGTCCTCAGAGAGGCTGTTGGCTTCGAAGTGGGCAAAGTTGGCCATGATGCCGAGCTTCAGCCAGTCGTTGAGCTGCGAGTCGGCAAAGAGGCGGGCGGTGAAGCGCTCGTAGTCCGAACGCTCGGAGATACCTTCGTTGTTCAGGTAGCCGAACGATGCGAAGAAGGTGTTGCGCTCCGAGGCACTGCCGGCCTGTACGTTGTACTCCTGGCGCAGGCCGTTCTTGTAGGCAGCCTTGTACCAGTCGTCGGCAGTGAGGTAGTAGTCCTGGCCTCCGAAGCTGACGACGTTACCCATCGTGGCGGCAGGGTTGAGCTTGCCGTTCGTACCGATGAGATACTGGCCTGTGGGCACGTTATATACATTGTAATAGAGTCCGTAGTCGTTGGCTGCGGTCAGGTTCTGGTTGGCCAGACGATAGGCGTCTTCGGGCGAGTTGCCCTGCGCGAGGAAGTAGTTCTTCAAGCCTCCGAAGTAGGTTTCGTAGTACTGTGCAGGGTCGTTGAGTGTCTTGTAACGCTGTGCGAAGCGCGAGTTCGAACCCCACTTGGCGTCGAGCGTAATCTTGGCGCGTTCGCCGGCGCGGGCACGCTTGGTGGTGATCATGATGACACCGTTGGCACCGCGGGCACCGTACAGAGCGTTCGAGGCAGCGTCCTTCTGGACGGTCATCGACTCGATGTCGGCAGGGTTGAGGTTGTTGATGTCGCCTTCGTAAGGCGCACCGTCCACGATGTAGAGCGGAGCGTTGCCGGCGTTGATCGAGCTGATACCGCGGATGCGGACGGTGGGCGAGGTGGCACCGGGCTGACCCGAGGCGTTGAACATCTGCACACCGGCCACGCGGCCGTTCAGAGCGTCAACCACGTTGCTCTTCTGTGTCTCGGCAATCACTTCCTGGCCGACCACCTTGGCCGAACCGGTGAAGGCAGCCTTCTTGGCTGTACCGAAGGCAACGACGAGCACTTCGTCGGTTTCTGTGGTAGCATCTTCAAGATAGATGCGCATTTTCGGGCGGATTTCCAGCGTCTGGTCCTTCATACCGATGTACGTGACCTTGATGTTCTTGGCAGATGCCGGAAGGTTCTGAAGGGTGAAGTTACCATTTCCGTCAGAGTACGTACCCGTGGTCGTACCGAGGACTTGGATGGATGCACCCACTACGGGCTCGCCTGTGCGCGACTCAATCACCGTACCGGTGACGTGCTGCTGGGCGAATGCCATGCCGACTGTCAGCAGACAGAGGGCAAGGAATGACCATAATCTTTTTCCCATTCTTTTTTTGTTTTGGATTAAACGAATAATTATTTTAGATAGTTGTTCTCTCTGCTTGTGTTTTCTGTACTCCTTTCCCCAAGATATACCTTATTATATATAGGAGTCAAGTTAAGGTGGTTTCACATGGTTCAGCCGCCCCGCACACCTGCCTCTACGGACAATGTATGCCTACATCAAACACATTTGAGCTGCAAAGTTAACACTTTTTTGTATAACTCTCCTAAAAAAAACTTAATAAAATTACATTTTTAACATTTCAAATTACAATTTGTTACAAAAAGAACGGTTTTTCATGCAAAACAAAATTGAGGTGTTCGCAGAATGAAACCAGGCAGAGGAGTCAGGAGTGGGGAGGTCGGACGGCAAGTGAGCCGCAGACCTCCGTCCTCCGTCTCGCACCGAGGCATCGAGCTGGGCGTTGATGAACTGTTAAAAAAGCAAAGATTTTAACAGTTCCGACCCCCAATTTTGTGGGAGAATTTTGGAGGAAATAGGATTTTTGGACAACGAAAAGAACGGAAAAAAACGAAAGAAACGAAAAATTTTGGGTGAAAAGTCCAGAAAATTGAAATACGGGTTGTCGTAGGGGCGGGTTCCCATGCCCGCCTGATCAGGCGAAGCCTGAAAACGCACCCACTTCGGTTGACGGCTGCGCCGTCGCGGGCGGGCATGGGAACCCGCCCCTACCGTGCTGTCCGTCTGTCCGCCGACAAACTGCCGGCAGTCCGCCGTCTGGGCGTCGGCAAAGCGCCGTCTGCCGATAGGTTTGTCCGCCGTCTGAGCTTCTGTAGTCCGCCGTCTGCGGGTCGTCAGAGCGCCGTCTGCCGATAGGTTTGTCCGCCGTCTGCCGACGCCCAGACGGCGCTCTACCGACAGCCAGACGGCGGACAAATGACAATGGGTCGGTAACTGAACGAAAAACAGCTGGAAGTCATCGCGTCGTGGAGGCGATATTTGCGGGCGAGCGGTCGGTCGCTGACTTCTGCGCGATTCTCAGAGGGGTAAGCCGTAAATCCTTACTTGCTATTTTGACAACTAACTCGGCTCGGCGACCGAGGGCTTTTAACATTTCAGGGGTCGGCAGCAGACCAACACTTTTTCAGACGTTTTTCAATTTTCAATTTTCGATTTTCAATTTATTATCGTAACTTTAGCTCCGCCGAAGTTACTGGCACTCGGGAATGCAAAATGAAAAATGCGAGCATTTTTATTTTGCATTCCACTCGTTTTTGCGTAACTTTGCACAGCATTAGAGACGATCCCTATGAAATCAATCCTCAAAATCATGGCAATATCACTTGCAATGGCTGCTCCGGCGGCAGCACAGACTACAGCACAGACCGACGACTTTGCATACAACAACGAGCGGTTCGCCGACCTGCAAATGCTGCGTTACAAGGTGGAAGGCTTCGAACGCCTGAGCCTGCGCCAGAAAACGTTTATCTACTATCTGCAGGAGGCTGCCCTCACGGGTCGCGATATCCTGTTCGACCAGAACGGTCGGTTCAACCTGCGCATCCGCCACGCCCTCGAGCGCATCTACACCGACTATAAGGGCGACCGCACGAGTGCCGACTTCCAGGCGCTGACGGTCTATCTGAAGCGCGTGTGGTTCTCCAGCGGCATCCACCATCACTATGGCAGCGAGAAGTTCGAGCCAGGGTTCTCGGAAGAGTTTTTCCACCAGGCAGCCCAGAGCGTGGGCGTGGCTCCGTCGCTCATCAACGAGATATGCCCCGTGATGTTCAATCCCGACATCATGCCCAAGCGTGTCAACCTGGCGGAGGGTCAGGACCTCGTGCTCACGTCGGCATCGAACTACTACCGCGACGTGACGCAGCAGGAGGCGGAGGATTTCTACACCGCACAGAAGGACCCCAACGACCCCCACCCCGTCATGTTCGGCATGAACAGCCGGCTGGTGAAGGAGAACGGACGGATCGTGGAGAAGAAGTGGACCACCACCACCCTCTATGGACCGGCGCTCGCCCGCATCGTCAACCTGCTCCGTCTGGCTCGGCCCTACGCCGAAGATGTCGACCAGCAGGCGGTGATCGACAAGCTGATCGAGTTCTACACCACGGGCGACCTGCACACCTTCGACCAGTACACCATCCTCTGGGCAGGCAACACGGCGCCGCTCATCGACTTCGTCAACGGGTTCACCGAATGCTACGGCGACCCGCTCGGACTGAAATGTTCGTGGGAGAGCATCGTCAACTTCAAGGACCTCGAGGCCACAAAGCGCACCGAGACACTGAGCCAGAACGCCCAGTGGTTTGAGGACCACAGCCCCGTCGATCCCCGTTTCCGCAAGGAAAAGGTGAAGGGCATCAGCGCCAAGGTCATCACCGCTGCGATCCTTGGCGGCGACCTGTACCCCTCCAGCGCCATCGGCATCAACCTGCCCAACAGCGACTGGGTGCGACGTGAGCACGGATCGAAGTCGGTCACCATCGGCAACCTCACCGACGCCTACAACAAGGCTGCCCGCGGAAGCGGATTCCTCGACGAGTTTGCCATCGACCAAGCCACCATCGACCTCGTGCGACAGTACGGCGACCTGACCGACGACCTGCACACCGACCTGCACGAATGCCTTGGACACGGCTCGGGACGCCTGCTCCCTGGTGTCGATCCCGACTCGCTCAAAGCCTACGGAAGCACCATCGAGGAGGCGCGCGCCGACCTCTTCGGACTCTACTACGTGGCCGACCCCAAGCTCCGCGAGCTCGGCCTGGTGCCCTCGGATGAGGCGTACAAAGCACAATACTACACGTATATGCAGAACGGACTGCTCACCCAGCTCGTACGCATCCAGCCAGGCAACAACATCGAAGAGGCTCACATGCGCAACCGAGCCCTGATTGCCCACTGGTGTCTGGAACACGGAAAGAAGGACAACGTGGTTGAGTTCGTCCGTCGCGACGGCAAGACCTACGTCCGTGTGAACGACTACGTGAAGCTGCGCGACCTGTTCGGACAACTGCTTGCCGAAATCCAGCGCGTGAAGAGCGAGGGCGACTTTGCCGGCGCCCAGGCCCTGGTCGAACAGTACGGCGTCAAGGTGGACCCCGAACTGCACCGCGAAGTGCTCGAACGCTACCAACGCCTCAACCTCGCACCCTACAAGGGATTCATCAACCCCGTCTATACAGCCATCCGCGACGCCCAGGGCAACATCACCGACGTCACGATCGACTATAGCGAAGCCTACGACCAGCAGATGCTGCGCTACTCACGCGACTACTCTACCCTGCCCCTCGTCAATGACTGACACGCTCCGACATATCAAGCAAGACCTCCACGCCATGATGAACGGTGTGGCATCGGCAGCGATGCGCGACGCCGGCATGACGCAGGACTACCGCACCAACTTCGGCGTCGAACTGCCCCGACTGCAGACGATGGCCGAGGAACTGAGGCATGACCACGCCCAGCAGCTCGCCACCCTGGCGCAGGCCCTGTGGAAAGAGTCCGTGCGCGAGTGCCGCATCCTGGGCCTCATGCTCTTCCCACCAGCCGAGATGGACGGCGAACTGGCTGAAGTCTGGCTCGCCGACATCCACACGCTGGAACTCGTGCAGGTGGCGTCGCTCCACCTCTTCAGCCACATGCCCAAGGCGACAGACAAGGCATTCGAGTGGATGGCAGCGGAGTCGGAACTCGTGCAGATGGCCGGCTACTACACCATCGGCCACATCCTGCGCACCCACACACTGAACGACCGCGCCATCGACGAGCTGCGCGACCAGGCCACAGCCGCCCTCGCCAGCGAGAACACACAGCTGCGCATGGCTGCCCAGCGCGCACTCGCCCGACTATCAACCGACTGACCACGATGGAACAGAAAGACGTACAGCAAACGGTGAAGGACATCCTCACGCAGTATCTCGTGCAGAACCAAATGCGCTGCACGCCCGAACGCTACGCCGTCCTCCGCTGCATCTACGAGCAAAAAGGACCCTTCTCCGCCCAGCAACTCTACGACCTGCTCGACCAGACCTACCACGTCACGCGAGCCACTATCTACAATTCGCTCGACCTGTTCCTCACGCTCGGACTCGTGATCCGCCACCCAGGACATTCCATGGCGCTGTACGAGAAATGCTACGGCGTGCGCGACCACTTCGTGCAAATATGCACCCACTGCGGCCGCGCGACGGACTTCCGCTCGCAGGTGGTCACCAATTCGCTCACCACAACGCACTACTCGCGTTTCCGCCCCGAACACATCGCCGTGTGTGTCTATGGCATCTGCTCCAAATGCCAGGCGCGGCTGACGCGACAACAGAAGAAATACCTCAAAAGCAAGGCGTCAACACAGACATCAATCTCTAAACACTGAATACATGAACAAAGTAGATGTGCTTCTCGGCCTCCAGTGGGGCGACGAGGGCAAAGGCAAGGTGGTCGATGTGCTCACCCCACGATACGACGTGGTGGCACGCTTCCAAGGCGGTCCCAACGCGGGCCACACACTTGAGTTCGAAGGACAGAAATACGTCCTGCGGTCCATTCCCTCGGGTATCTTCCAGGGAAACAAAGTCAACATCATCGGCAACGGCGTCGTGCTGGCTCCCGACCTGTTTATGGACGAGGCCCGCGACCTCGAGCGCAGCGGGCACCCCCTGCGCGAGCGACTCCACATTTCGAAGAAGGCACACCTCATCATGCCGACCCACCGACTGCTCGACGCCGCCTACGAGGCTGCCAAGGGCAAGAACAAAGTGGGCACCACGGGCAAGGGCATCGGACCCACCTACACCGACAAGATTTCGCGCAACGGACTGCGTGTGGGCGACATCCTCGAGGGTTTTGAGGCGAAATACGCCGCACACAAAGCGCGCCACGAGCAGATGCTGAAGGCCCTCGGCTACACCGACTACGACCTCACGGAAGTGGAACGCCGGTGGATGGAAGGCATCGACTACCTGCGCCAGTTCCCGCTCGTCGATAGTGAGCACGAAATCAATCGCCTGCTCAACGAAGGCAAATCCGTCCTGTGCGAGGGTGCACAGGGCACCATGCTCGACGTCGATTTCGGTTCGTACCCCTTCGTGACGTCGTCGAACACCATCTGTGCCGGAGCCTGCACCGGACTGGGCATCGGTCCGAACCGCATCGGAGAGGTTTTCGGCATCATCAAGGCCTACTGCACCCGCGTGGGCGCCGGACCCTTCCCCACTGAACTGTTCGACGAAACGGGCCAGAAGATGCGCGACATCGGCCACGAATACGGCGCCGTGACCGGACGTGAACGCCGCTGCGGATGGATCGACTTGGTGGCTTTGCGCTATGCCATCATGGTGAGCGGCGTGACACAGCTCATCATGATGAAGAGCGATGTGCTCGACACCTTCCCCACGATTCGCGCCTGCACGGCCTACCGCCTCGCCGACGGCAGCGTCACACGCGACTTCCCCTACGACATCAGCGAGGGCATCACGCCGGTATATGAAGAACTGCCCGGCTGGCAACAGCCCCTCACCGGCATCACGAGCGAAGCCGAGTTCCCCGCCGAGCTCAGCGCCTACATCCGTTTCCTGGAGAAGGAGCTCCAGACACCCATCACCATCGTGAGCGTAGGTCCCGACCGCGAACAGACCATCGTGCGTTCCTGACCCACCACAGGGAAGTCCCTACTTATTATATATAAAGAAAAGGAGGCCGCAAGGTCTCCTTTTCTTTTGTGTGATATGGGGTGTTCCTTACTTGTAGAGGAACTTCATGCTGCACTGATTGCCCTCGTTGTCGGTCGCACGTGCCACATAGGTCTGTCCGGGCATGAGGGGCGAGAGTCCGATGTTGGCGGCTCCGGCATCGAAGCTGACGCCTGTCTGGAGCACACGCTGCCCACCCATGGTGTAGATGGCGACGTCGGCACGCTCGGTCTCCTCGCTGCGAACGCAGACGTTCGACCCGTTGAAGAAGATGCGCAGGCCGTTGTTCGACGCGATGTACGTCTCTTCGACGCCCGTAGGCAGCTGTTTCTCCTGGTCGAACCAGGTCATGTAGCTGTTTTTGATGTTCGACTTCTCGATGGTGGGAACGGTCATGACATAGACGTCGTTGGCTCCGTTGGGATAGCGACCCACGGTCTGGTTGCCGTTGTGAGCCGGATAGCGGAGGATATCGCTCCACGACTGGTCGGCTGCGGTGATCATCACCTCGCCGCCTTCGGCAGCCAGCTTGAAGTTGGCGTGGAGTTGGCTGACGGGCACTTTGTTGTCGCACCACACGATGAGGAAGCCGTGGGCAGGCACAATGGTCAAAGCGTTGGTCGTGCCCTTGGTGATCTGCCAGCGCAGGGGCTGGTCTTCGTGGTCGGTGAGGTACATACCAGCCACGTCGATGTCCTCGTCGGTCGTGTTGTAGAGTTCCACCCAGTCTTGCTTCTTGTAGTTATCATCGACATAGACGCTGTTGGCTGCGCTCACTTCGTTGATGCGTATCGGCGTGACGCCTTCGGCAGCACGTTCCTCATCCGACAGTTTCTCGAATACTGCCTGGAGGTTCAGGCTCGTGCCGAGCGGCATTTCATACTCGTTGTCGGTGCTGACGATCGCTCCGCTGACGTCGCCCGAAGCAGGCGTGTAGCTGAGCTGTGCATCCCACCAGAGGTCGCTGCTGGTGCCGTTGCAGTTGTGCACTTCTACGGCGATGACGTTCGTTCCCTTGTGCAGGAGGCTGGCATCGATGGCGAATGTTCCGCTGACGGGGTCGTCGCCGACGTACCAGTTATTGTCCTGATTCGTATAGAAGTCGTAGGCAGAGCCGCTGGGCACATGGAACGAGGCGGCCTCCTTGCCGTTGACCCACACCAGTGCACCGTCGTCGAGCTGGTAGCCGAGGTAGAAGCTGTCGCCTTCCTTCGGCTCTTCGTCGAGGGTGATTTCCTTGCGCATGTAGTACGTGATGCGCTTGTTGCTGGAGTCGTAGCCCCAGTCGAGCGTCGTGGCGGCGTTGCTCATGGGCTTGCCGCTGTTGCCGAAGCCCAGAGGTGCATTGCCTGTGCTCCAGTCGCTGTCGTCGTAGTCGGCATCCTGCCAGCCTGTCTCGTCGAGCGAACCCTGGTCATAGTACTTCCAGCTGTCGCCCAAGGGGAAGATTTCCTCGGTTTCAACGTCGAGGTTTCCTCCCAGGTCGTTCCATCCGACGAAGCGGTATCCGGCGGGAGCCTCGGCACGCAGGGTGACGGGGGCGAAGAGGTGGCCGTTGAAATAGTCCTGAGGCACCTCGATGTCGTTGATAAAGATCGTACCGGCGGGATCGCTGACGCTGAGTTCGGCCTGCTGCATCTCGGTGTCGGTGAGGTACATGCGCCAGTAGTTCTTCATCGCACGGGTCATGGTCGGCTCGCGGTTGGTGAGGTTGCCGATGAGTTCGCTGGCGAGGTTCATCGAGTTGCGCAGTCCGTCATAGACGAGCATATCCTTTTTGCGCTCGGCAAACTCGTTGATGACCTGTGCGGCACGCGTCGGTTCATAGACGCTGCCGCCGGTGATGCAGAAGCGGTCGATGAAGCCTCGGCGGAATTCATCGTTCTGCAAAAGGTCGCAGAAGATGGCAACCAGCTCGACCTCGCGGTGCCAGTTGGCGACGGCACGTCCGTTCTCGTCGTACACGTCGTAGAGGGGATAGAACGTGTGGAGCGTCTTGTAGTAGCCTTCGAAGCGGTTGAAGGCGTCGCTGCTGGTGCGGAATGCCCAGTCGATGTCGTAGAGGATGTAGCGGAAGCGTCCGCCCTGACGGTTGCGGAACGACTTGATGTTGTTGTGTGGCCAGTCGGTTCCACCCAGGTAGAAGCAGACTGCCATGTAGTTTTGGAACTCTTCGATGTCGAGCAGATCGCGGATTTGTTCATAGACAACGGGGTCGGACGCGCTGGCAGACAGGTCGTAGAGTTTCTCGAACGCCTCGCGGTCGCCGCACATCTGCACATAGCCCGAATCGACGTCCATTTCCCAGATGTCGATTTCCTCGTCGTCCCATCCGTAGTTGGCATAGACGTAGTGCTTGTTGTTCGGTTCGCGCATGTTGAGGTTAATGTAGCCCGACGGGTTCCTGTTGTATCCGAAGCTGGAGTAGGTGGCTGGCTGTCCGTTGATCAGGTAGAGGACAGGCTCGGCCGACTGTCCGTCGAGGTCGATGCCCGAGGTGAGTGCGACGCGCTGCAGGACGGCGTCGGTCATGCGGCCCGGTTTGCCGTTCTCGATGTCGTTGCCCGCGTTGCGGTTCTGCAGGGTCCGGTTGCGGATGTAGGGCTTATCCTTGAAGAACGGATAGTCGAGGTGTTTCTGGTGAGAGACGACGGGATCGTTGCTGACGCTGGTTCCGAACTTCTTATTTCCTTTCAGCTTGAAGGACGAGGGTGCCCAGCCGCGGCTCCATCCGCCGGCCACGCTGAAGGTGACCTCCTGATTGAGCACGTCTTCGCCATCGACGAGGTACTCGAAGTTGACGGGGCGTTCCCAGTCTTGGTTCCAGTTGGCAGGGCTCGGCTGGCCGCGTCCGCGCATGCCGTTCGTACCGCGCACGTAGCAGCCTATGGTGTCGTCGTAGAGGTCCTTCGGATCGGCGACGATCGACATGATGGGCAGCGTGTAGTCGCGGTCCTTGTAGATGTAGGAGCGGGTCGCCACTTCGCTGGGCAGATAGCCGTCCTGGAAGAGTCGGAAGCGGAACACGGTGGTCTCTTCGATGGTGAAGACACCGGTCTGACTGGTCTCGCCGTTGTCGAGCGTCGGCAGTGTGCCGTCGGTGGTGTAGCGGAGGGTGGCTCCGTCGGGGATATCGACGGTGAGGGTCAGCGAGCCTTCGAACAGTTGTCCGTCCTTATCGACGTAGGGGCGTTCGAGCTGTTCGTCGGTGTACTGGCTGCCGTTGTTGCTTTCGCCAGGCGTGGGCTGAGCGGTGAAGTCCCACATCTTGCCGCCGTCGGTCGTACGGGCGTAGGACATACGGGTGATGACTTCGGGGTAGGTCTGGCCCACAATCAGGTTGCCCTCGGTGTCGCTCAGGTAGATGGTGCCTCCGTCGGCGTCGAGGTTGAAGGCGCACTGCGTCGGGTGTTTCGGTCCGCTGTTGTCGAACCAGATGACCTTATATCCGTGGGCCGGCACCACACCCATCGCGGCGGGCATGTGCCACTTCTTCAGGTTGGTGGCGTCGTCGCTGAGCCAGAGTCCGGCGAGCGAGGCAGCCTGGTCGGTGGGGTTGTAGAGTTCGAGCCAGCCGTCGTAGTTGTAGGTTTCGTCCATGAACTGATCGACGTTGCCCGACATGATTTCGTTGACGACAAACTGATCCTTGCTGAGCTCAGGGACCGACACAGTCACCTCACACAGGTCGTCGTAGTAGCCATCGTAGGTCGTCGCATAGATGTAGGCCGTGCCCACGGTGGTGCCTGCGGTGACGAGTCCGTTCTGATCGACGGTGGCGATGGTGGGGTCGTCGCTCGTCCAGGTCACCTTGCGGAAGGTGGCATCCTCCGGCTCCACGGTGGCAGCAAGCTGGATGGTCTCGCCAAAGACGAGGGATGCAGTCTTAGGCTCGAGGCTGATGCCCGTCACATCGACCACGGTGCCCTGATATTCGAGTCGGAAGTTATCGAACATGCACCATCCATAATACACATATTCAGGGTTCGTGATGCCCAGATGCAGGGTGCCATCGGTGACTTCGAACTCGAGCGTCTGCCAATACATGTCGCGACTGAAGGCATCGGCGCCCGACGTCATGTCGTTCGGATAGCGGGCCACTACGGTGCCGCCGTCCCACCATCCGCCTCCACCGTTGTTCTCGGTGTAGTCCCAGTAACCGCCACTGGTCGCTGTCGTGGGGGCGGTGTCCTCGCTATAGATATTGACCAGGGGCTGTGAATCGTCGTTGGCATACAGCATGGCTGGCACGGGGTCGAGACCCGCCTTGGCGTCGTCGCGGCGCTGCCTGCTGTTCGCGCCCGTACGGTAGTAAGCCTGTACGCTGAGACGATAGTGTCCGTTGGGAACGTCGTTCAGCTCGACGGACAAGTCGAAAGCCTGCTCATAGACTTCCATGCTTCCGCTTTGGAACTTTTCACCGCTGCCGGTGAAGGTCCAGCCAGCGTAGTCGTTGTTACTGAAGCTCGGGTTGACGATGTAGGCTTCGGTCACATCCACCCATTCGTCTGTCTGTGCTTGTGTTGTCGCTGCGCCCATGCCGAGGAGCATGAGCAGGGTCAGCATCGTTTTCTTCATTGTGCTATTAAGTTAGTTAATATTCAAACAGTGATACAATCGTTAGGGGCAGGCCCTTCGTGCAAGAGCCACATTCGGTGCAAAGTTAGACATTATATGGAACACGCGCGCACGATGTTTAGATTATTTAAGTAAAATTAACAAATTGAATGCGGTCGAGGTGCAGTTTTTCAGGGGTCGAGGTGCAGATTTTCAGGGGTCGAGGTGCAGGATGACGGCCGTCGGTGCGCAGATTGCCGGTCGTCGATACGCCGTTTATGTTCAGCCCGGGCGCAGACGAAAGTCGGTGGGTTGGCAGACGAAAGTCGGCTGCTGCGCGGACAAAACTCAAAATATCACTGGAATTTTCAAAAATTCCAGTGATATTTTTACAAATTCCATTGAGATTTCTACAAATTTCAATGATATTATGAGCTTAATTGGCACAGCAGCCAAGCGTTTTCCGCGCAGCAGCGGAGTTGGAGGCGCGCCGTGGCTGGGGCTTTTCGGCGCACCAACAAAGTTGGAGGCGAACGGTGGCTGGGTTTGAAGCGCAGGGGGCCGACACGACAAGCCCGGACTTGTCGTGTCAGCGCACCAGTTCCTGGCAGATTTTGTCCTGCAAGGCACGCGCCGCGTCGCCCTTCATCGGGCCGTTGCACAGGATGGCAAAAGCGAGGTGGTGGCCGTCGGCGGCGGTGGCATAGCCTGCCAGGGTGATGACACCCATACACGTGCCGGTCTTGGCCCGCACATTGCGCTGGGCAGGGCTGCGGAGCATCCGGCGTTCGAGCGTGCCATCGACCCCTGCCACGGGCAGCGAGGGGAGGAGGACGGTGTAGATGGCGGGCTGGAGATAGGCGTAGCGGAGCACCTGGACGAGGGTGCGCGGCGTGACATAGTTATAGAGCGAGAGTCCGCTGCCGTCGGCTACGCTCACGTTGTCGGTGTCGGCACCGACCTTGCGGAGCAGGTTCTCGACCTGTGCGGCGCAGTCTTTCCATCCCGTCTGCGAGAATTTGGCCGACGAGCCGAGCAGGTAGAACAGGGCTTCGGCGTGGAGGTTGTCGCTCTTCTTCATCATCGGCCCGAGGGTCTGCTCCACCGTGTGGCGCTCGACGTAGAGGACGCGCTGGGCGGTCGCCGGCTGCAGGTTGACGGCCAGGGGCTGTGCGATGCCGTCGCGGCAACTGACACCCAGCTGGCGGAGCTCGCGCTGGAGGATGCGCAGGAAGTATTGGTCGGGATCTTCGACGCACTGTTTGCTGCGGGAGTCGATGTCCTGCTCGTGGTTGAAGAGCAGGGGCGTGAGGTAGGGAATGAGGGACGAGGGGACGTCGTCCCAGCACCATCCGTTGCCCAGGGGCAGTCCGTCGGTCATGCTGACGTCGGCCACGAGTTGTCCGGCGATGCTGTCGATGCCGGCATCGTGGATGGCGCGGGCCATGCGTCGCAGGTCGTCGTAGGAAAAGACGGGGTCGAAGCCGCCGCGCACCACGACATTGCCCACCAGCGTGGTGCCCTCCATGTAGCCCTGCTGCAGGGCTTGGGTGGTGAACACGGCGTCCTTGCCCAGGCGGTCGAGGGCTGCGACGGCGGTGAGGATCTTCTGTGTCGAGGCGGGCCGCATGGCCTTGTGTGCCCCCGACTCGAAGACGGTCTGGTCGGCCGTCAGGTCATAGACGCAGATGCCGGTATAGTAGGGCTGTGCGTTGGCCTCGGCAGCCAGGGCGGCGAGGCGCTCGGCGAGGCTGTGGAGAGTCTGGGCGTGGAGGGACTGAACGGGGCTGGGCAGCAAGAGGGTTGCTGCATAGAAGGACAGGATGAGGAAGATTCGTAAATGTGACATAGTCGTGTTGTTTGGCACAAAGTTAAGGGTTTTTGTCCGTTTTTCCTCGATTTTTAACTTTTAACTTTTAACTTTTAACTTTTTATTGTAACTTTGCCCCTCGTTAAGCTTAACATGCTTTGTCATGACACGTAAATTTGATTTTCTCATCATCGGCTCGGGAGTAGCCGGCATGAGCTATGCCCTGAAGGTGGCGAGGGCAAAGAAAGGAAAAATCGCCATCATTTGCAAGACCACACTCGAGGAGGCCAACACGGCCAAAGCACAAGGCGGCATCGCCAGCGTGACCAACCTGCTGGTCGATAACTTTGAAAAGCACATCGAGGACACGATGATTGCGGGCGACTACATCAGCGACCGCGAGGCTGTGGAGCAAGTGGTGCGCAACGCACCGGCACAGATTCAGGAACTGGTCAAGTGGGGCGTCAACTTCGACAAAAACGAAAACGGCGAGTTCGACCTGCACCGCGAAGGCGGCCACTCCGAATTCCGCATCCTGCACCACGCCGACGACACAGGCGCCGAAATCCAGCGCGGACTCATGGCTGCCGTACGTGCCTGCCCTGACATCGAGATTCTGGAAAACCATTTCGCCGTCGAAATCATCACCCAACACCACCTCGGCATCCGCGTCACCCGACGCACCCCCGACATCGAATGCTTCGGCGCCTACGTGCTGAACCCCAAGACGGGCAAGGTGGACACGTACCTCTCGCGCGTCACCCTCATGGCCACCGGCGGCACAGGGGCGATCTACGCCACCACGTCGAACCCTAACATCGCCACGGGCGACGGTATCGCCATGGTGCACCGCGCCAAGGGAAAGGTGAAGGACATGGAGTTCGTCCAGTTCCACCCCACCGTGCTCTACAATCCGAAGGAGACCCACCCCGCCTACCTCATCACCGAGGCCATGCGCGGCTACGGCGGCATCCTCCGACTGCCCAACGGCGAGGAATTCATGCAGAAGTATGACGAACGCCTCTCGCTCGCTCCACGCGACATCGTGGCCCGCGCCATCGACAACGAGATGAAGATCCACGCCCTCGACCACGTCTGTCTGGACGTCACCCACAAGGACCCCGAGGAGACCCGTCACCACTTCCCCAACATCTACGCCAAGTGCCTCTCGGTGGGCATCGACATCACGAAGGAATACATCCCCGTCGTGCCCTCCGCCCACTACATGTGCGGCGGCATCAAGGTGGACCTCGACGGACAGTCATCCATCCGCCGCCTCTACGCCGTCGGCGAATGCTCGTGCACCGGTCTGCACGGCGGCAACCGCCTAGCCTCCAACTCGCTCATCGAAGCCGTTGTCTATGCCGACGCAGCCGCCCGTCACTCGCTCAGCGTCATCGACCAGTACGACTTCAACGACAAAGTGCCCGAATGGAACGACGAAGGAACAATGTCGAACGAAGAGAAGGTGCTCATCGCCCAGGACGTGAAGGAAGTGGGACAAATCATGTCCACCTACGTGGGCATCGTGCGCAGCGACCTGCGCCTGCACCGCGCCTGGGAGCGTCTGGACCTGCTGTACGAAGAGACGGAACACCTGTTCAAGCGCGTGAAACCGACGAAGGACATCTGCGAACTGCGCAACATGATCAACGTCGGCTACCTCATCACCCGCCAGGCACTCGAACGCAAGGAGTCGCGCGGCCTCCACTACACCGTCGATTATCCCCGACACGCCCTCGACAGCCAGAAGAGCGTGAATCCGTTCAAGTCGAATATCTGAGGGCAAATCCTCGCGTCGCCTGACTGCAATTGTTCCTTACCACCTCGCTACAGTTACTTTGACAAGTAAGGATTGTGTGACTAAGATTCCACTAAACAGGATGTTTTAACCATGAATTAAATGAATTGCATGAACGAATCCTCAACCATGAATAGGTGCCACCATGAATGGTGAAGCCTACGGCTTTATCCTGGATGAGAGAGCCGGCAGATTCAGACTGAGCGAACAGCATCGCCAAGAGGATAGATGCGTAGCATCCAACATTCATGGTGGCTAATATTCAAGGTTGAAAATATTCATTCCATTCATGTTATTCATGGTATAAAACAGGTAGTAGAATGGGCAATATCATTTTGAAAGATGAATTCTACCAAATCATCGGGGCTGCCATGGAGGTGTATAACCAACTGGGCAGAGGCATTTTGGAGCCTATCTATCAGGAAGCGCTGGCCCTGGAGTTTACGAATAGAAGCATCCCTTATCAAAGAGAAAAGCCTATCAACACTTATTACAAAGGAATCCAACTCCAGAAACAGTACATAGCCGACTTCCTGTGCTTCGACAAGATTATCGTAGAGCTCAAATCTGTGGTTGAGCTGAATGACTTTCATCGCTCGCAACTTTTGAACTATCTACGGCTGACCAAGATGAAGGGAGGTTTACTTTTGAATTACGGACAGGAAAAATTAATATTTGAAACATACGTTAACTAATTTTAATTCTATGAACATGAAGAAAATGTTTGTGGCTGCTGCGGCCATGATGATGTCGCTGGGTGCTTTTGCCCAGGGCATGGAGGCCTTGATGCAGCCCCTGCCTACCGACCCCGCCGTGCGCATCGGTAAGCTCGACAACGGACTGACGTACTACATCCGTCACAACGCATGGCCCGAACAACGTGCCGACTTCTACATCGCGCAGAAAGTAGGCTCAATGCAGGAAAACGACGACCAGAAGGGTCTCGCACACTTCCTCGAACACATGTGCTTCAACGGCACGACACATTTCCCCGGAAACAAACTGAAGACGTATCTGGAGAGCATCGGCGTGAAGTTCGGCGAGAACCTCAACGCCTACACCTCGTTCGACGAGACGGTCTATAACATTAACAACGTGAAGACGACGAGCGAAGGCTCGCTCGACTCCTGCCTGCTCATCCTGCACGACTGGAGCCACGACCTGCTGCTCGAGGGTACGGAGATCGACAAGGAACGCGGCGTCATCAACGAAGAGTGGCGCATGCGTCGCTCGGCCATGCAGCGCATGTACGAGGCCGCACTGCCCGACATCTACCCTGGCTCCAAGTATGCCAACCGCATGCCCATCGGCACGATGGAGGTCGTCATGAACTTCCCGCACGACGTGCTGCGCGCCTACTACAAGAAGTGGTACCGTCCCGACCTGCAGGCCATCATCATCGTCGGCGACTTCGACGTGGACCGCATGGAGCAGAAGGTGAAGGATGTGTTTGCCGACATCAAGGCACCTGCCGCCGATGCTGCCGTACGCGAATACTACGAAGTGCCCGACAACGCTGAGCCGCTGGTCAGCATCCAGAAGGACAAAGAGCAGACCCGCTCGATGGCGATGCTCATGCTCAAGCACGACGCACTGCCCCGCGAACAGCGCGGCTCGATGATGAAGGTTCTGAACGACTATATCAACACCGCCATCTCGTCGATGTTTGCTGAGCGTATCAGCGAAATCGTGCAGAAGCCCAACCCGCCCTTCCTCGGCGCACAAATGTCGGACGATGATTTCTTCGTCGCCAAGACAAAGGACGCTCTGACGGGCGTCGTGGTGTTCGACGACAACAAGCAGGACGAAGCTCTCGCCGCCCTGTACCGCGAGATGCTGCGCGCTGCCCGCTACGGATTTACGGCTGCCGAGTACGAACGCTTCAAGCAGGAGTACCTCTCGCAGCTCGAAGACACCTATTCGAAGAAGGACAAGGTTTACACCAACAACTATGTTGAGGAATGTGTACGCCACTTCCTCGACGGCGATGCCATGCCCGGCATTGAGACTGAGTATCAGGTCATGAAGATGGTCGTGCCGCAGTTCCCCCTCGAACTGGTGAACGGAATGATGAAGGATAACTGCGCCGAGAACGACTCCAACCTCGTGCTCGTGATGTTCGCCCCCGACAAGGAGGGCATCGTGCTGCCCGAGAAGCAGGAACTCATCGACGTGCTCCACCGCGTGCAGGCCGAGCAGATCGAAGCCTACAAGGAAGAAGTGAACACCGACCCGCTCGTCGATGTCAGCAAGCTGAAGGGCTCGAAGGTGAAGAAGATTGAGGACGAAGCCTACGACTCGAAGCTCATCACGCTGAAGAACGGCGTGAAGATCCATGTCAAGAAGACGGACTTCACCCCCAACACCATCACCATGTCGGCCACCAGCTGGGGCGGCACCTCGCTCTACGACGACGCCGAGTACCTGCAGACCGACAATGCCGACCTGGTCAGCATCGGCGGACTCGGACAGTTCTCGACCACTGAGCTCACCAAGAAACTCGCCGGCATCCAGGCCAGCGCATCGCCCACCATCGGCACACGCACCGAAGGCATCAGCGGCCAGTGCGTCACAAAGGACTTCGAGACGATGATGCAGCTCACCTACCTGCGCTTCACAGCCCCCCGCCGCGACGACGACGTCTATGCCTCGACCATCCAGCGACAGAAGGCAGCCCTGCAGAACGCCGAGCTCAACCCGACGACGGCCCTGCAGGACAGCATCATCAGCGCCATCTACAACAACAACGTACACGCCCTGCGCACACGCCCTGCCGACCTCGACAAGGTGAACTACGACCGTCTGATCGAGATCTATAAGGAGCGCTTCGCCGACGGCGACGACTTCGAATTCTTCTTCATCGGCGACATCGACCTCGACGCCACACTCCCGCTGATGGAGAAGTACCTCGGCTCGCTGCCCGTGAAGAAGGGTGCCGAGAAGTACAAGGACAGCAGCCTGAAGATGGCCAAGGGCGAGAAGACCACCATCTTCGAGAAGGAACAGGAGACGCCGAACGCCATCACGCTGTTCGTCTATCACGCTCCCATCGCCTATAACCAGCGCAACGAGCTCACCGTCTCAATGCTCGAACAACTCATGCAGATGCTCTACACCGAGAGCGTGCGCGAGGACGAAGGCGGTGCCTACAGCGTAGGTGTGCAGGGTGGATGCCAGGACTATCCCGAGGAAATCGCCCAAATCATCTTCCAGCTGCCCACCGCTCCGGAGAAGCGTGAGCGCATGACCGCCATCATCTTCCAGGGCGTTGACGACATGTGCACGAAGGGTCCCGACGCCGAGAACCTGCAGAAGGTGAAGGAATACATGCACCGCAGCCACGCCGAGGACCTCAAGAAGAACGGCTACTGGCTGAACAACATGGTCGAACTGGCTCGCTTCGGCCGCGAGAACGTCGCTCAGTACGACCAGCTCGTCGATGAAATCTCGGCTGCCGAAATCCAGGAAATGGCCAAGACCATCTTCCGCTCAGGCAACCGCATCGTCGTAGGCATGACCAGCCCCGCGAAGTAAGCGAAGACAGGCTCCATCCAAAAAAATTGTTAAGAAAAGGCAGATTTTCACCTTATATTTGAGGTGGAAATCTGCTTTTTTCATAACTTTGCAGCCCAAATACAGGACAATTACACCTTATTATATATATGCAAGCAAAAGCCGAAACGACGAAACGCGCTCCGAAAACCGCGGCCAAGAACCTCGTCATCGTCGAATCGCCAGCCAAGGCGAAGACCCTCGAACGCTTCCTGGGCGACGACTACAAGGTGCTGTCCAGCTATGGACACATCCGCGACCTGAAGAAACACAGCTTCAGCGTCGATCTCAAGACTTTCAACCCCGAATACGAAATACCCGCCGAGAAAGCAGAGCTCGTCAAGTCGCTGCGCACAGCAGCCAAGAAAGCCGACACCGTGTGGCTCGCCTCCGATGAAGACCGCGAGGGAGAGGCCATCTCGTGGCATCTGGCACAGGTGCTCGACCTGCCCGTAGCGGACACGCGCCGCATCGTCTTCCACGAAATCACGAAGACAGCCATCCTCGACGCCATCAAGCACCCGCGCCACATCGACCTCAACCTTGTCAATGCCCAGCAGGCACGCCGCGTGCTCGACCGCATCGTCGGTTTCACGCTCTCACCCGTGCTCTGGCGCAAGCTCAAGCCCAACCTTTCGGCAGGTCGTGTGCAGTCGGTCGCTGTCCGGCTGATCGTCGAACGCGAACGCGAAGTCGAAGCCTTCCAGAGCGAATCCAGCTATCGGGTGACGGCAGAGTTCCTTGCCAACGGCACCGAACTGAAGGCCGAACTCAGCCAGCGCTTCGCCACCGAGCAGGAGGCTCAGGCTTTTCTCGAAAGCTGTAAGGGGCAGCAGTTCAGCATTGCCGACATCTCGAAAAAGCCCATGCGCCGCACGCCGGCACCACCTTTCACCACGTCAACCCTGCAGCAGGAAGCAGCCCGCAAACTGGGCTTCACCGTCTCGCAGACCATGTCGGTGGCACAACGACTCTACGAAGCCGGTCTGATCACCTACATGCGAACGGACTCGGTGAACCTGTCGTCGCTCTGCCTCAACACCTCGCATAAGGAAATCATCGACCACCTGGGCGAAACCTATGCCAAGCGACGCCAATACCAAACCCACTCGAAGGGTGCGCAGGAGGCTCACGAAGCCATCCGCCCCACCTACATGGACCGTCACGAAATCGAGGGGACCAACCCTGAGCGCCGACTCTACGACCTCATCTGGAAACGTACCATCGCCTCGCAGATGGCTGATGCCGAAATCGAGAAGACGAGCATCAACATCGAAGCCGTCGGCCAGCAGTCCTTCCCTGCCTTTGTCGCCACAGCCGAGGTCATCACCTTCGACGGTTTCCTGCGCGTCTATCGCGAATCGTTCGACGACGATTCTGAACCCGAAACCCCGTCGGACACCATCGACACCACGCTGACAGTGGGCCAGCAGCTCGACTACAAGGAGATTCAGGCTACCCAGCGTTTCTCCCAAGGTCCGACACGCTACAACGAAGCCTCCCTCGTACATAAGCTAGAAGAGCTGGGCATCGGACGCCCATCGACCTATGCCCCCACCATATCCACCATCCAGCAGCGCGGCTATGTCGAGCGCGGCGACAAGAAAGGCGAACGCCGCAGCTACGTGCTCCTCAGCCTCAAGCAGGGCAAGGACGTGAAGCGTGCGGAGAAGTCGGAAGTGTTCGGCAATGAAAAAGGCAAACTCCTGCCCACCGACATCGGCATCGTCGTCAACGACTTCCTCGTCACCTACTTCCCCGACATTGTCGATTACAACTTCACCGCCAACATGGAGAAGGACTTCGACCACATCGCCGAAGGAAAGGAAAACTGGCAGCAGATGATGGGCGACTTCTATCACGAGCTCGCTCCGCTGTGCGAGAAAGTGCTCAGCGAAAAAGAATCGGGCCACGTCGGCGAGCGTACCCTCGGCACCGACCCCCAGGGACGCGTCGTCACCGTCAAGATTGGCCGTTTCGGACCCGTCGTACAGATAGGCACGGCCGACGACAGCGAGAAGCCCCGCTTCGCATCCCTCCCCAAGGGCCAGAGCATACAGAGCATCACGCTCGACGAAGCCCTGCAGCTCTTCCGCCTGCCCCGCACCCTCGGAAAGTTCGAGGGCAGCGACGTCGTCATCGGAGCCGGACGCTTCGGACCTTATGTACTGCACGACAAGAAGTACGTCTCCCTGCCCAAGGAGGCCGACCCCATGCAGATCACGCTCGACGAGGCCGTCGCCCTCATCGAGGAACGCCGCAAGGCTGATGCCGACCGGCACCTGAAGACTTTCGACGACGAACCCGAGCTCGAAATCATCAACGGCCGCTACGGTCCCTACCTTGTGTACAAGGGACAGAACTACCGCATCCCCAAGACCGTCAAGGACGCCGCAGCACTCACCTCGGCCGAGTGCCTCGCCTTGGTCAAGGCGCAAAGCGAGAAACCGAAGGCCCGCAGCCGCAGCAAGAAATGAAGCCCATCATCCTCATAGGCTACATGGGTGCAGGCAAGACAACGCTGGGTCGCCATCTGGCACAGGAACTGCACCGCGATTTCATCGACCTCGACTGGTGGATTGAGAACCGTTTCTGCATGAAGATACCCGACATCTTTGCCCGAAAAGGCGAAGACGGTTTTCGGGAAATCGAAAGGCGGATGCTGCACGAAGTAGCCGAATTCGAAGACATTGTCCTCAGCTGCGGCGGTGGCACGCCCTGCTTTTTCGACAACATCGACTACATGAACCGCGTGGCCGACACCGTCTATCTCTGTGCCACCCCCGACGTCCTGCAGGCCCACCTGGCGATGGGCAAGAGTGTGCGTCCCCTGATCCAGGGAAAGACGCCCGACGAACTGCACACGTTCATCGTCGACTCGTTGCAAGCCCGCAGTCCTTTCTACGAAAAGGCACAGCACATCCTCCACATCAACGTTATCCACACTAAAGAGCAGATTGCTGCATACGTCCAGCAGATCATCGCTGAATTAAAAATTAATAATTAATAATTAATTTTCCATGAGAAAATGGCGCATTGAAGACTCCAGCGAACTGTACAGCATCGAAGGCTGGGGCGTGAATTTCTTCCACATCAACGAACACGGAAACGTCGTTGCCACCCCGCTGAAGAATGGTGTGGAGGTCGATCTGAAAGAAGTGATGGACGAGCTGTCGCTACGCGACGTTGCAGCCCCCGTCCTCGTGCGCTTCCCCGACATCATCGACAGCCGTATCGAGAAGACTGCCACCTGTTTCCACAACGCAGCCGAGGAATACGGCTACACAGCCGAGCCTTTCATCATCTATCCAATCAAGGTGAACCAGATCAGTCCTGTGGTCGAGGAGGTCATCTCGCACGGAAAGAAATACAACCTGGGGCTCGAAGCCGGCTCCAAACCCGAGCTGCACGCCGTGCTCGCCATGAACATGGAGAGCGACTCGCTCATCATCTGCAACGGCTATAAGGACCAGTCGTACATCGAACTGGCGCTGCTGGCACAGAAGATGGGTAAACGCGTGTTTGTCGTGGTGGAGAAGCTCAACGAGCTGGAGACCATCATGCAGGTGTCGAAACACCTCAGCGTGCGCCCCAACATCGGCATCCGCATCAAGCTTGCCTCCTCCGGCAGCGGCAAGTGGGAGGAAAGCGGAGGCGACGCTTCGAAGTTCGGACTCACCTGCGGCGAGCTGCTCATGGCGCTCGACCTGCTGGAGCAGAACGACATGAAGGACTGCCTGCGACTCATCCACTTCCACATCGGCAGCCAGATCACGAAGATTCGCCGCATCCAGAACGCCCTGCGCGAGGCCAGCCAGTTCTACGTGCAGCTGCGCAAGATGGGCTTCGGCGTCGAGTTTGTCGATTGCGGCGGTGGCCTGGGAGTCGATTACGACGGCTCACGCTCGGCCAACAGCGAGAGCTCGGTCAACTATTCCATCCAGGAGTATGTGAACAACTGCGTCTATACCTTCGTCGATGCAGCCCGCAACAACGACGTTCCCCAGCCCAACCTCATCACCGAGGGCGGCCGTTCGCTGGCTGCCCACCACGCCGTGCTCATCATGGAAGTGCTCGGCACGGTGGAGTTGCCCGTCATGCCCGAGGAGTTCGAGGTGAAGGAGACCGACCATCCGCTGGCCAAGGATCTGTACGAGATCTGGGACAACCTCAACACCCGCACCATGCTCGAGGACTGGCACGACGCCCAGCAAATCCGCGAAGAGGCACTGGGACTCTTCGACCACGGCCAGCTCGACCTGCGCACCCGTGCCGAGGTGGAACGTATGTTCTGGGCGGTTGCCCACGAAATCAACGCGCAGGTTCATACGATGAAACATGCGCCCGAGGAGCTGCGAACGCTGGACAAGCTCCTTGCCGACAAGTATTTCTGCAACTTTTCCATCTTCCATTCCCTGCCCGACGCCTGGGCCATCGACCAGCTCTTCCCCATCATGCCCATCCACCGGCTCGACGAACGTCCCAACCGGCTGGGCACCTTGCAGGACATCACCTGCGACTCCGACGGCAAGATCGAGAGTTTCGTCACCCACCAGACCGTTTCCCACATCCTGCCCCTCCATGCGCCGAAGGCCAAAGAGCCGTACTACATCGGCGTGTTCCTCGTCGGTGCCTATCAGGAGATTCTCGGCGACATGCACAACCTCTTCGGCGACGTCAACGCCGTACACATCACCGTCGGCGAGAAGGGCTACAAGATAGACAAGATCGTCGATGGCGAAACCGTGGCCGACGTCCTCTCCTTCGTCCAGTACAACCCCAAGCAGATGGTGCGCCGCCTCGAGGTGTGGGCCAAGCAGTCGGTCAAGGAAGGCAAGATCACGCTCGAGGAGGGCAAGGAGTTCCTCTCCACCTACCGCAGCGGCCTCTACGGCTACACCTACCTGGAATAGCAGACAACAGCCCACCCCACCCCCTCCGTGTCCTGCCCTGACAGAGGAAATAGGCTCCATCTCGCCATGAAGCATCCCACCCTATTCATTCTCCTACTCCTTTTCCCCCTCCTCATGAGCGCGCAGGGGGAACGGCCTCGCGTCGGCCTCGTGCTGGGCGGTGGCGGTGCCTTGGGCGCAGCCCACATCGGGGTGTTGCAGACACTGGAGAATGCAGGCATTCGCATCGACTACATCGCCGGCACAAGCATCGGAGCCGTCGTCGGCGGACTCTACGCCACGGGCTACAAGGCTTCGCAGCTCGATTCGCTCTTCCGCTCACAGGACTGGCTCGACCTGCTGACCGACCGCGACAGCCGCTACAGCGAAGAGCTCTACAGTGTGCACGACGGCATGATCTACATCATGGGCATCCCCATCATGCGTATCAAGGGCAAAGGCGAGCTGCCCACCTTCGACCTCACCCGACTGGGCGCCCTGCGCGGCGACAGCATCAGTTCCCGCCTCGCGCAGTTGACGCACCTCCCCGACTCCATCGGCTTCGACGCCCTGCCCATTCCCTTCCGCTGCGTCAGTTTCGACCTGCTCAGCATGGAGGAGGTGGTGCACCGCAGCGGCAATCTGCCCGAAGCCCTGCGGGCCAGCATGAGCCTGCCAGGCATCTTCAAACCCGTGCGCACCGACACGCAGCTGCTGGTCGATGGCGGCGTGAGCGACAACCTGCCCATCGAAGTCGTCCGACAAATGGGCGCCGACATCGTCATTGCCGTCGATCTGTCGGAGAAGAACCGCCAGAGCGGCGCGCCCTGCGATGCCGACCTCTGCCTGCGACCGCGTCTCGACGGCTACGACATCGCCAGCTTCGGGCCGAAACAAATCAGCCACATGATACGCCTCGGGCGCGTCGAAGCCCTGGCTCACATGGCCGAAATCCAAACCCTGAAAAGGCGTGTAGAGGGGAAATAACACGCTGCCGGCGCACACAAAACACGCTGACAGCGCAGAAGAAAGTCGTTTCCTGTACGGAAAAAACTCAAAATATCACTGATATTTGTAGGAATCTCATTGAAATTTGTAAAAATCTCAATGGAATTTGTAAAAATATCAGTGATATTTTGAGTTTTTTCCGCACTTCAATTCTGTTCCGACCGCACTTCAATCCAGTTCCGACCGCACTTCAATCCAGTTCGGACCGCGGCGACCCTGAGAACGATGCGCGCACTCAGCCCTTGAACTGCGAGGCGATCCAGAGCACGATGACCGCTCCGAACACGGCTGTGCCCAGCTCGGCCAGGCATCCGCCGTTGCCCTCGATGTTGAAAAGGTGAAGGATGAAGGCGCCGACAAAGCCGCCGATCACACCCAGAACCAGGTTCCAAAGGCAGCCAAAACCGCCGCCCTTCATGATTTTACCGGCGATGAAGCCGGCCAGAATACCGATGAGTATCGATCCGATGAGTCCCCACATGATGAGTTGAAAGTTAAAAGTGAAAAGTTAAAAGTGAAAAATAAATTGAGTTGAAAGTTAAAAGTGAAAAGTTAAAAGTGAAAAATAAATTGAGTTGAAAGTTAAGAGTTAAAAGTTAAAATGCCTGATAGAGCACGCTTCACGTTCCACGTTTCACCCTCCAAGCTTCGGCATCGACGCATCGCGTTCAGCGGCTGCAAAGTTACACACTTTTTTTATTTTTTTAATATTTAATTTTTAATTTTTAATTTATTGTAGTATCTTTGCCACGTAAACACTCACTATAAACCCAATTATTCACCATTAAAAACTAAAAAAACAATGGCTTACCAAACTGTAACGCACACAAGCTATGGTCAGCGTGTGGGCAATTCGTTCAAGGGCATCCTGACGGGAATCGTCCTGTTCATCGGTGGTACCGTTCTGCTGTGGTGGAACGAAGGTCGCGCCGTCAAGACTGACAAGATGCTCAACCAGGCTGAGGAACTCACCGTTCCGATGGACAACATCTCGAAGGTGGACCCTGCCTTCGAAGGCAAACTCGTCTATGCCAACGGCATGACGGAGACGACCGACTCGCTTTCCGACTCACAGTTCCCCGTGGGCGGCATTGCCGTTCAGCTCGGTCGTGAGGTGGAATACTATCAGTATGAGGAAGAGAAACACGAGGAAACGAAAGACAAACTGGGCGGCGGCCAGGAAACCATCACCACCTACACATACAAGACCGATTGGGTGGGCAGCCCCATCAACTCCAGCAACTTTGCCGATCCTCAGTACCAGAAGTCAAACTTCACCCTGGCTCAGTTCGAGGACGAAGTGCACTATGCCGAGCTGGTGAAATTCGGTGCTTATCGCCTGAACGAGAGCCAGATCCGCAGCTTCACGGGCAACGAGAGCGCCACGATTGATGCCGAAAGCGACTTCTTCAAGACGCTCAACGACAACGTCATCAGGACAGCCCCAGGTGCCGCACCCGTTGCTCCTGCCACCGCTGCCCAGCCCACAACGACTACCGACTCGACCGCTGCCACGACCGCTGCCGCCAAGGACTACGAATACGTCCACATCCAGGGCAACGTAGTCTATATCGGTAAGAACCCCAGCAGCCCGCAGGTGGGCGACGTACGCATCACTTTCAACAAGGTGATGCCGCAGAAGGTCAGCCTCATCGCCAAGGTGATGGGCGACACCTTCACGCAGTACAAGACCGACTACGGCACGTTCTCCACCATCCGCATGGGTGAAGTGGGTGTCGATGAAATCTACCAGCAGGAACACGACAACAACACCATGATGACCTGGCTGCTGCGCCTGCTCGGCGTGCTCTGCGTCATCGGCGGTCTGAAAGGCATCTTCGGCATCCTCGAGACACTGGCCAAGGTCGTTCCGTTCATCGCCAACATCATCGGTTTCGGCGTGGGACTCATCTGCACCGTCGTGGGCTTGGTTTGGTCGCTCATCGTCATCGCCCTGGCATGGATCTTCTACCGTCCGATCCTCGGCATTGCCATCCTGGTCATTGCCGGCGGCCTCATCTACTACTTCTCGACCAAGGGTAAGAAGAAAAAGGCTGAACAGGCTGCTGCCGAAGCCGCCGCTGCACCTGCTGCACCCGTCGCCGGTGCCGCTCCCGCTGCACCAGCCCAGCCGCAGGCACCTGCCGACGATTTCCCGAAAGTGTAACACATAACTCCTCTGTCATGAAAGCCTTTTCATGCACCATGCTGCTCCTGCTGTCCTCTGTGACGGCAGGAGCACAAACCATTAAGGACGGGTCGGGCTGGACCGACGGTTCCGTGCTCTTTCAGGCACACGACCACTACACCTCGTCCGATGGCTACCACACCGATTCCTACAAGTTCGAGGGCTGGAGCCCGCACGAAGGCGGATTCGAATTTATCCTCCAGCCCCAGGCAAAGGCCGGCGAGTATCGGCTGTCGGCCGACGAAAGCGACTTCGTCCCCCTGAACGGCGCCGTCGGCTACCGCGTGCAGCGCGTCAGCCAGGACGGACTCGACCTGCTCATCGTGCGCAACGACGAGGGCCGAGCCACAGACTTCCTCCGCCGTGTCCACCCCGACGTTTCCATCATCAACATCTGCGAGCAGGAAATCATCACACTCCTGCGCGGCACGTACCGTCCCAGCCAGCGCACCCAAGGCAACGGCTCGCCCGACACTCGCTGGGTCTTCACCGACACCTCCGTCACCTCGGGCATCGACGGAAAGACCTATCCGCTCCGGCTCGAGCAAATCTGGGACCAGCCGCAGCCGATCGTCGAGCTGGGCGGCAAACTGTACCAGTTCGTCCCCACCGTGCGCGGACTCAACGTCTATGCCTGCCGCTGGGACGAGGAGTCGGAAGAATACATCGTCACCGGCGAACCCACCTGCCTCGAATGGGCCGACCCCAGCCGCAGCCGCTTCCAGTTCCTGTCCGAACAGCCCTGCAGCATCGCCCTGCTCAATTCCTTCGACAAACAGGGGCTGCGCCTGATGCGCAACGACATCATGGCACGCCACGGCTACACGTTCCAAAGCGCCGACCTGCGTGAGCACTTCGCGCAGCAGCCGTGGTACCGTCCCGCAGCCAACAACGCCGCCATCCGCCTCTCGTTCGTCGAGCAACTGAACGTCGAACTCATCCAAAGCCTGGAATACGGAATGGACGAGGAAGAGTAGTAAATTAAAAACTAAAAATCAAAAACGAACATGAAGAAGACTCTGCTATTTACACTCCTGATGGCCACTGTCTGCGCCTGCAACGGAACGGCCAAGACCAACGCTTCGGACGCAGGTGATTCGGTCGCTACGGCCGGCGACAGCACCGTCGCCTCGGACACCGACGCCAACGACGACCCCGACGATGCGCCCTACCTCACGGTGTGCGGCAGCGACGGCCTGCCCGTTGTCTTCTCCTTGCTCAGCGAAGACGGCAATCCGAAGGTGGCCTACTGGTGCAGCATCAATCATACGGAGGGCACCGCCGAGGATCACTACCAGCAACTCTTTCGCGAGCACATGAAGGACTACACCATCGCCATCGACGGCAACATCAAGTACAACGTGCGCTACAAGTCGGAACTACTGCCCGAGGACAACGAGGATGACTGGACCAAAGGTGTGACCACGGGAATGCTCGGTGCCACGCTGCGTATGGCGGGCGTGACCTACGAGTTCACAAGTGCCGCCGCCAAGCGCAACGCCAACGACCCTGAGATGGGACTGTCCGACATGGTGATTACCACCAAGACCTTCGCCGACGAGCATCCCATCCTGTCCGTCGAACGCACGGGCGAGTACGACGACGAAGGTCGGGCAAAGCCCATGCCCTCCGACATCGTCAGTCAGCTCGAAAAGCGATATGGGCAGAAGTGCACCCGCTCCGAACTGGGCTACCGCATCGGTGGACGCTACACCTACGGCGTCATGCAGTTCGAAGCGCAGGGCGACAAGATGCTCGGCCTCGAAGTGCTGACCAACGGACAGCAAATCTGGACCATGGAAATGTGGGGCAACTGCTCCGAAGGTCCCGAATCCAGCGTGTGGAACGTCGACGACGGCGGCGAATATTTCCTCTCCGGCATCATGGCAGCCTGCGAAGGCAAGGACGGTGTGCCCATCCTGTTCTTCGAACGCTCGGCACCCGAAAGCCAGTCGCCTGGCTGGATGACGGTGAAGGACGGAAAGATCGTCCGCTCCTACATGACGATGTACTATGTGTATTACGACTAACTGAAGCCGCGCTATGAGAAACCTCATCTTACTGACAGCCCTGTGTCTGCTCCCCGCCCTCGCAGGAGGGGAGTGGGGGGAGGTCGTGCTGCTTCGTGCACAGCAAGCAGCGCCCGAAGCACTCATTAAGAACATCCGTGCCCGCTACGCCGAAGCCATGTCGAATGCCAACCAACAGCTCGCCGGCGAGAGCATGGAAGGCAAGAACTATTCCCAGTCCACATTCCACTACGTCATCCCTGGCTGCGGACCGACCACCGAAACGCTCTCCTACTACTACCAACTCAACGACGAACTCGAAGAGGATGTGCCGACCTACCTCCTCTACCTCGTGACGCGCAAGTACAACGTCGCCGCCCTGCAGTTCTACGAAGAATACCTCTTCGACCCTGAGACCGACAAGCCCCTGTTCGTATATTACAAGTACGACAACTATGACGCCCCCGACGGTGCCGCAGCCGAAGAACGCTACTACATGGACAACGGGAAAATCGTGTGGCACACAGCGAACGAGTATGGCGACCGCAACGACGCAGCCGTCCTGCGCGCGTGCCACCGCCTGATGCAGGCCTTTAGCTACCTCCTTAATTCCAGCTTCTGACATCCCAATGACAGGCATCACGCTCCGACAGTTCGCACTCTGTGCTCTCACTCTGCTCTGTGGGTTCTGCGTTTCGGCACAGAACCCCTTTGACGTGACAGCCGAAGCGTGGCGATGCATGGAGCGTCAGCAGCCCGACAGTGCGCTCATGCTGGGCAGGCAGGCGGTCGATTTGTTTGAAAAACAGTTAGGAAAAGAACATCCGCAAATAGGGGTTGCCTACAAGAACCTGGCCGAGATGTGCAGTCAGGCTGGGCGTCCGCGCGATGCCATCCGCCACTGTCTGAAGGCCATGGACATCGAGCGCGAAGCCTATGGCGAGGAAGACGAGACATACGCAGAACTGATGCTGGGCCTGGCGCGCTACTACGACGAAGACCGCCAGTTCCGCAAGGCGGTCGAATGGGGTGAGCGTGCGCTCAACTACTACGAAGATGCCTTCCCACCACGCCTGCGCGACCTCGCCACGGCTCAGAGCAACCTGACGTGGTACTATGCCGACGTCGGCGACTATGCACGAGCCATCAGTCTCGGGAAACAGGCCCTGCAGACCTGGACCGAGGAACTCGCCGAGCCTCATCCCTACATCGCTATCCTGCACAACAACCTGGCGGGCTACTATGCCAACCTCGGCGACTTCCAGCAGGCACTCCACCACGACGAACTCTGCATGGAGCAGGTGATGGCCTACAACCACACCCCCGACACACTCTATGCCGCAGCCCTCAGCAACCTCGCCTCGCACTACTCAGCCTGCGGACAGAACACGCGCGCCATCGAAATGGGGCAGAAAGCTGTCGAACTCAGACGGACGCTGCAAGGCGAACGGCATCCCAAGTATCTGACAACCCTCGGCGACCTCGCCGCCATCTATGCCCGCATCAACGAACTGCAAGAGGCCATCCGACTGCAAACCGTCGTCGTCGAAACCATGCAGCAGCACGGACTCACACACGGACTGCCCTACGTTCGGGCTCTCAGCAACCTGGGTATGCTTCGGGCTGTCGATGGCGACCGTACGCAAGCCATCCAACTGACCGAACAGGCGCTCGACGTGGCACGGGCAGACGGCATCAGCAGCGAAACGGCTCTGCTGACGGGCAACCTTGCCTTGTTCTACGGCATCGAGAAAGACTACGACCGCGCCATCCGCACCAGCGAACAGACCCTGCGCTGGATGAAAAAGCGCAAGGAGACGCGTTCGCCCTACTACGGACGGACTTTGGCCGACGTCGCGGTGTGGTACGAAAAGAAGGGACAGGCGAAAAAGGCTGAGCAGCAGGCACGCCAGGCCATTGCGCTCTATGCCGACCTGTACGGCTCCGACAACGTGGCCGACCTCAACACACGCCATAATCTCGCCCAACTGCTCGCCGACCAGCAACGTTTCGGCGAAGCCCTCGACGTGCTCTCACCTGCCACCGACAAAGCGGTCGCCCTCATGCGGCAGAACCTTACGGGCCTTTCGGCACAGCAGCGCAACAACTACTGGCACAAGTACAGCAGCTACCTCACCCAGCAACTGCCCCGCTACGTCGTGCGCTCCGGCCGCACCGACCGCGCCGGTCAGCTCTACGACCAGAGTGCCCTGTTCTCCAAGAGTCTGCTCCTGAACACCGAACTGGAGATGACGCGCCTGATATTCGAGAGCGGAGACTCGAGCCTCGTCGGACAGTATTACGAAATCCAGACACTGAAGGCCGACCTCGAGAAGTTGCGTGCCCTGCCCCGCGACGAACGCCCCGCCGACGCCGACTCGCTGCAGCTCGACATCAGCCGGCGCGAAGCAGCCCTTGCCCAAGCATCGAAGGCATACGGCGACTATTGCAAAAGCCTGTCGGTGAGCTGGCAAGAGGTGCGCGACCAACTGCGCGAGGGCGACATGGCCATCGAGTTTATCTGTTTCTCCGAAGACAGCACGCTGATCTATGCCGCACTGACGCTCAAACCCGACTATGCACAGCCCCATCTCGTCGAGGTCTGTCGCGATGCCGACCTGCTGGACCTCCATGCCGAGAGCTACAATGTCAACCCGACCGAGCGCAACACCCAGCTCTGTCACACCGTGTGGGACCCCCTGGCTCAGGAGCTGGAGAACGTGCAACGCGTCTATTTCTCGCCTGCCGGCCGACTCTATCAGATTGGCATCGAGCAGTTGCCGTGGGACTCGCTGAGCATTGCTTCCGACCACTACGACTTCTACCGCCTCTCCTCCACCCGCGAACTCTGCACCCGTCAGTCCCAGACCCTCGCCGACAGCACGCAGCAACAGCACCGCGCCATGCTCTACGGCGGACTGGCCTACGACATCATTCTCGAGGATGAGCCGAGGACAAGGGATAAGGGAGTAAGTACAAAGGACGAAGGACAAAGGACGAAGGAGGAGACTGCGAGCCTGGACAACGAACAGCTGAACCGCGGCGTGGTGAAAAAACTAAACAAACACCTGTTCAAGTATCTGAAGAACACGCAGATTGAGGTCGATGACATCACCGAACAGCTCAGCAGCCACGGCTTCGACTGCACACTCCTAACCAACGAAGAGGGTACGGAGCAGACCTTCAAACAGCTCGGCGGACAGGGCTACCAACTGCTCCACATCGCCACCCACGGTCAGTACATCCCCTACGACCAGGCCGATCGTACACGCCAACAGCTGAACCTCAGCTTCATGCAGACCAGCGACAACCAGAACATCGCCTTCGACGAGGACGTCAGTCTGACCCACTCGATGCTCGCCATGGCCGGAGCCAACACGCTGCTCAACCGCCTTGCCAAGCTGCAGGATTCGCCCCAGGCAGCCGACCAAGCCCTGCGCCATGCTGCCTCCGACGGCATCCTCACCGCCAGCGAAATCGGACGCACCGACCTTCGCGGTATGGATCTCGTGGTGCTGAGTGCCTGCCAGACAGGACTGGGCGACGTCACACAGGAAGGCGTCATGGGTTTGCAACGCGGATTCAAGAAGGCCGGAGCACAGACCATCCTCATGTCGCTCTGGTCGGTCGATGACCGTGCCACAGCCCAACTGATGGTACAATTCTACAAAAACCTGCTGGATGGACAGACCAAGCGCCAAGCCTTCCTCGCCGCCCAGCGTAAGCTGCGCCAGCAGTATGCCTCGCGCCAGAACGCCGAACAGCTCTGGGGAGCCTTCATCCTGCTCGACGCACTCGACTGACAGAAAACCTGCCCCTGCGCACTCCTTATTATATATAGTACGGACAAAAAGACGATACACTGAGATATGTTACGACGCACACTATTGATACTGACCACGCTGTTCTGCCTCACCATCGAGGCGCAGCCGACATTCCGCAACTTGCTCTCGTCAGCCAACGAGGCACGCAAGGCTGGGCACTACCAGCGGGCACTGACCCTCTACGAGCAGGCAGCTGCCATGATGGAACAACAGCGTCCCAGCCAGCAGACCACCGTGCTCAACGGGCTGGCTGCCTGCTATGCCGAAATGGGAGAGTACGACCGCGCAGCACAGTGCTATGCACGGCTCGAACCTATCTACCAGGCAAACGGCCAGGACAACCCCGTGCTGTCGCTCAACCGCAGCGGGCTGATGCTGCTCACAGGGCAGTATGCACCGGTTGTCTCCATGCTGCGCGACCTGAAGTGCGGCACCGAGCGCGAAGAAACTGTGCGCCTGTCTAACCTCGCCTTTGCCTACGACGGGCTGGGACGTACCGACGAAGCACTCGCCCTGCTCGACCAAATCATCGCTGGGGAAAATGCAGAGAAAAACGATGCCGTCCTCACAGCCCTCAACAACCGAGGCTTCATGCTCCTCAAGCAAGGCCGCAACGCCGAAGCCGCCGAAGCCCTGCGCAAGGCAGTCGATGCCCTGCCGAAGGATCATGCCGACCACTGGCGCAGCCTGTCGAACCTCGCTGTGGCCGAAGCTTCGCTGACGAGCATCGACGAGTGCATCGCATGGTTCCGCCAACAGTATGGCACACGCCATCCCGACTATGCGCTGTGCCTGCGCAAGAAAGCCGAAATCCTCATCCGTCAGCAGCAAACCGCAGCTGCATTGCCGCTGCTGAAGCAGTATTTCCAGCTCCGACGCCAGTACATCCTCCACCACTTCCTCTGCATGGGCACCCAGCAGCGTCTCAACTTCTGGGCTGCCGAACGGAACTTGCTCAACCTCTGCTATGCTACTGAGGGACTCGACCCCGAGTTTCTCTACGATGTTGCCGTGTTCTCCAAGTCCGTCATGCTGCAGTCCAATGCCGTGTTCCTGCGACTGAAAAACCTGAAGACCGACGATCAGGCACTCTACGAACGCCTCGAGACCCTGCGCCAGCAGGCATCGGGTGCCAGCGGCGCCGAACGTACGCGGCTGGAGCAGGAAGCCGACGACGTGGAGGTGAAACTCATCCAGCGCATCAACCGCGACGGCAGCTACGAGCGGGAACTCACCGCCACCTGCGCCGATGTGCGCAAGGGACTGAAGCGCCGTGGCGAGGCCGCTGTTGAGTTTGTGCGCTATGGCACGACCGACGTCAGATATGCAGCCCTCGTGCTCTATGGCGGTCGCGTCAGCTTTGTCCCCCTGTTCTCCCAACAGGACATCGAACAGACGATGATGCCCAACGGCAAGACGCTCGCCCAGTGTGTCGCCTCGCCCAAGAGCCGCGACAAGAGTGCGCTCTTTGCCGATCCACAACTCGGACAGCGCATCTGGCAACCCATCGCACGCCTGCTGCCAGCCGACTGCCACGTCTTCTTCTCGGCCGAAGGTGTGCTCAACACACTCGCCATCGAGTACATGACCGATGCCTATCCCCGCATGACTTTCAGCCGGCTGTCGTCCACCCGTCAGCTCTGTCGGGAACGCATAAGGAATAAGACCAACAAGACACAGACGGAGGAAGCACTCGTCGTGGGCGGTGTCGATTACAACGACGCGTCGCAGTCCGAGCCTTCCGTCACGCTGCCCGACCGCAGCGGTTCGCTCACCTTCTCCATCGACCACATGCTGCCCACGGGCGGCAACAAGTTTGGCTTCCTGCCAGGCTCGCGTGCCGAGGCCGACAGTATATGCAAGATTGTCGCCAAAAACAAGCACTACGAAGGGGCTGCAGCCACCGAAGCAGCCATGAAGCGGGCGATGCAGCAGGCAACACAGATACACGTCTCGACCCACGGCGTGGCATACGGGCTGAACTCGGCGATGAACCAAGTCGATATGAACAGCACGCTGTTCACGGCTCGCAGCACGCCTCAGGACCTTTCGCTCTCGCGCTGCGGCATCGTGCTGGCCGGTGTGAACAAGACTTCGGCCCAGACCGACGACAACCGCCTGTTGGAGGACGGCATCCTCACAGCCCGCGAACTGTGCGACATGGACCTCAGCGGCACCCGTCTGGCTGTGCTCTCTGCCTGCCAGACCGGCCTGGGCAGCACCGCAGCCGACGGACTGGTGGGCATGCCGCAGGGACTGAAGCGGGCTGGCGCCGGTGCGGTGATCGTGTCGCTCTGGCCTGTTGACGACCGCGCCACACAGTTGCTCATGAACTACTTCTACGAGAACCTGAAGGACCGCAACGTATCGCCCGAGCAGGCTCTGCGCCGTGCCCGCCAGCAGCTACGCGCAACACGGCAGCCCGAGATGCGCACCGTCCGCACTTTCGACCCTGGAACCCTCACCAACAAGGTTTACACCGTCGAGACCACCCGTTCGTTCGACGACCCGTATTACTACAACGCGTTCATCGTGTTCGACGGACTGAATAAGTGATAAGTGAAAAGTGATAAGTGAAAAGTGAAAAGTGAAAAGTAAAAAAACAAAACATAAAAAAACAGTATGAAGAATCTCTTAGCAATGTGCCTCCTGCTGCTGTGTGCAGGCTGGCAGTCGGCCTGGGCCGACACCGACCCCAACGATCCCGACGTCACCTCCTACGAAGTCGTGGTCTATCAGAACGAAGACATGGGCGAAAAGTTCTCCGAACAGTGGTCGCAACAGATGGACGGCCTGACGCGCAACAACACCGAGCGCGGTTTCCTGGGCGACCTCTTCACCGTCACAAAAGCTACGGGCGCAGGACTCATCACCGGCCAGGTGACCAGCCTCATCACCACGGGCGTCAACGCCATCGCCGAACTCACCAAGAGCCGCAAGAATAAGTGGCAGAACGTGATGAAGAAGGCCAACACCTTCGAGACAACCCTCATGATGCTGCAAAATCTTGAGGACTTCTACTCCACCATGTCCACCACCAGCGCCATGGATCCCAGCGGCATGTCGTTCGACGGCATCGGATGCCTGCAGATGCGAGGCCGCGACACCGTGCTCTACCTCTCGTGCCACCTCGACACGACGGTCACGGCGATGAGCCGCATCTTCCGCCACTCGAAGTTCCAGCTGCGCCTCGACACCCTCGTGTTCAGCCCCGTGCTGTGCGACCTGCCCAACGACAGCGCCCTGAAGTATTCGCAGCGCGACCACTTCGACTTCGAACAGCGCGACAACCTGCGCCTGCGCATCGAGATGGCAGTCACCTCGTCGTGGATCAACCAGGCCATACAAGTGGTCAACGACCAGCCCCTCGGCCAGTTCACCATCGTCGTGCCCATCGAGGAGAAAGCCCTCGACCCCGACGGCGTGTTCCGTTTCTACCGCGGCAATCCTAACAACCGCGTCCGCAACTGCAACGTCAACGGCGAGTGCTTCATCGTGCCGCGCAGCTACGTAGGCATCCGCGACGACGAAGGAAACTTCCACGATGCCTGGGGTACGGGCCAGTACAAGGTGACGATGACGCTGAAGGAAACCTGCACCATCGCCCCGAAGTATCTGAAAGGTAAGCGCTGGAAGGAAGACTATCGCGCCTATCGCCGGAAGCACGGCCAGACATTCTCCTTCAACAAAGTCACACGTTCCATTTCGCAGTATTGGGACAAGAACAAACAGCAGTGGATCACCACCTTCCTCGATGCACCGGCACAGTACATCGCCGGTCAGGGATTGGACGACCTCGGTGTGATCGATGCTGCCGCCAAGAAGCCCGCGACGGCAAAGAAAAAGTAAACCACAATCGCTCCTAATCATGAAACTCAGATTCATCCTCAGCACCCTCTGGCTGCTCAGTGCGCTCAGTGTCTGTGCCCAGCACGCCGACGACAACCGCTACGAAGGCACAGGCTTGCAGGCCTACCTCGAGTTCTGCCTCTCCCAGCGCGAGGCCATGCAGAAGAAATCGACCGACCAGCTGCGCGAGTGCATCGAAGAGAGCACACAGAGCGAATTTCGATTCAACGACGTCCGGATCTTGATGCAGGAACTCGGCGACGACCTTGAGGAGGTCATCGTGCCTGGTGTGCCCAAAGTCAGCATGGAATATACGCCCGACTATGTCGATCAACTCCTCATGCACGACACCGACTATCGCGACGACGAACTCGAAGGTCCGGCCCTCATGCGCGACGCCGAAGCGGCGAATTGCCTCTACACCCACAAGGCGCTCGGCCCCAAACAAGCGGGCGTCTATCGCATCCAGTGCGCTGGCGAGAACCGCCTCATCTGCGTGCCTTCGCCCGACGGACTGGTGTCGGTCAACGTCAGCAGCGAGAGCGGCATGGACGAACCATTAAACCTCGACAACACGGCGACCGACGAGCGTCCCTACACCGACATCGCCTGGGAGATGGACGACGAAGGCAGCGTCCTCATCACCGTGCGCAACCTCAGCGACAAGCCCATCTCCTTTGTGCTGGCCATGGAATAGGCTGTGGCCCAAACGTGAAGCGTGAAGTGTGAAGCGTGAAGTGAATACATCAGTACTCACTTCACGCTTCACTTTTTATCCTTCACGTTCCACCCTTCACCCTTCACGCTTCACCCTTCACCCTTCACGCCCAGCGAAGCGGTCGGCGGTCGGTCAGTTCACCTCCAAGCCGTCGAGGAACACCCGACGGACGAGCGGCGTGGTGTAGGCATAAGGCAGGAAATCGAGCGACGACAGCGGCTCCGTGACGAAGAAATTGGCGCGACGGCCCACGGCGATGCTGCCCACTTCGTCGCTCACGCCCATGGCAGCCGCCGAGTTGAGCGTCGCGGCGTTCAGGGCTTCGTCGGGCAGGAGCCTCATCTTGATGCAGGCGAGCGACACACAGAATTTCATATCGCCCGAAGGCGTGGAACCTGGGTTGTAGTCGGACGCAATGGCCAGGGGCAGTCCGGCGTCGATGATGCGCCGACCAGGGGCAAACGGCATGCCGAGGAAGAACGACGTGCCAGGCAACGCCGTAGGGATGAGCCACCCCGCACCTTTCGCCGAACGGGAGGCCAGATGCTCCTGAAGGAGAGAGATGTCGCGGTCGGTCATGCTTTCCAGATGGTCCACGCTCAAGGCATCGTGCTGCACAGCCACTTCCACGCCGCCCGAGTCGGCCAGTTCCTGTCCGTGAATCTTCGGACGCAGGCCCCATCGGGCACCGGCTTCGAGCAGGCGGCCGGTCTCTTCGGGTGTGAAAAAGCCGCGGTCGCAGAACACATCGATGAAGTCGGCAAGCCCCTGACGACCCACCTCGGGAATGGTTTCGCGGATGAGCATATCGACGTAGTCGGCCTGCCGCCCTTGGTAAGCACGCCCCACGGCATGGGCTCCGAGGAAGGTGCTGCGCACCACGAGCGGCGACGTCTCGCGAATGCGCCGAACCACACGCAGCATTTTCAGCTCGTCCTCCGTGTTGAGCCCGTAGCCACTCTTGATTTCGATCGCCCCCGTGCCCTTCATCATCACCTCGTGCACACGCTGCATAGCCTCGGCATAGAGCTCGTCCTCCGTCGCCTCGTGCAGCCGGTCGGCAGAGTTGAGGATGCCCCCGCCGCGTCGGGCAATTTCCTCGTACGAGAGTCCGCGAATCTTATCCACAAACTCACCCTCGCGGCTGCCTGCATAGACCAGGTGCGTATGGCTGTCGCAGAAACTGGGGAAGAGCCAACCGCCCCTCAGCGAGAGGACTTCGCCGGCAGGGAGAGGCAGGGACGATGGGGGGACGGGAGCGATTCCCCAGTCGGCTATCTTCCCATCGACGATGCGCAGCCAAGCGTTTTCGACACAGGGAAACTCACTCATTTCCGCGCCGCAGCGCACGAGGCAGCCCTCGGGATTGACGCCGTAGAGGCGGCCGATGTCTGTAATCAGGAGGTTCATGACGGAATCGGGGGTTGGTGGGTGCGCAGAAATTCGATGGCGCGGTCGATGTAGGGATACATGAGGTCGTCGTTGAGGATGAAGGGTACCTGGCGGCGAAACTGCTCATGGAGTTCGCAGATCACGGGCGACGACTTCAGTGGCAGCCTGAAGTCGAGGGCCTGTGCAGCATTGAAGAGTTCGATGGCAAGCACACGTTCGGTGTTGAGTATCACCTTGTAGAGCTTGATGGCAGCGTTGGCACCCATCGACACGTGATCCTCCTGGTCCTGGCACGAAGGGATGCTATCTACACTCGACGGCATGGCCAGACTCTTGTTCAGGCTCACGACCGAGGCGGCTGTGTATTGCGTAATCATAAATCCGCTGTTCACACCAGGGTTGGCTACGAGGAACGACGGCAAACCGCGGCTGCCGCTCACGAGTCGATAGATGCGGCGCTCGCTGATGTTCGCCAGTTCGCTCATTGCAATCGACAGGAAGTCGATGGGCAGGGCGATGGGCTCGCCGTGGAAGTTGCCCGCCGACACCACCAGGTCGTCGTCGGGGCAGACGGTGGGATTGTCGGTCACGGAGTTCACTTCGATGTCCATCACACTGTGCACATAGCGCAGCGTGTCCTTCACACTGCCATGCACCTGCGGCACACAGCGGAAGGAATAGGGGTCCTGCACGTGAGCCTTCACGTTGCAGAGAATCTGACTGCCCTGCAGCAACTTGCACATGCGGTCGGCCGTCTCGATTTGCCCCTGGTGTGGACGAACCGTGTGGACGGTGTGGTTGAAGGGTTCGATGAGTCCGTCGAAGGCGTCGAGCGACATGGCTGCAATGACGTCGGCCCAGTCGCTCAGCTTGCGGGCACGGAGCAGCGACCAGACGGCGAAGGCACTCATGTTCTGCGTTCCGTTGAGCAATGCCAGACCCTCCTTCGACGCCAGCTGGATGGGTTTCCAGCGCTTGCGGCGCAGCAGTTCCTCGCCGCTGACGATGCGTCCCTGCCATTCGACCTCACCCAGTCCGAGCAGCGGCAGGCAGAGGTGGGCCAACGGCACGAGGTCGCCGCTCGCACCGAGCGAACCTTGTTTATAGACGACGGGATAGATGTCGTTGTTGAAAAACTGCACAAGGCGCTGCACGGTATCGAGTTTCACGCCGCTGTAGCCGTAGCTGAGCGACTGAATCTTCAGCAGCAGCATCAGCTTTACGATGTCGTTGGGCACCCTTTCGCCCGTGCCGCAGGCATGACTCTTGATCAGGTTGATTTGGA
>Ga0310691_10000946_pt1 | contig 48778 bp, 29 predicted proteins | sample 176DNAGHGlowgp2_FD_203887 | JGI IMG/M metagenome (GOLD analysis project Ga0310691, IMG submission 203887) | Sheep rumen microbial communities from Palmerston North, Manawatu-Wanganui, New Zealand - 1766 DNA GHGlow gp2 (v2) (version 2) | ecosystem: Host-associated > Mammals > Digestive system >... | reverse complement strand
ACTTCTTCCGGAGGGACCGGCGATCTCTGCCTCTGATTTTGATGCTGTCCGCGACAGTTTGCCGGAGATCACAATGCTTCTTCCGCCTATGGAATATGACGATCTTCTGAAGATGCTTCTGCCTCTTAAAACGGGCCGCTATATCGACTCTAAGAATGGCCGGGCGGACTTCTCGGACGCCTCCTTTGCCGAGATCCTTGATGTGGTGAAAAAGTATGGTTCCCATATAGAAGAACCGAATGAAGAAACTTATGAGGAAGCTATGGCAAAAGCACCGGAGACGCTTCTTCGTGAGAGTATGGTTGCGATGATCCCATGCATCATCTCTGCTCCGTCCGACTATAAGAATTGCCTTGTGCTTCAAAACGGGAAGGGAAAAGTCTATGTATTTGGCGATGGAAATGGTTCGGGCTTGCCGGATGTGGCTTCTGGGAATGACGGACGGTCTGGCCAGCAAGGCATGACGATCGACAGCAGAATGTCTGTTGCAATCTCGAAAGAGACTCCTTATTCGCAGGAAGCGTGGGACTTCATCCGGTCGCTTTTTAACGAAGAAAACCAGAAGTGCTTCGCAGAAAGCCTCGGCGGGATCCCGGTGATCCGAAGTGAGGTGGAGGCACTCTGCGAAAAATGCGGGATGACCGAACCGGAGAAAAGTGCTTTTGCCGAAGAACTGGAAAGAACACATGAAGTGCGCGTCACCGACGATGCGGTCCTGAATATCGTGAAAGAAGAAGCAGAAGGATACTTCCTCGGACAGAAGAGTTTGGACGCAGTAGTAAGCACGATCCAGAACAGGGTAGCAACGGTGCTGAAAGAGCGTGGATGAAATTGTCGAAAAAATACAAATAAAACACTCGAAAAAATATAAATGGGATTGTCTAAAGGCTTCCCCGATGTTATCATTGTGATAATTTGGAGATGCCTACTATATTAAACACCATAGATAGCAAGATAGGTTGCAGCTATTCTTTTGGCGCTGCAGGTCCAAGTAGTTTTGATTGCAGCGGTCTTGTTTGGTATTCTTATTACTTGCAAAGTGGAATTGGATTGGGAAGCACTCATGGATCTGCAGAGATAGCTCAGTATTTGAATGGACAGGGTGGAAGTTGTTCAAGTTCGTTACTAATGCCACTGGATTTAATCTTCTACGACCTTAGTACCAGTAACGACAACAAATTCATGAAGATTGACCACGTTGCTATTTACATCAATAATGGAAGTAAGGTGCTGGCTGAGGCCAGACCTACTTACGGAGTTGTGTACTCAGATTATCGACGGAACCAAAGTAAAGAGGTCTTTTACGCAGACCCGTTTGTCACATGATGAGTGTGAAGAACTGATAGTTTAAGGAGAGGCCGAATGACATTTGACAAGAATAGGTTGACAAATGTGATAGTTGTATTTTTGGTGCTATGCATAGTGCTAAGCTGTGCATGCAAGAATTCAAATCAAAAAACAACTGATTCGGCCTCTCTTCTCTTTCCATACTATTCCACGGAGAACGATCTGATATCAATTTCCCACGAAATCGATGCCTGCTTTTCCGGAGACGACTTGTTTGTCCAAACTTACTACGAGTCAGAAGAATATTGGGAGGCGTACAGAGCTTGCTGTGTTCCTAAAGTAGATGATGAAGAAGAAAAACACTATCCACTTCTCCCTATTAGTGCGGAAGGGGATGTTATCACACCCGAGAATCAGTTGCTGGTTCTCAATGATGGCGGTGCTACCATTAAAACCTATGATTTGAATAAAGAGTGCGGAACTTCAATAACCTCGCGTAAAATGAGTTGCAGTGATAACGGCTGCTGGGTGTTGAGTTTGAAGGTTGATGTCCAAACGGATGAGATGTGGTTTTGCCTGGATCTCTTTCATCCAGTGGATGGCGTGACGAAACATGTCAATCTTGACGTGAGTCCGGCACAGGTGAGCGTGCTGGACTTCTTTGTTTGTGAGGATGGGCGAATTGCTCTTACTTGTTGGATTGATAAACCGGCATTGCTGTCGTTCGACTCAAATGGAAGCTATGAGAAAACGATAGAACTTCCTGAATCCATAGAATCTAATGTTGTGTTTTTCCAAGACCAGTGGACTTGTGTTGGCGGTGGTGACGAGGGAACGGTTCTGTTTTGTTTTGATGAAAAGAATGCGAACTGGAATGAGACGAAGCTCGCAACTCCGCTTAGAAGAAACTTAATCGTTCGAGGGGAAAACTTATTTGGCACTGACAACAGAGGTATTGTCTTGCTAGATGTGTCTGCTCCTATGACTTTGTCTTGGGAAGATGTATCGGTTTGGGGAACTGTTCAAGATATACGATTCTTGAACGAAGGGGAAATACAGCTTGTTGTTCGACCATTGAGTGAAGAATTGCTTGTGCGGTATCACCTACGACCGGCTGAAAAACAAAGTCAAAAGAATAAAAAGGAATTCGTTATTGCGGGATATGATTTGGAAAACAGCTGTGTAAACCAGTTGGTTCAAGATATGAGTCTCCGCCACCCTGAGATTAAGTTTGTCATGCGTGATTACAAAGATGAAGTCAATGCGACTGAAGAGAATTGGTCACAGGTAAAAACGGAAATCAATAGAATCATGAGCTTGGATCTTGCAAATGGAACAGCTCCGGATATGTACTTTGATAATTTGGACGATATGGGCATGGAAGATTTAGGCAGACTCGGATATCTAAGAGATCTGACACCTCTAATATCAACTCTTGACGAGAAAGAGTATTTTATTGACAAGATTACTATGGGAGAGGAAACGCCATATTGTGTTTGCCTATATTATGATGTGATTGGTTTTTGTGCCTCTGAAGACTATGTGGATAATCCTTATGAGTGGACATATGATGATTTCTATCGAAGTGCGGATAAATTCTCGGATTATTCTTGTGTCCAGACGATATTCTCAAAACAGTATTTGCTCAAACATGCAGTCATGGCGCAGATAGATAAGTTTATCCAGAATGGGAAGGCTAATTTTACAGGGGAAGACTTCTTGAATGTTTTGAAATGGACGAACGACATTGGGTGCCGAAGTAATTGGGATGAGTATGTACCTGCAGAGCTGAAAGATGGATTGTATATGTTGGACTGGGCGGATGTGGTTTCTCTTGGTTCCATCATTATGTATCAGGACTACGTGATTGTCGGGTTCCCAAATGAAAATGGTTCGCTTCATGTGGTTCCGTATGGTGTGTTAGCTGTTTCTGCTACAACTGATCAAATGGAATTAGCAAACGAAATCTTAAACTATGCATTAGGAGAATCATTTCAATCAGAGAATTATCAGTTGCAAGGTGGAATATCGGTGAATCGGGGATGCTTCGAAAAAAGGATGGAACAAGATTATGATCTTTTCTTCAAGGCAAATCCTCAAAATCTAAGATACAGTCGGGAAGAATACTATGACAAGTATCGTAGTGTTGTTTCAAGAGGAAACCGCTATCTGCACGGATGCCAGGCTATCATTAATATATGTTTGGAGGAGGCACAGGCATATTATACCGGCGACAGTTCTGCTGAACATGTAGCAGAAATAATTCAGAACAGAGTGGAACTCTATTTGCAAGAAACAAGTTCGTGAGGAGGAGACGTTATGATGAAATACAAAACCATGCTTATAGTGGGGATTGCTGTATGCTTTTTAGTCGCGATCTGTGGTTGCGATAATGAAAAAACACAATTATCAGAGGATACGATAAACAAACAAAAAACAGAACAAAGTGATTCTTCATATTCTTTTTCTAGTAAAGTAGAGCATTCAGATTCAGTAACTGTATCTGCGAAAGACTCTGCGTTAGAGACTGAAGCCGAATCATCTTCAATAGATTCCTCCGTACCTGACACCTCATATGATTTGATAGGGAAGACCGTTGACGAGATGGAGTCGGGATTTATCCGCTGCTGTGAGAGTAATGGAATTAAGTATACGCTGACAGAAGAGTCTGATTTGCGGCGATACAATTGCACGGACCCTCTGATGGTAATGACAAAGTATTCAGATATTGCGCTGGCAGAAAAAGCATACAAGGAGATTCAGGATTATGGTGGATGGTATGAAGAAGATCTTGTGATCAAGGAAGTCATTGTTGACGAGGATAATATGAAGTTAATGGCATATTATTGTCAGACTGATGATAAACTCCCGATGCTATTTGTCTTGTCGTTCAAAGAAAATCTGTTTTTTAACATGGAAGGTATAGGAGAGAACCAAGTAAAAACCGTTGAAAAGATTCTTCAATCGATGGGAATTGATTTGAATTCATAGATTGCTTGAATCGCCCAGATTTTTGGAACTACAATCTAATTCTTTTGAAAAGAAGGGAGATACTTCTGAAAGCCTTTGCTGATGATAGCCACAGGAGTGTTCGGAATCATATAGAAGATGTTTTGTTAAACAGTTTGGAGGTGCGTGTTATGAAAAAGCGAAACAAATGTATATTGATGAGCATAATGCTAGTTCTTAGTTTTTCTGCTTTTGGCTGTCAAAGCGGTTCAAAGAATAGGGTAACTACGGCGAGCACTTCTGAAACGGTTGCAGGAGAAGAGATTCCTCCCATTGTGGTTGATGGTAGTCAAAAACTCGGCTTTGACGGACAGGTGATGACTGATGAGGAAATACAGAATTGCATCAGCAGCCCCCAAACTACGAATACGCTGAAGGCCTGGTTTGAGGGAAAATACACGATTTCGTCAAATTGGTACTTCCTGATAAACTTGGAGACGCTTTCTGTAAATTATAACTATTGTCAGGTTCCGGTAGTTTATGATCAAAAAGTGATTGGAATCATCACTCTTCTTCGAGGCGATGACGGATCGATAATGACTACAATTGCCAAGAAACCAGACACAGTAGTCATGGGATTTGACGGGCCGGTCCCATCTGTTATTGAAGTGTTGGATTCACTTCTGAAATCGGCTCCGAATGAAAAGTATCTGGTGGCATATTATGGTGCGTTTGCATTTTTGATTGATTCAAACAATGAGGTTCATTGCTTGGGTGAGAATAATAATCTGATTACTGTTACGAACGGAGAATCTTTATACAAAAACCTGTTTAACGAACAATCTACAGTTTCCGGTGAGATTCTAAATGAGGAGTGAGCCGATTGCGAGACTCGAACTCGCGACCTGCTGATTACAAATGGAAAAGAAGGTGTATTTCATCGTAGCATAAGATGGCATAAATGCCTGCGATTACGAGATTTGCTGAGATGAAAGGTTTCCTATCATGGCACATTTTTTTATATGCTTTCGTGAAAATGTTAACCAAATGTTGACCCCAAAACGATATGCTACAAAAGTTCAGATTCTCCTTTGTTTATGTTTACTTTTTGAATATTTTTGTGTAAAATAAACACTGGAAGGTGGTGCTGACATATGTTCAATAAGAACCTTAAGTATTATCGGTTACAAAAGAATATGTCTAAAAAAGAGCTGGCTGATAAATGTGGAGTGTCAGCTATGGCAATCACGCATTACGAAAATGGTGACCGTAAGCCGGATATTGATATGATCAAGAAACTGGCTGAAGCGCTAGGTGTTTTTGTTGCGGACTTTCTGACTGAACGAAATACATCTCTCTCTTTTGTTCACGGTGAATTTCGCAAACAGGCCTCACTTTCGGAATCGAAACAGGAGTACATAAGAGAGTCGGTTGAAGAATACTTTAGCCGCTTCTTTGATGCTGTTGAATGTCTGGGTGGGAATCCGCTTCCCGAGCCACCGAAAACTGAAAGCATTAAGTGGGATGCAGATGTGGAACGATGTGCAGAACGAATTAAACAAGCACTCGGGCTGTCAAAATCCGGGCCAGTCAAAGAACTGTATGCAGTTCTGGAGAATAAAGGTTTCCTCATCATGGAGCTGGATGTGGATAGCAGGAAGTTTAGCGGCATGAACGGCAAGGTGAACCAGTATCCGTATATTGTTGTGAATGAGAATATGTCTCCGGAGAGGAAACGCTCAACGATTGCACATGAACTCGTTCATATCATGTCCTCGGATATGAAGTGTTCAGAAGAAGTCGAGGAAGAAAAACGAGCTACAGCCGTAGCAGGTGCTTTTCTCATTTCACTCGATGATGTCCATAGAGAACTTGGCGCCCATAGGACAAGGGTTACCAAGGATTATATATTGACTTGCGAAGAATACGGTATATCCATGTACCTTCTGGTAAAGCGTGCTGCTTTGGCAGGGATTATATCATCCAGTTTGGAGAAGAACTTCTATATTCGAGCGAACAAAGCAGGATATCAAACGAATGAACCTGTGCACATTAAGGATCCGGAGTCGCCAACACTTCTGCGTCAACTGGTATACAGAGCGGTTAACGAGGAAGGCTTGTCGATGGCGCGCGGAGCAGAATTACTCGGGACTAGTATTGCGGAAATGGAGCAGTTTTGTGGATTGGCGGTGACTTGATTTGGAATATATCAGTAGCGATGCCAATATATGGTTCGATTTTGACGCCATATCAAGTCTGGATCTCCCATTCCTTTTGCCGTGCAAATTCATCATGTATAGAGAGGCTTTGAGAGAAGAGATAGTCTATCCGACTGGATTGCTTTCGGAGTTGCTGAATCGAGGTCTTATTGCAGTTGAAATCACTACCGAAGAATTCTACCTAGCCGAAGCATTACGCATCCGATATCGAAGAATTTCCGTATATGCACCGGATATCTTCTATGGTACGAGGTTCGACTACGAGTATATGGGGAGAAACGGGATGGTCATCGATTTGTCGAAGTATATGCAGGAAAGTGACAGTAGTACTTCGCTGACCGATGCGGCGAACAGGTTGATGTATGACGGAAACGGTGCTTGTTATCAGATGTTCGCCGGATATACGATGGATGGTTTTTTCATCCAGGATAGTGTTGCTGCGGAAGTTCAGGATACATCGCTGTTTAGTCTGTACCAGTATGCAGAAGAACATGAGATCCCTTATTCCGTATCAGAAGCATCGGATATTGTGGACTGTGCGATTCGTTATAACTTTGCGGAGCTGTGGGGTGCATACGATGGAAACCGAAAGATCTCTCATGAAGACATGGTAGAGATCGTATCTATCGTGACAGGGCTACCTGTTTCGCAGAGGCATTTTATAGACAGACGGGATGTGGAAAACGGGCTGGCGCTGATGTGCAGTGAGACGATCTGGTGCAGTCTGAATGATGGCAAAAACACAGAAGAAGGTTTCACATATATCGGTTATCCGTCACTCTCCGGATCTGTGCATCTTGCCAGACCGGAATCACTGCTCGCGATTTCTACGACAGCGAAGAACAAAGATGCTTGCTGGAAAATGCTGTCGACGTTACTTTCGGAAGAGGCGCAGAAGCAGGTGCTGTGTACCGGGAGAATCCCTGTGACGAAGAACATGCTAAACTTATTCTGCGATGCGGCCATGCATCCAGATCAAATCTCGGACGAAGTTATCAAGAGTTGTTTCAGAAGACAAAAACCAGTGTCACAAGAGAGTGTAGATCAGTTTCTCGTCGAGATTGGAAAAGCAGACACAGTCTATACGATGGACTGGGGAGTTTTCGATATCATCTACGATGAGATCAATACTTACTACACACAGAGCTGCACACCCGAGCAGATCGCAGAATCACTCGAGAAGAGACTGACACTGTATATGCAGGAGAATTATCAGTGAGATGACTCTTTTTTGAAAAAGAAATCTTGCCGATAGCTCCTCCTTAACTCGTAAAAGAAGTGAGTTAAGGAGCAATTATAAGTTGAATCTTCGGGAGAGATGACCTATAATCTGTACTAGAATTGGCGCGAGAACGGGGGGTGTTTTGATGAGCAGTAAAGGCTTTATCGGAAGAACCAGTGAAATAAAGATCTTGGAGAAATATAATGATTCTTCAAAGTCGGAGTTTGTTGCAGTTTACGGACGAAGACGGGTCGGAAAGACTTTTCTAATTCGAGAAGTCCTGGGACAGCAATTTGATTTCGAATTCTCCGGGTTATACGAGACTCCGGCAAAAGTACAGAGAGAAGAGTTTCAAAACGAAATCAATCGACGCAGTAAAAGAAAAACGGATATGTCTACGAATTGGTTCGAGGCATTTAACAATCTTCGGGATTATTTGTTGTCGCTTAAGAAGAAAAAGGTAGTGGTCTTTCTTGATGAACTTCCGTGGATGGATACACCAAAGAGTCATTTTCGTACGGCGCTGGCCTCTTTCTGGAATGGATGGGGGAACAGGACCCCGGTCCTAAAACTCTTTGTTTGCGGTTCAGCTACAACCTGGATGATCGACAAATTGATCGGAGATCGCGGCGGATTGTACGGACGGATAAGCAGGCCAATCTATCTTGCCCCATTTTCTCTTCTGGAGACGGAGCAGTTTCTCAACTCGGTCAAGAGGATGAACTACGGTAAGAAACAGGTTCTGGATACGTACATGATATTCGGCGGGATACCTTACTATCTGGACATGATGGATAAAGAATTGCCGTTTTCAGCTAATGTAGATGAGTTGCTGTTCTCTTCAAATGCACCTTTGAAGAATGAATATGATTTTCTGTTCAGGTCACTTTTCAAGGATAGCGGAAACTACAGAAGAGTTATTGAACTGCTCTCGAAAAAACTGAGCGGACATACTCGAGAGCAGATTTCTGAAGAATGCAAATTGACAGGCGGAGAATTGAGCAAAGTGCTGTCAAATCTTTCCTCGTGTGATTTTATTCGAAAGTACTCCTCTCCGGGGAAAAAGGAGCGTGGGCAGATATATCAGTTGACGGATATGTTCTCGCTTTTTTATTTGAGATTCATGAAAGATAAGACCGAACTGGATGAGCATTACTGGACGAACATGAGAGAATCCGGAGCTAAGACTGCGTGGTCTGGATATGCTTTTGAACAGGTCTGCCTTCACCACATTCCACAGATCCGGCAGAAACTGGGAATCTCCGGAATTCTAAGTAACGCTTATGCATGGAGCACAAAAGCGTATACGGATGCTGACGGAAATAAATGGGATGGCGGTCAGATCGACTTGATTATAGATAGAAGCGATGGAGTTATGAATCTTTGCGAGATGAAATATTCGCAGGATGAATTCAGCATAGATAAGAGATATGAAGCGCTGATCAGAACGCGAATGACTATGTTCCGAAATCTCGAGAAGTGCAGGAAAGATCTCAGATGTACATTTGTTACAGTATATGGTGTCAAAACCAACACGCACAGCGGTATTGTGGACGATGTGGTAAGCATGAATGACTTGTTCGTTTGATTTATAGCTGCTCCTTAACTTGAAAAAAAAGTGAGTTAAGGAGCAGTAATAATCTAATCGGATAAAGTCAACGCTTTGAAATACTCTTTCCAGAAAAAACATGGAATATGACGAATCTGTCACAAGATAGTCACTTAGGGCTCCTAAAATATAAAGTGTATAGGTGTACGTGCACACTTTGGGTGTAGGGGAACGACCGGACGAGCTGTAGTCTTTTTGAGTAGTGAGCACGCAGTACTATGCAGAGTTCTCTCTAGGACAGCAGAACTATCCGGGGTTTCCTAAGTGAGAGAGGGTAAGAGTATGGCAAAGAGAATCATAGCTTGGGGTCTATGTTTAGTAATGGTCTTCGGACTCTGCGGGTGTAAGAAATCGAAGCAGACGGACGGGAGCGGAAGCTCCTCCGAGCAGGGTCAGATACAAGGACAGACGCAGGGACCGCCACCGGTATGGACAGAGGAAGGAAGAACGGTCCAGGAGACGGATCCTTTCTTCGAAGTGTCGGAGGTGGAACTGAAGATTCCTCTCGATCCGGATAAGGAACTTAAGAACGTAGATATCGAGCGCGATAATCTGAGCTTCATGGGCAACACGATCGTGGTCTCGTGGTGTCATATCAACTACGAAATACCGGACAGTGTGATGTCCAAACTAAACGAATACGAGAAAAAGGGAGATTGGGATTCATTTTGGGCGATCAAAGGTGAGTACGAGAAGACATTGAGTCTGGTTTTCGACCTGAATGGAAATCTCCTTAGAAGTAGCGATATCGAAGCCAGTTATGATGAAATCAAGTCAGATGAACTGGTGATGTGTGTATTCGATAATGGAAATGGAGAGACATACGCCATCGTTCAGCGCTCCGAGGGGCAGTTCCTCGAGAAGGTGCTGGATGATGGATCACTGGAAAGAATCAAGTCAATCGATGATGTTCATTCTTTGGTCAGTGCATTTATGCTCCCGGACGGAAGACTTCTCTGTGCAGGCTGGGACATGATCACGTTACTGGATGCGAACGGCAAAAAACAGAAGAGTACATCTTCTAACGGCAGTAACGGAAACGTGATTCTTCAGGATGGCAAGTACTACGGTGTGTTTCACGAGTATGACGCGGACATATCCGATTCTATCTCCTATTTTCGGGAACTGGATGTGGATACGATGAGTTTCTCTACCGAGAAAATTGCGAATCCTCGAACGTATCCTCTTATCAATGCGAACGGCGGAGTTTACTATGCGACTTCCAACGGCATCGTGAAGGTCGATTTTCAGGATCCCAAGAATGACCGAGAAATCTTCTCATGGAATAATACGGATTTTGATCCGTCGCATGTGTTGCATCAATTTCTGAAAGTCGTTTCCGATAATGAGTATTACTTTCTCGAGATCAATCAGAATATCGAGAATGATCTGGGCAGTTCATATACCATCCAGGTCGGTGTGGTACATGCGGTGCGTATGGATAAGAATCCCTATGCCGGCAAGACTCTTCTTCTGATTGGAAGTAACATGTATTCGAGCTTGGATGTCAATGATCTGATCCGCTATAACACCAGTCCGGACGCAAAGTGCCGAGTCATCCAGCACAACTATTCCGAAGATGTGGTCATGGATGGAGACTATATGAATAAGAACGCGGCCATGTCCGATAAGGTGTATCTGGATATCGTGTCCGGAACGGGACCGGATATTCTCGTCGGGTTCTCACAGTTCGCCCAGTTTGATACAGACAAGGTGATGCTTGATCTCAATCCTCTGATCGACAGAACTGATGGAACGGGACTGGATCGGCAACTGCTCTTTGATAATGTTCTCCGCGCACAGGAGATAGACGGGAAACTCTATCATATGCCGTTTGTTTTCCGAGTGGACGCGATCCTCGGAAATGCTGATCTGGTGGGGCAGAAAACAAACTGGACGTACGATGAATTCTTCCAGGCCATGGATGCCCTTCCGGAAGGTGTCGATCCGCTTTTCGAGTGGGAATATGGTGATCTTCTTTCCTTCATGATTGAACGGACGGGAGAACTCTATGTCGACTACACCTCTCAAGAAGTCCATTTTGATACGGAGAGCTTCCAGAAACTTCTAACTTTCGTGAAGAAGTACGGTTCGTCCAGGAACTACCACGAAAGGAGCTCAGATGAAAACTACATTACGGAGGAAGACAAATTCAGTAACGGCATGACAGCCTGGTACCCGATCGTGAATCTTTATAATGTGGAGGAATACTCCCGATATCTGAAACTATCGGATAGTCCGACAGTTTTCTGCGGTGTGCCGAATACCACGGGGGGAAGTATATCAGCCAATATGGATATGACGATCGGGATATCTGCGTACACGCCTTATCAGGAGGAGACCTGGGATTTCCTCTGCTATCTGCTAGAGACTCAGGAAGAATCGGAAAACCTCTGGTCTACGCCTATCTCTCGTTCCGCACTTGATAAGCAGAATGAGCGACTGATGAAGAAATACGAAGAACAGATGAATATCTGGAAACCGGATCCGAATAACCCGAACTGGGTCCCAGATGAAGTGACCGCGCAGCTTATCGATGACTATGTAAAACTGGTAGAGAGTATCCATGTTGTCGAGCGAAAGGACCCGACCGTGATGCTGATCATACTGGAAGAAGCACCGGCGTATTTTACGGGGCAGAGGAGTGTCGATGAAGTCTGCAAGAACATCCAAAAACGCGCGAAAACGGTGGTGCAGGAGAGGTAGCAGAAAGCAACGGCAATGCAGTAGGTAAAGAAATGAAGCGTTCAGCGAAAGAGCACTTCGGATGATAAACACTTTTGAAGATGGTGTGTGTGTGTATGAAGAATGAATTATTTCGATTCCTGGCAGGGATGCTGACTATTTCCATGGTGCTTTCAAGCGCGTCCTGCAAGAAGAAAAACGTACGCGCGGAGAGGGTGGTAAAGGAGACTGACCCGTTTTACTCTGCTGAAGAAACGAAACTTGAAGTTCCATTGAGAGATGATCTGGAAGTCAAAAGCTTTTACAGCGAAGCACATCCTTTCGACGACTGCGTCGTGATGGAGTATCGTGTGGAATATGTTCTGCCGACGGATCTGCAGAATAAAAGGAATGAGTATCTCAGAAATCCCGAAAGTCATTCCGAGGGCGACTGGATCAGATTAAATAAGGAAGTCGAAGAATACGACATTTCCTCTATTGCTGTCTTTGATCTTGACGGAACCCTGCGCTCTACAACTGCTCTGGGACAAAGCTTCATACATGACATAATCGAGAACTCAGATGGCCGGATATATGCTTTTATGCACGTGTATGAGGAAGATAAGAAACGCAGTTACGAAGCTATTTGCGAAATCTTGAAGGACGGAGGTTTTGGAGAGCCTAATGTTATTGATGCCATTCGCATGAGTGAATTCTATTCTGAATTCTATATTCCGGATGAGAACCACTTCCTTTTCACTATGAATGAAATGATTCTGATCACGGACCGAGACGGTAACAAAATCGGGAAAATAAGCGGTATTCCGAATTTCGGAGGCGTCGTCTTTCAGGTGGGAGACAAATGGTATGCATACTGCGACTTAAACACACAGACCGGAAGCAGCGTCGATCCTTCTATCATCGAGATCGATATAGATTCCGGGAAACTGGCCGGTTCTCCCGTGACACTGCAGAAATCATTTCTTTATTCAAGAGTAGTTCTTCAGGGGAAAGATGGTCTTTATAACATATCCGAGAAGGGTATCTCGAAGGTGGATATGATTGGAGGGATCTCTGAGATTATACTCGACTGGAACGATACAGATATAGTTCGCAGAAATATCTGGGAATACAACATCATTTCATATGACGACATATATTGCATGGCATACAAAGACACTATTTCTGAGTATAACGGTTATGATAGTAGAGAATTTACCCTCGTTCATCTCCAAAAAGTCGAGAAGAATCCACATGCCGGGAAAAAGATCATCGTAGTAGCATGCAGTGATGAGCTGATCAATTCGTCCATTTACGAACAAGTCGTGAAGTATAACTGCGATCCGGAGAAGAAGGCACGTATCATTTTCAAGTCGTATGCAGATGATATTATCGATTTCACTGTTTCACAAGCGAAGTCCGATTCAGTGGTTGCGGATCTTGTATATCTGGATATCCAATCCGGAAACGGGCCGGATGTTCTTCTTGGATTTGGTTCCTACAGTCAGTTTAATACAGATGCGATGTTGGTAGATCTGAACACCCTCATCGACAGTTCGACTCTATTTGACCGTTCGAAAGTGTTCGATAATATCCTCCGCGCGGCAGAAACGGACGGCAGACTCTATCAACTGCCGATGTTCTTCTATCTGAATGGGATGATCGGAAACAAAAAGTTCGTAGGAGATAGAACTTCCTGGACGATCTCGGATTTTGATGCAATGGTCCAGACTCTTCCACAGGATACAGAGCCACTGGCACAGATCTCCCAGCAAGACCTTCTGGTGGAGATGACTGCTCCTCTGATGAACCGCTTCATGGATTATGGTCGGAAACAAGTAAACTTCGATACTCCGGAATTCAGATCGATTTTGGAATTTGTGAAGAAATACGGAACGCCGAAAGAAAAGATGGATAACGTAGATATAAATGACAGTTCATTTATATCATCGAACGATAAGCTGAAAAATGAAATGATCGCGGGATATTTGTATTCAATCCAAATTATAGATTTTTACGCGTTTGTTTCGTATGGCCTGGGAGATTGCGCTGCTTTTATCGGAGATCCATCCTTTTCAGGTGGAGGTATGATGGCCATCGGACGAAATTCTTTCGGCATTACTGCCAATTCTCTTTACAAGGAGGAAGCCATGGATTTTCTCTGGTCATTACTCTCGAAAGATTGTCAGACAGAAGGTGCCGAGGATTTTCTTACAGGCTTACCTATTCTCAAAGAAGCCTTCGATGAGGTCTATCAGCATACGAAGCACAGAAATGATATCCAAAGAGAAAACGAGAAAAATAATCCGTTTCCCTTGGGAGAACACAATTACCCGGACTATGGTCCGGAAACGTATGAAGGGCTCATTACTATGATCGAAGACTCACATAGTTATGCTTCCTACGACACTTCCGCCATGCTCATCATACTGGAAGAAGCACCCGGGTATTTCACGGGGCAGAGATCCTTAGACGATGTAGTTAAGAACATCCAGAACCGCTGTACGACGATTGTTAACGAAAGAGGCTGAAACAGTTTATAGATAATCGAGGTGATTGTTATGAAGAACAATAGATTGCCAATATGCTTCCTTGTCATATCGCTATGCTTGAGTGCTTGTGGTGGTAAGACTTCTGAGGCTGAATCTACGTATTCAGCGACAGAGCTTTCTTCGACAACAATTGAGTCCACAACAACAGAGACTACAACAGAAACTACAACGGAGGCAACCACGTCAGAAGAGGCGCTTGATTCCAGATATGTTCGCCAATCCGAACTTGAGGCTTCTCATGCTGTCCTCAGCGTCGAAACACGTGAGGATATGCCGGATCTGACTTTTCAGAAATTTTCCCAATAGTGTAACCATATGTGAGAAAATGTCGCTAATAAGGGTGAATGCGCATGAAGAAAACGGAGGAGAGTTTCTTGGAAGACGATAAGATCGTAGATTTATTCTTATCCAGAGACGAACAGGCTATCACTGAGACGTCAAAGAAATACGGCAAACGGCTTCGTCGGATCGCATCTGATATCTTGTGCGACAACGAGGCGGCGGAAGAGTGCGAGAACGATGCGTACTTAAAGACATGGAACCTGATTCCGCCTCACGAACCGCGGACGTATCTCTTTGCATTTGTTGGAAGGATCATCAGACACTGTGCGCTGGATATCTGTAAGGCCAATCGCCGGCAGAAGCGATATGCCGTGTACAGTGAACTGACACAGGAGATGCAGGAATGTATTCCGGCACCCAATTCCACAGAAGCGGAGATGGACAGGCTTTGCCTCAAGGAACTCTTGGAGACCTTTCTGGATTCCTGCTCTGAAGAGCAGCAGAGAGTGTTTGTTAGAAGATACTGGTACTTCGAATCCGTCGAAAGTATTGCCAAAAGATATGGTATGACGCAAAGCAAAGTCAAGACAGTGCTTTTCCGGATGAGAAAGAAACTGAAAGAGAATCTGAAAAATGGAGGTTATTCTCTATGACGGGTCACGATTTATTGGATACTTTAGGCGATATTGATGCCCGATTCCTTCGGAACGAGGCGGATATGCAGGCAAAAAACGACGGAAAATACATGTGGTTGGCTGTTGCTGCCGCGCTTCTGGTGATTGCAGGGGGCGTCTATGTCGTCTCGAGATTTGTTCTGCCAGGGAGGCAGGAGGCGAAAGCCACAGCTGCCGTCACGTATACTGCGCCATCAGAAACGACGAATACTGTCCCAACGTCTTCCACCAATGCGCCGGACAGTAAAGAGCAGGGGGTCTATGTTCCTGAAATCGTCCTTCCGGAAGGGAAAGTGTCATTGATGGCGGATATGGTCGGATTAGTGGTCTATAGGGGCGGCATCTATACGCAGGCTGAGTACTATGGCGAACAGGATCTGGACAAGGTTGCAGACCTGATCGGCGAGCGCCTCGGAACGGCGAAGGGCAATCTGGATGAGTGGTCTTCACAGGATGAGTACACAACTGAATTTGCATCGACTACGGCAGGAGAGGTCTATACGGTCAAGGGCTATGACCCGGACTTCAGAATATGTGTATGTGTATACGAAAATGACGAGATCCTCCGTATGGTCATGTTCATGGAGCGGATGAATAATATCACGCTTGCCACAGGAGAAGATATCTTCGAGACCCGGTTACACATATACGGGAATGTGAAATCGGTTCAGAAACAGAGTCAGGAGGATTGGAATCATGGCAGAGGGAACCGAAGTGATGTTTCGATCAGTGACGAAGTCTGGGACGCCTTCTGGAGAAGCACTATCGAGGCACCTGTCATTGATACCTGGTCAGACGTGAACGAGGCGGAGACGTGGTATCGGGAAGGGAAAATCGTTCATCTGTATCTTCAGATGGAAGACGGAACAGTGAACCATATCCGGCTAAAAGAAGGCGGATATGTCGGCTACACCATAACCCAGGATTCTTTCTGGGTGAAGATCCCTATTGATGTCTTCGACCAAGTGTTTGAGAAGGTTCAAGAGTAATGTTGCCCCCATTCTTTTCTGACAGGATGGAGCCTGACGGATTATTCCTCAATCACCGTGGGATTCAGTAAGAAATCATATATGTTCACAAGAAGGATTCCATCTTCGTCATAATGGGGTGAAATCATATCGCCGGTGATGACGATACGCTTAAACGCATCCTTGATTTTCGTGAATGGGCGTGTTTCCTGGATTCGTTTTTCTTCAGTAGGTAACGAATAGGCCGATTGGATATAGTATCTCGATGAGCCTTTATTACATACAAAATCGATCTCCAACTGTTTTCGCTGCTGCTTACCGCTTGAATCTGTTTCAACAATTGGTACAACGCCAACATCTACGTTATACCCTCTCATTCGGAGTTCATTGTAGATAACATTTTCCATCGAATGAGTCGGCTCCATCTGCCTGAAGTTAATTCGGACATTACGCAGACCTAAATCGCAAAAATAATACTTCTGAGGCGTCTCGATATACGATTTGCCTTTTATATCATAACGAGTCGCTGATTCAAGAAGAAAAGAGTCCTGCAAATATCCCAGGTATTTCTGTATAGTCGGGCCGGTTATCTTCGAATGCTTCACGCTCTGAAAAGTTCTCCGGAGTTTTTCTGGATTCGTAAGGGAGCCGATGGAAGAAGAAAGAATATTCAATAAATCTTCCAATTCACTTTGATTTCGTACTTTGTGACGTTTTACTATATCAGAAACATATATCTCGCTGTAAAGGTTTGCCAGCAGATCCGATTTGTCGCTATCTTCTTTACAAAGAACAACCAAAGGAATACCGCCATATGTCATGTACTGTGATAGTCCTGCATATTTATCGCCTTCGAAAGCTGTCATGAATTCCGAAAAACTCAGAGGGTACATATGAATCTCGTCCCCACGTCCGGAAAACTCTGTAATAATATCCTTAGACAAGAACTTTGCATTACTGCCTGTAACGTATATGTCTAGGTTTCTTTTTCGTATATACCCGTTCAATACAGATTCGAATGAATCCATTAATTGGACTTCATCAAGCAGAAGATAATACTTTTCGCTGTCTACACACTTTGTTTTGATATATTTCATGAACTTCTTCGGATCGGCCTTCTTGTTCTCCAACTGAAGCTCAACAATATCTTCGCCTATTAATTCAAGATCGTCAGCTGAGTCAAAAGCAAATCGTATTATGTGATCTTCCGGAATGCCTTTGCTCAATAGATATTCAAAGAATAATGTGTTGAGAAGAAATGATTTCCCACATCGTCTCACTCCCGTAATAACTTTAACCTGTCCATTTCCCATTCGGTTTATGAGTTTTGTTAAATAGAAGTCACGCTTAATATCCATATCAACCTCCAGAATGGAAAAATGTCATTTGTGACACTTTTCCATTCTAAAATAGCACCGACGGGAGTATTCTTCAAGAGTCTAAAATGGATTTTTGTCAAAAGTGACGCAAATCCATTTTAGACTATCTGTAGAAAACCAAATGAGCTGTTCTATAACAGAAAACGTATGCATTCACACCTCGGCTATATGAGCCCGGTTGAATACAGATTGAAGCAGATGGAGTTATCCGCTTGAAAATACTATGTTAAGAGATGCCGATGAATGGAAAAACGACTATACAATTTTCACCGCAGTCCAGTTCAAAAGTAATCTTTTCTCTCCATTTACCCTGCTTGGTTGGACAAAGAATGGGCTGAACCGTAAAATGATTAGTATAGAATATACGAACATATCCTTTTTCTAGATCCTTGAGCGATTTAGGAGGCCGAATATATGAAAAAGTCAACAATGCGTTTTATATCCGTTCTTGTATGCATGATGATGCTCCTGCCTTTGACAGCTTGTAAGAAAACTGCCAAACAAGCAGTTCCGGAAGATACATATCCTCATATTTACAACGACGAGGCCTATATGCAGTGGTGGGATGATAATGATGTTGAAGCTATTCCCGCTGGAATGAAGAATGAATTTGTTGCAGAAGGTGGAGCTCCGGATGGAACCAATGTGAGTATTCAGGTTCAGATCGACCTTGTGACAGTGCAAAATGATACAGTCTTTCTCCAATACATCGGATACCGCACATCTGATCAGGCATATGTTAATTCTCTGACTGGTTTTGGAATTGGAGTGGAGAATTCTGGACAACAGGTCATCAATATTGATCTTGTTGCATCGTTTGATCCAGAAAAAGAGATTCCCCGCAAAGTGGTCAGCGTCCATAATGAGAACGGGAAGTGGAAGGTCCTTCTTGGTGTACAGAAGGTTGACGAGGTGAATGATTTCCCATACGAATATGAATTGGATACCTCTTCCGGAAAACTTATCAATGGGCGACTGATCGATCCCAGTCAAGCAGTCGGGTCGTATTTAAGTGTGATGAAGACCATTTGTATGAATGGAAAATACTATTTCTTTGGGAATATTCAAGGAGGCTCTTTAGCAGGCCAACCAGCAGTTGTTGTGGGAGATAATGACCAATATACGCTTATTCGTACGGAAGGAATAGAATTTGTTGCAGATTGTGGCAAGTATGATGACAAACATATTGTTTTTGTCGGTGGAAGTCAAGGAACAAGAACAATGTACCTTATCAATACAGAGACGGATTCCCTGGAGGGGACAGTGAATTGTCCTGAAGAGTATCTTACATCTTGGCACAAAATGGTCGACGGATTCGGATTTGTTTCCGTAGAGAATCGAAAAGTATCTTGCTGGTCTTTTTCGAATCATTCGGAGAAAACTATGTTAGATATGAATTATACGGGGCTGTCTTATGAGGAATCCCAAAACGTTGAACTGATTGCAGGGACGGAAGATAAGGTCATTCTTTTGAACTATGTTGATTCATGGTGCCCGCATATTCATATTCTTACAAAATCGACAGACAATCCACATATTGGGAAGAGAGTGATAAAGTGTGCCTTTTTGGAAGGAACCACACCACTTCAATCGGATGCAATTGCTGCATTTAATAGCACCAGTACACAGTACTATGCCATCATCATTGAAGATTACAAGTACTGGAATATTGTGGATGAAGAAGCCGCTATGGAAGACTGGTTTAGGGAGCATAACCGGGCAAAGAGCGAAATGATCAATAAACTCATGTCCGATATCCGATCAGGAAAAGGACCGGATATATTGCTGGATGGCGCACAGTATATTGAACTCCAGAGCCAACAGTTTCTTGTTAACCTTGCACCTAGGATCGACGAACTCAAATTGAGTTCTAAGGAGTATTTCACACATGTTTGTGATCTTTCAAATCGAAATGGGTGTACTTTCTACGTGCCGCTAGAGTTTTATATCAATGGACTTCTGGTGGATGCAGATAAGGTCGGAAAAGAAAAAGGTGTCAAATTTAGTGATTATCCGGCATTCCTTGATACACATTTTAATAGTTTTGACCCGATCATCGAAAAGGGAATGACTAATCAGACAGGATATCTGGATGAAATGCTTAATACGGATTTTGCTATCTGCATAGACGAAAACGGCAAGTACAACTTTGATACTCCTGCCTTCCGGGGAATGGCGGAGTATGTGAAGAATCACGTACCTGAGCAAATTGCGTATACTGGTGAATCCTGGCTTGCAAATGCGTTGAGCCTTGATGGAAAAAGTATTGCAAAAGGAAAGACGATGGTTGGCTATCCTTCTTCAGACGGTCATGGTGCGAGTATCCGCTTGTATTCTGCAGCTGCGGTAACGGCTTGTTCCGCCTGCCAAGATGGCGCATGGGAATTGATCGTTTCCATGTTGCAAGAGAATAATCAGAAGAAGGCTATGGGAATTCCGTTAAACAGAAATGCATTCAATGCTAAAGGGCTGAACGATGAGTCTGTTAAGAAGTACGAAGAGATAATTGAAGGCTGTGACAATATTGTAGCCACGGATTACACAGTCATTAACATCATCAACGAAGAAATCCCGGCCTATTTCTACGGGCAGAAGAGCTTGGATGATGTAATCGCTATCATCAACAATCGAGTAAAGGTATTGCAGGACGAGCGAGGCTGATTTGGTTTTTGTGAATGTATATAGAGTCTGGTTCTTGGATCGGTTCCGTTCGCGATCAGGATACTTGCAAAAGTGTGTACTGCGAAGTCCTTGTGATGGATATCATATGCTTCTCGTAGTTGATATCCTGCCATTCTAGACCAGCGGCTTCCGCTTCGCGAATACCAGTATTAAGGACAAGGAGAATGAGCATCCGCGCACGGATAAATAAGCCATTTTTCAGTCCTCCTGAGCATAATTATATGCTTGGGATAAATCGCCGCCAACATTTTTAGAGCCATTTTGAAGGAATATTTACAAAAAACGTAAAAACCAAGATCGAAAAAACAAAAACCTCGATACCGTTGCGGTATCGGGGTTCTTTGCTGGAGCCGATTGCGAGACTCGAACTCGCGACCTGCTGATTACAAATCAGCTGCTCTACCAACTGAGCTAAGTCGGCGACTTTTCAGCGCAAGAGATATTGTAAGGGGTAAGGGTGGGTTTGTCAAGTGATTTTTCAAATGGTATATTCGAATGAAGGTCATCCGACATTTCGGGGCGGACGATCGTTATCTTTATAAAGGAGGTTCTGCGCATGGCGGATACGGTTTTCCCGACAGATGCTGATTTCGAAGTGTTCTATGAGCGGCACTGGAAATACGTGTACCGGCTGTGTTTCTCCTACATGAAGAATCCGTCCGACGCCGAAGACTGCGTGGAGGATGCTTTTGTACGGGCACTTTCCAGGGACCTTCCTTTCGAAGATGAGGTGCATGAGAGAAAGTGGCTGACGGTGACGGCGATCAACATTTGCAAGGACAAGCTGAAGAGCGCGGCCTATAGGAGCACCGTCTCGATGGAGGAGGACTCCGTGCCGGAGCCGGCTTCTGAAGAACCGGAAGATTACAGCGATGTACTGGAGGCGGTGCTGGCGCTGCCGGAGAAGTATAAAGATGTGGTGTGGCTCTTCTACTATGACGGGTATCAGACGGACGAGATCGCGTCGATGCTCGGCCGGCCGCCATCCACGGTAAGAAACCAGCTGCGGGATGCGCGGGCGATACTGAAGAAAACGATAGAAGGAGGCAGGATACCGTGAGCGGATACGAGAACGAGAGAATCAAGAACGAACTTTACAGCATCGAGCCTGCTTCCGGAGCGAAAGAGCGCATGCTCGCCAATATCAGGAAAAAGGCGGCGATGACGGAGGCTGCGGGAAATGGAGAGAGCGCTTCTGCGACGGCTCCGATGGAAACGCTGAAGCCGGAAGCCACGAAGAAGGGAACCGCGGCGAAGAGTGCGGAGCCGGAAGCCCCGAGGAAGAGACGTGCGGTGAGGACATGGATGTGGCTTGTACCCACGATGACCGCAGTCGCTGCAGCTGCCGTTATCCTTCTCGTGACTGGTCCTTTTGCCAAAGAAAAGAAAAACGTGACGGCGCCGGTTGGGACGGATGCGCCCGGCATCACGTCCGACGGGGAGACAGAGATCACGGGTGTGGTGTCCGGCGGGCAGACGGATGTCTCCGGTGTGATCGCGGGCGGCCCCATCACGGAGTGCGGTTCGAAGAAGGAGATGGAGAAGCTTCTGAAGTTTACTGTCCATGTTCCGAAAGAGGCGGAAGATCCGCGTTTCTTCATCGAGGACGGCCTGGTAGGCGTCGTGGAATATAAGGTGGAGGAGAAAGAATATACCTTATACGCCGCCCGGAACGAAGAGCTCCTGGAGTACCGGAAGACGGGGCGGCCCGCCACCACGTGGGATGAGGACGGAGTTTTCTATATGCGGGTCGGATGAAATTCTTCCGACTTTTTCTCCCGGCCGATCGTTATCTTAGTGAAGACAGAAAGAAACGGAGGACTCCGATCATGAAGAAAGTGATATGTGCGATCCTGAGTGCAGCGATGCTCCTTGCGATGTGCGGCTGTGCGAAGAAGGAGACGACGGACGCGGAGAAAGATCTGGACAGAAAGACCTCGGATAAGGAAACCGAAGACCCGACGACGGATCCCGAGATGACGACAGAGCAGTTCGTCTCGATGGAGATCGAACGGGTCAACGAACCTGTAAGGATCGTGGATCAGGACGGGAAAGAAATCCGGACGCTGGAGAATTTCGGTGCGGTCCAGCTCATGGACACGGGTATCTTCTATATGGCCGTGGCACCTGGCGATAAGGATGTGACGCAGTACCGTATCTTCGATCCCGAAAGCGGGGAAGACAAACTTCTGGGCGAGATCCGGGACCAGGGATACATTGCCTCCTATTCGACACTGGAGGTCGGTGGGAAGATCTATACGCTCACGACCGTGGGGGATCCGATCGACGATAAACCGGACACGCTGCTGCTTCTGGAGTGTGATCCGGAGACGGAAACGATGGAAAAGTACGTGATCTCGGAAGACGGGTTCCCGTATGCCGGGATGACCGAGAAAGAAGGGAGAATAGTGCTTTTTCAGCATGATCAGCAGGAGACGCTCTATGACCGGGTCGTGGAGTTCGATCCGGGGACGAAAGAGATGAAAGAGATCCTCTGCTTCGAGCTTCCCAAGGATATGGTCGGCGAGTCCGTGCGGGGGATCAGCTGGTACGGCGGAAAACTGTATGTACTGACGGTGAGCTTCGGCAAGGGCGGGGAGGTCCGATTGGTGATCCATACCTACGATGAGACGTATCAGGAGCTGGACGAATACGAGATCTCTGACGCCATCGCGGAAGTGCCCGGAAATGACGAGGCGCTTCTAAACGAGATGAAGCAGATGGTCGCGCACTTCGACGTGCTGTCGGAGACGGTCTACTACTACGAGAACTTCTCGTCCAGTGCTTTCTTCGGAGATGTGGGGAGCGGGAGACTCCTTCTGACCGCACCGGTGATCAGCCGGTCGAACGGGATGGGGGAGGCGTACTACCGCGTGCTTCTAAGTGAAGAGGACGAGGGATTCCGCATGGTGTCGGAAAAGGACGGAAACTTCACGGATTCCGGATTCAGGGCGAAGGACGAGGGGTACCAGATCGATACCATCAGCACGAATCGGGAAGGGAAGATCCTGGTGGGGACACGTGTCCGTGCGGCGGAGAAGATGGAGCATCCGGAGAAGGTCGATGTCTACTATTATCTCGATGCCCCGGAAAAGTGAAAAAAGCCTTGACGGCAGGGAATTCCTGTAGTAACATTGTCTAGCACATAAAGTCCGGTCCGGCATACGTGGTACTTAGAGCTACGCGCCGAACCTTTGATTTAAGAGGTGAAAGACATGAAAGAAGGAATCCATCCGAAGACACAGGTTGTCACCGTAAAGTGCGCTTGCGGCGAGACTTTCGAGACAACTTCCACGAAGAGCAGCCTGCGTGTTGACATCTGCTCCAAGTGCCACCCGTTCTACACAGGTAAGCAGAAGCTGGTAGATACAGGCGGACGTATCGACAAGTTCAAGAAGAGAATGGGCCAGAGCAACGGCTGATTCGATTGAACGATCAAGAAAGATTAGAAAATGTGCCCGAACCGGAAGATGCCGGAGCGGGCACTTTTTTATGTCTGTGTGGGGGAGAAATCGGGGCGGATCTTACGCCTTGCGGAAGGCCTTCGGAAATGGCGGCCGATTCTCGTCAGAAATCGATAAAGATTCAGTGCATCCTGGAATTGACAGAGAATGTATAGATTACTATAATTCCCGTAAATGAAAAAACTACAATGTATACATAGGTTATTGAATAAGGACAAAGGCGTTCGCATGTGCCTGAACTGAGGCACGTAGGGGACGTCTTTTTTTCGGAGGGCGTATGAGAAAGAAAGATAGGCGGATCGTTCTGGAAGACGGCAGCTTCTATGACGGATATGGTTTCGGCGCGGACGTCGAGCGCGTATGCGAGATCGTTTTCAACACTTCGATGGTGGGGTATCAGGAGATCCTCTCCGACCCTTCCTACACAGACCAGATGGTCGTCATGACCTACCCCCTGATCGGAAACTACGGCATCACGGACGAGGACTTCGAGACGAAGAATCCGAGTATCGGCGGTCTGATCGTCGGTGACTATAACGATATGCCGAGTAACTTCCGCTATACGAAGACACTCTCCGAGGAGATGGAAGAGAACGGGATCCCCGGGATCTACGGGGTGGATACGAGGAGAATCACGAGAAGTATCCGCGACCTCGGTTCACGCCGGGTGATCATGACATCGATCGATACGCCTGTCGAGGAAGCCCTGAAGCGGATCGCATCGACGCCGGTGCCGCACGATCAGGTCTCCCGCGTCAGCTGTAAGAAACGCTGGTATTCCCGTACCCCGAACCCGAAGTTTAATGTGGTCGCCATCGACTGCGGCATCAAGCTCAACATCATCCGCAAACTGAATGCCTATGGCTGTAACGTGACCGTCGTTCCCTTCGATATCACACCGGAGGAGATCGAGTTCATGAAGCCTGACGGCATTTTCTTAAGTAACGGCCCGGGCGATCCGGAAGACGTGACGCCCGTTATATCTACTGTAAAAGCACTGTCCGGCAAGTTCCCGATCTTCGGCATCTGCCTCGGTCATCAGATGATCTCCCTGGCATACGGGGCGAAGACCTATAAGCTGAAGTTCGGCCACCGTGGCGGCAACCACCCGGTCAAGAATCTGGAGACGGGCAGAATCGAGATCACGTCGCAGAATCACAGTTATGCGGTAGACCTGAACAGCCTGAAAGAGACGAAGCTGGAAGCGACGCATATCAACCTTCTGGATAATACGGTCGAGGGTGTGGAGTGTAAAGAAGACATGGTCTTCTCCGTGCAGTATCACCCGGAGAGTGCGCCGGGTCCGCAGGACAGCAGCTATCTCTTCGAGAAGTTCACGGGGATCATGCAGGAATACTGCGAAAGACGTGATGCGGCGGTATCGTCCGCCGGAAACGGGGCAGGAGAGCAGAAGACTTCTGCCTCCGAGAAGGAGAGCGGGGTGATCGCACATGCCTAAGAGAACAGACATTAAGAAAGTACTCGTGATCGGTTCGGGTCCGATCGTCATCGGACAGGCAGCGGAGTTCGACTATGCGGGCACACAGGCCTGCCTGGCCCTGAAAGAAGAAGGCTACGAGGTCATCCTCGCCAACAGTAATCCGGCTACCATCATGACGGATACCTCCATCGCGGATAAGGTCTATATGGAGCCGCTGACGCTTCAGTATCTGGCGCGTATCTGCCGCCTCGAGCGTCCGGACGCCATCGTGCCGGGCATCGGCGGACAGACGGGATTGAATCTGGCGATGCAGCTGGCGAAGAAGGGTGTGCTGGAAGAGTGCGAGATCGAGCTTCTCGGTACCGATGCCAAGAGTATCGAGTGTGCCGAGGATAGAGAACTCTTTAAGGAGCTGTGTGAGAGGATCGGCGAGCCGGTCGTGCCCTCGCAGATCACATACAGTATCGAAGAAGCCCTCGAGGCGGCGGAGAAGATCGGGTATCCGGTCATCCTGCGTCCGGCGTTTACCTTAGGCGGTACGGGCGGCGGTTTCGCCAACGATCCGGAGGAGCTCCGCACCATGATGAAAAATGCGCTGGCGCTCTCGCCGGTGCATCAGGTGCTCGTAGAGAAGAGCATCAAGGGCTATAAGGAGATCGAGTACGAAGTGATCCGTGATGCCAACGATACGGCGATCACGGTATGTAATATGGAGAACCTCGACCCGGTGGGTATCCATACGGGTGACTCCATCGTCGTCGCGCCTTCCCAGACGCTGACGAATAAGGAATACCATATGCTCCGTGACAGTGCCCTGAAGATCATCCGGGCGCTGGGCGTGAAGGGCGGATGTAACTGCCAGTTCGCACTGGATCCGCATTCCTTCCGCTACTACGTCATCGAAGTCAATCCCCGTGTGTCGCGTTCGTCGGCACTGGCCAGTAAGGCCAGCGGATATCCGATCGCGCGTGTCTCGGCGAAGATCGCCGTCGGCATGAACCTCGATGAGATCCAGCTTGCCAACACACCGGCCTGCTTCGAGCCGGCTCTCGACTATGTGGTCACGAAGATGCCGCGATTCCCCTTCGATAAATTCCCGGCCGCGATGAATAAGCTCTCGACCCAGATGAAGGCGACAGGCGAGGTCATGAGTGTCGGCCGCACCTTCGAAGAGAGCCTTCTGAAGGCGATCCGTTCTCTCGAGGACAGCAAGAACCATATCCATATGACGAAGTTCGACTCCGAGCATATGAGTGTGGATGACCTGCTCGAGTACATCAAGGAAGGCACCGACGACCGGATCTATGCGATCTCGCAGCTGATGTGGCTGGGTGTCGACCACTCCCGTATCTGTAACATCACGGGCATCGACATGTTCTTCCTCGATAAGATCAAGAAGATCGTAGACTTCGAGCGGGAGATGGAGGCGAACCCGAATTCCATCGAGCACCTGATCGAAGCAAAGAGAATGGGGTTCTCCGATTCCTATGTGGCGGAACTGTGGCACAGCACGGAGGACGAAGTCTATGCACTTCGCCTGGAGAAGGGCATCGCACCGGTGTATAAGATGATCGACTCCTGTGCGTCGGAGTTCGACAGCTACATCCCGTATTTCTACTCGACCTATGCGTCCGAGAACGAGTCGATCGTATCGGATAAGAAGAAGGTCATCGTGCTGGGCTCGGGTCCGATCCGTATCGGACAGGGCGTGGAATTCGACTACTCCACCGTCCATGCGGTACGCACGATCCAGTCGATGGGCTACGAAGCCATCGTCATCAACAACAATCCGGAGACGGTGTCGACAGACTATACCACGGCCGATAAGCTGTACTTCGAGCCGCTGACCACGGAAGACGTCATGAACGTGATCCATCTGGAGAAGCCGATGGGCGTCATCGTGACCCTCGGCGGGCAGACAGCCGTGAACCTGGCGGATTCCCTCACCAAACGCGGTGTGCACATTATCGGCACGGACTCCGAGGCCATCGAAAAGGCCGAGGACAGAGATGCTTTCGACGCGGTCATTAAGTCCCTCGAGATCCCGAACCCGAAGGGTGAAGCAGTGACCGATATCCCGACAGGTATCAAGGTTGCCGAGAAGATCGGCTATCCGGTACTGGTGCGTCCGTCCTTCGTACTCGGCGGCCGTGCGATGGAGATCGTAGCCAATGAGACCATGCTGGTGAAGTACCTGAAGAATGCCGTAGAAGTGGACGAAGATAAGCCGGTACTCATCGACAAGTACCTCGTCGGTAAAGAAGTCGAGGTCGATGCGATCTGCGACGGAAAAGAAGTCTTCATCCCGGGCATCATGGAGCTCGTCGAGCGGACCGGTGTCCACAGCGGCGACAGTACGAGCGTATATCCGCCGTTCTCGATCTCGGATAAGGTCAAGGAAACGATCTGCGACTATACCCGCCGTCTGGGCCTGGGTATCGGCATCGTGGGACTCTTCAATATCCAGTTCATCGTGGATAAGGATGACAGCGTCTATGTCATCGAGGTCAATCCTCGTGCATCGAGATCCGTGCCGTTCCTGTCGAAGTCGACGGACCGGAACCTCGTGACCATCGCGACGAAAGTCATGCTGGGCGAGTCACTTGCGGATCAGGGCATCCTCGAGCTGGATCCTCCGAAAGACACTTCCCGCTGGTATGTAAAAGCACCGGCCTTTAGTTTCCAGAAGCTGGACGGCATGGATGCGTATCTGTCGCCGGAGATGAAGTCCACAGGTGAGGCCATCGGATACGACAAGAGCCTGAACCGTGCTTTCTTCAAGGCCTTGCAGGCATCCGGTATCAAGATGAAGGATTACGGTACGGTCATCGTGACGCTTGCTGACGAGGATAAGGAAGAAGCCCTGCCGCTGATCAAGCGTTTCTACGAACTGGGCTTTAACATCGAGGCCACGATCGGTACCGCGAATTTTCTGAAAGAACACGGCATCCGTACACGTGTGCGCGGTAAGCTCAGTGAGGGCAGTACGGAGATCCTGGATTCCATCCGTGCGGGATACGTCAGTTACATCATCAACACACGTGCGATCCTTTCGGGTGTGCACTACGAGGATGGTGTGGCGATCCGCCGCTGCGCGATCCAGAACGGTGTTACCATCTTCACTTCCCTTGATACTGTTAAGATCCTGCTCGACGTACTCGAAGAGACGATTCCGGGTATTTCGACGATCAACGCATGAGCGGGGACAGGTGACCGCGCGGCTTGCGTAGGGACGAGTCATTCCCTTTTTTGCGGTCAGAGCAGGCGGCATGGATGAGACCCAGGAAGAGTGGATGCGGCTTGTCCGGACGGCTCTTAAATTCCGGGTGGAACTGCACGCCCACGAAGAACGGATGCCCCGGGATCTCGACCGCTTCCACCAGAAGATTATCCGGTGAAAGACCGCTGATGATGTTCTTCATCTGGTCTCTGTACGCATTATTGAATTCATATCTGTGACGGTGTCTCTCACTGATATTTGAGGCTTTGTAACACTGTTCCATCATGGTTCCGGGGAGGATGTTGCAGGGGTAACTTCCCAGACGCAGTGTGCCGCCCTTCTCGATCTCGTCGTTCTGGCCCGGCATGAAGTCGATCACGAGATGCTCCGATCCTTCGTCGAATTCGCGTGAGTTCGCATCGTCATACCCGAGCACATCCCGGGCATATTCGATGACGGCGATCTGCATGCCGAGACAGATGCCGAGGTAGGGGATATTCTTCTCCCGGGCATATCTTGCGGCGAGGACCATGCCCTCGATGCCGCGGTCGCCGAATCCGCCCGGCACGAGGATGCCGTCTGCTTCCGACAGGACCGACTGGTAGTTCTCTTCGGTCAGTTCCTCAGAGTCGGTCCAGAGGATATTGATATTCGCCGAATACTTATAGCCCGCGTGATGCAGCGCCTCCGCGACGGACAGATAACAATCGTGGAAGTGCGTGTATTTCCCGACGAGGGCGATGGTGCAGGTCCTGTCACAGCTCTTGATCAGGTCGACCATGGCCTTCCAGTGCGACAGATCGCAGGGAGCGGCGTCGATTCTCAATTCTCTGCATACTACATCGGAGAAAGAACTGGCCTCGAGCATGAGTGGTGCTTCGTAGAGGATCGGGATCGTGGTGTTCTCGATGACGCAGTCCGGGGCGACGTTACAGAACATGGCGATCTTCTTAAAGATCGATGGATCTTCGATGGGTTCGTCAGTACGAAGGACGATAATGTCCGGCGAGACACCCATGCCCTGCAGTTCTTTTACCGAATGCTGAGCGGGCTTGGACTTATGCTCGCCGGAGGCCTTGAGGTAAGGGACGAGTACCACATGGATGTAGAGTGCATTGTGCGGACCGACTTCGCGCCCCACCTGACGGATCGCCTCGATGAAGGGCTGGCCCTCGATATCGCCGATGGTGCCGCCGATCTCCGTGATGACCACATCCGCCTGGGACTCCACGCCGACGTTATAAATGAATTCCTTGATCTCGTTGGTGATGTGGGGGATGGTCTGGACCGTGGAGCCGAGGTATTCGCCGCGGCGCTCCTTGGCCAGGACGGAGGAATAGACTTTACCGGTGGTGAGGTTGGAGAATCTGTTCAGGTCTTCGTCGATGAATCGCTCGTAGTGGCCGAGGTCCAGATCCGTCTCCGCGCCGTCCTCCGTCACGAACACTTCACCGTGCTGATACGGACTCATGGTACCCGGGTCCACATTGATGTACGGGTCCAGCTTCTGGGACGCGACCTTCAGTCCCCGCTGCTTGAGAAGACGTCCGAGAGACGCCGCCGTAATGCCCTTACCGAGACCCGATACGACACCACCTGTTACGAAAATATACTTAGTCATTTTTCCATCCTCACTTTCTTTCGATCCTTATATGCTTCTTGGCATGTTGTCGTTTATTTTCCGCTGTCGCCGTAGTTCTTGAGGACGCGCGCAGACGGATCGTTCACATCGCAGCCTTCCCAAGACTTGTTCGGCATCCAGAAGTCGATGACCATCTCTGCGTTGCCGGGATAGTATTCTTCGAAGATCTCGCGGTAGAGAAGGGACTCCTTCGTAAACGGCTGCGCGAACGTGTACAATGCTTTCCTTTCTGTGAACGCTTCGTCCGAATAGTAGGATTCCGCATATTCTTTCAGGTGATCGACCATGGAGTGACCGACTGCATCGGAGAAGGCCGCCTTCTCGCGGAAGAGGATATCGTGCGGAAGAAGGTCGCCCTCGAAGGCTTTCCGGAGGAGGTACTTGCCCTTGCCGTACGTGTTCAGTTTCTTCTCGGGGGCGATGGCCATGACATACTTTACGAAGTCCAGATCGCCGAAGGGCACACGGGCTTCGAGAGAGTTACTGGAGATGCACCGGTCGGCACGGAGCACATCGTACATATGGATCTCGCGGATCCTCTTCTCCGCCTCCTTCTGAAAAGCTTCTGCCGACGGGGCGAAGTCTGTGTATTTATACCCGAAGAGTTCGTCGGAGATCTCGCCGGTCAGAAGGACACGGACGTCCGAGATCTCGTGGATCTTCTTGCAGAGCAGATACATGCCCATCGAGGCGCGGATCGTGGTGATATCGTAGGTGCCGAGGATCTCGATGACCTCCGGAAGGGAGCGGATCACGTCTTCTTTCGTGATGATGACCTCGGTATGTTCAGATCCGATGTAGTCGGCTACCTGCTTGGCGTACTTCAGGTCGATGGCATCCTCGCTCATCCCGATGGCGAAGGTCTTGATGGGGTGATCCTCCATGCGCTGGGCGATCGCGCAGACGAGGGAAGAATCCAGGCCTCCCGACAGAAGAAATCCGATCTTCGAATCGGAGACGAGACGCTTCCGGACGCCCTCTACGAGCTTGTCGTGAATGTTACGGAAGATCGTGGGAAGATCGTCGTCGATCACGTGATCGACATGCGTCATGTCGCAGTAGCAGGTGAACTTTCCGTCCTTGTAGTAATGTCCGGGCGGGAAGGGAAGGATCTTCTTGCAGTAGGGTACGAGGTTCTTCGCCTCGCTGGCCAGGACGATATGCCCCTCGTCATCGTAACCATAGTAAAGAGGACGGATGCCGATGGGATCTCTTGCAGCCACGAGCGTCCGGGTCGCCGTGTCATAAAGGATCAGGGCGAACTCGGCATCGAGCTTACTGAACATCTCCACACCGTATTTCTCATATAAAGGAAGAAGCACTTCGCAGTCCGAATCCGAGGCGAAAGTATATCCGTCGGAAAGGAGTTCCTGCCGAAATGCTTCGAAGTCATAGATCTCGCCGTTACAGACGAGGTATTTCGAACCTAAGGAGAAGGGCTGCATGCCCTCCGGCGTAAGTCCCATAATGGCCAGACGATGGAAGCCCATCGTTCCGTCCGGAAGTTCCACGATCCGGCTCTGGTCCGGACCTCTGGAGATGGTCTTATCGAATCCCTCCCTAAATACTTCCTGCGAAAGACCTCCCCGCAGATAAAACATAATCGAACACATAATCTATTCCCTCCTTGGAATATCCAAAGGAGCCCTGCCGTATTCCGGCAGGACCCCGATGGGATTTCAGTAATTTTGTATTATTCGACATCCTGTAAGGCGTCGAAACCTTCTTCTCCGGTTCGTACTTTGATGACATTGTCCACATCGTACACGAAGATCTTTCCATCACCGATATGACCGGTGTAGAGGACTTTCTTCGCGGTATCGATCACGGCCTGTACCGGAACTCTCGCAACCACAATATCCATCTGGATCTTCGGGAGGAGACTGGGTTCTACTTCGACGCCTCGGTAGAATTCCGGCTTGCCTTTCTGGATGCCGCATCCGAGAACGTGGGAGACGGTCATACCGGTGATACCGATATCCAGAAGTGCTGACTTAAGAGGCTCGAGCATACGCTCTTTGCAGACGATCTCGATCTTGGTGAGTTTCTTTCCATCCGGGTTTCTGTAGGAGATGCCGGAGGCAGATCTTGCGACTTCTTTGACTTCCACGGCCTCGGCCATCGGAGTTTCGCCGATGACCTTGATGGTCGGAAGTACGGAGTCATCGACTGTCGGCGCGAAGTCGGCAACGGATGCGAAGTCGGCATATGCGGAGACAAGTCCATGTTCGGAAATATCCATACCGGCGAGCTCGTCTTCTGCGGAAGCACGAAGACCGATGGTGTGCTTGATGATCTGGAAAGCCGGGATCATGCACAGCGCCGTCCAGGCGAGGATCGCGGAGATGCCCATGCACTGTGTGCCGAGGACCTTCATGCCATCTGAAAAAGATGTGCCGTGAACCAGTGCGTAGATCGGTCCGTCCACTCCCGCATCCGCTGTGGAAGTAGAGAGAAGACCTGCTGCGATCGTACCCCAGACACCGTTTGCCAGGTGAACACCTACGGCACCGACCGGATCGTCGACATGACACTTGATGTCGAGTTTTTCAATCACGACTACTACGAGGATACCGCTTACGATACCGATGATCGTGGCACCGATGACATCAACGTTGTTACATCCTGCCGTGACACCGACAAGACCGGCCAGAGAGGCGTTGAGACACATGGAGACGTCAGGTTTTCCGTTCTTGACCCAGGTATAGATCATAGTGGTGCAGGTGGCGATGGCCGGCGCTACAGTCGTGGTGACGAAGATCGCTGCGAGTGAACCAATGGAAGTGGCCGCGGCACCGTTAAATCCATACCAGCCGAACCAGAGGATGAAGCAGCCGAGAGCACCGAGTGTCAGGGAGTGGCCCTGGATCGCCTTGACCTTCACGATCTTGCCGCTCTGGTCTTTCACATATTTTCCGATACGGGGCCCGAGGATGATGGCACCGATAAGAGCGGAGATACCGCCGACGCTATGGATCGCTGCGGAACCTGCGAAATCGATGAATCCCATCTTCGCAAGCCAGCCCTGTGAGTTCCACACCCAGCCGGCTTCGATCGGGTAGACGACCAGGCTGATGATGCCGCTATATACACAATAGGCGGAGAACTTGGTTCTTTCTGCCATGGCGCCGGAAACGATCGTGGCGGCGGTGGCACAGAAGACCAGGTTAAATACGAAGGATGACATCGGGAAGTTACTAAAGTCTGTGAAGATCTTCAGGTTCGGCACCCCGATGATGCCCATGATGTAGTCTTCGCTCATCATGAGGGCGAAGCCCAGGAGACTGAATACGACGGTACCGATGCAGAAGTCCATCAGGTTCTTCATGATGATGTTACCGGCGTTCTTGGCGCGGGTGAATCCTGTCTCTACCATGGCGAATCCGCATTGCATGAAGAAGACAAGTGCGGCGCCGATCAAAAACCATACACCGAATATGGTGCTGTCTACGGTGGCTAATACGTCTGTCATTTTGTTTACCTCATTTCTTTATATCGTATACGGCAAAAAGAGGTGGCGATGTGATCCGGAATTTCCTTTCCGGGCTTCACATCGCCACGCTGCGTGTGTTTTTACTTCTGCCGCTATACGCGGTCTTTCTTATCTGACTCCGAAGAGCAGTTCGCCGTATGTCGGGAACGGCCAGATCTTGCTGCTGCAGAGGGACTCGGCCTGGTCTGCTGCGGCCCGGAGATCCTGCATCGCAACGAATACCTTGTCTCTATAGGCATAGGACTGGGTGAGGATATCGGAGATCTCGTGAACTTCGATCACGGCTTTCTCGAGTGCGGATGTACGTTCGGAGATATCACTCTGAAGCTTACTGAGCTTCTTAATGAGATCGGTCTCGAATGCGGCCTCGATTCCGCTTGCCTGCTTCACGGCGATCGCCGTATCGGCCAGTTCCTTAATGTATTCCGTTACCGCCGGCAGGATATCCTTTCTTGCCATGTCGATCATGGTCAGCGCCTCGATGTTGATGATCTTGCTGTAGTTCTCCAGGAGGATATCGTGTCTGGACTGCATCTCGGCAAGTGTGAATACGCCGAACTTCAGGAACAGATCCTTATTCTTCTGGTCGAGGAATCTCTCCATGGCTTCCGGTGTGGAGCGGAGATTGAGAAGACCTCTCTCCTCGGTGGCTTCTTTGATCCAGCTCTCGTCATAGCCGTTGCCGTTAAAGATGATACGCTTGTGGGCCGTGATCGTCTCCTTGATGAGTGCGGACAGTTCCGTGTTGAAATCACTTGCTTTCTCGAGTCGGTCTGCGAATTCGCAGAGACTGTCTGCCACGGCGGTGTTGAGCATGATGTTCGCACATGCGATGGAGTTCGCGGAACCGAGCATTCTGAATTCGAACTTGTTACCGGTGAAGGCGAACGGGGACGTTCTGTTTCTGTCGGTAGAATCCTTCGGGAACTTCGGGAGAACGTCTACACCGATCTCCATCTGTACCTGCTCATGTCCTTTATAAGCTGTACCGCTTACGATCGAATCGATGATTTCGTTGAGTTCATCACCGAGGAACATGGACACTACGGCCGGCGGCGCTTCGTTCGCACCGAGACGGTGATCGTTTCCTGCAGTGGCTACCGAGATACGCAGCAGGTCCTGATGGACATCCACGGCACGGATGACCGCAGCCAGGAAGAGGAGGAACTGTGCATTTTCAGAAGGCGTATCACCGGGCTCCAGGAGGTTCGCGCCCTTATTGGTGCTGATGGACCAGTTGTTATGCTTACCGGATCCGTTCACGCCTGCGAAGGGCTTCTCGTGAAGCAGGCATACCAGACCGTGCTTCTTCGCCACTTTCTGCATGATCTCCATCATCAGCTGGTTGTGGTCCGTGGCGATGTTCGTGGTGGTGAAGATCGGTGCCAGCTCGTGCTGAGCCGGTGCCACTTCGTTGTGCTTCGTCTTCGCCAGGACACCCAGCTTCCAGAGTTCCTCGTCGAGGTCCTTCATGTAAGCAGACACTCTCGGCTTGATGGATCCGAAGTAATGATCCTCCAGCTCCTGTCCCTTCGGTGCCTTGGCTCCGAAGAGCGTGCGTCCCGTGAAGATCAGGTCCTTTCTCTTATTGTAGAGTTCCACCGGGATCAGGAAGTATTCCTGCTCCGGACCGACGGTGGTCTTCACGGTAAGATGCGGATCGGTATTGCCGAACAGTCGTAAGATACGGACGGCCTGCTTGCTGATCACTTCCATCGAACGCAGAAGAGGTGTCTTCTTGTCGAGGGCTTCACCGCTGTAAGAGCAGAATGCGGTCGGGATGCAGAGTGTGCCGTCTTTGATAAAAGCATAGCTTGTCGGATCCCATGCGGTATAGCCTCTGGCTTCGAATGTGGCACGAAGTCCGCCGGAGGGGAAGGAACTGGCATCCGGTTCGCCCCGTACGAGTTCTTTACCGGAGAATTCCATGATCACGCCGCCTTCGGCTGTGGGGGAGATGAAGCTGTCGTGCTTCTCGGCGGTGATGCCGGTCAGTGGCTGGAACCAATGTGTGAAGTGGGTCGCACCCTTCTCGGTTGCCCAATCCTTCATGGCATTCGCGACGACATTCGCAATCTCTATATTCAGCGGAAGACCTTCATTCATAGTCTTCTTCATGGCTTTGTAAGTTTCTTTCGGGAGACGGGCCTTCATGATCTGATCATTGAAAACCATGTTACCAAAGATCTCAGGTACGTTTGTCATATGTATTTCCTCCTTTATAAGTGACAAGGGCGCCTGGAAAACTGTTTCTTCCAAGCGCCCTTGCTTTATGTTCAGAAGCATACGTCAAAAGAAACCGCCTGTCAACACAAAATGAATAATTTCTTCTCGAAACTTGCATGATTTGCGAAAATTGCATAGGAAAATGAACGATTTTTTACACTAGAATGAAATTTGACGCAATCAATATTGCAAAATGAAAGGAGTTAGTGTACAGTAACACTGAAGATCCGGTCATGGATCGATCCTTAGTATGGGTGAGGTGAGTAATATGAGTTCAACAGGTATAGATAAAGTTCTTATTATTAAGTCCCAGCCCGGCGCGAACCGTGCGCTGGAGGAACTCATCATGAAGAGCCTCAAGCATCCCCACGAGATCATCTGGAACTCTCTTAAGGAAGACGGATTAAAGATGGCCAGAAACGGCGACTATGGTCTTCTGATCGTGTCCGGAAGTGTGCGGGACGAAGGACTTCGGAGAGCCTGCCGGGCAGCGGTCAGTCACCCGACGGCCAGTATCCTGTTCCTTGCCGATGAGCCGGCCTTCCGCAGCCCGGAAGAGAAAGAAAGCTCACGCGAGCTTCTCGATATCGGCGCCACGATACTGAACCGCCCCCTGACCCAGAGTGCTTTTGCCACGGCGGTACAATCCGCGGACATGGCCCACATCCGGCTGGGGGCGCTGAAGAAGAAACTGGATGACGAGCGCATCATCTCGCGGTGCAAACTGGTCCTCATACAGACTCTCGGACTATCGGAGGATGAAGCCCATAAATTCATCGAGAAAGAGGCCATGAACAGTGGGCGCACCCGGATCGAAGTGGCATATGAGATCCTGAAAACATACGAATAGATAAAGATAAGAAAACCGAATATACATAACGGTCACAATGGCGTGGTGTTATGCGACGATTCTGAAACGAAAAGAAGGTGGAAAGATGAAGGTTGCATTCACGAAGATGCAGGGTTGTGGAAATGATTATGTATACGTAGATGCGCGAAAGTTCGAAATAGAAGATCCGGCAGATCTGGCGGTACGGATCTCGGACCGGCATTTCGGCATCGGCAGTGACGGACTGATCCTGGTCGCGCCGTCCGAGACCGCCGATGCGAAGATGATTATGTTTAATCTCGATGGTTCGGAAGGGAAGATGTGCGGCAACGGGATCCGCTGTGTCGGTAAGTTCGTGCATGACATCTGGGGCGTGAAGAAAGATACGCTCACCATCGAGACACGAAGCGGCATCAAGACCTTAAAGATGCAGCTGGATGAACATGGAGAAGCGGTCGGTGCCACGGTCGATATGGGCCGCGCGATCCTGTCTCCGGAGCTGATCCCGGTGGATCTTCCCGGGGAACGCGTCGTCGACCGGGAAGTAAATATCGACGGGCAGAAGTTCCGGATCACCTGTGTCTCGATGGGCAACCCCCATGTGGTCATTTTCGTGCAGGATGTGGAGAAGATGGACCTGGCGACGATCGGTCCGAAGTTCGAACATCACCCCATGTTTCCCGAAAGTGTAAATACGGAATTTGTAGAGATCCTGGAACCGGGGCTTCTTCGCATGCGTGTCTGGGAGCGCGGTTCCGGCGAGACCTGGGCCTGCGGGACCGGGACCTGCGCGACCGTGGTGGCGGCCTGCCTGAACGGATATGCGAAGCAGGGGCAGGACGTGCACGTCATCCTGAACGGTGGGGAACTGGTGATCAACTACACCGACGAACGTGTCCTCATGACGGGTCCCGCCGTGATCAGTTTCCACGGTGAGATCGAAGTGTAAGAAGCCCGCGCGGAGCGGGATCGGGAAAGAGAACAACCCACGCCCGCGCCGCGGCGATTGGATAGAAGGAGGAAGAAGAACATGAAGATCAACAAGCATTATATGGATATCGAAGAGACCTATCTTTTCTCGGAGGTGGCAGAAAGAGTCAGAAAGTTCATGGCCGAGAACCATGGTGCCGCGCTGATCAAGATGGGCATCGGCGATGTGACACGGCCGCTCTGTCCTGCAGCTGTGGAAGCCCTCATCAAGGCTTCGGAAGAGATGGGAACGGCAGAAGGTTTCCATGGATACGGACCGGAGCAGGGGTATGAATTCTTAAGAGGTGAGATCTCCGATTACTACGACCGGAACAGTGGCGTGAATCTCTTCAGCGATGAGATCTTCGTAAGTGACGGGGCCAAGAGTGATCTAGGTAATATCCTCGATATCTTCGATGTGGATAACGTCGTGGCTGTCACCGATCCGGTCTATCCTGTCTATGTGGATACGAACGTTATGGCAGGAAGAAAGATCGTTAAGCTCTCGGCCACATCCGATAATGCATTTCTCCCGATGCCCTTCCCGGGACTTGAGGCAGACATCATCTACCTATGCTCTCCGAATAACCCGACAGGTGCAGCCTACGACAGACAGCGCCTCCAGATATGGGTGGACTATGCGAACGAGCATGGATCCGTGATCCTCTTCGATGCGGCGTATGAATCCTTTATTTCCGATCCGGATGTGCCGCGTTCCATCTACGAGATCGAAGGATCGAGATCCTGCGCCATCGAGTTCTGTTCTTTCTCCAAAACGGCGGGATTTACCGGCGTGCGGTGCGGATACACCATCGTGCCGGCAGGGCTTGTACGTGACGGTGTCCAGCTTCGGAAGATGTGGCTGCGACGCCAGACCACGAAGTTCAACGGCGTGTCCTATCCGGTTCAGCGTGCTGCGGCCGCCTGCCTCAAGGATGCAGGACATAAGCAGATCATGGAGAATATTGCGTACTACAAGGAGAACGCACGGATCATGGCGGAGACTTTCGAAGAATTGAAGTGGCCTTTCACCGGAGGGAAGAACTCGCCGTATCTCTGGGTCCGCTGCCCCGGCGGCATGAAGTCCTGGGCCTTCTTCGATGACCTGCTTTCCCGTGCGAACGTGATCTGCACGCCCGGCTCGGGATTCGGGGAGTGTGGCGAAGGCTATGTGCGCTTCACATCATTTAACACCCGCGATAACACCATCGAAGCCATGAAGCGGATTCGCGAAATCTTTACCTAAGTTACCTGCCTGTACTGGCAAATTGGGGGGATCCGGGATTACGTGTGGAATCTCAAAAACGGCGATTTCACACGTAATTTTTCTCGGCGGGTTGTCCGGGATTACGTGTGGATTCTCAGAAATGCAGATTTCACACGTAATTTTTCTCGGCGGGTTGTCCGGGATTACGTGTGGATTCTCAGAAATGCAGATTTCACACGTAATTTTTCTCGACGGGTTGTCCGGGATTACGTGTGGATTTTCAAAAATGAAGATTTCACACGTAATCCTCTTCGGAGGGCGGTCTGAGATTACGTGTGGATTTTCGAAAATGAGGATTTCACACGTAATCCTTTTCGGAGGACGGTCTGGGATTACGTGTGGATTCTCAGAAATGCAGATTTCACACGTAATCCTCTTCGGAGGACGGTCTGGGATTACGTGTGGATTTTCAAAAACAGCGATTTCACACGTAATCTGCGGCTGGCACCCCGGATGGCCAGGCTTCATGCTCTCTTCGCGATGCCCTATGGTGTACGATTCTGTCAAAACCTCAGCACACGCACTGGTACACGATGCCGAACAGCTCCCGCATGTAGTTTCTCGGGATGCACAGCAGCGGCGTGCCGGCGCCCTCAGTTCCGAAAGCGAGCTTCAGTTCCGTGGCGATCAGACCGGCACGGAACTCGTGCCATGCATTGGTCACGATGACGATGGTGTCGCCCAGATTCTCTCTGTCCATGATCTCCTTACTGAAGCAGAGGTTCTCTCGGGTCGTGGTAGACTGATCTTCCTTATAGATACGGTCCGGCGAGATGCCCCTCTTCACGAGTTCCTGATACATGCACTCGGCTTCGGACATCATCTCGTCGCTGCCCTGACCACCAGACACGATGCAGGGGCTCTCCGGATGCGCGCTGAGATACTCATAAGCGGTATCGATACGCTCGGCAAGGAGCGTGCAGGGCTGATTGCCGATCACCTGACATCCGAGCACCACGACGACCGGCGCCTGATCCGATAACGGTGCCTTCTTATGCGAGAAGAAGATCATCAGCGAAGTAGCCGCGACGACGTAGGTCACACCTGCTAATACGACGGCCGTAGCACTGGCGACGAGACGGCGTGTGATCTTGTTTCTTCTGCGGATATTCACGATGGCCCGGTTGATCCTCGGCAGCCAAAGAGAATATATCATGATCGAGAGGCTGATGAAGAAGCCGGAAAGAGTGCCCAGGCTTCTTCCATATCCGCTCAGGATCTCAGACAGGAAGAGACACATGAATGTGCCTGCGCAGAGGAAACAAACAGCACGCAGGATCTTCGAGATGGAGTTGTTCTTATCTTGTAGCTTCTTCATAACTGACCTTCTTTCTTCGTTTTTTGTTGTACCCATCGTACTATGACCTGACCTTTCTGAAATGACGCACCTGTCATAACCGGGGTTCTGGAGATGACGGTTTCGTCATGCTGCCGTGACGGTTTCGTCATGATGGTTCCACTCTGATGCGGAAAATGAATAATCAATGCGAATAAGTTGCATTGCTTATCAAATAATACAGGTTTGTTATCGTTTTTTGCTCTTTATTTTGCAAGATGTTGAAATCAAACTTGCAAATTGATATGATTGAACCATCGAAAACTGGCAAAGGTGCTAAGTGTTTCCCGGATCCTGCCGCCTACTGTGTGCAGGAAGGATCGGAGGAGCCTGCACCGGCAGGGTTTCTTCCTCTTCTGGGAAACGCTTTCTTGACCTGAGGAGGAAGAAAATGATGATGCAAAAACAAGGACTGTATTCACCGGAGTTTGAACACGACGCATGTGGTATCGGTTTTGTCGCGAATATCCACGGAAAGAAAACCCATCAGACTGTGAAAGACGGTCTCAAGATCCTTGCCAATCTCGCACATCGTGGCGGTGAAGGAAGCGACGAAAATACCGGAGATGGTGCCGGCATGCTCCTTCAGATCCCGGATGCATTCTTTAGAAAAGTTTGTCCAGAAGAAAATATCGAGCTTCCCGCAGCAGGCGACTACGGCGTGGGTATGGTGTTCCTGCCGCGCCAGTCGGATGCCCGCGGCAAGTGCATGAAGGTCATCGACAGAGCCGTCGAAGAAGAAGGGCAGGTCGTTCTCGGCTGGAGAGATACACCGGTCAATGAGAGTACGATCGGCAAGACCGCGAAGGAGAACCGTCCGTACATCGCCCAGGTCTTCATCGGCCGCGGCGAGAAAACGAAGAAAGGCGTCGCATTTGACCGTGCCCTTTACGTCATCAGAAAGTCCCTGGAGAAGAAGACCATGGAGCTTGAGGAGACCGATCCCAGGTACTTCTACTTCGCCAGCCTGTCGACCAGAACGATCGTATATAAGGGCATGCTCACACCGGAGCAGATGGATGCCTTCTATCTTGATCTGAAGGACCTTTCCTTCGACTCGGCACTGGCCCTCGTGCACTCCCGCTACAGCACCAACACGTTCCCGAGCTGGGAGCGTGCCCATCCATACCGCTACCTGATCCACAACGGTGAGATCAACACCCTCCGCGGCAACATCAACGCCATGTATGCCCGCTCCGCTTCGATCAGTAATAAGGCATTCGGCGACGATATGGAGAAAGTCCTGCCGATCATTAACCCGAACGGCAGTGACTCGGCCATGTTCGATAACACGCTGGAGTTCCTGACACTGTCCGGAAGATCCCTGGCCGAGACCGCCATGATGATGGTCCCGGAACCCTGGATCAAGCACGAACAGATGGACAAGGACCTGAAGGCTTTCTATGAATATAACAGCATGCTGATGGAGCCCTGGGACGGCCCGGCAGCACTGGCATTTACCGACGGCCGTTCGGTCGTCGCGACTCTGGACCGTAACGGTCTGCGCCCGGCGAGATACTTGGTCACGAATGACGGCTATGTGATCCTCTCTTCGGAAACAGGCGTCCTGCCGGTGGAAGAAGACCGGATCCTCTCGAAGAACCGTCTGCGTCCCGGACGCATGCTTCTGATCGATACCGAAGAAGGACGGATCATCACCAACGAAGAGATCAAGAAGAAGGTCGCCTCTGCTCATCCGTACAAGCAGTGGATCGACGAGAATATGGTCAGACTCTCCGATCTGGTCGAAGAGAATAAGTCCGGAAAGAAGACGGGAAAAGCCGCATCCGCCAAGACGGAGATCGCCGATATTGAAGTCCGTCAGAAGATGTTCGGATACACATACGAAGATATAAGGAAGATGGTCGTACCGATGGCCCAGACCGGAAACGAAGCTATCGGCGCGATGGGTAACGACAGCCCGATCGCCGTCCTGTCGGACAAGCCCCAGCTTCTCTATAACTACTTTAAGCAGCTCTTCGCCCAAGTCACGAACCCGCCGATCGACTGCATCCGTGAGGACATTGTCATCATGGAGCGGATGTATCTCGGAAACGAAGGCAACATCATCGAGCCGAAGGCGATCGATGCACGTCACATCGCCCTTCCTTGTCCGATACTGAAGGATGAGGAACTGGCAGCGGTCCGGGACATCAAGCGCAAGGGATTTAAGTCCGTCGTTCTCCCGATCCTGTATGAGGCGAACGGAGACGGCAATACATTGGCAAAAGCACTGGACTCTCTTTGTCAGGCGGCTTCGGATGCGGTGGAGAAGGGGACGAACATCCTTGTTCTTTCGGACCGCGATGCCGATTCCGACAGAGCTCCGATCCCGGCTCTTCTGGCTGTCTCCGGACTGCATCAGCACCTGGTACGGAAGGGTCAGCGCCACATGACTTCGATCGTACTCGAATCCGGTGAACCCCGTGAGGTCCATCACTTCGCCCTGCTGGTCGGGTACGGCGCTTCCGCCATCAACCCGTACATGGCGTATGCGACCATCCGGGATGAGATCGCGCATCAGAGACTATCTGTCGAAGAAGAAAAGGCGATCGATAACTATATCAGTGCGGCCCGTCACGGCATCGTGAAGATCCTCTCGAAGATGGGTATTTCCTCCGTGAAGAGCTACCAGGGTGCGCAGATCTTCGAGGCACTCGGTATCGGTGAAGAAGTCATCGACAAGTACTTCACCTCGACGGCTTCCCGCATCGGCGGTATCGGTCTTCCCGAGATCGCGAAGGAAGTCACGAGCCGTATGGAAGCCGCCTATAAGACCGCCGAGACACAGCCCGGACTTCCGACCGGAGGCGTGTACCAGTGGAGAAAAGACGGCGAGTACCACATGTTTAACCCCAAGAGCATCTATCAGCTCCAGAACGCCGTCAGAAAAGGTGATTACAGCCTCTTTAAGGAATTCAGCCGCAGCCTGAACGAAGAGAACGAGCGCCTCTGCACGATCCGCGGGCTTCTGGAGTTCGTCCCCAGCAAGCAGCCGATCTCCATCTACGAAGTCGAACCGGTAGAGAGTATCGTGAAGAGATTTAAGACCGGTGCCATGTCGTACGGTTCCATCAGTAAGGAAGCGCACGAAGCCCTGGCCATCGCCATGAACCGTCTGGGCGGGAAGAGCAACACCGGTGAAGGCGGTGAGGATCCGGAAAGATATGAGAGAATGCCGAACGGCGATTCGAAGATGAGTGCCATCAAGCAGGTGGCGTCCGGACGCTTCGGTGTGACATCGGATTACCTGGTCCACGCCAAGGAGATCCAGATCAAGATGGCCCAGGGCGCCAAGCCAGGTGAAGGCGGACAGCTCCCGGCCGGCAAGGTCTATCCGTGGATCGCCAAGACCCGTCACAGTACGCCGGGTGTCGGCCTGATCTCGCCGCCGCCGCATCACGATATCTACTCGATCGAAGACCTGGCTGAGCTGATCCATGACCTGAAGAATGCGAACCGCTTCGCGAGAATTAACGTCAAACTCGTATCCGAAGTCGGTGTCGGTACGATCGCAGCCGGTGTGGCGAAAGCCCGCGCCGATGTGGTGCTGATCTCGGGCTATGACGGAGGTACCGGCGCCGCGCCGAGAACGTCCATCCGCCATGCCGGTCTTCCGTGGGAACTCGGTGTCGCCGAAGCGCATCAGACCCTGCTCCTGAACGATCTTCGTTCCCGCATCACGGTGGAGGCGGACGGTAAACTGCTGACCGGCCGTGATGTTGCGATCGCATGCCTCCTGGGCGCCGAAGAATTCGGATTCGCAACCGGTCCTCTGGTCGCACTGGGATGCGCCATGATGCGTGTCTGCAACCTCGATACCTGTTCCTTCGGCGTGGCCACACAGAATCCGAAACTTCGTGCGAAGTTCGAAGGCAAGCCTGAATATGTCGTGAACTTCATGCGATTCATCGCAGAGGAGCTCCGTGAGATCATGGCGCAGCTCGGTTTCCGGACCATCGATGAGATGGTCGGAAGATCCGACATGCTTCGTGCCAATAAGGCGATCAAGTTCTGGAAGTCCGAGGGCATCGATCTATCGGCGATCCTTTACCGCCCGCCGCTTGACTCCACCGTCATCACCCACCACACGGTCTCGCAGGATCACAAGCTGGAGAATACCCTTGACTATAAGGTCCTGATCCCGCTGTCCGAACCGGCGATCCATGAGGGAAGAAAGGTGAAGCTCTCGCTGGAGATCCATAACACGGACCGTGCCGCCGGCACTCAGCTCGGCTCGGCGATCACACGCGTACACGGAGAAGCGGGCCTTCCGGATGACTCCATCGATGTCCACTTCCGCGGCTCCGCAGGCCAGAGCTTCGGCGCATTTATCCCGCACGGCCTGACTCTTCGTCTTGAGGGCGATGCGAACGACTACGTGGCGAAAGGACTGTCCGGTGGCCGTATCGTGGTGAAGAAAGACAGAGAAGCCTCTTTCCGTTCGGAGGAGAACATCATCATCGGTAACGTCGCACTCTATGGTGCCACATCCGGTAAAGCCTATATCAGCGGTATCGCAGGTGAGCGCTTCTGTGTAAGGAACAGCGGAGCGACGGCCGTCGTCGAAGGTGTCGGTGATCACGGATGCGAATACATGACCGGCGGACGCGTGATCGTCCTCGGACCGACGGGCAGAAACTTCGCAGCAGGTATGTCCGGTGGTATCGCATATGTATACGACAGTAACGGTGATTTCGCTACCAGATGTAATCAGGAAATGGTTGCGCTTCTGCCTCTTTCGGATCCGAAGGAGATCGAATTCGTCCGTGCCGAGATCAGTGAGCATGTGAAGAGGACAGAGAGTACGTATGCCGAACATATCCTCATGAACTTCGATGATATGATCGGCCGCTTCGTGAAGGTGCTGCCACACGATTATGCGAAGTTTAACGAGAAGCTTGCGGAAGTGAAGCAAGAAGGCCACGAGGGAGATGAAGCCCTCATGATGGCCTTCGAATTAGCCACGGGAAAGATGGAAGCACCGAAGATCCAGGTGGTGGAAGAGGCCCCGGCCACGAAGAGACCTGTTTCTTCGAAGAAAGGAAAAGGAGGGAAGAAGAATGGGTAAGAGTACCGGATTTCTTGAGTACGAGAGAGCAGTCGGACCGGATCGGGAGATCGGATCACGCGTGAAGGATTATCGTGAAGTCCACCAGATCTACCGAAGTGAAGAAGATGCCGTCACCCAGGGTGCGCGCTGCATGGACTGCGGAGTGCCTTTCTGCCAGACCGGTATGTTCCTCGGCCGTGGTGCCACGGGATGCCCTCTTTCCAACCTGATCCCGGAGTTTAACGATCTTCTGTATCACGGACGGTTCGAAGACGCATACCGAAGACTTCGGAAGACCAACGGATTTCCAGAGTTTACCGGACGTGTCTGTCCGGCGCTGTGCGAGGGCGCATGCACATGCGGACATAATTTCGCATCGGTATCGGTGAGAAATAATGAATGGTTCTTATCCGAGACCGCGTGGAAAAACGGTACGATGCAGCCGAATCCTCCGAAGACGAGGACCGGAAAGAAAGTCGCGGTCATCGGCTCCGGTCCGTCCGGTCTTTCCTGTGCGGATCAGCTGAATCACGCGGGACATAGCGTGACGGTATTCGAGAGAGCGGACCGTCCCGGCGGACTTCTGATGTATGGTATCCCGAACATGAAACTGGATAAGCAGGTGATCCTCCGAAGGGTGAAACTCATGGAGGAAGAAGGAGTAAGCTTCCGCTGCGGAGTGGAGGTCGGTCACGATATCACGATCGAAGAGATCCGTAGCAGCTTCGATGCCGTCGTGCTATGCTGCGGTGCGACGAAACCGAGGAACCTCGTAGTAGAAGGAAGAGAACTGAAGGGGATCCACTTCGCCGTGGATTATCTTCGCACGAATACAAAAGCACTGTTTTCGAAGGATCATTTCGATAAAGAAGGACCGGCACCGGAAATTCCCATCTCGGCGAAAGGAAAACATGTCGTGATCATCGGCGGCGGGGATACCGGTACCGACTGTTCGGCTACGGCGGTCCGTCAGGGCGCGAAGAGCGTCGTGCAGCTCGAGATCATGGGACCGCTTCCGGACGTGCGTGCAGCGAATAACCCGTGGCCGGAGTATCCGTTCGTCAAGAAGACGGACTACGGCCAGGAAGAGGTGGCGTACACCTATGGTCACGATCCGAGGCAGTACTTCATGTCGACGGAGAAATTCATAGGCGACAGCAAAGGAAACGTCAAGAAACTGCAGGTGGTGAAGGTCTTCTGGGAGAAGGATCCCGCCAGTGGAAGAATGGTTCCTGTACCGATCGATTCGGAGAGACGAACGATCGATGCGGATCTGGTGATCCTGGCGATGGGATTCCTGGGACCGGAAGATACGATCCCGTCCGCACTGGGCCTTTCCCGCGATGCAAGAAGTAATGTCTCGGCAGAATTCGGGAAGTTCCGTACAAGCGTCGACGGCGTCTTCGCCGCAGGTGACATGCGCCGTGGACAGTCCCTCGTCGTATGGGCCCTGACCGAAGGACGCGGCGCCGCGAGAGAATGCGACAAATACCTCATGAACGGCAAAGGCGTCCTCGCATAAACCATTTTCGGCCACCCTCCGAAACTTCCACTTCGCACAGAACGGAAAGGAGATTCAGCCGCGTGAGATACCCGCCTTTCCCCATAGTTTCCAGCCGGAAGCCGTTATCTGTTATAATGGCAGATAGGGAAGGGCGGATGGACCATGCATTACTACAAGGATAACGTCACGTGGAAGTTCAGCGAAGAGCAGATACTGAGCGAGGAAGGATCTTCCGAGCTCCTTTCTGAATACTATGATCTGCCCAGGAAATATATGTCCATGGATGTCCGCGATCTGAACCGGAACTTCTATGGAATCAAGGAACCGGAACTGTCCCCCGAGAAAGAGGCGGCCAAGAGAAAACGTGCCATGATCGGTATCGTTCTTGGCATGCTGGTCTTCGCCTCGCTGATCGTAGCCCTGATCATCAAGGAGATCCTGATATTCGGTTTCATCTTCTCCGCCGTGTTCTTATTCGCCGGTGTTTCCATGATCTTTACAGGAAAGGGCAGTATCGTCGAATCGGCCAGCAGAGCCTGCATAAACAGGATCTTAGGAGTATTCATTTCTCTGGGCGCGACCGCCATTATCCTCCTTCTTCTCTTCCGATCGCACTTCTCGGGAGCCGAAGTGTTCATTCTCATGGTCGCTATCCTGTTCGGACTCTCCGGAATCGCTCTGCCGTTGGTATTCATCTTAAAGGCTTTTTCCGGAAAGTTTATCTATACGGAAGAAGTGCACGCAGTCTGCAAAGGATATGTAAGATGTGTGGACAGATCGGAAGGGTCGCATCACATGATGCATACTTTCATCCAGACGTCGCCGCTGTTCTCCTACACATATAACGGTGCTTCCTATGAAGCCGTGTATGACGAGTTCGAAACGAAGAAGAATTCGGATATCGCTCTGGGTCAGACGGTGCCGATCCGGATCGATCCCAGACATCCCGAGGGCATCCAATCTCCGGTCGTGACACATCCGGGCGTGATCATCTTCGCCTGCGTCATGGGCATTCTGTTTCTCGGCGCGACAGTATTCATGGGTACGTATCTAGCAAAAGGATCGGCGAAGAATATGACCGTTGAGACGAAGTGGAATCCGGAAATCTACGGAGAGAACGACGAAAGTGAAAGTGTCAGTACGAAGCTTCAGATCACAGATGCGATGATGGAGGAGGCTTTCGCCGAGGACATAAAGGGAGCGGACGGCTGGTACTGTGAACTGGCTACGGTTTCCGGTCACGAAGAAGCACAGAATGGCATACGGGAGTCGTACACGGATGATGCATACTGCAGCGTGATATGTCCCAAGGGTAAAGAACATGAGGTAGGGAAGCAGATACTGGTATTCTATACCGTTGATCAAGATCTGCTTTCGGAAGGTGGTGACGGGTACAAGAGGATCTTTACATTCGGCGACCCGGACGAGGTAGACTATATCGGAAGTCACGGAGCCTATCCGGGCTGAGACGGACTGTCCCTCTTCAAAACAGGCTATCCGTATCGCCTGCCAGAGACATCTGATGGATCTGAGCATCAAGCCCTGATCTTCGAACGGGTTTACATCTGGTCCGAAAAAAAGGCGCTGTCTCAAAACAGATGAGGCAGCGCCATTTACTTTCCCTGAAAAAGAACAAAAAAGAGCTCCGAAGAGCTCAAAAAGTGTTCTTCAGTGTGGTACATGCAAAACTGCAACAAAAAAAGGGGTTGTCTCAAAACGATGCAATGTCATTAAGTTAAGACAGCCTCTTCAAAGATCTCCATACCTTAAGTGGTATGGGGGTCTTTTTTTGCAACTTTTTTCATCAGAGGGTTGACACGCACACATAAGTGTGCGGCCTCTTTGAA
>Ga0310691_10000943_pt1 | contig 48888 bp, 51 predicted proteins | sample 176DNAGHGlowgp2_FD_203887 | JGI IMG/M metagenome (GOLD analysis project Ga0310691, IMG submission 203887) | Sheep rumen microbial communities from Palmerston North, Manawatu-Wanganui, New Zealand - 1766 DNA GHGlow gp2 (v2) (version 2) | ecosystem: Host-associated > Mammals > Digestive system >... | reverse complement strand
AGCAGCGTGAAGGGCGGCGAGAGTCAGGCCATCAACAAGTTCCTCGGCGACATCAGTTTCCCGCTTTACATCACCCATTATCCGCTCATCTATATGCAGATGTCGTGGGTGGACAAGCACCGCGATGCGCCGCTAAGCCAGCATATCTTTGTGGCCGCTTGTATCCTGTTCCTGGCCATCGGCCTGGCTTACGCTGCGTTCAGGCTCTACGATATGCCGGTGCGCGAATGGTTGAAGGGCAAGTTGTTTGATGTTCGAAAAAAACGATAATACTATGGCTTGCAATCCTGATTTTGTGCAATACATCGCCGACCAGTGTGCTGGCGCAGGGACGATAACCGTCAAGAAGATGTTCGGCGACTACGGCATCTATTGCAACGGGAAGATTTTCGGGCTGATCTGCGACAACCGCTTCTATGTGAAGCCCACCGAGGCGGGGCGTGCTTTGCTCGGCACGGTTGTGCTTCGTCCTCCCTACGATGGCGCGAAAGACTATTTCTTTATCGAGGATGTCGATGACCACCAGCTCATTTCCAATTTGGTCAAAGCGACTTGCAAGGTGTTGAAGTAATTCCGAAAAAGCCCGAAAAGACGAAAAGAACGAAAAAATATTGACGAGCGTTCCTTAAACAATTTTCGTATATTTCGATATTTTCGATGTTTTCGGAATTAAAAAGATTTTTGAAATTATGACTGCAAAAGAGGTTATCCAATACATGGAGTCGCTACGCAACGAGGAGCAGCGCATTGGCTTGATGCGATTCTTCAAAACGGGCAAGGGCGAATATGGCGAGGGCGACGAGTTCCTTGGATTGAAAGTGCCCGAGACGCGCGAAGTCGTGAAATACGCCAAGGACGTGCCTTTCGAGGAGATTCCCGAACTGCTGACCAATCGCTATCACGAGATTCGTCTGTGCGGCTTCCTCCTGCTCGTCAAGCGTTTCGAGGACCTGGCGACGAAAAAGAAAACGAATGACGAAGCTGCCATCGAAGGAAGGGATACTATTGTGAAGATGTATCTCGAATATGCCGACTATGCCAACAACTGGGACCTCGTGGACCTTTCGGCTCCGAAGATTATCGGACATTGGCTGATGCTGCCTTCGCACCTTGGCGACAAGCTTGCCACGATGGATGGGCTTGCCTCGAGCGACAGCCTCTGGCGAAAGCGCATCAGCATGGTGAGCACGTGGATGACCTCGCGTTATGAAGACCCGTCTTGGTGCCTGCGTTATGCCGAGATGCACCTCCATCATCCGCACGACCTGATGCACAAGGCGGTGGGGTGGATGTTGCGCGAGATGGGCAAGCAGGTCAATTTGGATCTGCTCCGCGACTTCCTCGAACGTCACGCTCACGAAATGCCGAGGACGATGCTGCGATATGCAATCGAGAAGATGGGCGAAGATGAGCGACAGTACTGGATGAAGTATAGTCCCGAATCTTGATAAAGAAAAATTTATGATAATTCACGATAATTCGTGTTAATAAAGATAATGGAAACAAGGAAAGAGATAGCAGCGGAGAAAAAGCGCTGCAACAGTCATAACTGCGCACAGGCCGTGGTACAGACCTATGCCGATATTGCCGGCATCGACGATGCGACGGCCATGAATGTGGCGAATGCCTTTGGTGGCGGTATGGGTAATATGGAAGGGACCTGCGGTGCGCTAGTAGGTGCCGGCATCGTGCTTGGACTCGTAAACAAGGACAAGGCAAAGTCGATGAAGCAAATGCGCGAAATCATGAACAAGTTCCAGGAGCGCAATTGTGCTACGCAATGCAAAATTCTTAAAGGCATCGGCACCAAGGTCGTGCTCCGTGCTTGTCCCAACTGCGTTGCCGATGCGTGCGAGTTCCTCGAAGATCAATTACAAATTAACAACATCGATAATAACGAAAATAACAAATAATAGTTTTTCGACCTTTTCGTCTTTTCGTGCTTTTTCGGAATAACATCCATTGTAATTTATTTCGAAAACTTCGAAAAAAACGAAATATACGAAAAATGATTTTCGAGATTTTAGATGATAATCTTTATCAATAAATGGACCGCAGAGACTTTATCAAAAAATCGGCTTTGGTCACCATGGGCAGCCTGCTGATGGCAAGTCCGTTGGGCAGGCTGGTGGCAAAGACGAACGAGAGTGATTTAGCGAATGAAACAAGCAACTTAATAAACGAACCAAATAAAACTGATAAGAAAATGAAAGTATTATTGATCAACGGCAGTCCGCGTCGTTCGGGCAACACCTTCACGGCCCTTTCCGAAATGGCCAAGACCTTGGAGCAACAAGGCATCGAAGCAGAGGTTGTACATATTGGCGTGAAGCCCATCCGTGGCTGCATCGCTTGTGGCCAATGCCATATGAACGCCTTGGGCAAATGTATCTTCGACGACGATGTCTGCAACAAAATCATCGAGAAGCTGGACACCGCCGACGGATTGGTATTCGGTTCGCCCGTCTATTACGGACAGCCCAATGGTAGTCTGCTTTCGCTGATGCAGCGTATGTTCTATGCAGCGGGCAGCAAGGTGCAGAACAAGCCGGCTGCAGCCGTCTGCGTTTGTCGTCGCGGAGGTGCCACGGCTGCTTTCCAGACGTTGACTATGCCATTCCAGATGATGAATATGCCTGTGGTCACCTCGCAGTACTGGAACATCGTCTATGGCGCAGCTCCGGGTGAGGCTTCGCTCGACACCGAGGGCATACAGACCATGCGCACCCTTGCCAACAACATGGCCTGGCTTTTGAAAAAGATCCACACTGGCGATCCCGATTATCCGGAACGCGAGTCCACGAATTGGATGAATTTCATTCGATAGACCCTCTCATTCCCCCTGCTTAGGTGGATGACCAGCTTGTCGTTATTTTTTTCTCAAATTTTTGAAACTATGAAACTGATGAAATCAATGATGGCGATTGTTATCGCTGCGCTATCGTTCGGGATGGTTATGAGTGCCTGTTCTTCGAAGAAGGAGGGAGGCAAGGTGCCGACCAACAAAAAGGAGATTATTGACCAGTTTGTGGCTGGGACACTCGAACCATCGTACGTTCCTGTACTCTTCTGGGGCCATTTCGGCAAAGACCAGAAGTTGGGAGAGGGCGCAGTCGAGGCCCATCTGAGCCTGTATGAACAAGGTGGATGCGACATCCTGAAGGTGCAGACCGAGAAGCCAATGCCTCGCATCGAGGATTTGACGATGGAGTCTCCGCTCGTGTCCGAGGACCACTATCAACCCGTGCTGGATGTCATAAAGGACATCCTCGCCAAGAAGGGCAACGAAGTTTATGTGATGCCCACCATTCTAAGTACGCATCAGGTAGCGCTCCAGGCTTTTGGCTACGAAGGCGTGTGCAAATATGCCGTAGAACGACCGGAGGCCTACAAGCGTATGCTCGACAACTACACCGCTGCCATCCTTTGGTTTATCCGCGAATGCAAGGCTGCGGGTGTGGAGTCCTTCTTCTGTGCGACGCAAGGAGGTGAGAAGAAGTTCTACGAACTCAATGTTCCAGGCGGCTTCTTCGAAACCTATATCAAGCCCTACGACCTGACCGTAATGAACGAGGCCGCCAAGGATACAAAGTTCACCATCCTGCATATCTGCGACTGGGAAGGCGAGATGGACGACCTGACCCGTTATTTGGAATATCCTGGCAAGATGGTCAACCTTCCTTTGAACATCGATGGCAAGCCACTCACTACTGTCGATTCGTACAAGCTATTCGGTCGCCCAGTGGTCGGTGGATTCAACCGCAAGGCCGAGATCGGTAAGGCTGCTCCTGAGGTTGTTGCCGAAATGACTCGCCAGATCATTGCCGATGGTCCTCGTGGCCACCTGATGGTCAGCGCCGACTGCTCCATCCCTTCGCCGCTCGAAAATATACCTAACGTCAAGGCGGTAACTACTACCGCTCATGGAAAATAAAATGGGGTAATTCCGAAAAAGCCCGAAAAGACGAAAAGAACGAAAGAAGATACTGACCTGCTTTTCTTATAATAGTTTTCGTATATTTCGTTATTTTCGAAGTTTTCGGAATAAAACACGTTCGGAATAAAACACGAAATTATAAACTCTTATTATATTTTTGAAATTGATGAAACAACTAATGACACTTTTGCTGATGTGCCTTATTGGCATCACAGCGAGCGCACAATCAGCCGAGAAACTTTACAACGATGGCAAGGAGCTTTACGACGCCAAGCGCTACGAAGCAGCTTTCCCCAAACTGAAAGCCGCAGCCGAAAAGGGCCACAAGAAGGCTCAGTATCGTTTGGGCCGCTGCTACGACAAGGGCAACGGCGTGGAAGAAAGCAACACCCTGGCTTTTGAATGGTATCTCAAATCGGCAGATCAAGGATATGCCAAGGCGCAGTATCAGGTGGGCAAATCGTACAAGAACGGCGAGGGCGTTGACAAGGACATCTTCAAAGCCGTTGAGTACTTCACCAAGGCCGCCAAGCAGGACAATGGAGATGCCCAATTGGCCCTCGGCAAATGCTACCTGAAAGGCAAGGGCGTCGAGAAGGACGAAGCCAAGGCCAAGGAATGGCTCAAACGCGCTGTGAAAAACGAAAAGGACGGCAAGACCATCCTCAAGGAACTTCGCCAGGAAGCCAGCGAGGAAGACGAGGATGCCATACTCATCCTCCAGATGCTCGGAATCAAACCCTAAGAGATGCTCAGAGACTTCGTTGCCATAGACTTCGAAACCGCCAACGAACAGCCGTGCAGCGTGTGCTCGGTAGGCATCGTCATCGTGAAGGATGGGGAAGTGGCAGATTCGTTTTACAGCCTCATTCATCCCGAGCCCGATTACTACCAGTACTTCTGCCAACGAGTGCATGGACTTTCGGCGAGAGATACCGACGATGCCCCCGTCTTTCCCTACGTTTGGGAAGAAATCGAGAAGCGCATCGAGGCCGTCTTCCCCGATAGCTCTATGGTACCTTTCGTGGCACACAATGCCCGCTTCGATGCAGGTTGTCTGCGTGCCGTCTTTCGGGTCTATCAGATGGATTATCCCGACTATCGATTCTTCGACACCTTGACCGCCTCCCGCCGTTGGTTTGGTCGCTCGTTGCCCAACCACCAGCTGCAAACCGTTGCAGCCGCTTGCGGCTACGACCTGCTCAACCATCACCACGCCTTGGCCGATGCGGAGGCGTGCGCGGCGATAGCATTGTGTATATTATAAGGGGTTCGAAATGTTCGAAAGGTTCGAGGGGTTCGAAAGGTTGATTGTCCCCTAATACTCCTCACATACCCTAACCCCTCGAACCTTTCTTAACCCCTCTTAACCCCTCGAACCCCTCTTAACCCCTCTGAACCCTTCAGAACCTTTCAGAACCCCTCAAAACCCATAACCCTATGAAAACCGTTATCAGCACAACAAATGCACCAGCAGCCATCGGCCCATACAGCCAGGCTATTCGAGTTGGAAACATCATCTTCACCTCCGGACAGATTCCCATCGATCCTGCCACGGGTAGTTTCGTCGAAGGTGGCATCAAGGAGCAGACCCGCCAGTCGTTGCTTAACGTGAAAGCCATTTTGAATGAGGCTGGCACGACGATGGACCACGTCATCAAGACCACCGTATTCATGGCCGACATGAACGACTTCGCCGAGATGAACAGCGTGTATTCCGAGTTTTTCAATACACCCTATCCTGCACGTTCGGCCGTTGCCGTCAAGACATTGCCCAAGGGCGCGCTGGTCGAGATTGAGGTGATTGCCGAGACGATATAATAATTTTGGTGTTAACTCCCGCTAACTCCCATAAATAATTAAATAATCATGAAAAAGTTTATTACTTGCCTATTGTCCGCTTTGGGCCTGACCACAGGCTGTGGACAACAGAATTTCGAGAATGTGGATGTCAAGGCTTTCTCCGAGTTGATTGAGGAACCTGGTGTTGTATTGCTTGACGTTCGTACTCCCGACGAATTTGCCGAGGGACACCTTGCCGGTGCCCTCAACATCGACCAAAACGAGAGCAATTTTGTCGAAATGGTGAAAGCTGCCATCCCCACCGACAAGAAGATTGCCGTATATTGCCGTAGCGGTCGTCGTTCTGCCAACGCTGCCGGCAAACTTGCTGCCGAAGGTTATAAGTGCGTCAACCTCAAAGGTGGCATCATCGCCTGGAAAGAAGCCTCGATGCCCGTGACCACACAGACCTACGAGGTGGATGTGTTCAAGACCAAGAGCGGAAAGACCTTGAAATTCCACGCCTTGATGCACGCCAGCATTCGTCTGGAATATGATGGCAAGGAAATCGAAATCGATCCCGTAGGCAAGCTGAGAGACAGGACCGTGGACTTCACCCAGATGCCAAAGGCCGACATCATCTTTGTGACCCACGAACATGGCGACCACTATGATGAAGCTACCCTCAAACTTCTTTCAAGCGAAAACACCAAACTGATCATGAACCCGCGTTGTGCCGAGATGTTCGGTGCAGGTCAGGTCATGGTGAATGGCGACAAGTTGACCTTGGCCGAAGACTTCACCGTGGAAGCTGTTCCTGCCTACAACACCACCGAGGGACACTTGCAGTTCCATCCGAAAGGTCGCGACAACGGCTACATCCTCACCATTGATGGCATCCGCATCTATGTTGCCGGCGACACCGAGGATATTCCCGAAATGGAATCGATTGACGACATCGACATTGCCTTCCTGCCCTGCAACCAGCCTTATACGATGACTCCCGACCAGCTGATAAATGCCGCCAAAGTGATCAAGCCCAAAGTGCTCTTCCCTTATCACTACGGACAAACCGACCTGAGCGGAGTTGCTGCTCAGCTTGAAGGCATCGACGTAAGAATCAGGCACTACGAATAAATGACGTCAATCTCGACCATCCGACTGCTCAACCAGCAACTCGCTGCTCCGCAGTTCAACGATCCTGCCAGCGTAGTCAGCCATATGGGAGCCATGCAGGCCCAGGAGTATCGTATGATGCGCTGGGCCGTGGGTATGCGTACCCGCAAGCCTTCGGCCAAGGCTTTCAAGAAAGCTTTCGACTGTGGGCAGATTCTCCGTCTGCACCTGATGCGAGGCACTTGGCAACTGGTTTCGGCCGACGACTATTGGCCACTGGTTGACCTGTGTGCGCCCAGGGCATTGGCTGTCATCAAAGGATGGATGCACAGCAACAACATATACATTCCCGACGAGGAAGTGCACTATGTGCGCGACATCCTTCTTCGTACAGCCAATGACCTCAGGAGCGTGACCAAAGAAGATTTCGTGCAAGCCCTTGCCGAAAAGGACATCACGATGGACGACCATCGGCTGTCGTACCATATTCGCATGGCCGAAATCACGGGAGCGTTGTGCAGCGGCGACCTTTTGCCTATGAAAGCCACTTATGCGCTCACAGCCAACAAAGTAGGGAAGCACGTCGAGATGGATCGAGATGAAACGTTGATGCTGCTTACGCGAAAATATTTCCAGAGCCGACAACCGGCTTCGCTCGAAGACTTTGTCTGGTGGTCGGGATTGAACATCGGGGAATGTCGCAAGGGAATAGAGCTCCTGGGCGATACGATTCATCTGGAAAAACATAAGGGATACGAATTCTACGTGACCGATGATTGCCGAACACGCGGATTCCGACGGGGCAGGTTCCTCCTGATTCCCCCTTACGACGAATACCTCATCGGCTATAAAAGTCGCGAAATTGTGCTTCCGCCTGAGCATCGGCATCGTGCCCACAACAACAGTGGCATCTTCCAGCCCATCATCGCCCACGACGGCATCATCTGCGGCAACTGGGCACCCTTCAAGGATGCTTTTCAAGCGTCGTTCTTCGATGATGCTTTCGACATCACGGACTTGCATGATGCCTGGCAAGCCTATCGGGATTTCGTTGCGATTTAACGCGAATTATCGCGAATTGACATAAATTTTTTGTACTAAGATAAGCGTTGAAGATTGTATGAAAAAGGTTTTTGCAGCACTTTCAGCCTTATTGTTCTCGACGATGGCGTCGATGGCCCAATTGAACCCGTTGCCCTCGAACGAGCAGTTGGAATGGTATGACATGGAAATGTATGCCTTCATCCATTATTCGCTCAATACCTACACCGACCAGGAGTGGGGCTTTGGCAACGAGGACCTGCAGCTCTTCAATCCCTCGGACCTCGACTGCCGCCAGTGGGCGCGTGTCTGCAAACAGGCCGGCATGAAGGGCATCATCTTCACGGCCAAGCACCATTGCGGCTTTTGCATGTGGCCTTCGGCTTACACCGACTATTCGGTGAAGAATACACCGTGGAAGGATGGTAATGGCGACGTGGTGCGTGAATTGGCAGAAGCCTGCCGCGAAGAAGGGTTAAAGTTCGGCTTTTATCTCTCGCCCTGGGACAGAAACCACGCCAAATATGGTACGCCCGAATATGTCACCTATTTCCGCAATCAATTGCGCGAACTGCTTACCAATTATGGTGATGTCTTCGAGGTGTGGTTTGATGGCGCCAATGGAGGTGACGGCTGGTATGGCGGTGCCAACGAGACGCGTCGCATCGACGGCAAGACCTATTACGGATGGGCAGAGACCTTCGGATTGATTCGCGAACTGCAACCCCATGCGCTTATCTGGAACGATGGCGGCGACCGTGCTGACCTACGTTGGGTAGGAACGGAAGCTGGCAATGTGGGCGAGACCAATTGGAGCCTGATGCCAAGCACAGGTTCTACGACGTATGAGATGCTGCATTATGGCGTGGAGGACGGCGACGTTTGGTGCCCCGGTGAAACCAATACCAGCATTCGTCCGGGATGGTTCTACCACGAGACGGAGAATGACCATGTAAAGAGCCTGTCGAAACTGATGGACACCTATTACAAGTCGGTAGGACGCAACTCGACACTGCTCCTCAATTTCCCCATTGCCCCCAACGGACGCATCCATCCTAATGACAGTCTTCGTGGCATCGCCTTCAAGAAGATGATTGACGAGGTTTTCAAGGAGAACCTTGCTGATAAAGCCTTTATTACCGTCGAAGGTAATTCGACCGTCATCGACTTCGGGGCACCCACGTCGTTCAATCGATTTGTTGCCGAGGAGGAGATTCAATTTGGACAAAGTGTCAAGAAGTTCACGCTTGAAGCAAAGATTGATGGCGAATGGCAACCCCTTGAGGATGAACTCGTCGAGGAAGGCGATGGGCTGACCACCATCGGCCACCGCCGCATCATCTGCTTCCCGACAGTTAGGGCTACCCGACTGCGATTCACCATCAAGGATAGCAAATTTGAGCCGAAGATTAAAAAGTTGGGGGTATATCTTGCTCCCGAACTTACCCCCGACATTCCTGATAGCGGAGAGAAGAAGTCATCGGGTCTGCACATCTATTTCCGCAAACCATACATGATGATGATCGACTTCGACTCGGAACAGACTTTTACGGCTTTCCGCTATCTGCCGCCCCAGGACACGAAGGATGGCATCATCACGCACTACACGCTTTCGGCTTCGACTGATTATCAAAACTGGATCAAGCTCGCTTCGGGTGAATTCTCGAACATCGTCAACAATCCGATTTGGCAAACCATTAACTTCGAGCCAACCAAGGCAAAGGTCTTCAAATTCGAGGCTGACAAGTTGAGCAGCGGCACACGAATGGGGTATAGCGATATTGAAATCATCAAGGGTTCGGAAATAATGTTAAAACCTTAATCATAGTATGTAACCACAATTAACGATAATTATATGCGTTTTTTTCTTAACACGAATTATTATGAATTTTCATAAATTTTTTTAGATGGTTCGTATTAAAATCTACATATAAATTTCGTTAATTCATGATAATTCGCGTTGAAATAAAAAGCTAATTCCGTATAATTTCTTTAAATAAATCTATGAGAAAATTTCTTATCATTACCACTTTTCTTGCCTTAGGCACTATTGCCAACGCACAAGACAAACTGTATGCCGACGAGTTTCCGCTCGGCGATGTGACCTTGCTCGACGGACCTTTGAAGAAGGCCAAGGACTTGAATGTCAAGACCTTGCTTCAGTATGACTGCGACCGTCTGCTAGCCCCATATCGCAAGGAGGCTGGACTGGAACCCAAGGCGCCAACCTATCCGAATTGGGACGGACTTGACGGACATGTAGGAGGTCACTATCTGACCGCGATGGCGCTTAATGCTGCCTTGGGCAACGAGGAATGCCGTCGGCGTATGGAGTATATGATCAGCGAATTGCAGGAATGTGCCGACGCCAACAACACGAACCATCCCGATTGGGGACGCGGCTACGTGGGCGGTATGCCCAATAGCGAAAAGATTTGGAGCACTTTCAAAAAAGGTGATTTCAACATCTACTTCGGTTCGTGGGCTCCGTTCTACAACTTGCACAAGATGTATGCAGGTCTGCGCGATGCTTGGTTGTATTGCGGCAACGAGCAGGCTTGTCGTCTGTTTCTTGGCTTCTGCGACTGGGCCATTGACCTGACTGCCGACCTCAGCGACGAGCAGATGGAGCGTATGCTCGGCAACGAACATGGAGGTATGAACGAGGTGCTGGCCGATGCTTATGCCATCACCGGTGAACAGAAATATCTTGACGTGGCACGTCGTTTCTCACATCGCCGTCTGCTCACTCCGATGTCGCAGCGACAGGATTGTCTCGACAATATGCACGCCAATACTCAGGTACCCAAGGTCGTGGGCTTCGAGCGCATTGCCGAACTATCGGGCGATGAAACCTACCACGATGCCAGTGCATTCTTCTGGGACATCGTAACGGGAGAGCGTTCGTTGGCATTTGGTGGCAACAGTCGTCGCGAGCACTTCCCCAGCAAGGAGGCGTGCACGGACTTCATCAACGACATCGACGGACCAGAGAGCTGCAATACCAACAATATGTTGAAACTCACCGAGGATCTGCATCGTCGCAATCCCGAGGCTCGCTTTGCCGATTACTATGAATTGGCAACCTTCAACCATATCCTTTCGTCACAGCACCCCGAGCACGGCGGCTACGTCTATTTCACGCCTGCTCGTCCACGTCATTATCGCAACTATTCTGCTCCCAACGAGGCGATGTGGTGCTGTGTTGGCACGGGTATGGAGAATCACGGCAAATATGGACAGTTCATCTATACCCATGTGGGAGATGCTCTCTACGTGAACCTCTTTGCTGCCTCTGAACTCAACTGGAAAGAGAAGGGCGTCGTGCTTCATCAGGAGACAGGTTTCCCCTATGCCGAAACGAGCCGCATCTCCATTGTGCAGACTCCGAAATTTTCGAAGAAGGAGGGTGGATTCGGATTCCCATTGCTCGTCCGTTACCCAGGTTGGGTGAAGCCCGGACAATTCACGGTAAAAGTTAATGGTGAGCCCGTAAACATCATCAGCGGTCCTTCGTCGTACGTCAGCATCGATCGCAAGTGGAAGGCTGGTGACGTGGTCGATATCACCTTCCCGATGCACAACAGCATCAAGTATCTGCCCAACGTGCCTCAATATATTGCCTTGATGCATGGTCCGATTCTGCTTGGTATGAAGACGGGAACCGAAGACCTGGCACATCTCATTGCCGACGACAGCCGTTTCGGACAATATGCCAGCGGTAAGAAACTTCCTGTCAACGAGGCTCCTATCCTCATCAACAACGACATCAATGCCATCGCCGACCAGTTGCAGCCTATCGAGGGCAAACCTCTTCACTTCACCCTCTCTACACGCATGGAGAATCCCATCCGCAACGAGGTGATGCCATTCTTCGAGATTCACGATTCGCGCTATATGATCTACTGGCTGGCTCTTTCGGAGAACAGTTACAAGGGTTATCTCGATGACCTTGCACGTCAGGAGCAGGAACGCCAGGAACTCGAGGCTCGCACCGTGGATAAGGTGCAGCCAGGCGAACAACAGCCCGAAACGGACCATAGAATGGAGACCGACGACTCTTATGTAGGCAATTCGAACGACGTCTTCTACCGCGATGCACGCGACGGACATTATTTCAGTTACCTGATGCAGACCAATGGCCGTACTGACCTCAGCCTTCGCCTCAAATATTGGGGAGTGGGAGAGTGGAAGAGCCATGAGTTTGACATCCTAATCGATGACGTCCTCGTGAAGGAGGTCAACAATACGGGCAAATATCGCATCTCGGAGTTCAAGTACGAGACCTATCCAATCCCTGCCGAGCTTCTGCAAGGCAAGCAGCAGGTTCGCGTGAAGTTCGTGGCCAAGCCTCGGAAGCAGATTGGTGAAATCTATGAGGTAAGATTGGTAATTAACAATTAACAAATAACAATTAACAATTAACAATTTAGGTTTTAACAGATTATCATTATGTTCAACAAAAGTATTATCATTATTGCCTGCGGCTTGATGCTGACAGCATGTGCAAAGAACGAACCAAAAGAGACAGTTATGGATTTTACCGACAACGTGAAGGTAGCGCTCGAAAACGGAGGCAAGATTGACCTCAATGCGCTTAAATGGACGCGTGAGCCAGGCGGTTTTGAAGTGAAGGGTGACACCATTCTCATCACGACAGCACCTCACACCGACCTTTGGCAGCGCACCTACTATCACTTCCAGAACGACAATGCACCTGTCCTCCAAATGCAGACTCGCGAGAAGTTTTTCAGTTTCGTAGTGAAGACCGACTTCACGCAGAGCCACCAGCGCTTCGATCAATGCGGTATCGTGATGTATCTGAACAGCGAGAATTGGGTGAAGGGTTCGGTGGAATACGAGAACGATGAATTCCAGCACCTCGGCAGCGTTGTGACCAACAAGGGCTATTCCGACTGGGCAACCACCGCTATCCCCGCCGATGTCAAGACTATGTGGTATCGCTTCTCGCGTCGCGACGATGACTACTGCATCGAATGCTCGAAGAATGGCGTCGATTTCAGCCAGATGCGCATTTGCCACGTCTATGAAGGTGCCGACGTGATCAGTTTCGGTATCTATGCATGTTCGCCTGAGGAGTCGTCGTTCACCGCAGTCTTCTCTGACATGAAGATTACCGAATGCGCTTGGAAGGCACATGATGGTCAGCAGCCGGATTAAAATAATTAATGATATTAAGGGATAAGAAGGGATATTAAGGGATTTGAAGTGACGATACCTTCGCCTTTCAGAACTCTAACCCTAATATGCATTTGTCCCTTAACATCCCCTAAAATCTCTAAGAATCCCTAAGGATCCCCTACATTTAAAGCAGTTTATGAAAAGAACGAGATTATTCTTGCTGATTGCCATTCTCGCAATTTGTGGGACAACAGGATTTACCTCCTGTTCGTCAAACAAGGAGAATGTCAACGATCTGAGTAACATAACAAAGATTGCCGATCAGGTCTGGACATTCAGCCAAAGTCATCCCGATGGCTTCACACTCGATGTCCGCACAATGACAGAACCCACCGAAGGCATTTCCGTGAGTTATGCAGCCACACAAGGTAGTCATTCGCGTGACCAACTTGACAAGGTAGTACGTCATGCATTGGAGCACGATGGCTATGTTGGTGGATGGTACAACAGCAACGACGGGCTATATTACTTCGACAGCAGTCGTGTCTTCCCCGAAGACTCGTTGCGCAGCGCCCTTCGTTTCGGCAAGGATAATCTCCAATATTCTGCTTTCATTCTTTCCACTTACACCGATATTCCTATCGAGGGCAAAGTGGCCGAAATCGTTGAACGAGGCAATATCTGTTTCGGTACTACGGGCGACTATCGACCACTTTCGTTCCTCGAACCCTCGACGGGCGAATATTGGGGATTTGGCATCGAAATGGCCCAATCAATTGCCGACTATCTGGATGTCAAAGTTGATTTTGCACCTACATCCTGGCCAACCCTCACAGTCGACGTGATGGCTGAACCTCAGAAGTTCGACCTCGCCATTGGAGGTATCACTATCACCGATGCTCGTAAAGAAATCATGGACATGAGCGAAGGTTATCTGGGCAATGGCAAGACCATCCTTTGCAGAACTGAGGATGCTACACGTTTCCAATCTTTGGCTGACATCGACAAACCCGAAGTGCGTGTGATGGTCAACCCTGGTGGTTTGAACGAGAAGTTTGCCAATGAGAACCTTACGCATGCCACCATCATCGTCCACCCCAAGAACGAGGAAATCCCTTCACTCGTCGCCGAAGGACAGGCCGACATCATGATTACCGAAATCACCGAGGCGCCCTACTATGTACAAACCGACAACCGACTAGCAGCACCCTTGCTCAATAGTCCTTTTACCCACGGAGAGATTGGTGTGCTTATGCAGAAAGGGCAGGAAGACCTTCTGCAAATGGTCAACAACCTGATTGAAAAGAAGAAGGCTGATGGTTCGCTTCGCCAGCTCCACGAAAAGTACGGATTGGTATATTCCTATTAATAATTATTACTGCCCATGCCACGAAAACTGTTTTGCGAAATCTCTCCTTTCACCTATCGCTTGTCGATGGAGAAGGAGATATTGAAACGACATCTGAAAGACTTTATCCACAAGATTCGTTTTGCCAAAGAACGGACAACCGATAGCCTGCCCGTTGTCATCTATCGTCACAACTCGCTCATACGTCGTCGCTTGGGCAACGTCAATATGCAACTGCAGGAAAACAAGGCCACCAACCTTGCCCTTGCCGTCAAGAACATCGACGGTCTGCTGATTCGTCCTGGCGAGACCTTCTCCGTCTGGAAACAGATTGGACGAACCACCAAACGGAAGGGATACAAGGAGGGACTCGTCATTGCCAAAGGTGCGCCCGGACAGGGCATAGGAGGAGGGCTTTGCCAACTTTCGAACCTCATTCATTGGATGGTGCTTCACAGCGACCTGACCATCACCGAGCATCATCATCACGACGCGCTCGACCTATTCCCCGACTATGGTCGTCAGATTCCTTTCGGAACGGGCACCAGCATCTCATATAATTACCTCGACTATCGTGTTCGAAACGACACGTCCAACACTTACCAACTTCGCCTTTGGGTAGATGGTGAATATCTTCGTGGCGAACTTCGTGCCGTAGATCCTCAGCCTCACACATTCCACATCCATGCCGAAAACGAATATTTTTCGCGCGAAGGTGATGTGATCTATCGCAATGGGCAGGTTTATCGTGATACCATAGACGCATCGACAGGAAACGTCATCGAAAGCCAACTCATTCGCACCAACCATGCCCGCGTTATGTATGAATGTCCGCCAAACATCGAAATACGTGAGAGTTAACATGAAAAAGTTGATAGTTTTTATGGTGGCGATGATGGCTATCCAATTGCATGCACAGCATCATGATTGGGAAGATCCTTCGGTGCTGGGCATCAATAAACTGCCCTATCATGCCACGTTGCAACTGCCATCGAAATGGAAGGAGTGTGAGGAGATAGTCAGCCTCGACGGAGAATGGCTTTTTCATTGGAGCCCGAATCCAGATGCGCGACCTGCCGACTTCTATCGGGAGGATTATTACGTGAGCGATTGGGGAAGAATCTCCGTGCCTGGAAACTGGCAGACGCAGGGTTATGGAACTCCCATCTATATCAACATCAACTATCCATTTGTCAGAAACCGGCCAAGCGTAACAAGCCAGCCACCTAAGGATTGGACGGCTTACGAGAATCGAAATCCTGTGGGTTCGTATGTGACTTTCTTCGATGTTCCAGAAGAGTCGCTTGACAAAAAACTCATTCTGCATTTCGGTGGTGTACATTCGGCGATGTACGTTTGGGTGAATGGCAAGTTTGTTGGATATAGCCAGAATTCTATGTCACCAGCTGAGTTTGATGTGACCAAATATTTACGTGCCGGACAAAACAAACTCGCAGTTGAGGTGTATCGATGGAGTGACGGTTCATATCTCGAAGACCAGGACATGTGGCGCATGTCGGGCATCTTCCGTGAGGTTCAACTGTGGGTAAGACCTTCGGTCCATATCACCGATTATCAGGTCACAGCCGAACCGAACGCCGACTTTTCGATGGCGAATGTCAAGGCCGATATCAGCCTCTGCAATGGATTCAAGAAAACAAAGAAAGGCTTACAGGCGGTATTCCTGATTGATGGACAAGAAGTAATTGGCAACCCATTTAAATTGGCAGCAGGCGATACCACAACTATCACCCTCAGCTATCTTTTGGACAAACCCCGACTTTGGTCGGCCGAAAAGCCTGAGCTTTATCCTTTCAGTGTTGAGTTACGCGAAGCCGATGGAACAGTAATCGAACATTTCGACTACCATTTAGGTATCAAGAAGGTGGAAGTTGTGGGAGAAGTCTTCAAGATCAATGGCAAGAATGTGAAACTGCGCGGTGTGAATCGCCATGATCACCATCCAAAGACGGGGCGGTATGTTGACGATACTACCTACGAACAAGACATTCGCCTGATGAAGCAAGCCAACATCAACTTCCTGCGCACCTCGCATTATCCTGATCGTGAATATCTCTACGAACTTTGCGACCGTTGGGGAATCTACGTGATGGACGAAGCCAATCACGAGACGCATGGCTACGGTTATGCCAATCAGGAGATGGGGGAGGACCTTGCCTGGCAAAAGGCTCACGTCGATCGAGCTGAATCGTTGGTCAAGCGAGACTTCAACCATCCTTGCGTCATTCTTTGGAGCCTTGGCAACGAAGGCGGTGTTGGTCCGAACATAGAGGCAATGTATAACAAGGTACGCGAACTTGACACTACACGTCCTCCTTTCTACGATAGCGACCGACGTTATAGTGCCATATGGGACGACAGTTATCTTTACCCTGAAGACCTTCGCAAGAATGCCCAAGAGGTTACCGACAAGCCGTTCATGATGCGCGAGTATGCTCATGCAATGGGTAATTCTTGTGGCAACATGAAGGAGTATTGGGATGTGATCTATGCTGATTCGTCCATCTGTGGTGCCGCCATTTGGGACTGGGTGGATCAGGGCTTGTATTCATCCATCAAAGACCCTGATGCAAAGGATGAATATTTCCTCTACGGAGGCGACTTTGGCGACAAACCCAACGACGGGGCATTCTGCATCAATGGCCTGATTGGCCCCGACCGCAAGCCACATCCTCATTACTACGAGGTGCAATACACCTATCAGCCTATCCAATTCGTGAGACAGGGCGAAGATAGCATTCGTATCATCAATCGAGATTTCTTTAATAGCATTTATGAATACGAATATTCCTGCGAAATCTATCACAATGGAGAGTTGGTAAGCCGTGACTTGGTTGAGTTCAAAGACGATTGTTTCAAGATACCCTATCCCTTTTATCCTTACAATGGTCACCCCCTCCTTCTCAACGTCTATGCTTGTTTGAAAGAAGACAAACCTTGGGCAGAAAAAGGCTTTATCGTTGCGCGTGAACAATTTGTCCTTATGCCAGAACCTTTCTGGGATGGCTTCAATGGCGAACCAGCTGAGTCGCAACAAGATGAGGATTGTACCATCGTAACCACTGATCAAGGCACCATCACCATCGATAACACGGGCGCACTCACTTCCTGGATTGTCGATGGCAAGGAGATGTTGCAGGCGCCTTTGGAACCCTACTTCTGGAAACCAGAAAATGACAATCAGCATGCTGCTCACTTTGCCGAACGTGTCGCCCCTTGGAAAGAAACAGCAGCTAATCGCACGATACATTCCATTCACACCGTAGTTGATGAACGTGGTCTGAGCGTTGTTTACGACATCTCATTGTCAGTAAACGCCAACCTCTCATTGACTTATACGATCCTACGCGATGGTCGCATCCATGTCAAAATGGAGTATTTCCCACAAGCCGCCAATCTGCCCTTAATGCCCAAATTCGGTATGCGAATGCGTTTGCCTTCCAACTTCACACAAATCCGTTATTATGGACGTGGCCCTTGGGAAAACTATCCCGACCGCAAAAACTCTGCCTTCCTCGGTGTTTATGAAATGCCGCTCAGCGACTTCGAGACTGAATATATTCATCCGCAAGACAATGGCAACCGATGTGACGTCCGCTGGTTTGATATCGCCAATGATAATCGTACACTCCATATCTTTGGAGACCAACCCCTTTGCATCCGTGCCTGGGATTATGGCGAGGAAGACCTGGTCGATGCGCGTCATCCAATCGACATTACTCGCGGTCGTTTTGTTAACCTCAACATCGATCTCGACATTCATGGCGTTGGCGGTGCCGACACTTGGGGCAAACGCACTTTGCCCGAATACACCATCGATGGAACCCAGCCCCATAGTTATAGTTTTATTCTTTGGGCAGATAGTAACTGAACAAAATTTGAGCTAACAGAAGTTAGCGGGAGTTAGCACTAACGCTCGGGAGTTAACGGACAAATGTGTCTCGTGTCCTTTTCTACCAGGCGCTTCTCTCGGACGTGACCGAACGGGAACAAGGTATCGTCCACTAACTCCCATTAACTTCTGCTAACTCCCATTAACTCCTAAAAATATTACTTTCATGACATTATTAGAAGCAATTGCAGCCCGACATAGTGTGAGGGCTTATAAGGACAAACCGCTGGAAGCAGACGATGTCCGCATACTCGAAGAACAGATTGAACGTGTGAATCGTGAGGGCAATCTGCATGCCCAGCTCATTCAAAAAGAGCCAAAGGCATTCCAGGGAACTTTGGCGAAATATGGAAGGTTTCGCAACGTGAGCAATTATCTGGTCATGGCTGGCAAGAAAGCCGATGACCTTGATGAACGCATCGGCTATTACGGCGAGCAACTGGTTCTTTTGGCTCAAACGCTTGGCCTGAATACCTGCTGGGTCGGATTGAGTTATTCGAAAATTCCAGGCACCTATGTACTCAACGATGACGAGAAGATCGCCTGTTATATTGCCATCGGTTATGGAGAAACGCAGGGTAGTACCCACAAGATCAAGACTGTCGAACAAGTGAGCAACGTCAACGACACCACACCTGGTTGGTTTCGAAAAGGTGTCGAAGCCGCCTTGCTTGCTCCAACTGCCGTGAACCAGCAGAAGTTCTCGTTCGAATATGTCGGAATGGAAAACAATCGTCATAAGGTACGCATAAAGAAAGGTTTCTCCCTGGTCGGTTATACGTGGATTGACTTGGGTATTGCCAAGTATCATTTTGAAATTGGTGCCGGCAAGGAAAACTTCGATTGGGAATAAGATATGAATATGAATTGGGTGGACGGATTCACGATAAAAGTAAGGGTCGAAAGTGGCAATGTTGTGATATCAGCCAATAAGGAAGGCTTGCTGTCGTTGGCAAGCCAGTTGAAGGCCTTAGCTGATGAAGACGCATGGTGCCATTGTCATTATGATGAGTACAATTCACTTGAAGATGGTTCGTGTGAACTGATTATCGAAAAAATCGAATAAATGTTTGCCAACAGCTTGAAGCGACAACTCCGTGCCCTTACCATCCCGGTGTTTATCGAGATGGCGCTTGTGATGCTGCTCGGTGCCGTCGATACGGTAATGTTGAGTCGATATAGCGACAATAGTGTGGCTGCTGTCGGACTCGACAACCAGTTGATGTCGCTTGTTTTCCTGGTCTATCAGTTCTTCTCGATGGGTGCAGCAATACTCTGTGCACAGTACATCGGGGCTGGACTTTGGAAACGATTGGTACAGGTGGTCGGCATGGCGCTTTTTGTAAACCTGCTGCTCAGCCTCGTAATCAGTTCCTTGCTGTTTTTCTATGCCGAGCAGTTGCTGCAACTGATGGGTTTGCGTCCCGAACTGATGGGCGATGGCCTGGTGTATCTGCGAATCACGGGAGCTTTGTCGTTCTTTCAGGCCTTGTCGCTGACCTTCTCCGCTTCTTTGCGTAGTGCCGACAAGGTGATTTGGCCGATGATTGTCACGGGTATCGTCAACGTGCTCAATATCCTTGGCAACTATGCGCTGATTTTCGGTCATTGGGGTTGTCCGCAATTGGGTGTCGAAGGTGCCGCCATCGCCACAGCCGGAAGTAGAGCTGTTGCCATGGTGCTGCTAGCCATCATTCATTTCAAGAAGCATATCCCTCGCTTCCCGCTGCATTATTTCCGACCCATGCCTTTGGAAGAACTTCGCAACCTGCTGAAAATCGGCATCCCTGCCATGAGTGAGAATATCTCCTACTGCCTGTCGCAAGTGGTAATCACGTTCTTCATCAACCAGATCAGCAACGAAGCCCTTGCCACCCGTGCCTATTGCCACAACATCATCATGTTCGTCTATCTCTTCTGCATTAGCATTACGCAGGGCGGCGGCATTCTTGTGGGACACCTCGTTGGGCAAGGACGACATCAGGCTGCTTATATTCTCGGTAATTACTTCTACCGATGGTCGATGATTATCACCCTCTCTGGTTCTGCGATACTGGCAATAGCAGGGCGTCCTATCATCCAAGCCTTCACCGACAATCCTGAGATTATCGCTATGGGTGTCTGGGTATTCATCGTCGATTGGTTCCTCGAAATAGGCCGAACCTCCAACATTTTCGCTGGCAACACACTTCGTGCCACAGGAGACACGATCTATCCCTTCATCGTTGGCGTCATCTTCCAATGGAGCATTGCTGTCGGGTTGAGCTACGTCATCGGCATTCCTCTTGGATTCGGTCTTATCGGAATGTGGATCGGCTTTGCTCTCGATGAGAATATCCGTGGCGTGATCCTTGTTCGTCGTTGGCGTTCGGGTAAATGGAGAACAAAAGGGTTCGTGAAGAACGAAGTCCGTTCAACATCAAAATAATTCATGTTCATTTATGATAATTCGTGTAAAATAAAAATTCATATGAAAAAGATACTTTTCCTTCACGGATTCTATGCAAGTGGCCAATGCGTTCCTGCCTTGGCTTTACGCGAAGCATTCGAGAGTCTGGTAGAGGTGCTTACGCCCGATTTGCCGATGCATCCAAAAGAAGCAATCAAGTTCCTTCGCGAGCTTATTGATCGAGAAAAGCCCGACTTGTTGGTGGGCAACAGTTGTGGTTCGTTCTATGCACAGATGCTGGCACCAATCGTAGGTATTCCTGCCTTGCTCGGCAATCCGCACTTCAAGATGACGGAATTCTTGAAGCCTCGTATTGGTGTGCATCAATACAAATCGCCTCGAAAGGATGGAAAGCAGGATTTCATCATCGACGAAGCTCTAATCAAGGAATTTGCCGAACTCGAGGCTGAACAGTTCAACTGTTGCAATCCATACTATAAGGATCGCGTCTGGGGATTGTTTGGCGAAGGAGATACCTTAGCACATTTCGAGTCGGTTTTCTTGGAACACTACAATCGTAGTTTCCATTTCCCTGGAAACCATACACCAACTGCAGATGAAGTTCGCACTTGGTATGTACCTTTGGCAGAGAAACTTTTGAAGGAATATCCTCGACGTGAAAACAGATACTTCCAGCATTTCAAGGGAGGCAAGTATCGTTTTGTCTGCACCGCATTCGATTCGGAAACCACAGAACGGATGGTCGTCTATCAGGCGCTTTATGGTGACAACAAATGTTGGATACGTCCTGAGAAGATGTTTTTCGAGAACATTGAACGTGATGAACGAAAGTTTTCACGATTTACGGAGATTGATTGATAAATCGAAATATATGGAAATAAAAAACAGACCCAATCCCAATGATGCTTTTCCGAATCCGAAGATTCCAAGCCTCTGCTTCATCAAGAACGTGGTGAAGAACCCGCGTATCATTATAGGAGACTACACCTACTACGATGATGTGGATGGAGCCGACCAATTCGAGAAACATGTCACTCATTTCTATGATTTCATCGGTGACCGTCTGATTATTGGCAAATTCTGCGCTATCGCTAAGGGTGTGGAATTCGTGATGAATGGAGCCAACCATAGGATGGACGGCGTGACGACTTACCCTTTTTATGTTATTGGCGGTGATTGGGGCAGTGCCATTGCTCCAGTGAAAGACGAATTGCCTCTGAAGGGTGATACTGTTGTGGGCAATGACGTTTGGATTGGCCAGCATGTAACAATTATGCCAGGCGTTCATATTGGCGATGGAGCCATTATTGGAGCCAATTCTGTGGTTGCCTCAGATGTCCCTCCATACGCTGTAGCCGTAGGAAATCCCTGCCGTGTTGTCAGAAAACGTTTTGACGATGAGTTCATCGCCTATCTGCTGAATCTGAAATGGTGGGATTGGGACATCGAGAAGATTGAGGCAAATATTAAAGCCTTGTCAAGTGGCGATTTGTCATTAATCAGAAAGGTTAAAGAATAGTTTCACATTTATGGTCATACTGATTACAGGAGCATCGCATACAGGCAAGACACTTCTGGCACAGCGGATGCTTGAAAAGTACAAGTATCCGTATCTGTCTATAGATCATTTGAAAATGGGATTGATACGTAGCGGTAATACCGACCTTACGCCTGAAGACGATGAAGCTCTGACGGAGTATCTTTGGCCTATTGTGCGTGAGATGGTGAAGACAGCCATCGAGAACCGACAGAATCTTATAGTAGAAGGGTGTTACATTCCGACAGATTGGCGCAAAGATTTCAGTGAGCAATACTTACAGTCAATAAGATTTATTTGTCTTGCAATGTCGGATGCTTACATCGAAGCACATTTCGAAGAAATAAGGAATCACGCTTCTGCCATAGAAACGAGGTTGTACGACACTGACAATACAATAAAATCGCTGAAGTTCGACAATCATTATTACATAGATGCTTTTACTCGAAGTGGTGAGCAGATTGCGATAATTGAAAAAGATTTTTTGGCAGACATTAAACGAACTTTGTTTTGAGTAAAAATTGAATATAAATGGAATCGACATTAAATTTTGAAGAACAAATCAAAAATGACCTGCATCAGTATCTGCTGAGTATGCAGGAGGTAGACGAACGCCTGCCGCAATGTCCCGATGTGGAAGAGAAGTGGGAAAAGATTGCCCAGACATATGTTCCCGATGGTATCCGTGAATTCAATGCCTATCCGACAGCTTCGTTGGGTTGGATGATGTATATCGGTATGGCACTTGCCAAATACTGGGATGAAGAGTGGGAAATCTATTCGAAGATAGATGACCTCTACGCTTATATGCGCGACAAAAGAGGCTATGACAATATGGACGAATATATCCGTGAAGATGTCCTTTTGCTCAAAGGCGATAGCTACACCTCGACTGAGAAGCTTGTAGGCGAATGTGCCTCACGCGTCTATAATGCCTTGTTGCATCAGCGCATCGATCCCGGCACGAAGGAAGCTTTCAACGCTTATGTTGCCTGTCTGCACCAACTCTATCTAATGGGAGCATACGTCCAGCTGAAACGTTTGGGCTATCATATGACAGCTATTAATTAAAACGTACATTCTTCATAATTTGCAGGATTTGTTTGTTTATTTTCAAAATTATGTGTATCTTTGCCGAAAATTTTTAGCATATGAAAAGAGTAATAGTCATTTCAACGAGCCTGCGTCATGGCTCGAACAGCGACATGCTCGCTGACAAGTTCATCGAAGGTGCCAAGGTTGCCGGAAACGATGTCGAGAAGATTTCCCTCGTGGGAAAGAACATCCAGTTCTGCAAAGGTTGTCTGGCTTGCCAGAAGTTGGGACGTTGTGTCCTCAACGATGACGTGAATGCCATTATGGAGAAAGTCCTGAAAGCGGATGTTGTCTGCTGGGCTACGCCCATCTATTATTATGAGATGAGCGGACAGATGAAGACGCTCATCGATCGCATGAATGCCATGTATGAACTTGACTATCAGTTCCGTGACGTCTATCTACTCACCACTGCTGCCGAAGATGAAGAGCAGACTCCAAAACGTGCCGAAACAGGTCTTACAGGCTGGATCGAATGCTATCCAAAGAGCAGACTGGCAGGAACGCTTTTCTGTGGTGGTGTGAACGATGCTCGTGAGATTGAAGGGAATCCCAAACTGCAAGCCGCATTCGAACTTGGCAAGAGTATTTAATTATGAAGAAGATCATCATTATCGACGGAGGCCCTCGCAAGACTTTCAATACGGCCTCGATGTTGAAGAAGTTCGCCGAAGGTGCAAGTTCGGTGAGCAACGAAATAGAAGTAAAGACCATTCGCCTCTACGACCTCGACTACAAGGGATGTATGTCGTGTATGGCCTGCAAGGTGAAGGGTAGGGCTTCGAACGTCTGCAAGTTCAAGGATGCACTTACTCCCATTCTTGAAGAAATTGCCCAGGCTGATGGCCTTGTGCTCGGTTCGCCCAACTACTTTGGCGATATCACTGGTCAGATGCGTGCATTCCTCGAACGTCTCGCATTCCCTTGGCTATCGTACAACGATTATAGTCTGACTGCTCCAAAGCGAATGCCAGTAGTGCTGGTAGAGACGCAGAACGGCACCGAAACCCAGAACAACTGCAATGGTTATGGTACGATGGAATATCCTATCGCTGCTGCCCTTGGTGAACCCGAAAAGCTTACTGCCTACAACACCTACCAGGTGAAGAACTACGATCGCTTCGAACTTGCTGGATTCTCCGAAGAAGCCAAGCGCAAGTATCGTGACGAACATTGGGAGCAGGATCTGCAAAACGCTTTCAATGCCGGCAAGAAGATGGCTGAAAAGATCTTGTAGCAAATATCTTTTTAGGTAAAAATGACGTCAATCCTACTGATCTACCTCGCCATCATCAACGTATTTACGTTCTGCGTCTATGGCATCGACAAGTGGAAGGCAAAACATGCCAAGTGGCGCATCCCCGAATCAACGCTTTTGGGGATGGCAGCCCTTGGTGGCAGCATCGGTGCATGGCTTGGTATGAAAACCTGGCATCACAAGACCTTGCACAAGAAATACAAGTATGGCATTCCACTAATTCTGTGCGTTCAAATGGCATTACTGATATGGTTCATAAGCAAGTGAAAAAAATCAAGACTTCCGAAGACATCAATCGTAAACGAGATCCGATGGGTCGTGCCATCAGCGACTACTTCACCACAGGTAAAGCCGCCAAGTTGCGTGTGTTCTCTCCGATGTTCGAAGAGGACGAAATCCCTGTGCCTACACTTTTCCGCACCTTCGAGGAAATGCCTGAAACAGAACGCAAGGCACTCGATTTGGCAATGGGTAGGACGCTTGATGTTGGGGCAGGGTCGGGGTGTCATTCGCTCGTCCTACAACAACGTGGCATCGATGTGACTGCCATCGACATTTCCCATCTTTCCGTCCTGACCATGCAGCAACGCGGAGTGAAGAAGGTATTGGAACAGGACTTCTTCACACTCACAGGACAATACGACACCATCCTCATGCTCATGAACGGCATCGGCATCGTCGGGACCCTCGACCGTCTCCCGGTTTTCTTCCAGCAACTCGACAAGATACTTGCTCCCGGTGGTCAGCTTCTTTGCGATTCTTCGGACATCAGTTATGTCTATGAAAACGAAGAAGGTGTCATCGAGTACCCCGAAGACACGGCCTATTATGGCGAACTACGCTATATGATGCGGTACAAGGATTCCATCGGCGAACCTTTCCCTTGGCTCTATATCGATGCCAACACCCTTCGTCAAAAGGCCGAGGAAAATGGCTATTCAGTCGAAGTGATTACCGAAGGCGAACACTACGACTATTTAGCAAAGATAACAAAAAAGTAGAATGAAAAATTTACGTTAATTCGCGATAATTCGTGTTAGAAAATGCGATGTGTTTTTTATTTTTAACCAGAGTGGTCGCATAGCTCAAAATTATAGAAAAATTAAATCAAAAAATTGTAAGAAAAAACAGAACGGTGTTGATCACGGCAATAATATGCTAACTTCATTTGGAAATTTTTAAAATCAATTTTCTTATAATTTTGAGCGAAGCGACCTCTTGAACAATTAATGTCAATTCGCGATAATTCGTATTAAAAGAATTATTTCTTCTTATATTTCGCCTTAACTATCTCATATGAATTCCGAGTCAAATCCCGAAGCAAATCATCGGGTGCGGAATTCGGATCAATGCCAATCCAATGTTTTGGTGAAAGGTTATGGGGCTCGGTGACGCAACTATACTGGGCTTTTAGTTCTTCGATGCGGTTTGGTTGGCATTTGAGCGTTACCACACTGAAATTGTTGCAGTCGAAGAACGAGAACATATGTCCATGTACATAGAACACCAGCACGTCACCAGCATATCGAAATGCCGTGAAAGGCAGTTTCTCCTCCACGTCATCGCCCAGCGAAAGGCAGAATTCGCGATAGTCTTCTATGTTCATGGTTGACTGAATTGAATAATGATCCAGGCGAAGCCCTTGGCAGTTCGCTCATCGGAATGCTGGAAATGATTGCCGGGATTCCATTCAAGGATGGTGCTGATGCCTTGCTCGGACAAGAGTTCATGTTGTTTGCGAATGCAATTGCCGACCTGTGCCATCACAGGATTCCTGGCCTTTTCCTCTTTATCCCCGAGACTGAGATAGACGGCCGACGTCGATGGTTGGTGCGTCTCGGCATACGCTATCCATTGTGGATACCATAGGGATGGCGAGACAGCGGCTATGCCATCAAATCGCGAGGACTGATAACTTGCCCATAAGGCAAAAAGGCCAGCCAATGAATATCCTCCAAGCAGACATCGCATCGAGTCCTTGACATAGAGTCGCCGTTGTTCCAGGCTTGGAATCAGAACGTCCTCAACGAATGCAAGCGTCTCAGACGCTTTATCGCCAAAAGGAATCTTTCCAAAGACCGCCGGTGCAGCCCATGGCGTCAGTTCGCTCTGCCAATCCTTGATTTCGAAGGCAACAAGTGTAAATGGAGTTCTTGTCAAGGCCTGTATCGTCTCGACCTCCGTGTCCAGCACTTCCAGGTCGTGTTCGTCGATGGGTTGGACAAGCAGGAACTTCGGCATTTCCGTCCGGTAGATGGTGCATGCTCTATCCCCAATGCGAATGGTTTCTTTATTCATATTTATAACAACAAATGTTTTCATTGATATTTTGTGAAAATGGATTGGAGACGTTGGGCTTCAATAGCCCGTCTCACAATCCGGAAAATTGTCGCCTCAATGGCGACAAAAAATTGCTTACGCAGAAAATAAATATTCGCCCATCTCAATATTTGGTCCCGTTTTATTTTCCGCACGAAGTGCGATTTTCTGTGACCTATTGGAGGTCACAATTTTCCGGCAGAAACAACCAGGCCATTGGGCCGAGGTTGTCTGCCATTTTCACCTCTTTGTTTCATTGTCTTTAAATATACCTCGCTTTGTTTTCATTCAATCGAAAAGCACGCCGCAAATATACGTATTTTTTCTATATTATCTATACACAAATCTCGATAAATTTAAGTTTTTTTGCAAAAATCCTTTGTTTATATATGAAATAATGCGTATCTTTGCCCCGCAAAAAACTACTTAATAAAACTAAGGACAATGAAAAAAATGTTTTTTATGGCATTTCTCGCATTCACAATGAATGCAAATGCACAGGAATCAAATAATGTCGAGGCAACTGAAACCGACAGCGATGAAACCTACTCTTACACTGTATCCGACGATGACGATCCAAACGACGTGTCCGCCCACGGATTCATCGGTGTGAATATCCCCACAAATGTGCCCGAAGGCTTCGACTTCGCCCCATTCCGCTCGTGGGAGTTTGACCTCACCTTTGCGCAGTACGACTACACGCCCAACCACAAGGAGACCACCTTTTCGGCAGGTATGGGTATCGGTTTTCGCTTCTATACCCTCAGTGGTCACGACAATATGTTATTCAAGGACAATGGCGTGATCAAAGTGGCAAAACGTGATGGAGAGATGGCCGATCTTAAGGCACGCATCAGCACGCTCAACTTCAACATTCCCTTGCTCGTCAAGCAGCGCTTTTCCGACAAGTTCGCCATTTCCGCAGGAGCAATGGTCAACTGGAACTTCTACAATCGCATCAGAAACAGCTATGAGATAGGTGACGAGGAATTTGACATCAGCACCAAGAACATCGGCATTCGTCCCATCACCGTCGATGTCCTGGGCATCATGCATTTCCCCGGTGACTTCGGCGTATATGTCAAGTATTCGCCAATGAGTTCCTTCAAGAAGGATCGCGGTCCCGAATTCAAGGCGCTCACCATCGGCCTCTATTTCTAATCGAAACATCTCATACTCTTGTCAGAACATCTTATGACACCTCAGGAAATAAGGAATGAGCGCCTTGCCAAGACGCTCATTCATAATCTTCATCGTCGTCACATCGAGGCCTTCTATTGTCCCACGGCAGCCGAGGCTGTGCAACAGGTTTCCCAGCTCATCGATGATGGGAGCACTGTGACGTGGGGCGGCACGATGACCGTCCGCGATCTTCGTATTCCCGGTTATCTTCGTAATCGCGGCACGCTCGAAGTGCTCGACCGCGACCTTGCCACGACGCCCGAACAGAAGCAGGACGTCTATCTCAAGGCATTCACTGCCGACGTCTATCTCACCAGCGCCAATGCCATCTCCGAAGATGGCGTGATTGTGAACATCGACGGCAATGGCAATCGTGTGGCCGCCATCACATGGGGGCCGAAGAAGGTCATCTTCGTCATCGGACTCAACAAGGTTGCACAAAACGTCGAGGCTGCCCTTGCTCGTGCGCGCAGTACGGCAGCGCCCACCAATGCGGCGCGTTTCGATGTCCAGACGCCCTGCCACGTCGATGGCACGTGCCATAACTGCAATTCCCCGCAGTCGATCTGCAACTACGTTCACTTCCTCCGCAATTCTCCCAATGGTCGTCATGTCGTAGTGCTGGTAGGGGAGAACCTGGGATTTTGACACGAAACCTGTTTATCAATCCATCTGACGTATGAAAGAATTCTTCTTGCGCATTGGTCGCAGAATCAAGTCGTGGCTGCAGTCGCTGTCTTTCCGCACAGGAGTTATCGTCCTGCTCTGTTGCATCCCCTTCTATATTCTCTCATTTGCCCAAATGCTTTTGCCCATCAGTGCAGCAGCGAAGGGCATCCTTTGGACCGTCCTCTTCGGTATGGCAAAGACCTGCCAGTACGGTGGCCTCACCATCTTGGGTGTCGAAGGCTACAAGCGATTGAAGGACATGTTCCGAAGGAAGAAAACTACCGATTACTGATATGTCGAAGCCTCGGCGTGCTGTGAGTCAATTGTCAGCATACCGAGGCTCTATATTTATCCGTAGTTCTGAATCAGATACTTCACGAATTGGGGATCGCCGAAAGCGATGGTACCGGTGTCGTGCTGGTTCATTGTGGCAATCTGCTTTATCTCGTCGGCCGAAAGCGAGAAGTCGAAGATGTCGAAATTCTGTGACATTCGCTCCTTGTGGCTCGACTTGGGGATAGCCACGATGCCGCGCTGTGTCAGCCAGCGAAGGGCGACCTGAGCAGCCGATTTGCCATATTTCGAACCGATGGCAGCCAATGCCTCGTTCTTTACGATGCCATCGACACCTTGTCCGCCAAGGGGACCCCATGCCATCATCCGTGTGCCGAACTCAGCATGAACAGGTTCGATGCCGGTCTGCTGAATCATCACGTTGCACTGCAGCTGGTTCACCATAGGCTTCACATCCACATAGTGGGCAAAATCGAAGAAACGTCCTGCCTGGAAGTTCGATACGCCGATGGCGCGTACTTTGCCGGCACGATAGGCCTTCTCCATGGCACGCCAGGTGCCGAACACGTCGTTGTAGGCTTGATGAATGAGCAGAAGATCGATATACTCCGTCTGCAGTTTGCGCAGGCTCTCGTCGATGCTCCGGGCTGCTTTCTCTTCGCCTCCATTCGAGATCCATACCTTCGTGGTAAGGAACAGGTCCTCGCGCTTGATGCCGCTCTTGCGCCATGCATTGCCTACGCCTTCCTCGTTCTGGTAGGCCTGAGCGGTGTCAATCAGTCGGTAGCCCACGCTCAACGCATCGGTCACGCAACGTTCACATTCGTCGGGGCTTACTAAAAATACGCCGTAGCCCAATAGTGGCATCTCAACTCCATTCGATAATTTAATGGTTTCCATAAAATTTACGTTAATTCGTGATAATTCGTGTTGAAATAGGAATCAGTATCCCAGTTCCCTGAGCCACTTGGTGACCTTGTCCTTGCCGTCTCTCACGTCGTGGCCATAGATGCTGAAGCCCTTCTGGACATTGGCGCCGGGGAAGGCCTTCTTCACGTCGTTCCCGCAATTCGCCAGGCCGCTGCCCTCATGGGTGGTGAAGGGGATGACGGTCTTGCCCTTCAGGTCGTCCCTGTGCTTCTTGAAGAAGGTGAACATCACCTGGGGATAGGTGCCCCACCATACGGGACCACCGATGAACACGGTGTCGTACTCGCTCATGTCCACGTCGCCCTCGTACTCGGGAAGTTCGCCTTTCGAAGCTTCTTCCTTTGCCAGGTCGATGAGTGGGGTGTAGGCCATGCCGTCGTATTTGTGCGTCACGATCTCAAACTGCTCGGCACCCGTCAGTTCCGTGATGTAATCGGCCACAATCTTCGTGTTGCCTACCTCGATGTTTCCTACTGCGTAGTTGTCTCCTGCATGCGAGAAGAACACTACCAATGCCTTACCTTTCTGTTCCATTGCTTTTTCTTGTTTTGCGCCGCTGCATGCTGTCGAAATGACCAGTGCCAGTGCGGCTGTGATGATAGTCTTGATGTTCATAATAATCCGTTTTGTTTGTTTTTGACGCTGCAAAGATAGGGCATTTTTTCGAAACCCTGGTTTCACAAAAAACATTAAAATTTTCACTTTTTACCGAAATCGTTCTTTTATTAATAAAATAATGTGTATATTTGCGGCAAAAATAGCCTCCGATGAAGATAGATTATCGCTATTCGAACGACTTTTACGCGATGAATGCGCCCGAATTGAAGCACACCTGCATGCATTTGCTCTGCACGGCAGGGGAGGGCAGTTTCGTCTTCAACGAACGGTGCTATCACATCGTGGCGAACGATCTTGTGGTAATTCCCTATCCCGAACGCATTACCAACCTGGCTGCCCATCCCGACATGCTGGTCGAGTGGTTTGCCGCCGACTACAAGTTCCTGCAGAATCTGCTGCCATCCAACAACTACAGCATCGGAGGCAGTATCTCGCTCAACCAGGACCCCGTCATCCATCTCGACGAACGGCAGGCTCGTCGTCTGCTCGACGATTTTCACCGGCTTCGCGAACGAATGGACGAGCGCAATCTGCAGTTCTACCGCGAACTGATGGGCAGTCTCTGCCTCACCATGATCTACGACATCTTCGAGGCACACGCCCAGCGTGAAGCTACCGACTCCCATACCGATCGCACCGCCTACATCGTCAAGCAGTTCATCTCGCTGCTCGCCACCGGTATCAGTAGCTCGGAGCGCGACGTGAGCTACTATGCCCGGCGCCTGAACGTTTCGCCCAAATATCTTTCCGCCACCATCAAGCGCCTGACGGGGCACAGTGTCACTTCCTACATCGATCGCTATACCGTACCCATTCTCAAGGAACTGCTCAACGACGAACGTCTCTCGTTGAGTCAGATTTCCGACCGGATGAATTTCTCCTCCCTTTCCTATTTCAGCCGCTACTGCACAAAGCACCTCGGCCAGTCGCCCAGCGACTATCGCCAGTCCTTGCAGCCCAAGGATTAACTAAAAGACTTTGAAAATGACCATAGAAGACTATCTGGAGAAGACATATTGGGTGATTGACCCTCTGCCCAGGCAGGTGCCTGCCCAAAGCCGTGGACAATATTTCCGCATCGATGAGCACTTTCGTTCCCGTCCGCTGATCGACGCCCTCTACCGTAGGTTCACCGACATCCTGCTCAAACTCAACTGCTACGAGGATATGGCGTTCGGCACCGATGGCGACCAGTGGGAAACCAATCCCTTGCCCACGCAGATCGAGGCAATGGTCCGCCAGAGTCTGTCCGACCTGCGCATGCTCTACGTCATGCTGCCTGCCGCAGAGACGCTCATCACCCTCAGCGCCGACGACATCTATATGACCATCTACAACCCCAACGAGGAAACCCTGGAGCTGCTTGCCCCACTGGTCGCCTCGGAAGGATTGTTCATCTGGAAACCCGAACAGTAACGAACCGCGACAGATGCCTTTCGACTACATCGTGTATCCCACGGTCAGCATGATGCGGTTGACCTTCGAATCCACATTCTTCGCGTATTCCGTGAAGTCCGAATTCACACGAACGCCCGCGGTGAAGTTGAGGATGTTGAAGTTCAGGCCGAGGTTTGCACCAAACTGGAAACGCCTTGCCTTGACCTCTGAATCGAAGTAATCGACATCCAGTTTTGATGAATCAGATTTTCCCTTGGCATTTCCATGGAGATTCAGTCGGAGGTTCACGCCGATGTAGGGTTCCACATTGAACTTGCGGTGTCCCAGCTTGTAGGAGAGATTGACGGGTGCAGCCAGGCACGCCAGACGTTCCTCAACGCCATCGTCGGTAGTTCCCTCGTAGATCAGCTCACCACCAAACTGCAGGAACAACGGGACAGCCTTCCTGGTGATGTTGTATCCGAAAAGCACACCGGCATTGAAGCCCTGGTCGGACACACCTTCATCTTCCTCGAAAAACGTGAAGCACATGCCGGAATAGAGCAGGGCATAGTGATCGGTAATGGATTGTGCCTTCAATCCGCTATTCAGTGTGGCAAAGATTGCCAGAACTAACAAAACTGCTTTTTTCATAGTAATTATTTATTGTTAATAATTAATTGTGTCAAGCAAACAATTGTTATTTGTTAATTGTTAATTGTTAATTAACTTCTTGCTGCAAATATATGTTTTATTTTTGAAATAACAAAGATTATTATCCCGTTTTTTCATTTTATTCCTTCGAATAATGCATTTTTATCCTTTTCCTTACCTATGATTGCGAAAAAGTCATTATCTTTGCAGCAAAAAATTACCTCTAAATAAATAACACTATGAAAATGAAACCATTCAGTTTTGCCATTTCCATCGCCCTCAGCTTCTGCGCCTTGACCGGATGCCAGCAGGAGAAGACGCAGCCCTCCACCGTCTGCAACGACGACGGCACGGTCACCTTCTATTACGACAACCCCAATGCCACCGACGTGCAAGTCGATGTGCAGTTTGCCGGTCGCAACCCCATGGAGCGCAATGAAGAAGGCCTGTGGACAGTCACCCTCGGACCTGCGGCTCCCGATATGTATCCCTACTGCTTCGTGGTGGACGGCATCAGCGTGATGGACCCGAAGAACCCGCAGTATTTCCCCAATGAGGGATTCAAGAACAGCCTGCTCGAAATCCCTGCCACGACCGGTTCGCTGGCTCACGACATCAGGGACGTGCCCCACGGTCAGATCGAGTATATCCACTATTATTCCAGGAGTCTCGGCGGCACCAACAACGCCATCGTCTATCTCCCGCCTTCGTACTACGACAAGGCGTCCTCCGCCGAGCAGTACCCCGTGTTCTATCTCATCAGCGGCACCACCGACACCGAAGAGGTCTATTATAAGGTAGGTCGAATGAACTATATCCTCGACAACCTCGTGGCTGAGGGCAAGGCCAGGGAAATGATCATCGTGCTTCCCTACGGCAATCCCCTCAAGCTGCTGCCCACACCTCCGCAGGACCCGATGGGCTTCGGTATGGATGTGTTCGGCAAGGACCTGGTGAACGACCTTATGCCCTATGTCGAGAGTCACTATCGCACCATCAACGACGCCGATCATCGTGCCATTGGCGGCTTCTCGCGCGGCGGCAACCAGGGCCTTTCCTGCGGTCTCACGAACCTCGACAAGTTCTCCTATCTCTGTTCCTACAGCTCCTTCACATCCACCTCTTTGCCCGATGTCTATGACAATGCCGCCGACACCAACAGCCGCATCCATCTGTTCTGGCTCGGCGTGGGCACCGACGACTTCCTCTATGGCACGGCACGCGACTATATGGAGTTCCTCGACAAGAAGGGCATCCGCTCCGTGAAGGAATACACCCACGACAAGTTCGGCCACACGTGGATGAACGCCAAATACTTCCTCGACAAGACCTTCCGCCTGCTCTTCAATCCCGAAGCCTCCGAGGAGGCCATGCGGAACGCTCAACCCGCACTTGCTGCCACAGGCAAGGAGCAGGCCTTCACTCCAGGCGTTATGGCACGCCTGTTCCCGCGTCCCATCATCTCACCCGACTTCGGTACCGAAGGCATCACCTTCCGCATGAAGGCACCCAATGCCCGGGAAGTGCTGCTGCAGACCGAAGTCGACGCAAAGCCATTGGCGATGCAGAAGGACGAGGAGGGCGTGTGGAGCATCACCCTCACCAACCACAGTAACGACGTGTTCAAGTACTGTTTCCTCGTCGATGGCACGCAGGTGGCCGATCCGAGCAACATGTATCTCTCGCACGACAAGGGCTTCAAGTACAGTGTCTGCAACAATCCCGCCAATCCCTATAGCCTTGCCACCATGGGCGACATCGCGCACGGAAAGGTCTGCTACGACCTCAACGACAGCAACCATCCTGCCACCTACTATCCACCCACTGGCAATCCCGCAGTCCTCATTCGTCTCGTCTATGGCGCCGACGACACTTCCGAGAGCTGGTTCAAGGTAGGTGGTGCCGAAGCCATTGCCGACAAGCTCCTCGCCGAGGGCAGGACCCAGCCCTGCATCCTGGTGTCCGATGCCTCTACCAAGGGCAAATCGAAGAACGCCGATATGAAAGTCTATACCCTCAAGGCTTCCGACTACCGGACGTGGCCCGAACGTCGCAAGGCCCTCGAACAACTGCTTCTGAAAATCAAATGAGTTACTTCGAGAAGCGCAACATCCATTTCTATGTCAACAGCTGCGGATTCCATATCGTCGAGTTCTGGAACAAGTATCATCATGGCCCCGCCGTGCCCGAAGAGGAAAGTGGAAACTGGAGCGAGGACGATGAGATGTTCGTGTTCCGAAAGGTCATAGAACCATGAGCAGATACTGGAAGATAGATCCGGATGGAGTCTTGACCATTCATCCAGGATTCAGGAAGAACAGGGGCAAGCCCGACTTCTTTTCCCGCCGCGAAGGGATAAGATCCATTGTTGTTGAAGAGGGCATCGAGGAGATTGGCGACGACTGGTTCAGTTATCTGAACGAGGTCCATGAGGTGTCCTTGCCATCCACGCTTCGGCGCATCGGCAGAAGTGCATTCCTGGGCTGCGAACGTTTGGCAGAGGTTCGCTTACCCGAGGGCGTTGAGGAATTGGGCGAAAGTGCCTTCCAGGATTGTTCCGGCATCCGTCGGTTCAGCCTGCCAGTCTCCTTGCAGCAAATCGGCTATCTGGCACTTCATGTGGGGGAGGGGCGGCTCCTGTCAATCGATGTGGCGAAAGGCAATCGTCATTTCGTCTCGAAGCACGGGGTGCTCTATTCCCGCGACGCGACGACTATCCTGCAGTATCCTTGTGCCAAGCGACGAAAGGACTATGCGATTCCCGCCACGGTACTGACCATAGCTGACGACTGCTTCTCCCACGCTCGCCATCTCGAGCACGTCAGCCTTCCCGAGCATCTCACGCAGCTGGGTGGCAGTGCCTTCGCGTTCTGCCGAAAACTGAAAAGCTTGCACGTTCCCGATGGAGTAAAGGTCATACCTTCCTATGCCTTCTTCTGTTGTGAGTCACTCTCCGATTTGCGGCTTCCCGAGCAATTGGATGGACTCGGCTGCGAGGCATTCACCTTCTGTCCATTGACGGAGTTTCGTATTCCCCGGGGAATTACCATGCTCGATTATGCCGTGCTTGCCAATACCCTCATTCAGGAAATCACCATTCCGGAAGGTGTCACCGAGATCAACAACAGTGCCTTCTATGAGTGTTCCCGGCTCCGGAAGGTGGTGCTGCCCCAAAGTCTGCAGAGCATTTGGGAAAAGGCGTTCCGCTTTTGCACTTCGCTGACCGAGATTGAGATACCTTCTCAGGTATGGCATATCACCGACGATGTGTTCGAAGGCTGCACCAGTCTGCGCCGCATCATCCTCCGCTCCGAAGTAATCGATTCACTCTGTTGGGTGCCCGAGGGGGTAACTTTGATTAGGGGATAAGCAAATTACATCTCCTGTACAAATATAACACCTCGATATCATAAAATAAGATAATTATACAGTAGAGCATACAAATTTGATTTACAGAATCTATATGCTCTTATTGTACTATAATGATTTGAAATAGGAAATCTTTATGCCTCGATCGGACCATACAGATTTGGCATATCAAATATGTATGCTTCTATCGGACCATACAGATTTGGTCTATCAAATATGTATACTTCTATCGGACCATACAGATTTGGTCTATCAAATATGTATACTTCTATCGGACCATACAGTTTTGGTATATCAAATATGTATGCTTCTATCGGACCATACAGATTTGGTCTATCAAATATGTATGCAGCTCATTAATATTGATTATTATTATAAAATTTGGAAATTTGCGGATTAATTAAGCAGGATCTTCATCAATGGGGGTGTTAGCGGAAATGACCTTCCTCTTTCTGAACCCCGAAGGCGGTGTCCCTAACCCTTGCTTATTGAAGCGGCAGCATTAATAAAAATAGCCAGTGTAATCGATACGCTGGCTATCTTTATAATATGAATTACTTTCTGATGCTACTTATTATTCTCTACCCACTTCTTCAAGTCATCTTTCGAAGCACGATTCAGGAGCTTGCCTTCCTTCAAGTTGACATTAGGATAAGAGGCCTTCAGGTCTTCACAGGCTTTTCGGATGCCGCTGCCACCTGATGTGGCAAAGGGGATGACGGTCTTGCCCTGGAAGTCGTAGGATTCCATGAAGGTGTTGATGATAGTGGGGCAGGTGTTCCACCAGATGGGGAAGCCGACATAGACGACATCATAGTCATTCATATCAGCAAGCTTGTTGGTGATGGCAGGACGCGATTTCTTATCCTGCATCTCCACGCTGCTGCGACTCTGCTTGTCGCGCCAGTCGAGGTCTGCATCGGTGTAGGGCTGTTCAGGTGTGATCTGGTGCAAGGTTCCTCCCGTCACCTCAGCAAGTTTCTGAGCTACGCTCCTGGTTGTGCCCGATGCCGAGAAATAGGCTACCAATACTTTCATATCCTTGTTTTCCTTTGATTTGTTTTCTTGTGAAAACGTGCTCTGGCCTATCATCATGAAAGCCATGAGCATCACGAATAGTTTCATTTTCATAATACAATTATTTCTATTATTCGATAATTCGTTTCTCACCGTTGATGAGATTATTTGTTTCTGCTTGCAGCCACCCAGACGGGCTCTTCGTTCATCACGGGCTTGTTGACAGCCATCACGCCCGAGAGGTTGTGAGGGACGTATGGCTCCTCGAGGTAGCGGATGTCGTCGGCCGAGAGACGGACATCGAGTGCCTTCACGGCACCTTCGATGTGATGCAGCTTGGTGGCTCCCACGATGGGGGACTCCACCTTGGTCAGCAGCCAGGCCAGCGAGATCTGAGTCATCGCCACGCCGTAGCGGTCGGCGAGTTCGACGACACGCTCCACGATGCGATTGTCCTGCTCGGCGGTAGCATCATACTTGAAGTGCATGAAGGCGTCCTTCTCCTGTCGCAGCGAAGTCTCGCCTGGGCGCTTAGCCAGCTTGCCGGAAGCCAAGGCGCTATAGGGCGTCTGCGCAATGTTGTCCTCACGACACAAAGGCTGCATCTCGCGTTCCTCCTCGCGCATAATCAGGTTGTAGTGGTTCTGCACGCTGATGAACCTTGCCCAACCGCGTTTTTCGGCCAGGGCATTCATCTTCGCAAGCTGGTAGGCATAGGCATTGGCGATGCCGATGTAGCGTGCCTTGCCCTGGCGAACAGCCTCGTTCATACCTTCAAGAATCTCCTCGGCTGGTGTCCTGTAGTCCCAGATATGGTAGATGTAGAGGTCGACATAGTCCATACCCAGGTGCTGCAGGCTCAGGTCGATGTTGTTCAGCACATGCTGACGACCATCAACGCCCTTCTGGATCTCTTCCTCGGTGCGGGGCAGGAACTTGGTGGCGACGACCACATCGTCACGTTTTGCCATATCGCGCAACGCACGGCCCACATACTGTTCGGATGTACCCAACTGATAGGCGATGGCTGTATCGAAGAAGTTAACGCCCAGGTCGAGCGAACGGCGGATAATCGCACGAGTGGGTTCCTCGCCGATGGTCCAGGAATGCTGTCCGATGGTGGGATCGCCGAAGCCCATACAGCCCAGGCATATGCGCGACACGCGCAGGTCGGAGTTTCCAAGTTTGACGTATTGCATAAGTAACGAGAATTTGTCTATAGTCCGTTCAAAACGTTATTCCATACTATGTTCCCATCCGCCACGGGTGTCGATACCTGTAGCATCAGCGAGAGCCTCGAGAACGGATACCTCCTCGGCAGTGAGTTGAATCCTGGCTGCTTCGGCTGCCTCGACGACGTGACGCTCCTTCGTAGCTCCGATGATGGGCAGCGTACCCTTGGCGATGGCCCAGGCGATGCCAATCTGCGAGCAGCTGGCACCATACTTCTGTCCGATGGCAGTCATCTTGGCCGTCAGTGCCTCCAGCTGTGGCAGCACGGGGTTATATTTCTTGCCTCGGTCGCTCTCGGCAGGAAGCGGGTTCTCCTTATTATATTTACCAGAGAGTGCGCCCTGCTCCAACACCATATATGCCCAGAACTCGATACCATTCTCCTTGCAATAATCGAGCACGCCACCCTTCTCCGACGAACGGTAGAGCAGCGAGAAGTGGTTCTGCACGGCACTCACCTTGAAACCGGCTTCGCCAAGGATCTCGTTGGCACGGCGGATTTCGGCGATATTGTGATTGGACACGCCCACACGCTTCACCTTGCCCGACTTCAGAAGGGGGATGAGACCAGGAGTCCAGCGCTCCACGTCCATGGGGTTGTGAATCCAGTAGATGTCGATGAAGTCACAGCCCATGCGCTCGATAGAGGCTTCGGCCATCTTCTCGACTGAATTTTCGTAGATCTCTGCAATCTGAGGGGTGAACTTCGTGGAAATCTGCACCTCCCCACGCTTGTACTGACCAGCCAACAGTCCGAGAATCTTCTCCGATTCACCCATTCCGTACATGGTAGCGGTGTCCCACAGGTTGAGCCCAGCCTTCATCGCTTCGTCGAACACGGGTTTCAGATTCTCAACGTCAGTCTTACTTCCAAATACGGCGTCTCCACCGAATGCTCCTGCGCCCCAGGCCCAGGTTCCTAATGCAATCTTACTCATAGTTCTTAATTGTTTTGATTTGACGGTGCAAAGGTACGATGAATTCGTCAAAAACAGCCTAAACGATTTACTGATATATCAACCCATTTTACGGAATAGTCATCTTCACACGAAAAACTCAGATAAAATTTGTTTTTTTGCCCATTAAATCGTAACTTTGCCCCCGATATGGAAAAGATTCTAAGAGTGCAACACGTCAACGACTATGCCCGGTACATCGGTGCACCGGAGCTGCATCCGCTCGTCTCGGTGATCCACTACGACGAGCTGGAGCACTGTCGGCACTCATTGAACAACTACGACGTCTATGCCCTGTTCATCGGCGATGAGGAACTGGAAGACCTGTCATACGGACAACTGCAATACGTCCTGAAACGCCATGCGCTGATGTGCGTGGCACCCGGACAGATAGGCGGAAAGACTGACATGGGGGAGGAGATACATACCAAGGGCTGGGCGCTGCTCTTCGATACCGAACTGCTGCGCAACACGGAACTCGGCCGCCGAATGGCAGGCTACCATTTCTTCTCATATACCACCAGCGAGGCCCTGCTGCTGACACCGGAACAGCGGCAAAGCATCGTCGCACTGCTGGAGGAGATCCGCAAGGAACTGCTTCGCAAAGAGGACAGCCACACCCTGCGCATCGTCACCTCGCAGATAGAACAGGTGATGGAGCTCGTGGCACGATACTATGCACAGCAGCTCTCCACGTCGGCCACTTCAACCAACTCCGACCTGCTGCCCCGTTTCGAGCAACTGCTCAGGAAATACTATGAAGACGGCCTGCAGCAGAAGCTTGGGCTGCCCACCGTGAAATACTGCGCCCAGCAGCTGTTCCTGTCGCCCAACTATTTTGGCGACCTGATGCGTGAACTGACCGGCGACTCTCCAGCCTCGCATATCCGTCGATTCATCATGCAGCGTGCCCAACAGCTCCTGATGGGCGGTGCAAACATCTCGGAAACGGCTGAGAGTCTTGGCTTCGACTATCCACAGCACTTCACACGCCAGTTCAAGAGGCACTTCGGCGTCACTCCCTCGGACTACATAAGGAAGTGAAACAAGGAAAAATTGTAAAATTGTTTTTTTGTTTTTTCATTTTCTCATTTTCGAACCAAAAAAACTCACTGTGCCTTTCTTCCTCTCCCTATACTCGGAGGGCGGCATCCCGGTCCTAAGCTTGAAGAAGCGGCTGAATGAGGTCTGCTCATTGAATCCCAGCATATAGCTGATCTGCTGAATGGTGAAGTGCTGCCTGTCGGTGAGCAGAGACTTGGCCTGCAGCGTCAGATACTGGTCGATGCACTCACTTGCCCCAATGCCTATCTCGGACTTGATGATCGAGGAAAAGTACTTGGGTGACAGATTGAACATCCTTGCATAGAAATCCACGCTGTGCGACTCGTGGTAATGCCGGGCAATGGCCTCGTGGAAGCGTGCGGAGAGATCGAACTTGTCGCATTCAAGCACATCGTCGGGGATGGGGGAGAACTCAAAACGCATCATGATGATGGTGTGGAATACGTTGAGCATCATCTCCTCGCGGCATATCTGACCGATGGAACTTACCGACTCCAACAGGTCGAATGCCTGGTTCATCTGTCGGAACTGCTCGTCGCTCAGGTGGCAGGCAGGATGCGACATATAATACTTGCTGTGGGCATTGTAATGTTCGACATTGCGCATCTTGAACTTTTCGAGGAAATCGTCAGAAACAACAATAAGCCGTACCCGATAGTCATCGGAGAATCCGATATTCCTGACCACGTGTCCCCCTGGCATAATGGTGAAGTCGTTGGGGTGGAAAACAAACTGCTTCATATCGTATTCCACTTCGACGGTCCCCCGTTCGCAAAGTGAAATGACGTAATAGGGCGATATATATTGCTCACCGACGATGGGCAAGCTTGTAACATAATTGAGGACAACAAGCCCCTGTTGTTCTACTTTATTTTCCAATGGCTGCAGAGGACGGAGCGTCTTTAGCTGATCATTCTCTATCATGTGCATTAATTATTGATTCGTGTGCATTAATTATCGGCTGCAAATATAATACAATATTTCCGAAAAAATAAGTTTTTTCATGACATTTTTTCCTATATCCGACAACACGTCAAACATTTCGGCGAAAATGTCAATTAAAGAATGAATGATTTTTAGTAATTTTGCACCCCGTAAAAGGTAAGTTCTTTTTTATAAACTCTTTTCAGTTTAAGAATAAAATCAGCTAATTACAAGTATTAACCTTCTGTCATTCTTGAATTGCTTCGTAATGCAAACAGCCAGTGTATCGATTACACTGGCTGCTTTTTGTGTACTGAGCGAAGTCATTCCTTTGAACTACGCAACAGTTACTTTCCGATGCAGAAGTTCTTGAAGATGTTGTTGAGGGTGTCCTGGCTCTTATACGGTAATCAGCGCCCACAAGCGATCCGAAATTATGGAGGCCTATTGAGATGCGCTGCCCGTCAATATGAAAGTACATCGTATCATCTGTCTATTTTATTAACCTTAGCCGATTTCTTTACCTCTTCATGGTAAAAATAGTTCACCACGATGGGCGGTGCGTCGAAGGGGCGCTTGATGCTGTCGTCATCGCGGACATACGGCAGACCAAGCCCTTCGGCAAGGGCTTTGAGTTCTATATTCAAGTTCTCCCAATAGTCTCGCTTGCCACGCACATAGATTTCCTCGTACAAAGGGACAAGTTCGGGCCTCGTTTCCTTGATGTATGACATGATAAGAGGCTTGAATGTGCCACGCAGGTTGAGATTCTCCAGCCATATCAGGTTGCACTGGTCCTTGGCTCGCTCTATGATTGCTTTCGCATCCGTGATCCCCGGGAAGATGGGAGAGATGAAGCAGGTGGTTCTCACTCCTGCATCGTGGAAAGCCTTCATCGCTGTCAGTCTGCGCTCGATGCTGACGGCCTTGTCCATGTCGTCCTTGAAAGATTCATCCAGCGTGTTCACAGACCAACTGATGCGGGCGTTGGGGAAAGTCTTTATGAGGTCAAGATCGCGCAGCACAAGGTCGCTCTTCGTGGCTATGGAAAGTTTGATTCCACTACCTTGAAGTTGTTCCAACAACGTGCGAGTACGACGATATGTTTCCTCTTCAGGAAGATAAGGGTCGGTGACAGAGCCAAAGAACAGTTCCTTGCCACGAAGCTTTTCCGGATTCTTGATTTCCTGCCAATGCTTGATGTCAAGGAACTCGCCCCATGGTTCTGTGTGGCCAGTAAAGCGCTTCATGAACGAGGCATAACAATACTTACAACCATGCGTACAGCCTACGTATGGATTCACCGAGTAGTCACCGACAGGTATATTTGATTTAGTCAAGACTGTCTTAACTTCCTTCTCACTTATTATCATATATTTAGATTTAAAACTACATATACAAGGAAGACCTGAAAAGTAAACCAACAGATAAAGATGGTTGTTTATTTGTTTTTTCTTTTCTTTAATTTCATTTACCACGTAAAACCTACTTTCCGATGCAAAAGTTCTTGAAGATATTGTTGAGCGTGTCGAAATGTTAGCCTATTCTTTTTTTAATTAACAAAGCGATTGCTGAGAAAATAAAACATAGAACTGCGTAGATGGTTATTTCAAGGGAAATGACCATGAACGTTTCTGGATCGTCGCTGACAAATTGCGCATACATCAACCCATCTAAAGCGTTTCCCACTGTAATGGCGAATATCGTGATCGAATTAAGAAGGCACAACATAGATCTTCCTTTCGAGTAACGATAGTTGAAGGCTATCAATATAACCAACACATAGAAAGGCAAAAAGAGCACCAGTTTGTATAAAAAACTGTCGATATAAAGCCCAATCAAACCTATTTTATCATAAAAAAACATTGGATCCATTAGCGATTTAATATTAAAAAAGAATAGCTGGGCGAAATACCAGACAAAACTGACTGAAGTTACCCGTAGCAATACCTGTTTCTGTTCTGCTGGATACTTTTTGATGAGAAACAGGTTAATCATAATGGCAAGCAAGCCGATGGCTACAAATATCGGAATAATAAACTTCCTGATTTGACTGAAGCTGTTGATCAGCATCGAGCCCAATGCGTAAGATACAAGAGCTACGACAAAAGTGATGCCTATATCCTTCCAGATACTGACACTACGGCCTTGGGAGGAGGTTGATGTGTTTGTCATATTATTTGTGATTTTATTCTATACATTTTTAAACGCTGTGAAGTATGCTCTCCAAAGAGTCTAACATACTGAACCTAATCCTTAAATCCAAAGAACTGCTTCAGTCCTTTTCTCTCCTTCAGGTCGTCAACCGTAAAGCCATAATGGGCAGCTGAAGCAAGGGTAATGACACGTTCGAGAAAGTCGTCGTAAGAAAGGGCAAACCACTCGTTGGGAATATCCACGTCGATGGTTCCTCCACCATTGTGGCTTCCTTCGTTCCATGCTTCATCGAGTTCAGCTTCGTAGGTCCCATCCTCCTTCTTGTTGAAGCAGTACCACTGTGCCCATTCTTCCATACCCTCCACGTAGTGGCCTTCGAAATGGGGTGCAGAGTGGGACTTGGACGAATAGGTAGGTTCGCCCTTCTTAGCGTCCCTGCGATAGATCATAAATTTCTCATTGCGCATATCCTGATCTTTTGTGAATCTACTTTCCGATGCAGAAGTTCTTGAAGATGTTGTTGAGGGTGTCCTGGCTGGTGATGCTTCGACCGAGGACGCTGTTGAGGGCATCGATGACGGCGTGGAGGTCTTCGGCAACCAGGTCGCTACTGAGATGCGACTCGAGTCCGTCGATGACGTGCAGAAGGGCCTGATGGGCTTCCTGCATGGCTTCGTAATGACGATGGTTGGTGAGAATGACATCGCCCTGCGTCTGCGGCAGACGTGTGGCTCGGACGAGCACTTCGCGAAGGTGGTCGAAGCCGAGGGAGTGCTTGGCGCTTAAATAAAGAAGACCCCCTCGATCCCCCTGCTTAGGGGGAAGACCGGATTGCCCCGTTTGCTTAGGGGGAAGACCGGATTGTCCCGTTTGCTTGGGAAGACCTGCCTCGTCCAAGGCTTGCTGGAGGAGGGGGAGATTGGCGTGAAGGATGTCGGAGGGGATAAGGTCAATCTTGTTGATGACGAGGAGGAGCTGCTGATCGCGCAGATAGGGCTGGATGCGACGATAGACGTCGAGAGTGTCCTGGATGCAGCGCTGGGTGGAGGCGGCATCGGCAAGACGGGTGCCATCGATGAGCCAAAGCACAATCTGAGCACGCTCGAGGCGCTGATAGGTGCGCTCGATGCCCATGGTCTCGACCTGGTCGCTGGTGTCGCGTATGCCTGCGGTGTCGATGAAGCGAATGAGTTGCCCGTCGAGGAGGATAGTGTCCTCGATGACGTCGCGCGTGGTGCCATGCACATCGCTCACGATGGCACGCTCGTCGCCCAGCAGGTGGTTGAGAAGGGTGGACTTGCCGACATTGGTTTCGCCGATGATTGCCACAGGGATGCCATTACGGATGGCCTGACCCGTGCGGAAAGTGTCGGACAGACGCACAACCTCGGCATCGATCTGACGGGCAATGTCGAGCAGTTCCGAGCGATCGGCAAACTCAACATCCTCCTCGCTGAAATCGAGTTCGAGTTCGAGCAGCGACGAGAGACGGAGCAACTGGTCGTGCAACGTGTCGAGCTTGCGGCTGATGCTGCCCTTCATCTGACTGAAGGCAAGACGATGGGCGGCGGCATTCTGTGCCGAAATGAGGTCGGCCACGGCTTCGGCCTGACTGAGGTCCATTCGCCCATTGGCAAAGGCACGCCGCGTGAACTCGCCCCCTTGTGCCATACGCACACCGCAGCAGGATGTGAGGACATGGAGCAGTTCCTGCTGGATATATGCCGAACCATGGCAGGAGATCTCGACCACATCTTCGCCCGTGAAACTATGGGGCGCACGATAGAGTGCCACGACGACTTCGTCGAGCACTTCCTGGGTGTCGGGATGAATGATCCTGCCAAAGGTAAGGGTATGTGTCGGGCGAAGGTCGAGGGTATGAGCGGCCTTGAAAGGCTGGAAGACCTTGGCACATGCAGAAATCGCATCAGGGCCACTGATGCGAACGACGGCTATTCCGCCAATGCCCGAAGGGGTGGAAAGGGCGCAAATAGTCATATTTCCTCAAATTCTATGATTTCACCATCCGAAGGCTCATAGCGCTTGGGGCGCTGCACGGTGGGAGAGAAGCTAATATCGTCGGACTGACGTATGTTGTCGAAGTTGCTTTCGCCATTGAAGGGGTTGATGACCTCCTTCTTCTCCTTGCGGAAAAGGTTGCGGAACGACTCCCACAGATACACAGCGCCTGCTCCCGTGCCATTGATGACACGCAGTACCGTATTGATGACGAATGCGGCCACGAACAGACCGAAGACGATCAATAGAAATGGGAGACAGCCGAAAATGTACATTTAAAAAATGATACTAAGGAGGAGGTAAAGGAGAATGATGAGGGCAGGAGAGGCGGCAAAATAGGAGAAGCCGAGGAACCAGGAGACCAGAAGGATGAAGACGGACGAGGCAATCAGGATGTAGCGTGCCTTGTTTTCACCGAAACTATTGTGACCGGGTTTCAGCTTGAGGCTGAACATGGGCAGTTCGCAAATGAGCAGGAAACTGCAGATGAGCATAATGAGGAAATAGATGGTGCCGCCCAGTGCCTGATGTACGGCAGGAATCTCGTTGAGATAGGTGAGACCAATCCAGAAGATGGCATTGGCAGGAGTGGGCAGTCCGATGAAGGAGAGCGTCTGACGCTCGTCGATATTGAACTTTGCCAAACGCAGTGCCGAGAATGCTGCCATGATGAAGGCAAGCAGCGGGAACCAGCTGAATGGCACCGTATGGGTGCCAAGGATGTGGAGGCAAAGCACCGAGGGAGCGATGCCGAACGAAACGACATCGGCCAGCGAATCGAGCTCCTTGCCAATGGGACCCGAGATGTGCATGGCACGTGCGGTGAGTCCATCGAGGAAGTCGAAGATGGCACCACCGAGGATGAACAGACAGGCAAGGCCAATCTGTCCGGAGAGGCCGAAATAGATGGAGAGGCAACCGCAATAGAGGTTGCCGCAGGTTACTATGTTGGGGAGGTTAATCAGTTTCAATTAACAATTAACAATTAACAATGAAAAAATAACAATTAACAATTAACAATTAACAATGAAGTTTGCTAACTCTTAAATCTTCGCCAAGGCTGTGGTGTTGCCGCGAACGGTCTGCTTGAGCTTCACAAGAATCTGGGCATCGAGGGGCAGATAGACATCGATGCGCGAGCCGAACTTGATGAATCCGAGTTCGCCATCGACCTCGCAACGGTCGCCAGCCTCATAGTAGGTGACGATGCGACGAGCCACGGCACCTGCCACCTGACGCATCATGATGATGGGACCTGCATCGCTCTTGATGACGATGGTCGAACGCTCGTTCTCGTTGCTCGCCTTGGGCAGATAGGCCTTCTTGAAATTGCCGTCCTCGTGCTCGCTGACGAGCACCTGACCTGCGAGGGGAGCCCACTGGGCATGAACATTGGTCACACTCATGAACGTGCTGATCATGATGCGACGATCCTTGAAAAATTCAGGTTCATATACCTCTTCGATGCAAACAATGGTACCATCACTGGGTGCTATGACGTCGTGCAACTTGTCGCCCTTGTAGTGTCGCTCGGGATAGCGAAAGAAGTTGACAGTGACGAGAAAGATGATGGTCAGAGGCACCATCAGGAGAATCCATAGCCAATGTGGCGCACGATACGCATAAAGCGTAACTGCTACCAAGAGGATGAAAACGAAACACGTAACGAGTGTCACGCTACCCTCTTTGTGCATTTTCTTGGCTTTCATATATAAAAATTCACACGATTTCGTTAATATTTGGCTGCAAAGTTATGTTTTTTTTCGTAAGATGCCAAATTTTTCAGAAAAAAATTGTATATTTGCGGCGGCAAATACGTATTTTGACTATTATACTATTCATTCGGATGAAAAGAAACAATTCGAAAAGAGGACCGCGACGCTTCGGCCCCGACCATATAGAGGTGTACAGAATCGACCAACCCTGCCAACTTCTGCCCTTCCTGATGGAGACGCTGGCACCGAAAAGTCGAACGGAAATCAAGAGTTACCTGCAGCATGGCAACGTGATGCACAACGGACAGGTGACCACGCAGTTTGACGAACAACTCCAGCACGATGACGAGCTGGTAATCAACTTCACACGCCCCTTCGCCACCCTGAAGAGCCGCATGGCCCGCGTGATCTGGGAGGACGACGACATCGTGGTGATCGAGAAGAAGTCGGGACTTCTGACCGTTGCCACGGGGCCCAACAAGCGCGAGAAGACCGCCCAGCAGATCGTCGATGACTATGTGTATGCCGAGGACGGTCATTCGCATGCCTACGTGTGCCATCGCCTCGACCAATACACTTCGGGCATCCTGATCTTTGCGAAGAATGCCGAGGTGCAGCAGATGTTCCGCGACTCGTGGACAACCTACGTGGTGGAACGAATGTACATGGCCATCGTGGAAGGACGTCCCGCCAAGCCGGAAGGCGAGGTGAGGAGCTACCTGGCTGAAAACAAGGCGATGAAGGTGTATTCGACCGACAACCCCGAGGAGGGCAAGCTCTCGGTGACACGCTACAAGGTGCTGAAGACCGTGGGCGACTACAGCCAGGTGGACATCCAGCTGCTGACAGGCCGAAAGAACCAGATCCGCGTTCATATGAGCGACCTGGGCTGCCCCATTGCGGGTGACAAGAAATATGGCGCACAGTCGAACCCCTGCGGACGACTGATGCTGCACAACTATGCCCTGCAGTTCTTCCATCCCGTGACTCGCGAGAACCTGCGATTTGAATTGCCATTGCCAGCAATCTTCAAGATATAGTATGTCCTTCAAGATATAGTATGTCGAGGAAAAAGAAGCCGTCGGTCGTCATATCGATGATACCAGTGGTCCTACTCGTGGGGCTGCTGAGTTACTGCATCACGGTATTTGGCGACGGCATGCTGAGCGGCCCTTCGCAACTGGTGCTGACGCTTTGCACAGGTGTGGTTGTCGCCATCTCGATGTTGGTGTACAAGCAGTCCTGGCAGTCACTTGAGAATGCGATGGTAGTTGCCATCAGCCGTTCGATGTCGGCCAACCTCATACTCCTGATGGTGGGTGGCCTGTGCGGCACGTGGATGCATTCGGGCATCATCCCGACGATGATCTACTACGGACTGGAAGTGATTTCGGCGCGTTGGCTGCTGCTCACTTCGTGCGTGCTTTGTGCCCTGGTGAGCCTTTGCATCGGCAGCAGCTGGACCACCATCGCCACCATCGGTGTGGGATTGATGGGCATCGGACGCACCCTTGGACTGGAAGACGGATGGGTGGCGGGTGCCATCATTTCGGGTGCCTATTTCGGCGACAAGATGTCGCCTTTGAGCGAGACGACCAACCTGGCTTCGAGCATTTCGGACGTGCCGCTTTTCACCCACATCAAGAACCTGCTGCACACCACCGTGCCGACCCTGCTGATCACCCTTGTGGCTTATACAGTGGTTGGCCTCACGGGAGGAGGGGGAGCTGACATCGACACCAATGCTGCCGTGGAGATGCAGCATCATCTGAACGCAACCTTCCCCATCACGATGTGGCTGCTGTTGCTGC
>Ga0310691_10000941_pt1 | contig 48933 bp, 34 predicted proteins | sample 176DNAGHGlowgp2_FD_203887 | JGI IMG/M metagenome (GOLD analysis project Ga0310691, IMG submission 203887) | Sheep rumen microbial communities from Palmerston North, Manawatu-Wanganui, New Zealand - 1766 DNA GHGlow gp2 (v2) (version 2) | ecosystem: Host-associated > Mammals > Digestive system >... | reverse complement strand
GGATTGATACTTCCTGGTTTTGCAAGAACTTGACCTCTTTCAACGTCTTTTCTATCAATTCCTCTTAATAATGCTCCAGCATTGTCTCCAGCTTCTGCTGAATCTAATGATTTTCTGAACATTTCTAGTCCTGTTATAACAGTTTTCTTTCTTTCTGTAGATAATCCGATGATTTCTACTTCTTCACCAACTTTTACTTGACCTCTTTCAACTCTACCTGTAACAACTGTTCCACGTCCTGTAATTGTCATAACGTCTTCAATTGGCATTAAGAATGGTTGATCAACTGGTCTTTCTGGTGTTGGGATATAGCTATCAACTGCATCCATTAATTCTTTGATTGGTTTGTATACATCATCATTAGGATCTGTTGAAGATGATTCTAATACGTTTAATGAAGATCCTTTTATGATTGGAATTTCGTCTCCTGGGAAACCATATTCTGATAATAGGTCTCTAACTTCCATTTCAACTAATTCTAATAATTCTGGGTCATCTACCATATCGCATTTATTTAAGTAAACAACGATATATTTAACTCCAACTTGTCTAGCTAATAAGATGTGCTCTCTTGTTTGAGGCATTGGTCCATCAGCTGCAGAAACTACTAATATAGCTCCATCCATTTGAGCTGCACCTGTAATCATGTTTTTAACATAGTCAGCGTGTCCTGGGCAGTCAACGTGTGCATAGTGTCTGTTTTCTGTTTCATATTCTACGTGAGCTGTGTTGATTGTAATTCCTCTTGCTTTTTCTTCTGGTGCTCCGTCGATTTGATCATAAGCTGTGTATTGTGCCTTTCCTAATAATCCTAAATATTTTGTAATAGCTGCTGTTGTTGTTGTTTTTCCATGGTCTACGTGTCCGATAGTACCAATGTTAACGTGTGGCTTTGTTCTTTCAAACTTTGCTTTTGCCATTTTAAATTCCTCCTTTAATTTTTGCTTTAGCTACTTTCCGTAGTTTAAAGCTAATATATTTTTAAAATTTAATAACTTTGTTATCTTGCATTATATACTATTTTTTCTAAAATTGCAAGCATTATTTTTATTTTATTATTTTACTTCTTCATTTCCTTCTTTAGACATTTCTTCTTGAGCTTTTGAAAATCCAATATTTAAAAGTTCTATAATTCTCTCTATTGAAATATCTGGATATCTTTTTTTTATTTCTTTCGTCATTTCTCTTGAAATGTCAATTATTTTATCTTCTCTTCTTCTTTCTTCTTCAACTTTTAATTCTTCAGCTTTTAAAGAACCTCTGTTAAAAAGAGAAAAAACTTCATCTCTTGTAACTGTAACATAATTTTTACTGTATCTTCTTATTGCTCTTAATAAATTTTCTAATTTTATTTTTTCTGTCTTTAATGAACCATATAATTCTTTGTCTTTTAGTTCTCGATATCTATCAATACATAGTTCTAATGAATTTACTTGTGGATATTTACTCACAAATGACATTACAGTGCTCAATATCATATTTTCAGCAAATTGCTTTTTGTTATCTTTCATTTTAGTTTATCAATAATTAACTCCAACTTTATTCTGCATTATTTTTAGCTCTTGAGCTAACTATCTGCTCATGAACTGATTTTGGAACTTCTTCATAGTGAGATGGTTCCATAGAATATGTTCCTCTACCTTGTGTTTTAGAACGTAAGTCTGTTGCGTATCCAAACATTTCTGATAGTGGTACAAAGCTTCTAATTTCTTCCATTCCGTCTACTGCATCCATTCCTTCGATTCTACCACGTCTTGAGTTAATATCGCCAATAACATCTCCCATGTATTCTTCTGGAACTGTTACTTCAACTCTCATTATTGGCTCTAAGATAACTGATTTAGCTTGTTTACATCCTTCTTTGAAAGCCATAGAAGCTGCAATTTTGAATGCCATTTCTGAAGAGTCAACTTCGTGGTAAGATCCATCAACTAATGTAGCTTTAAAGTCTATAACTGGATATCCAGCTAAGATTCCGCTTTCAGCTGCTTCTCTCATTCCTTGTTCAATAGGTTTAATATATTCTTTTGGAACAGCTCCTCCAACGATTTTGCTTTCGAATTCTATTCCTTTTCCTGGCTCTAATGGTTCCATTTCAAACCAAACATCACCATATTGTCCTTTACCACCTGATTGACGGATGAATTTACCTTGAACTTTAACTTTGTTTCTAATTGTTTCTTTGTAAGAAACTTGTGGTTTACCAACATTACATTCAACATGGAATTCTCTTTTTAATCTGTCTACGATTATGTCTAAGTGTAATTCTCCCATTCCTGCAATAATTGTTTGACCAGTTTCTTGGTTTGTATATGCTTTGAATGTTGGATCTTCTTCAGCAAGTTTTGCTAAAGCAATTCCCATTTTTTCTTGAGCTGCTTTATCTTTTGGCTCAATAGCTATATCGATAACTGGCTCTGGGAATTCCATAGACTCTAAGATAACTGGATTGTTTGGATCACATAATGTATCTCCTGTTCCTACTTCTTTAAGTCCTACTGCTGCAGCGATATCTCCTGCATATACTTTGTCGATATCTTCTCTGTGATTTGAGTGCATTTGAAGAATTCTTCCGATTCTTTCTTTTTTGTCTTTACTTGAGTTTAATACAGTTGAACCAGAATCTAGTGTTCCTGAATAAACTCTAAAGAAACATAATTTTCCAACAAATGGGTCTGTAGCAATTTTAAATGCTAATGCTGCAAATGGCTCTGAATCTGATGTTTTTCTTTCAACTTCATTTCCATCCATATCTACACCTTTGATATGAGCTATATCTAATGGTGATGGCATGAAGTCTACAACTGCATTTAATAATTCTTGTACACCTTTGTTTTTGTATGAAGAACCACATGTAACAGGTACTATAGCATTTGCTATTGTTCCCATTCTTAAACCTTTTTTAATTTCTTCTTCTGTTAGTTCTTCACCATCTAAATATTTCATCATTAATTCTTCATCTTGTTCAGCTGCAGCTTCAATCATTTCTGATCTAAATTTTTCTGCATCTGGTTTTAATTCTTCAGGAATTTCTTGTTCTTCTATTACTTTTCCTAAATCGTCTTTATGAACAAATGCTTTCATTTTGATTAAGTCTACAATTCCTTGGAAGTTGTCTTCTGCTCCAATTGGTAATTGAATTGGAACTGGATGAGCTCTTAATCTTGTTTTCATTTGCTCAACACAAAGCATAAAGTTTGCTCCTGTGATATCCATTTTGTTTACATATACCATTCTTGGTACATTATATTTGTCAGCTTGTCTCCAAACTGTTTCTGTTTGTGGTTGAACTCCACCTTTTGCAGCTAAAACTGTAACTGCTCCGTCAAGTACTTTAAGAGATCTTTGAACTTCTACTGTAAAGTCAACGTGTCCTGGTGTGTCTATTATGTTTATTCTATGATCTTTCCAAAAAGCAGTTGTTGCAGCAGATGTAATTGTGATTCCTCTTTCTTGTTCTTGTTCCATCCAGTCCATTGTAGCAGCACCTTCATGTACTTCTCCAATTTTATGAGTTTTTCCTGTATAGAATAAGATTCTCTCTGTTGTTGTAGTTTTTCCTGCATCTATGTGGGCCATTATTCCTATATTTCTTGTTCTTTCTAATGGACATTGTCTACCTGCCATTTTTCTTCCTCCTCTTTTATCGATTTAATTAAAATCTATAGTGTGCAAAAGCCTTATTAGCTTCAGCCATTTTATGAGTATCTTCTTTCTTCTTGAATGCTCCACCATTTCCGTTAACAGCATCAATTATTTCACCTGCTAGTTTTTCTGCCATTGTTTTTTCATGTCTTTTTCTAGCATAAGTAACTAACCATCTTAATCCTAGAGTTTGTCTTCTTTCTGGTCTAATTTCTAATGGAACTTGGTATGTTGCTCCACCTACTCTTCTTGCTTTAACTTCTAGTACTGGCATTATGTTTTCAAGTGCTGCTTCAAATACTCCTAGTGGATCTTTTTGCTCTTTTTCTTTTATGATGTCAAATGCATCATAAACTATTTCTTGAGCAACTGATTTTTTACCATCTAACATTATGTTGTTAACTAATTTTGTAACAACTTTGCTATTATAAATTGGATCTGGTAATACATCTCTTTTTGCTATAAATCCTCTTCTTGGCACTATTCTTCACTCCTTTCTTAGTTAGGTAGATTTTTTCAAAGTTATAAACACTATTTGAGTCTATAAATTTTGAATTCAATTATTTCTACCTATGATAGATACTTTATATGAAAAGTATCAAAGTTACTCTGATAGGCTTTGCCTACCCGTATAGTGTTTATATTTTCTAAATTTAAGTACCTCTTAAATTAGTAAGATACAAACGCTATTATTTTTTCGTTCTTAAATTCAAGCTATATAAAATGAAGCAAATTAGGTATATTGCTAGGCAAAATTTTATGAAAATACCGGAGCGTACGAATGTACGTGAGGATATTTGAATAAAATTTTAACGACGCAAAGCCTAACTTCATTCATTTTACTTTTTAGGTTTTTTAGCTCCATACTTAGAACGACCTTGCATTCTGTCTTTAACTCCTGCTGTATCTAATGTTCCTCTAATAATGTGGTATCTTACACCTGGAAGGTCTTTTACTCTTCCTCCTCTTATTAAAACAACACTGTGTTCTTGTAGGTTATGTCCTATACCTGGGATATAAGATGTAACTTCATAACCATTTGAAAGTCTAACTCTAGCAACTTTTCTTAAAGCTGAGTTTGGCTTTTTAGGTGTTACAGTTTTAACTACTGTACATACTCCTCTTTTTTGTGGAGATCTAGCATTAGTTTGTCTTTTATTTTTTGAGTTGTATCCATGTTGAAGAGCTGGTGCAGTTGATTTTGTAACTCCTGTTTTTCTTCCTTTTCTTACTAATTGATTAATTGTTGGCACTTAAATTTCACCTCCTATTTTATAAATCTAATATATTTTGCTTTTATTTATATTTTATATGTAAAACATATATATTTTTCTAAAAAGCAAAACCGCTACGGAAATAACTATTTCTAGTTTTTTCCATAACGGTTATATTTTATCACGTTTTTATGTATATGTCAATGGTTTTTGAAGATTTTTTCATTATTCAAAATTGCTCTTCAGTTATTTCTAGTACTTCTTTCATATACTCCGTCACATATTTCTTATCTTTCTGATCCTTTATTATGATTTTGTGTTTGTTTTGAATGAGTTTCAGCTAATTCTTCCAATTTATTCGCTTTTTTTGTATCGCCAGCATTTTTATATTCTTCTGCTCTAGCTTTAGCTGTTGCTTCTACCTTTTTAAGTTCTTCAGGACTTAATCTGACATCTGCTCTTATATTGTTTTTTATATTTTCTTCCATATTTTCTCTCATACTCTTATATTTATCTGGTGCACTTTTTTCTAAAATATCGTTATATTGATAAGCTGCTTCTAATTCCTCTTCACTTATCATAGTTTTCTTATATCTATATGATGTATCATAATCTGGTGTTGACATTTTCTCTGGTTCAGGTAAAAATAATCGTTTAACTTTTTTAAACGGTTTGAAATTTAATATTTTAGCAATTATTGATTTTTCTTCATACTTTCCTGTTGTAATTGCTGTACCTAATCTTTGAAACTTATTAGCTAAACTTGCAATCTTTTCTTTTTGTCTTCCGTTTAATTTATTACTCATAGGAAGTAAAGCACTAAGATGTGTTTCAGATAATTCATTCATATTATATGTAACAGCTAAATTACCATGAGATCCAAACTTTTCATATTTTGATAAATTTTTTTCAATATTATCATCAGATTTTTCAACTTTACTATAATTATAGTATGCCTTTAAATTATTAACCAAATATTCATACATTAAATTATATTTTTCTACATTATTTAATTCTTGATTATCTTTTATTGCAAAAATAACCATAAAATCTATTGGTACTTTATTATCGCTACAATCTTTTATAATGTCTAATACATCTTCTGATATGTATTTTAACTCGTTAATTATCTTTTCTGAAAAAGCATTAATTCCATTTTTTTCATACGCCTCATTTAATTTTGCTGCTTTTTTATAATCTTTTAAAACTTTTGGTTCAAGTGCCTTTTGTTCTCTATAAATAACCGCTGTTTCACCAATCTCTATTTCAAATTCTTTATCTACTTTTGTCATGTGTTCGTATAAGTAATCACTATATTCTTCTTCAGTCATCGGTATTTCGGTTTTTGGCTTCGAAGAACCATTAGTACTCTTTTTTTGTGGTTCTATATCGCCTGAATTTAGAGGAGTCGTACCTGTTCTAGTATGTGAATCTCTACCTATCTTGTCATTATTAGGCTCTTGAAATTTTGCAACACTTGATTCTAAATCTTCACCCATAAGTTCTATTTCTTCTTTTAATATTTGTGCTGCTTTTTGGCTTAGTCCTTTTTCAATTTCAGCAAGTTCTGTTCCTTCAACTGGTTCACTAGATTTTGCCGTCTCATTATGTCCTACTCCTTTAGCTGATTCCTCATAGTCTATTCCATATTCTTTTAATACTTCTTTTGCTTTTTCTTCATTAATTCTATGTCCATCATCAATAACGCCTTTTTCTTTCAATATCCTATGAATCTTTACTGCAATACTAGTGTCCAAATCTAATGCATTTCTAAAATCAACAATATTGAACTTAAAATCATCAAATACAAGTTTATTTGCAATATATTCCATTGCTTGTGGCATTAATTCTCCTGCCTTTCGTTCTTCTTCCTTCTTTTTAGCTTCAAATTTAGCTTGACGTTCTGCTGCTTCCTGTCTTTGTTTTTCTGCTTCTTGTCTTTGTCTTTCTGCTTCTGCTTCTTGTCTTTGTCTTTCTGCTTCTGCTTCTTGTCTTTGTCTTTCAGCCTCCTCTTGTCTTATTTGTTCTTGTGTCTTAACATCAAATACCTGACACATTTCCTTAATTTTATAATCCCAAGTATGCAAATTTTTAACTACATTTTCATATTTTTCTAGTTCATTATACATTTCGCTCAATTTTTCAGGTTCTAATTCTTCCAATTCCTTATCTATTTCGGCAATTCTTGTATCTACTTTCGGTACTAATTCTTCTTTTAATCTTTTATACAAAACATCATTTGGATTTATATTGTTTTCTTCCCATTCAGCAATTCTTTTTAAATACATTTCCTTGTCTGAAATTAACTTTTGCTTTTCATCATTTAACATATTTAAACTTATTTCTGGATTTTGTGCTTCAGCATTTATTCTGTCTTTTTCTTTTTGTATATTTCCAGCAAGTTCACTAACAAACTCGTCAAATTCTTGTTTCAAGCCTAATTTTTCATCTTTTATTTCTTTTTCTTCTTCATCTAATTTTTCTTCTCTATCTTTTAATTTCGCTTCTTCCTCATCTTTTTTTCTAATTTCAAATGGATTTGTGCTATTTCCTAATCTGACAGCAGCAAATCTGGCTTCAAATTCTTTCCTATTATTTCTAAAATCAGCTTTGGCACTCTCAAGTTCTCTTTCATTATAGTTTGCTTCTTCTATACGTTTCTCAATATCTGATATTTTGCTTTTAATATCTTCTAATTCTAACATTTATATTCCTCCCTTTATTTCCTTTATTTCCTCTATTTTCTCATTTTGTCCATCTCTTTCATTTTACCATATTATGTCTACTTTGTCAAACTAATAAAATTCTTCTGTTGCAATAACATATATTTAATTTATCATACTTCATTTTCAAAAAATTCTTTATATTTATACAACTTAAGCAGGCAAATCCAACATCTGCCTGCTTAAAAATTTATCCCTCAAAAACTTTATCAAATTCTTCTCCATCGATTTTTTCTTTTTCAAGTAATATTCCTGCAACAATGTGTAATTTATCAATATTGCTAGATAAAATCTTTTTAGCCTTATCATAAGCAGTGTCAATAATTCTCTTTACTTCTTCATCTATAATAGCAGCTGTTTCTTCAGAATATGTTTTAGATTGAGCCAAATCTCTTCCTAAAAATACTTCTCCTTGATCTCCATCAAACATTATAGTTCCAAGTCTATCGCTCATACCATAAACTGTAACCATACTCCTTGCCATTTTTGTAGCTCTTTCTATATCATTACTTGCACCTGTAGAAACATCATCTAAAATTAAGGCTTCTGCCACTCTTCCTCCAAGCAAAGACACAATTGTTTCTTCCATGTATGTTTTAGAAATAAATGACTTATCTTCTGTAGGTCTATACATTGTATATCCTCCAGCTGTTCCACGAGGTACTATTGAAATTTCGTGTACAGGGTCTTGTGTTGGTAAAAATTTACTTACAACTGCGTGACCTGCTTCATGGTATGCTACTAATTTCTTTTCATGTTCATTTCTAACTCTTGTTTTCTTTTCTGGTCCCATAGTAACTTTTACCATGGCATCTTCTATTTCTCTCATTCCAATTTCTGTTTTATCTCTTCTTGCTGCTAAAAGTGCTGCTTCATTTAAAACATTCTCTAAATCTGCTCCCGCAAATCCTGATGTATTTTTTGCTATTACTTTTAAATCAACATCATCTGATAAACGTTTCTTTCTACTATGAACTTCTAGTATTTGCTCTCTTGCTTTTACATCTGGTGCTCCTACTACTATTTGTCTGTCAAATCTTCCTGGTCTTAATAGAGCTTTATCTAATATGTCTGGTCTATTTGTTGCAGCTAAAACTATAACTCCTTCATTTGCAGCAAATCCATCCATCTCTACTAATAATTGGTTTAGTGTTTGTTCTCTTTCATCATGTCCACCACCAAGTCCTGCACCTCTTTGACGACCTACCGCATCTATTTCATCTATGAATATGATGCATGGTGAATTTCTTTTAGCTTGCTCAAATAAGTCTCTTACACGTGATGCTCCAACTCCAACAAACATTTCTACAAAGTCTGAACCACTTATTATAAAGAATGGAACTCCAGCTTCTCCAGCTACAGCTTTTGCTAATAGTGTTTTACCAGTTCCAGGCTGACCTACAAGCAATACTCCTTTTGGAATTCTTGCACCCATATCTGTAAATTTCTTTGGATTTTTTAAAAATTCTACTATTTCTTGTAATTCTTCTTTTTCTTCATCTACACCTGCTACATCTTCAAATGTTATTTTGTTCTTGTCTGCTGTATTTACAAGTCTTGCTCTGCTCTTTCCAAATGTAAGTGTTTTATTTCCACCCTGAGCTCCGTTTCCATTCATCATGAAAAACCAAAATACTAAGAAAATTACTACTAAACCAAATGGCATTATTAGACTTAGTAATGTAACCCAGATAGATTTAGATTCACTTTCTATACTGAAGTTTCCAGCTTTTATATCCTCATTAGCATAGCTCATAAAACTATCTAAACTAGGTATGTTTACTTGTTTTGATCCTTTCTGTGATTTTAATGTTACATAAGCAGATGTTCCTTCTGAGCTTACTTCTATTGATTCTACATTTTTCTCCTCAATATTTTCAATCAATTCTGAGTAAGTCATTTTTGAGTTTGAGTTGTCTATTATAGATGAAATGACAACAACCAAAATAATTCCTATTATTAGCCATGTCGCTAATGATTTAATTCCGTTTTTCACGATGTTTCCTCCTTTTTAAATTGGTGTCGGTTCTTTTTTGTAAATTTGCACACCTCTTGATTTTTATTATTTGCAATATACCACATAAATATATGAATTGCAAGCTTTTTTTTATGTCATTTTTATTACAATTTCAAGGCTTTACGGATAGTCACTTTAAGACAATTTAATTTTTTTAATTAATATATAAATATTTTGAGAATAATCTTATTTAACTAAATAGCTTAAAAATTCTTAGTAATTTTGCAAGGGAATCTAAAAACAAAATTTTTTTAGGGTGCTTGTAAAATTAATTAGAATTTTTTAGTGTTAAATGCAAGTTACATAAGATTATTCGAAAAATAATTATATATTAAATTAATATTTTATTACTCACAAATTGTAAAATGTATCTTCCCCTTATTTACCAAAACTTTAATATTCTTATTCGGTTTCAAATACTTATTTCCGATGTTTTTTTCACACATTTTTATAATATCTTCAATATTTATTTTCTCCACATTTTGTGCATTACCTAACACTTTTGAAATTGTATAAATCAAAATTTTTTTTCTTATTAGAATCTCTTTTGTATTAAATTTTTTAAGATCTAACACTATTTCTTTTGAATTTTCTTCAATTTTTATTTTATTATAATTTTCAATTACCTGTTTTTGAATAAACTCGTCTGTTTCTTTTGCAACTTCTGCAAGCCTACTCATTGTTTCTATTATATTAGAATTAAATTCTTTTTTTATATATGGCAAAACTATATTTCTTATTTTATTTCTCGTACAATCATTTTCAAAATTAGTTTTATCAATTCTAGGGCTTAAATTGTTATCTTCCGCATATTTTTCAATTTCTGTTCTTTCACACTCTATAATTGGTCTAATAAATCTTCCATTTCTAATTGGTTCAATTCCTTTTAGCCCAGAAATTCCGCTTCCTCTTATAATATTCATTATAATTGTTTCTGCTTTATCATTCTTGTTATGAGCTATTGCGATTTTGTTTGCATTTTCTTTTTTTAAAATTTCATCAAAAAATTCATATCTTAATTTTCTTCCTGCTTCTTCTAATCCCATTTTATTATTATTTGCATAATTTATAACATCTATTCTTTTTGAATAAAACTTTATTTTATTTTTTTCGCAATATTTTTTCACAAATTCTTCGTCTGAGTTTGCTTCTTCTCTAATCTGATGATTTATGTGACATGCAATAATTTCAAAATTTAAAATTTTGTTTTTGCAAAATTTGTTTAAAATATGTAATAAAGAAATAGAGTCTGGGCCTCCAGAGACCCCAACTATGACTCTATCTCCATTTTCTATTAAATTATATTTTTTAATTGTATCTAAAACTTTTTGTTCCATTTTTGCTCCTTAATTTTAAGTTATTTTTACTCCTCAAAACCTCTCGCTAAATTTGCAAATTTTGTGTAATTACCCATCCAAAGAAGTTTAACTTTTCCTGTTGAACCTCCTCTGTGTTTAGCAATAATTACTTCTGTTAAATCTTTATCTTCACTATCTTTATTATAATAATCATCTCTATACAAAAACATAACAATATCTGCGTCTTGCTCTATAGAACCTGATTCACGCAAATCTGAAAGCATTGGTCTGTGGTCTTCTCTTTGCTCTACTGCACGAGATAGCTGTGATAATGCTATAACAGGCACATTTAATTCTTTTGCTAATATTTTTAAAGAACGGCTTATTTCTGCTATTTCTTGTTCACGGCTTCCGTTTCTTTTATTGCTTCCTTGAACTAGTTGCAAATAGTCTATTATAATAAGACCAATGTTTTTTTCCATTTTTAATTTTCTACATCTTGTACGTATTTCCATAACAGAAATACCAGGTGTATCATCTATAAAAATGTTTGCATCTGAAAGTGTTCCTAGCACATTTGCAACTTTGCTCCAATCTTCTTCTTCCAATTTTCCTGTTCTAATTTTGTTACTATCTACCATTGCTTCACTGCTTAAAATTCTGTCTACTAATTGATCTTTTGACATCTCTAGGTTAAATATCGCAACAGGCACATTTGACTTAATTGCAGCATTTGCAGCAATATTTAGAGCAAATGCAGATTTTCCCATTGCAGGACGTGCTGCAAGCAAAATTAGTTCTGATCCATGAAGTCCTGTTGTCATATAATCTAACTCCGAAAAACCTGTTGCTACACCTGTTATGTGTTGTTTTCTGTTATATAATTCTTCTAGTTTTGTAATACTTTCTATTAAAACATCTTTTATAGGTGAAAAACCTGACTTATTTTTATTTTGAATTAAATCAAAAATCTTTTTTTCTGCGCCATTCATAATATCTTCTACATCTTCCGTTCCGTCATATCCAAGTTCTATTATTTCATTTGCAGTTTTTATAAGATTACGAAGTGTAGATTTTTCTTGTACAATTGTTATATATTTTTGAGCATTTGCAGTTGTTGGAACTTTTGCAGGAAGCAGTGCTAAATACTCCATTCCTCCAATTTTATCAAAAAGTCCCATTGATTCTAACTCATCTTTTACTGTAATTAAATCTACAGGCTCAGACCTATTATACAAATTTATCATTGCTTCAAAAATCGCTTTGTTATCATCTCTATAAAAATTATCTGGTTTTAATCTTTCCACAGCAAGCATAACAGCATCCTTATCTGTAAGCATACTTCCTATTACTGCTTGCTCTGCTTCTATATCATGTGGTGGTACTTTTCCTAATTCCATATTGATTCTCCTTCTAAGTTAAATTTACTCAAGTTCCTTTTGGGGACGGAGGAAAAAAGTAACCTTGCATTAAATTCAGATTACACTTTAGTTGCAACCTTTACTGTTCCAACTACTCCCTCAAATAGCTTTATATCTACTCTTTTTACACCTAATATTTTTATAGGTTCTTTTAAATCTATTTTCTTTTTATCAACTTTTATTTGATACTCATTTTCTAATTTTTCTGCTATTTCTTTGCTTGAGATTCCTCCAAATATTTTTCCGTTTTCTCCTGCTTTAACTTTAAACTCTAATATTAATTTTGAAAGTTTCTCCGCAACTTTTTCAGCTTCTTCTTTCTCAACATTCTTTTTAAAAGCTGCAGAATCTTTTTTTGTTTGCAATTTTGCCAAATTTCCTGGTGTTGCCTCTACTGCTAAATCTTTTGCAAATAAATAATTTCTTGCATATCCATCTGATACATTTATTATCTCATCTTTTTTTCCTATGCTTTTTATGTTTTCTTTTAATATAACTTTCATATTGCACCTCCAAATTTTATACCCATATTGTACTACATTTTTTATAAAATAGCAATAGATTTTGAATATTGAAACACAAGCCCCTAAACACAATCTTATGTTTAGGGGCACTGCCATGTAGACAAATAAATTGTCCTTTATTCATTATTAACTTTCTGTTTCTTCAAAATATTCATCTATTCTTTGAAGCAATTCTTGTTTTACTTCATCAATTGATTTTCCTGTAACTTGAGCTCCGGCAACAGTACTATGTCCGCCTCCGCCCATTTTTTCTAGTATTAGTTGAACATTAATTTCTCCAACAGATCTTCCGCTAATACTAATTCCTGTTTCAGTAGTTCCTAAAACGAAAGAAGTAGTAATATTTCCAATTGTAAGAAGTTCATCTGCTGCTTTTGCGCAGACAATTCCTGCATCTTTATCTTCACTTACATAAGTTGAAATTCCAATAATATCTTTTATAACCTCAGTTCTTTCAACTATATTCATTATTTTCTTGTATGTTTCCAAATCTGTTTGGAACCATTTTTTTACTTTTATAATATCTATTCCATATCTTCTTAAATATGCAGCAGCCTCAAATGTTCTAACACCTGTTTTAAATGTAAAGTTCTTTGTATCCATCATAATTCCAGCATATAATGCTTCTGCTTCTAATGTGGTAAGTTTTGGTTGAACTTCTGTGTATTGTAAAACTTCTGTTACAAGCTCTGCTGCAGATGAAGCATAAACTTCGTGGAATGTTAAAATACTATCTTTTATAAATTCTGTACTTCTTCTATGATGGTCTATAATTGCAATCTTTCCTGCTTTATCTAATAATTCAGGCATTTCCACATAATCCGCCTTATTTGTATCAACTACCACTAATAAAGTATCTGGTGTTATTTGATTTTCTGCAACTTCTTTATTTATTATAACATCTTTGTATTCTTCATCTTCATTTAAACTTTGTACTAATTCTTTTAAAGCCAAACCTTCTGTTGAAGCTACGATATTCGCCTTTTTGTCTAAACTTTTTGCTAATCTGCAAATTCCAAGTGCTGAGCCAATTGCATCTATGTCTGGATTTTTGTGTCCCATTATCATAATTTGTTCAGACTCTTTTATAAGCTCCTCTAATGCATGTGCTACAATTCTTGCCTTAACTTTTGTTCTTTTTTCAAACTCAGTTGTTCTTCCTCCAAAAAATTGATATTTTTCATTTTCTCTAATTGTTGCCTGATCTCCACCACGTCCTAAAATAACATCCATTGCTGCTCCTGCTGTTTTGTATTTTTCTTTGTTAGTCTCTCCATCATTAGAAATTGCAATGCTTAAAGTTACTTGCACTTTGTTATTAATAGTTATATCTTTTATTGTGTCTAAAATACTGAACTTATCTTCTTTTATTTTTTCTAAATACTTATAGTCAAAAATATATACAAATCTGTCTCTATCTGCTTTAATTAAAATTCCATCAATTCTATTTGCCCACTCATAAATAGATTTTTCAATCTCTGCAATAATTTGTGGCCTTTCCTCTGTATCTAGTTGAAGCATAGTTTCTTCGTAATTATCTATCATAACAATACCAATACAGTTTTTAGAATTTTCATATTCTCTTTTTAGTTTGTTTTCTTCTGTCTCGTCTATAAAATACAAAATCATCATATATTTACTAGATTGTTTTTTTCTATCTATTGTGCCAGATTTAATAAATTCTCCAAGTACTTTATAGTCTTTATTCCCTATTCTAATATTTTCTCTAATATTTTTGTCTTTTTCATCTTTTTGAAGTTCAATTTTTCTATTTATTCTATCTAATAAATCTCCTATATATGTTGACATATCTTCATTTGCAAATTCAGATACATATCTTGTACTTCTCCATATAATATTTCCATCTGTTTCCAAAATGATTAGCGGAAATGGTGAGTGAATTAAACTATTTTTTGCAGCTGAATTAACATTTAATGTTAAATCTTGTAAATGTTGAGAAATTTCACTCTTTCTTTTATTATTCGCAAAATATGTATATGCCATAATTAATGCAAATAAAACTATTGAAGGTATTATCATCATAGGCTTTAGTATGCATATTACAACTAATAAAATAAATATTAGTACTAAATATATTTTGGTTCTTGATACTAAACTATCAAAAATCCTTCTATTGCTGTTTTGCATAGATTCCCCCTTTTAAAAGTAAATTTCCAGTTACTTTTTCACAAATATATTGTACAACTAATTCCTTTTTTTGTCAAATTCTTAAAAAATATTGACTTTTAAGGCTTTTCTATAGTATAATAACTTCATTAAATAGAGAAAGGACTGATACTATGGCTTACGATTTTAAGAAAGTAGAAAAAAAATGGCAACTAAAATGGGACGAAAAAGGAACCTTTAATGCTACAGATGATTATAAAAAGAAGAAATGGTATGGACTTATAGAATTCCCATATCCATCAGGACAAGGGTTACATGTTGGTCACCCAAGAAGCTATACAGCTCTAGATGTAATAGCTAGAAAAAAGAGATTACAAGGATATAATGTTCTTTATCCAATAGGATTTGACGCATTTGGACTTCCTGCAGAAAACTATGCCATAAAGACAAATGTTCATCCAAAAATTACGACTCAAAAAAATATAGCACATTTTACTGAGCAATTAAAAGCTTTAGGTTTTTCATTTGATTGGTCAAGAGTAGTAGATACAACAGATCCAAATTACTATAAATGGACACAATGGATTTTTATTCAATTGTATAAACATGGTTTAGCCTACAAGGCTACAATGCCAATTAACTTCTGTACAGGATGTAAGGTTGGACTTGCAAATGAAGAAGTTGTAAATGGTGTATGCGAAAGATGTGGAAGCCCTGTAGTTCAAAAAGAAAAATCTCAATGGATGCTTAAAATTACAGAATATGCACAAAGATTAATAGATGATTTAGATGAAGTAGATTTCTTAGAAAAAATAAAAGTTCAACAACGCAACTGGATTGGTAGAAGCGAAGGTGCAGAAGTAGAATTTAAAATTGCAAATACTGATGAAACTTTGCAAGTATTTACAACAAGACCAGATACTTTATTTGGAGCTACATACATGGTAATTGCTCCTGAACATAAACTTATAGAAAAATTTGCAGATAGAATTACAAATCTTGATGAAGTTAAAGAATATCAAAATAAATCTGCATTAAAGTCAGATTTTGAAAGATCTGAAATAAATAAAGAAAAAACAGGTGTTGAAGTAAAAGGAATTAAAGCAATTAATCCTTTAACCAACAAAGAAATTCCAATTTGGATTTCAGATTATGTTTTATCTAGTTACGGAACAGGTGCTATAATGGCTGTTCCTGCACATGACACAAGAGATTATGAATTTGCTACTAAATTTAATCTGCCAATAATCCAAGTTGTAAAACCTGCAGATAATTCAGAAGTAGAACTTCCTTTTACAGATGTAGAAACTGGAATTTCAGTAAATTCTGGATTTTTAACAGGTCTTTCTGTAGAAGATGCAAAAAGAAAAGTTACAGAATATTTGGAAGAAAATAAAATTGGAGCAAAAAAAGTAAATTACAAACTTCGTGATTGGGTATTTTCTCGTCAAAGATATTGGGGAGAGCCAATTCCAATGGTATATTGTGACTGCTGTGGATGGGTTCCTCTTGACGAAAAAGATTTACCTTTAACACTTCCAGAAGTTGAAGATTTCTTACCAGGAGAAAATGGAGAATCTCCACTTGCAAAACAAACAGAATGGATAAATACAACATGCCCTAAATGTGGAAAACCAGCCAAAAGAGAAACAGATACAATGCCTCAATGGGCAGGATCAAGTTGGTATTTCTTAAGATATATGGATCCACATAATAGTAATGAATTAGCATCTAAAGAAGCTCTTGAATATTGGTGCCCAATAGATTGGTACAATGGTGGTATGGAACACACAACACTTCACTTACTATATTCAAGATTCTGGCACAAATTTTTATATGATATTGGAGTTGTTCCAACAAAAGAACCTTATGCAAAACGTACTTCACATGGTATGATTCTTGGAACAAATGGTGAAAAAATGTCAAAATCTAAAGGAAATGTTATAAATCCAGATGATATTGTAAATGAATTTGGAGCAGATACATTTAGAGTTTATGAAATGTTTATGGGACCATTTGATCAAACAGCTGCATGGTCTATGGAAAGTATTCGTGGATGTGGTAAATTCTTAGACAGAGTATGGAATATGCAAGAATTTATGGTTGAAGGAGATTCATATTCTCCAGAATACGAAAAAATGATGCATAAAGCAATAAAAAAAGTTACAAACGACATTGAAGAAATGAAGTTTAATACATGTATTTCTACATTTATGACAATGGTTAATGAATTTTATAAACTAAAAAGAATTAATAAAGCAGAATTTAAAACATTTTTAACATTACTTAATCCTTTTGCACCACACATGACAGAAGAATTAAACAAATTAATCGGTTTTGAAAAAGATTTATCTACATATACTTGGCCAGAATATGATGACTCTAAGACTATAGATGACGAAATAGAAATCCCTGTTCAAGTTAATGGAAAATTAAAAGCTACAATAAAAATCGTTTTAGATGAAGAAGAAGATCTAGTAAAAGAGAAAGCCTTAGATGCAATATCTAATATAGTAGAAGGAAAAACTATTGTAAAAGAAATATATGTTAAAAATAAAATTTACAATGTAGTTGTAAAATAAGTTTAAAGGTTACTTAAGTTAAATTTAAGTAACCTTTTTTAATATACAACAAATTTGCATAATTCCTAAGTACCCAAAAATAGGAAAAAGCAATTTTACTAAATTTGAAAATCCAAAATTTGAAATTAGCACTCCACTTATACACATTATTGCCACAAATTGTGGATAAATCTTTTTGTTTTTTACAATATTTTTTAAAAAACTAATTCCAATTGATATTGCTGTTGAAAAAATAGAAAGTAAAATCACAATTCCATAAACTCCTGAAAAATGTGGAAAATTATTATCTATTGCATAAACTGCTGGCATTTGAATTTTTGAATAATCAGTTTCTACACTTGTAAGCACAAGGAAAATGCTCATTGCTAAAACTAAAATAATAACTCCACTTAAAACTGAAACAAATGCAATCTGCTTTTTACTTTTAATATATTTTCCTAAGTTTACAAGCACAGGAATCACTAAAATCATGTTATAACTACAATAAACAATAGCTTGCAAAATCCAATTAAAATTATATTTATTTTCCAGATTAACTCGCCATATTTCTCCGCTTCCGCTAAATATATTTTTCAAACTCAAACATCCAATAATTAAAATAATAAAAATTAAAATAGGCACAACAATTGAATTTACTTTTTTAACACCTCCAATGTCTTTTAATAAAACAACAAAACTAATACTAGCTAAAATAATTGATCCAATTATTGAATTTATTTGAAATTGTTGCTCAAAATATGCCCCAAACCCTGAAATCATAATATAAAATGTAATTAGCAAAAAAGCATTTACAATTATATTTGAAATATTACTTATTTTTTTTGAAGGAAAAATATCTTGTAAAAAATCATCATAATTATAAATTTTTCTTGTATTTACTATCATAAATGTTTTATATATAACCATAGAAATAAGCCCACTACATAGAATTAAACCTAATATCCCATTTAACCCAAATCTGTAAAAAAACAAATACATCTCTTGACCAGATGCAAACCCTGCACCTATTAATGTTCCTATTATAGAAAAAATTAGCATAACAAACTTTTCACCTCATTAAACTCTTCTCATATTGCATTGTAAATAATTTATATATTAATCTTTATTATGCATAAAATCTTTTTAGCTGTGAATATTAATTATTATATTCTTTTTTTTCAAAAAAATGCTGATTTTTTCTTGACTTTATGTTATTTTTATGATATTATAGATATGTTCAATTGATTTGGGTCAATAGCTCAGCTGGATAGAGCAACGCCCTTCTAAGGCGTGGGTCGGGGGTTCGAATCCCTCTTGGCTCACCAAAATAGTCTTATACGAACCCGTATAAGACTGTTTTTTATAATACATAATCTTCTGTATTATTTTTACGTATATTTTCAATACAAAAATAATCATTAATTATCGTTTCAATATAGTTATCCATAATTTCCTTAAGATCTGTATCTAGAAATATACAATTTTCAATTGCTTTATCAATACTATCTCTTTCCTTTTCTAAAACAGCTTGTGCTTCTTTTTTACTATGAACATCATTCTGTTGTAATATATTCACTATATATCCATGCCAAAAATCACCTGCAATTTCACCAAATGAAAATGCTGGTTGATCCCCATATTGTTTCATTGTTATATTAGTGTCTTCCATTTGTATTATGTCTATTCCATTATAAACTCCATGTTCTTTCATAGCATTATACAAAAAAAGAGCTGTATTAGTATTTATTAATTCTGGATATGTTATATCCATACCAATCATCCATTCTTTTAAAAGTTCTGCAGATTCTACATAAATTGATTCTAATGTATTTCCATCATTACCATATAGAATTAATTCTTTTGGGTATAGTTCGCTGTCCTTGTTTTCTGACATAACAGTTATAAATTCATCTAAAGCCTCAATCATTGACATTCCAACATTAATTGGTACATAAGCATCATCTTGGTTTGCAAGTAATGTAATATATCCATTATACACATATTTTATTTGTTCTCCATCCTCTATAACCGTTTTTTCTGCTGTATCTAAACCATGAAATACTTCATGCATAAATGTATGTTCATTTATAGGGTCTTCCAAATTAAAACTATCACACATGATTATTGTACTTGTTTCAGGTAAAAAAGAAGCTACAACATTTGATCCGAAGCTCAGCTTTAATTTCTTTAATAGATTTATATTCAAATTTTAACCTTTCTAAATTATAATATAAAATTGACCAATCTACACCTTTTAAATTCTTATTAGTTGCCAAATTAGTAATTCTTTTTGAAATGCATTCCTTATACTCTGCTGGTATATTATTGTTTTCATCTAAAACCTTTAATAAATCTTCTAAAGATACATCTTCTTTTAATCCTGCTTTTTCTTTAAACTCTTTTATAGATCTGCATGCAACAGTATTATCTGAAAATTTGTAAACTGCGATATTATCTTCATCTATATAATAGAATTCCATGTCTCCATATTTAAATGTTGCTTTATTATCTATTGTCTCTCCCTGTTCTTGAACTATAGATGTGCCTTGATTTTGAAATAATTGCTCATCTTGTACATTTGCAAAAGCACAACCACTTATTACTAGTGCTGAAGCAAGAGAAATCATTTCAGCCTTTATTACCTTGCCTAGATTGTCTTTTACTAACTTGCTTACTACTTGTGGGATAATTTGAATACTTTTTCTAATTGTATTTCCAGTAAAATCAAATGCCATTGCATATTTCTTTGAATAAAACAATTTATTTAATTGTTTAAACTCTTCCAACAATGGATATTGTAGTTTATTTTTTTCTTTGTCAATAACCTTTAAATAGTACTTGATATGATTTTTGTTCTCATATACATTGAATAATAAATTATTATATTTAATTACTCCTAAATAATAAAAATATTGTGGTTCACTCATTTTATCACCTCTTATTTTAAATAATCATATATATTAAAATTATTATACATCTTTTAATATTTATTTGCAACCATAAAATAAATATAATATATTAAAAATTTGATAATAATTTTTCAATAATAGCACATACTATTTTTAAAAGATTAAAAACAATTTTTCAATAACATTGATAGGATGTGATAAAATGAATTCATATTGGATATCTTCAATGCCAAAATTAGAAAATTTAAATCCAATAGACAACCATCATGTAACAGATGTATGCATAATAGGCGCAGGAATTGCAGGACTTAGCACTGCATATTATTTAGCCCAAAATGGAGTTAAAGTCGCTATTGTAGATAAAGCAGAAATAGGTGCAAAGACTTCAGGACATACAACAGCAAAAATAACTCTACAACATGGATTAATTTATGATTATTTAATAAATACCTTTGGATTTGACTATGCTTTTAACTATTTTAGAGCTAATGAAAAAGCTATTTCAAATATTAAACATATTATAGATACAGAAAATATTGATTGTGATTTTGAATATAAAAATAACTATATTTATACAACTTCTCAAGATGATTTAACAAAAATCCATAATGAAATAAAAGCCGTAAATTCTCTTGCTTCAGGAAATATATCAAACAAACAAAATACTACAGAAACTATAGCATCAAATTCAGAAAATAATTATACAAAAAACAATTATGTACAAGACGATTACGCCCAATTTGTTAAAGATGCAGGTTTACCTTTTAAAGTTGCAGGAGCAATAGAAGCAAAAAATCAGGCTCAATTTCACCCTACAAAATATATGTATGGTTTAACTAGAGCAATACAAAACAATGGTGGACTTATATTTACAAATTCTATTGTAAACGATGTGCAAAAATATGGAGATGGATATATTACTTACGCAAATGATTATACTATAAAATCTAAATATATAGTTATTGCTTCTCATTATCCGTTTATTAACTTTCCTGGTTTTTATTTTTCTAAAATGTATCAATCAACTTCTTACGTAGTTGCAATAGAAACAGATAAAAAATTGCCAAATGGAATGTATATAAATACTGGTGAGCCTATACTTTCATTCCGTACTGCAAAACAGCATAATGGTCAAGATTTGTTAATAATATCAGGTGGAGATCACAAAACAGGCTATTCTCCTGATAGTGAAAGTTTTTATGGATATAAATATGTAGAAGAACAAACTAAAAAACATTTTCCTGATTGCAAAATATTATATAAATGGGATACACATGATTGTATTACTCTTGACAAAATTCCATATATTGGCGAATTTTCATTATTTATGCCAAATGCGTATGTTGCAACAGGTTTTAATAAATGGGGAATGACTTCTTCCAATATTGCTGCAAATATTATAAAAGATGAAATTCTAGGTATTAAAAATTTGTATGCACCAACTTTTGATTCTAATAGATTTAAGCCTATAAAAAATAAAAGCGAAATGAAGAATATGGTAAAACAGGTTTTTCACTCTTTTGTAAGTAATAAAATAAAAATACCTGATGAAGATTTATCTTCAATAAAAAATGATAATGGTGGAATTATTCGTATAAATGGCATTGCAGTTGGAATTTATAAAAATAAAGATGGGCAAATTTATGCTGTTAATCCAACATGTACCCATCTTGGCTGCTTGCTTACTTGGAATAATGTAGATAAAACCTGGGATTGTCCTTGTCATGGCTCTCGTTTTGATTATAAAGGCAAGAACTTATGTGACCCAGCTTTTAAAGATTTAGAAACTTTTGGAATAAATTAAAAATGAACAATCATTATATTTAAAGAGGTGAAAAATAAATAATTATTCTTCACCTCAAATTCTTTATTTTGCTTTTTCCAAAAATTCCTCAACTGTCATTGCTCCAATATCTCCATCTTGTCTTGAGCGAACTCCAACTGTATTTTCTTCTTGTTCTTTGTCTCCTACAACAAGCATAAACGGAACTTTAGAAAGTTGTGCCTCCCTTATTTTATAGCCAATTTTTTCACCTCTAGAATCTACTTCAACTCTTAAATTATGTTTTTGAAGTTCTTCTTTTACTTTGTTTGCATATTCAATATGTCTATCTGCAATTGGTAAAATTTTCACTTGTTTTGGGCATAGCCAGAATGGCAAGTTTCCTTTTGTTTCTTCTATTAAGAATGATATAAATCTGTCTGATGTACCAAGTATAGCCCTATGAATAACTACAGGTCTATGTTCTTCCCCATCTTCTCCAACATAAGTTAATTCAAATCTTTCTGGTAATGCGAAGTCTAATTGGCATGTAGGAATTGTTACATCATGGCCAAGGGCTGTTTGAATTTGAATATCAATTTTTGGTCCATAAAATGCTGCTTCTCCTTTTGCTTCATAAAAATCAATTTCTAATTCTTTTAAAATTTCTCTTAATTGATTCTCTGCTGTCTCCCACATTTCGTCATTATCTATATATTTTTCTTTGTTTTCTTTATCTCTTAAAGAAAGTCTAAATTTAAAGCTATCTCTTGAAAATCCGAAATCTTTTATATATACTTCAAAAATCAAATTAATTACTTTTCCAACTTCTTCTTTTATTTGATCTGGTCTTACAAAAAGATGAGCATCATTTTGGCACATTTGACGAACTCTCTCTAGTCCACATACTGCTCCTGAATTTTCAAATCTAAAGTCATGTGCAAGTTCACCTATTTTTATTGGTAAGTCTCTATATGAGCGCATGTCACTCTTATATATAAGCATGTGATGAGGGCAATTCATTGGACGTAATACTAATTCTTCATTATCCATTTTCATCATAGGGAACATGTCATCTTTGTAATGATCCCAATGTCCACTTGTTTTGTATAGATTTACTGTTGCTAAGCTTGGTGTATATACATGCCAATATCCAAGAGCAAGTTCTTTGTCTTGAATATATCTTTCTAATACTCTTCTAATTGTTGCACCATCTGGTAAATAAATTGGAAGTCCTGCTCCAACTAATGGATGAGTCATAAATAATTTTAAATCTTTTCCTATTTTTCTGTGGTCACGAGCTGCTCTGTCTTCCAAAATCGTCATATATTCATCTACTTGGCTTGCTTTTGGGAAAGATATAGCATAAATTCTTTGTAACATTTTATTTTTTTCGCTACCTCTCCAATATGCACCTGAATTATTTAAAATTTTTATAGCTTTTACTTTTCCTGTGCTCATTAAATGTGGTCCTGCACATAAATCTGTAAATTCACCTTGTTTATAAAAAGAAATCTCTTCTCCTTCTGGTAAATCTTCTATAAGTTCTACCTTGTATGGTTCATCTTTTTCTTTCATTAATTTAATGGCTTCTTCTCTTGGCAAAGTGAATCTTTCTATAGGTAAATCTTCTTTAATTATTTTTTTCATTTCTGCTTCAATTTTTTCTTTGTCTTCATCTGTAAATGGTTTTTCTACATCAAGATCATAATAAAATCCCTCATCAATTGCAGGTCCTATTGCAAGTTTTGCATTTGGATTAATTCTTTTTATTGCTTGAGCCATTATGTGTGATGTTGTATGCCAATATGCTTTCTTCCCTTCTAAATCACTGTCAAAAGTATGAATTACAAGCTCACAGTCTCTATCTAGCACATATCTTAAGTCAACAACTTTTCCATCTACGCTTGCGCATGTTGCGTTTCTGGCTAATCCCTCACTTATTTCGCGTGCTACTTCATACACGCTTTTTCCTTCTTCTACTTGCTTTTCGCTTCCATCTTTAAGCTTAAGTTTAATCATTTTACATTCCTCCTTTTTCAATTGGTGTCGGTTCTTTTCTGTTGGTGTCGGTTCTTTTTTGTAAAAAAAACACACTACCACAGATTGACCAATTCACCTGTGGGAGTGCTAATTTACACGGTTCCATCCCATTTTTAACTTAATTAAAAAATTATAACGTATCTTACACGCTTAGCTTATTCACTAAGAATATAAAGAGGTAGTTTTTCGAATAGCTTTACTTAAACTAGCTTACAGCCGGTGACTAGTTCTCTCTTGAAGCAATTTCTATTTTACTTTGTCTCTTATTATTTTTACTATTATGTTAATATAATACACCTATTTTTTTATTTTGTCAAATTTTTTTTATTTTTTATCAAATTTTTTAACATTTATAAATTTTATAGTAACTTTCTCATGAAGTTCACATAAGATTTGATTTATAATAAAAAATATGGTATAATTAATATATATGGGCTTAGGCTCATTTCACATATATTTTTCATAGTGTTCCGTCTAAATAATTTTAGGCGATTACATAATATATAATACCATAATAACAAAACAAAAAGAAAGGACAAAAAATGAGAACACTGAAAAAATTTGCCATTTTATTGGCTATAGCTATCGGATTTTGCACTTTGAATGCTTGCAGCTCAAAAGCAGCACAGGTAGAAACAGAAACTGAAAACTATGTCCCTATGTTTATATCATTTGAGGGCGCTACAGACTTGGAAGTAGGCACTTTAGATAGTGCCGAAAACTTGGACACAGATGAAATCGTTGGCACCATATCTGAAGAAAATCTTGCAGTAATAACAGACTGCCAAGAGAAAGTAGTTAGTTACTTTGAAAAAAAAGATATAGATGTTGCTCCTCAGATAGAGAAACTAGAAAATGTCTATATATACAAATGTAACTACACGTCAGATGGTAGCTCAGTTTCAGGCTATTACAAACCTGGAACCTTTGATGTGTATTTGAATGAAGATATCCTCTCTGATGAGGATTACCTTAAGTTCACATACACTCATGAAGTCATGCATTATCTGTTTTCTGATGACGAAAACATGATGATGCAAGAAGGCATGGCCGATGCCATAGCCGAGGACATTTTAGGGTATCATTATGAGCTTTCCTATGATGTGCCAAGAAATCTGTGCCACCAAATAATGGTGGCAGATTCTGAAATCTTGTCATATCTTATAAACGACGGAGGCAGCATCGATGACCGGATTGATACAATGCTCGAAAACGTGCCTCGTGAATGGTACGTTGAAAAGCATGATTTAAAACTTTCAGAAGTGCTTGATGTACTTTTATATCAGATTGAGTATGCAGAACTATTAAAAATTGATTTTCAAACCTGTGAAGGTTTTGTAAATCAGTGTCAAGAGATAATAATTGCATACGTAAATGAATTTGAGTTAACAGAAAAACAGCTAGATGAAATATATGAGTACATCGTATATTTTAACAATAATTTCTGATAGCCGACACAAGCAGACCGAACTTTTCGGTCTGCTTGTGTCTTGCATAAATTATTAGTAAAACAAAATTTATAAAAATAATCTAATCTTTTACTTTCACGACTTCAAAAGGCATTACAAGATAGGTATCTCCATTATCATCTGTAAAAGTATTTTCAACCTCTGTTACATTATTTTTATAACCTTCTCCCATTTTATGCTCTTCTTTTTTGTTTCCTTTAGAATCATATCCCCAAACTCTAAAATTTTTTTCGTCTTTGAAAGCTTCACTATCTGAAAGATATACTACATCTTTATAAGATGATATTCCTTGAATATTCATAAAACTATCTTCATTTGCATTAAGATTAACTTGTCTACTAGTATCATATCTATCCTTTTTTGGGTCATATTTCATATAAGTTAATAACCTAACATCCATTTCAAATCCTACCAACTCATCAGTATCTTTTGAATATGCATGTTGTCTAAAATATTTTGGAATACCTACATTACTCATTCTTGTTTTTGTTGAATTATCTATTCGAAGAAGTGTACCATCTTTATAATAATTTCTTAATAAAATAAAGTCTTGTTTTCTATCATAAGTAATTCCTTCCATATGTCCACCAGCTTCTTCGATTTCCATCTTTTTCACTACTTCTTTGGTATCTGGATCTAACCAAATTACATATCCACCCGAAGAATTTTTCTCACCATTTGGTCCCAATTCATCACATTTTTTATTCATTGTAAGAACAATATTTTTACCATCATAACACCCTCCTTGAAGAGCATCACAACCATTTTCATGTACATATTCTTCTAAATCTACAACCTGTTCAACATTATAAGTCCTGCCCTCGTAAGTTTCATTTGCATATACTTTAGTTGGAAAAAATGCCTTAAAAAAATCTACCGTTTTTGCACCTGTCTTTTTCATATTTTCTAAAAATGTTTTTAAATCTATCATTCCTGATCCGTAACCACCATAGCCCATATTCGGAACTCCTCCTCCTTGATAACTTGGAGACCAATTTAGTGGTGATGTATTTTGATTTGGATAATTTTGTGTCCCAAATGACTTCGAGCTTTGTAAATTTTCAAATTCACTTGCCTTTTGATCTATATATTTATTTATACCACTAATTTTTTCTTTTATTTCTTCTAACCTGCTTGGTAATACTTCAATTTTTGTTTTATATGTAAAATCATCTGGCATTTTTATACCGCTTATTTTATTACTAGCACTTGTTAATTTTGAAATACAAGTTTTATTTTCGATAATCGCTTCTTGTCTAAGTTTTCTTGTATCTACCTCTATATTTGCTTTTTGTAACATATTAATAGCTCCTTTTTACTATAATCTTTATAAAATCCTAAATAATTTTTTCCTTGTTGTGTCTCTTTAAAACATATTATAACCAGTTTAAAACTTCATTAACTTATTATCTCTTTTTTACTGAATATTCACTATATACTAGTACTCTAATAGGTATATCTATATTCATTATCCTAAATTCACTTTCCATGTTATTTATAAATACATTTAAAAATTCATTCTTTTTCTTATGTTGTTCAAACCATTCTTCATCTGTCAATTCACCTTTAAAAAACGTATCTTCTCTTAAACCTATTACAAGAGAATTATTTTTTAAATAGTATTTAAATGAATCTGTTCCATACGATATATATGCAATTTTATTGTCACCAGTTATGTCTTCAAATATTACTTTTTCAAATGTATTTTTAATAAATCTTTCTATTTGTTCATCTAGTTTTAAATCATCATATGTTATATATTTATTTAAAAAATCTAATTCTTCACTATTTAATTTTTCAATGTATATATTATTTCTTAAATAGATATAATCTAATTCTTCTTTAGTAAAATATTGGTACATATCCATGTCTTTACTATTTATTTTTTTAAAATCCAAATTACTTTCTTTTATTATATTATCTTTGTTTTTTAGATTTAATACTTTAATAAAATACTGTGAAAAAAAGTTTCTATATATATTATACAGTTTTATGTAATTTTCATTTTTTATTATCTCATTATTAATATCTGGTTTATTTGGAAAAGACTTTTTAAGGTCTTCTAATTCTAAATAATTAAAATTCATTTTTCCTTGTAGGATATATTTAATAAATTAAATATACCTTCGCTCCTTCCTTTATATTCTTATAAATCTATCTTTATTGTATCGATTGTATATTCTCCATGTTCTCCGTCTAATTCATCATAAGGAATAAGCATTCTTTTTCCCCAACTATCTACAATAAATCCTTTATCTGTTGTTCCTGTTATTGTCATTACATGTCCTCCATCAATTGTCTGAAATGGTTCCATTTTATCTATATCAACTTTATTAGGATCTTTCATATTAATATTATATATTTTAACACCTTCTATAACTTTTCCAGATAAATCTCTTCTAGGATAACATCCAATTGAAACTGTATATCCTTTTTTTAAATCTTTCTTTATTTTAGATAATGATTGTTTTAAATTATCTTTTGGTGTATAGTGTTTTGTATCTACTTTAGCATTAATATTCTTACTTTTAAAATACTTCTCTATTAATTCTTGGTTATATCCATAACTATAATGAACATAAGCTTGGTCTTTTTCATCAATATAATCTATTATTTCTGTTGCTCCTGTTTTATTTTTCTTAAATAATGGTGTCTTACTATCAGATATTCTATCTGAATTCATTGTTATATATAAGTCTGCCAAAATTTCTGCTGTATTTATATACTTATTTCCATTTTTATCGGTTTTATATAGTGGTATCCCTGTAGCTTTTTCAAAAGCCTCTGGATCATCTCTATATTGCATTTCCAGTGCATTTCCTAAATTTGCATAAGAACATGCTCCTATTTCATCTATCATTTTTGCTGTTTTTACAGCATTTTCATTCGTCATTCCATATTTAGAAGCTATATACTCTACATTTTTATAATAATTTTCTGGAGTTTTATTTCTAATATTTCTATTAATCTTAACTGTTAATCCATTAGCCTCTGACATTCTTATATACTCATTTATCTCTTCTTGACTCATATCAGATATTTTAATCAAATCCACGTAATTCCCATCTGAATCACGAAAATAAATGTAATCCTCGGAACGCATTTGTTTATATATTCCTTGATCCATACCATAATATCCTGTCCTATAATATTCTTGCATATATTTAAAATCATCTTCATTTATAGAATTAGATAATCTCTTATGTGTTAACAATAATTCTTTTATTTTTGATAGAGTAAAATCTGAAATCTTTGAACAAGTGTTATCAAAACTTTCTTTAATACCTTTAATATCATCAAATATTTTTATACATAAAGTCTTCCAATAATCTGCAACTTCTGCTCCGGTTCTCTTTAGCTTATCTATATAATCACTCAAATTAAAGTATTTATCTCCTAAAAACAATAAACTACTTTGAATTTCTTTCGGGTCAAATGGTATCAAATTATCTCCACTCATCCCTGAACCTTGTATACTTTCAAATTCACTTGCCTTTTGATCTATATATTTATTTATACCACTAATTTTTTCTTTTATTTCTTCTAATTCTCCTGGTATTGCTTCAATTTTTGATTTAAAACTAAAATCATCTGGCATTTTTATACCACTTATTTTACTACTAGCAGTTTTTAATTTTGTTATACAAGTTTTATTTTCTATAATTGCTTCTTGTCTAAGTTTTCTTGTGTCCACCTCTATATTTTGTTTTCCTGGCATTTTATTAGCTCCTTTTTTATTTTCACCGTTAAAATTCGTTTTTTATAAGTATTCAAGTTTTATATTATGACTATGTATTTTTACAATAAAATTAATTCTGTTCCATTTCTTATATTTGACTCTCTTATACTTAAATTCTCATCATAAGGAATTGCTGTTATTTTATCATATAATAACGGTTTTTTCTTAGGTTCATAATATCCATTACTTAATTCATATATAGCCTTAGTTAATAATTTAATTACATTATATATTCTTCTATTTATGGGAATTAAAATATCATATTGTTCTTCTATCATAGGAACATAAACTTTTACCAATATCTTATTCATCATCATCACCTTTATCTTTAATACCTAATAATTTAACTAATGTTTCTTGTCCACTAGTAATTGAATATCCATAACTTGGTCCACAATTATTTACAACATTTCTAGTTGATATCAATCCAAATATATATTGATCATCAATACCATTTCCTATCCAAATTCCATCTTCTCCTGTTAAATACTCTTTATACCAATCATCATATTCATGATTCTTTATTTTGGTTGAATTTTCTACAACAATAAATGACATATTTGTATTAGTTTCACTTTTTTGAAGTATTTTCTGAAATTCTTCTTCTCTTTCATCTAAACTATTTATAAATCTATCTAATCCTATTATAATGCACACACCTTGTTTATTATTATTTTGATTTATTCTTATAGATAATTTAGTATACTCTTTTTCTAGAGTATCTTTATTAGTATTAACTACATATTCAGCATCTAAAACAAATAATTCATTATTTTTTATTAATTTTATTTCTTCAATCAAATTTGGTATAAAGCTAACTGCATCTTCTATATTTTTAGAACATATTAATGTAACTTTTCTTTTTGCAAAATTATATGTATTAACTTTCAAATTGCTTTTTGTTATACCTATAGGTAATTTGCTCATATCAGTAACATATTTTTCCACATCTTCAAGTAATACTTTTTTAGGAATTATAGGGATTTCTGGAGTTGGATTATCGCAATTTTTATTAAGTCTATCAATTTCCTCTTTAATATAATTATTCCAATTTTTAGCTTCACATATTTTAGCTGTTTGAAACTCGTAAATATTTTCTCCATTTAAAGGGACTAAACCTCTTCCAAACATTTGAGATGGTCTTTTTTTGCCAACATTATCAAATACATTATAGTAATCATCATCACTATTCATTTGTAATGCTATTTTTTGTTTAAAATTCTGAGCTAATCTATATCTAATTCCATTATTTGATCCTGTTGTAAGTATAAATAATATACCACATTTAAGCCCTTCTCTTGTTAAAGTCAAAATTGAGTCTTCATATTTATCTTCATATATTTCCATAAATGCTTCAAATCCATTTATAATATTAATAATCATTGGCATAGGCGTACTATTTGTTTCTAAATACAAATTATAATCTCCATTATATTCTGATAATATAGCTTTTCTTCTTTTTATCTCTTTTTCTACTAATCCAAAAAATCTACTTATTTTTTCTTCATCACTTGCCAGTATAACGTCCCCAACAGTCGGACTATTTTTAAATATTTTTAGTGCTTCACTTCCGAAATCAATTATATAAATTTGTGCCTCATCAGTTGAATATCTAGTCATAACATCATATATTAAAGTACTTATTAATGTTTCTTTTCCACTATCTGCACTTCCAAATACAATTAAATTCCCATCTTTTGTTAAGTTAAGCTGTACTATTCCTTGAGCTTGATTTTCAGGATCATCATATTCTCCTATTACAGCTATTATCTCATTTTTTATAAATTTAGGTTTATATTTTTTAATTAAATCTTTAATATAAATATCTTCAGGTATATTCTCAAGCCATAATTGTTTTGTTTCTATATTTTGCTCTCTTCCTAATTTATATAAATATTTTACAATACTTGTTAATTGTTCTCCTTCTATATTTTCTTCTTGATTTATTACATCATCAACCTTCTTTATAGCAGTACCCATATTAGATATAAACTCTATTGATTTGTCTTCTTTTTTCTTTGTTGTATTAGAAGGAATATATTTTGCCCCTGCCCATGCAGATTGTCCTAATACAAAATATTCGTCATTTCCAACTTGCATATAGAACTGTCCTGCATTTTTCAAATATGCAGCATCTGGTTTTCCAATTACATCTTCACTATCTGATCTGTCTTGAACTTTTAAACATATACCAAATTTACTATTACTTCTAATCTGATCATTTACAACTCCAGCTGGTTTCTGTGTAGCTAAAATTAAATGAACCCCTAAACTACGTCCAATTCTGGCAACACTTATTAATTCATCCATAAAGTCTTCTTGTTGTTGTTTTAATTCAGCAAACTCATCACAAACTATTAATAAATGTGGTATTGGCTTACTTATTAATCCATCATGATACATTTTTTGATACTTATATATATCTATTGTTCCTTCATCAGTCATATTTCTTGCTTCATTAAATAAAATTTGTCTTCTTCTAAGCTCACTTTGTATCGATGCAAGCGACCTTTGAAGGCCAACTTTTTCTATGTTTGTAATTGTACCAACTAAATGTGGTAATTTAATGTCTCTTTTTTGAAAAGCCCCTGCTAAACCTCCACCTTTATAATCTATCAAAATAAATGCTACATCATCTGGATGATAATTAATAGCTAATGATAAAATATATGTTATTATAAATTCAGATTTTCCAGAACCTGTTGAGCCTGCTATTAATCCATGAGGTCCATGATATTTTTCATGAATATCTAAATATATTTTTAGTCCAGAACTATCTATACCAATAGGAGCTTTAAGTGATAATGTAGAATCATTTCTCTTCCATCTTTCAATTACATTTAATTGCTCTATATTTCCAACATCGTACATTTCTAAAAAAGTGTAAGTATTTGGTAATACTATGTCTTTTATGTTGTTAAACTTTATAGGTATATTAGATATTGTTCTTAATATTTTTTCAAAAAATATTCTTTGTTGAACATCAAAAGTAAAGTTTCTTTGTTCTTCTTCATTAAATTCGCTGTCAAATAGTCTTCCATTTCCCTCTGATATATTAATAAATGTTTTACATTCATTAGGTAATTTTGTTATATTATTTGCTAAAGAAATAATACTAAATCCTAAATTTTTCTTGCTATTTACTACTTCTTTAATTATATTTATTCTTTCAATTCTTTTATAATCATCTGTGATAATTAAATAGTATGGAGCAAAAGCTTTATAATCAATATCATTTTGTTCATTTTCTTTTCTACTCTGCATCACTTCTTCTAGAAATCTAGATATTTCTTTTATTTCTTCTATATCATCTGAAAAAAATCTAATATCTTTAACATTATTCCATATATGTGGCAACATTTGAAAATACGTCCATCTGTTAATACTATCTTCTTTTAAGAAAAACACTAATTTTAAATCTGTATAACTTTGAAAAGTTATTAATTGCATAATTAAATCTTGCATAAACCTTCTTTGTTGTTGTTCATCATATGATATTAATCCTAAAATATTTTTTTCTGTTAAAGAAACAGTAATTGGTACTTTTCTTAGTATTTTAGATTTGTTTGCAACAGTATTAAGAATTTCTACTAAATCATCATCTTCCATATCAAACTGTTTTTCAGGATATTCTATTTTTATTTTAGATGGAACATCTCCTATTCCTAATCTTACTGTTAAAAAATCATAGTCTTCAATTTTTCTTTCCCATAGTCTTTCGTTCTTTGAAAGTACAATTTCTGTACATTTTTCTGCTGATGGATAATTCTGAAATAAAATACTTTTTTGTTTTCCCATTATTCTATCTATTTCTTTAACTTTTGAATCAATATATTCCCTATATCTTTTTTGTCGTTTCTTTTCATATTTTATTCTTTGACGTTTTTCCCATTTTCTTTCTAACATAGGAAAAAATAACATAGATAAAAGCATTGAAAAAGCAACAAATAATGAAATTATATTTTCTGCTTTAGAAGTTGTTCCATTTCTCATTCCTTGTATTGAGCTAAATACAGATGTCAACATAATTGCGCTCATTGATAGTGTTGAACCTAACACTAATGCCATAGGCATTTCTTCATTTTTTTCTCTTGCAGGAGGTGGATCTATTTTAACTTCCTCAACTTCTATTTTATTTTTTATTCTAGGTGATCTATAGTAATAATCTTTATCATCATATAAATCTGTATCATCATCTTCTTCTTTTTTATAGTCTATGATATTTTCTTCTTGTCTTTTTATCTCTACCAAATTTTTACTTAGAGTAACTTTATTAGAAGGATTATTTATAAAAAATGTATTTCCCATAATTATTATTTTTAATCCCATTATAAAAACAACATCACCATTAAGTAATACTCTAATATCATTTGCAACTGGTATGCCATTAACAAATGTTCCAAATTTCGTATCATAATTTTCTAAAAGCCATTTTCCATTACTTTTAGATATTTTAGTATGTAATTTAGCTAACAATGTATGATCATATACTATATTATTATTTTTATCTTTTCCTATTAATATCTCCCTATTTTGCCTTACATCTATCTGTTTATATTCATCCTCATAAAAAGGAGCACAATATAACATAAAAATATCTTCATTATTTCCAATAGAAAATATATATGTTTTATAATCTTCCAATATTATTTTTTCTATTACTTTTTTATTGTAATCTTTTATGTAGACTCCTTGCTCTTCAAATTTTATACTTTCTGGTGAAAGAATTTTTGCAAATTGATTGCTCATTATTTGCCATCCTTCACCATTGCCTGCTATATTGATTAACTTTATTTCTTTATCATTAGTCTTTTCTGTAATCCAATAATTTCCTACCGTTATTTTAGGCAATATTAATTTATTAATTTTATTTTTTCCTATAAGAAATGCTATCAATTTTATCAGCGCCTTTCTTTATTACATAGAATCGCTATTTTTTTTATTTTTTATTTTTTATTTTAGTTTCTTGAAAATTATTAGTTTCTTCTATTATTTTATTTAATGTCTTTTTAAATTGTTTCTCTTCAGAATCCTCATCTTCACAAAGTCCTAAATGATATAACTCTTCTATTTGCTTATGATCAAATAAGCACACTTGATCTGATGAAATAAATCCTTCTGGATAAAGACAACCACTATAATCCCAAATTTTTCTTTCTGTATTTTTCTTTTCTTCATTAGCAAATGCACAAAATCCTGTAATCATAACTCTTTTTGTGCCTCCTTTAAGCATTACTACTGTACCTATAGGTAAAAATTTTTCTGGTATTTTTTTCATTTATTTTTCCACTCCTTCTTTATTCTCTGATTTTAATCTTTCTCTTTCCCAATGTAGTCTAATACTCTCCATATTTACCATATTCTTGCATTTGAATGGGATCTAATCAATATTTATCTCCCCATACTAATCCTGAACCTTGTATATTTTCAAATTCACTTGCTTTTTGATTTATATATTTATTTATACCACTTATTTTACTACTAGCATTTGTTAATTTTGATATACAGGTTTTATTTTCTGTAATTGCTTCTTGTCTAAGTTTTCTTGTATCTACCTCTATAGCTTCTTTTGCTGGCATTTTAATAGCTCTTTTTTTTTTTCGATTTTTAAATATTTTTATAATTATTTAAGTTTATTTTTATATGTACGTATTCTATTTTTATAGTCTGCTATAATTTTTTCATTATCATTTATTTTTACACTACTTTTTTTTATAATACTCTCACATTCTGCAATACTTCCGAGTAGTTTCTCCTATTTTACTGTTATTTGATTTTATTCTTGAAACAATTCCAGCTTTACCTGCTGATGCAGAAGACCATGCCTGTGCTAAAACATTAGTTTTAATATTTATTAATTCATCTCTAACACTGTTATAAGTTGAGTCTTTTGTCTTACCAGCATTTCCTCCTAAATTATTTTTATATGAAGTATGTGACTTATTAAGAGCTTCTATTGCATCTGCTAAATCTTTTTGAGCTCCATCACTAGTATTCAATTGTTTTAGTATATTTTCATACATTTCTTTTTTTTCAAAGCATTCTATATTATCTTTTGCATATTTCTTTTTATCACTAAGCTTATCATTTTCTTTTTCTAATTCTTTTTTATTTTTTTCTAAATCTTTTATTTTCTTTTTTATTTTCTCTCTTTCTTTTTTTTCATCATCATATGCCATAACTATTTCCTCCTATATATTTTAATATTCTTAATAATACATAATTATTTTAATTTTCTATATATTATAATTGATAATATAGCTAAATTAATGCCTATTATATAGTAAAATTATTGAAAATGTTATCTTTAAACCAATAATTTTTTTGAGATACTTATGTCATTTTCCATCTTTTAAATACAATATCTCAATATTATATTACAATTATTAAAGAAATTTGTCAACACATTTTTGATAAATAAATTTACATATTTTTTATATTTAACTATTGACAAAAAAATTATTTTGGTATATATCTAAATTAATCTAATTATTTTATTGTACTTTTTAACTAATTATACAATTTCACTCTTTTGTAAAATTATATTTAAAAGAAACAATAAAATACTAACATTATAAGTTATATGCTCAATAAAAGTGTTATGTAGGATATTATATTTCCTATTAAAGCACAACTATATCGAGGAGGTGAAAATATGGGAGACGTAAAATTAAAATTTACAAAAGATCCATCATCAATACAAAAATCTCTTAAAACAATTATTTCAGACTACAATAGTTTTCATGCTTCTATGAAAACAGCAAGTAAAGCTATAGAAGGAATGAAAAAGAATTGGTTTGGTCCAAATTGTGATTCTTTTATGGCTAACTGGAATTCCAATATTGAAGTTACTAATAAGAATTTAATTGTTATCTGCAATTGTAGTGAACAATTAAATACCAGATTTAAAAATATTTGCTCAGCATTTGGATTTACAGTAAGCAAACTAAATACAGAAAAATTGCATTTAGATGAGTTTCCAACAGGTAGAAAAAAAATAGGAGATTACGATAGCTCTGCATTACAAACTAATCTTAATGACTATTTAAATGGAATGAAAAATTCTCTTAAAGTATTAAAAGATAATTTAATTAATAAAAATCTAAAACCTGAATCTATAGGAGTGGTGGATTTAAAAGGTGGTGGCTTAGCAAAAGATCTAGAAACTTTTACAAAATGTATAAATAGTATATATAAAGGTATCGATGATTTATTAAAAAGCACAAAAAAATACGTAGAAGCAGAATTAAAAGCTATAAGCTCATCAAATACTTAGTATTTTTTAAACAAGAACTCCAACAAAAATGTTGGAGTTCTTTAATTATATTTATATTAAGATTAACAGTATGCCATTTATATCTTATCTATCACTTATATCTATTAATTCATTTTAATCTTGTATTAATGTTATTCCTCTTCCCCTTTTAACTTCTCTGCATTATCTGCTGCAATTAAGTTATCTATCATCTCGTCTAAATCACCATTTAAGAAATTCTCGAATTGATATACATTCATGCCAATTCTATGATCTGTAATTCTTCCTTGTGGGTAGTTGTATGTTCTAATTTTTTCACTTCTATCTCCTGAACCAACTTGAGTTTTTCTAGCATTTGCAATTTCTGAATCTTGTTTATTTTTTTCTATTTCATATAATCTAGATTTAAGCAGATTCATTGCATATTCTCTATTTTGAACCTGTGAACGTTGTGTTTGACATTCTGCTACTATTCCTGTTGGAACATGTATAAGTCTTACGGCTGATGAAGTTTTGTTGATATGTTGTCCACCAGCACCTGATGCTCTAAATACTTCCATCTTTATATCTGCAGGATTAATATCTATTTCTACATCTTCCACAACAGGAAGTACTGCAACTGTTGCTGCAGATGTATGTATTCTTCCACTGCTTTCTGTGTCAGGAACTCTTTGTACTCTGTGAACTCCACTTTCAAATTTAAGTCTGCTATATGCTCCTTTTCCTGTAACCATAAAAGATATTTCTTTATATCCTCCAAGTTCTGTTTCGTTTTCGTTTAAAATCTCTATCTTCCAATGTTTTCTTTCTGCATACATTCCATACATTCTAAATAGTGTTCCCGCAAATAGAGCTGCTTCTTCTCCTCCAGCTCCGCCACGTATTTCGCAAATTACACTTTTATCGTCATTTGGATCTTTTGGGATTAGAAGTATTTTTAGTTCTTCTTCTATCTTTGCAAGTTTTTCTTTAGAAGAATAGTATTCTTCTTCTGCAAGTTCTTTCATTTCTTTATCTTGCATCATCTCTTCTGCTTCTTGCATATTATTTTTTGTTTGTTTATATTCTCTATATTTCATAACAACATCTTCTATAGAGCTATGTTCTTTGACTAATTTTCTCCATTCGTTGTTATTCGCAATTACTGCAGGATCACTTATTTTTGTTGTTAATTCTTCATAATGCTTTTCTACTGATTCTAATTTTTCAAACATTTCTATCTTCCCTTCATTTTAATATGTTTTTATTATACAACAAAATTGCCTATTTTTCAAGTTTTTTCTATTTGCAAAAACTATTAGTAAAGCTTTACTAATAGTTTTCATTACTAACCATTATCATCTATTGGTCCAAATAATTCATCAAATTTAGCTTCGAGTTCTTTTTGTAGATCATATTCTTCTTCGATTTCTTTACCTTTATCATCTGGTACTATAGAATGTTTTTCAGATTTTAGTTCATCTAATTGCATTTTATCTTGTTCTTTATTATTTACTTGTTCATCAAACAAATCATCTAATCCGAGATTGCTAAATTTATCTTGGTTATTCGTTGCTTCATTTTCTTTGACTTTTATCTCTTCTCTTTTTTCCTCTTTTACTTTTTCATCTTTCTTTGTTTCTTCTTCAAACAAATCATCTAATGATTCTATTTTTAAGTCATCGGCTTTTTTCTGCTTTTCCTCTTCTGGAACATAAGGATTATATGGATTATATTTTCTCCATATTCCTCTTTCTATTTCGCCTATGTCATTATGGCTTATTTCGTATTTAGCAAGTTCTCTTGCCATGGGCTTTTTAAAATAATAGAATTTATTTGCTTTTATAGGTCTTAATCCTTTTACAAATATTATACATAAATCATTATCCATTCTTCTTAATTCATCTGGTGTCATTAAAGCTCTGGCCATAATCTGATCAGAGTTACTGTATCCTTGTTTATGATGCCCTTTATCTCTATTAACAGAAGTACTATAGTGACTAATTGTTTTCTCTCCTAATGCTTTTGAGAAATATTCAACTGTTTTTTGTGAGTTACTTCCTAAAAATACGTGTGTATCGCAGTTTCCTATAATTGTTTCATAAGATTTATCATAAATTGCCTCTAATTGATCTAAGTTTTGTAAAATAACACTAAATGAGATCTTTCTACTTCTACTTGTAGATATTTTTTGATCAAAGTCTGGAATTTGACCAATATTTGCAAACTCATCTAATATGAAATATGTAGGAATTGTTAATTTTCCACCATTATTGTCTGCAAAATCATATAATTGTTGTATCATTTGAGAGAAAAATATTGTAAGTAAGAAGTTATATGTTGTATGTGTATCTGGTGAAATTACATATACCGCAGTTTTTTCTCTTCCTATTTGTTCAAAATCTATTGTATCTGTTGATGTTAGCTCTGCTATTTCTTTTGAATCGAATTTTCCAAGTTTAGATTGTAATGTACTTAAAATTGAACTATATGTTTTTTCTGGTGCAATTTCAATAGATTTGTAGTTCATTCTTGCAGGGTGGTCATATGGTAACTGACTCATAAGCTCTGTTAGCAAATTACTTCCACCATTTGAGTTTGCAGCTCTAACTAGTTCTGCACAACTTGCTAAGTTTTGTTCTTCTTCTGGTCTTGTTGCAAGTAAATAATAAATTAAAGCTTTTAATAATGTTTCTGCAGAATCATCCCAAAATGGGTCTGATGTGCTATCTGCTGATCTTTGTCCTTTTACAATTGTGTGTGCAATTACATCTACATCTATTTCTGAAGCAACATGCATTAATGGATTATATCCATCACTATATTGAGGGTGTACCAAATTTAGTACTTTTATTTTGTATCCGTTTTGTTTTAAATAACCAGCTGTTCTATCATATAATTCTCCTTTAGGGTCTGTAAATACATAAGAACCAAGTAATTGATATGCATTAGGAATTGAATATGATGCAGATTTACCAGATCCAGATCCTCCGACTACTAATACATTAACATTTCCTCTTTTATCTACTGGTAAATAATTATTTTCTGCTAAAATAATTCCTTTATTTTTATTTAATATTTTGTATTGCTCTCCATGTTGACTCCAATCACTAGAACCATGTTCTATATTATCATATTGGTGTTTTGGCATTGTTCTAACAAATCCAATAATAAAGAATATTAGGTAAATTATTGTTATTACAAATAAATTTGAACAAAAAACCCCAAACAATGCATGATTAAAAATATAGCTAATTGATGTTCCAGGAGCTCCTATTGCTTGACTATATACTTGAAAAAATCGGCTCAAAAAATCTATTTTAGGATTGCTTTGTGATTGTACTGTTGCAACATTCTTTGCAACAGTAAATGGCAAAACTAGCACTATGATTAAAAAAATCCATAGTACTAGCCCAATTATTATTACCTTCTTATTTTTCTTCAATCCTTCTGTTATTCTGTAATTCATTGCTTACACCTCTCTTTGGTTGAATATATTGTTTTATTTTTCAGGTTCTGCATTTTCACCTTGATTAGGTTTATCTGCTTCGGATTTATTTACTATCTCATAGCTTACATTTCCATTATCATCTCTTATGCAAGTAACATTTCCTGCTTCTATAGTGATTGTTGGTCCTGATGTAATTTCGAAATCCCCTTTTTTAGCTTCTGAACTTTTTCCCGGTTTTTCATTTCCCTTTACTCTTGTTTCTATAATTATTGGACATCCTTCAAATGTCTCTTCTCCTAGCATAGGTCTATCTATAAATTCTTTATTTGCCATTTAAGTTCCTCCTTCTATTATCTTGTTCAATTGAGAACTAAGATTTATTTTGCATCTTTATCATCTCTTAGTTCAAATGCAAAATACGATTTATATGGTTTTAACTTACATTTTCCTTTTACTTCATTCGTTTTTTCATCAAAATAAAGTGTTGGCTTTATTTCTTCTGCAGTATCTGGATCTATAATTGTTATAGCCCTTTTTAAGTTAGGAGTGTATTGTACTTCTTTAAGTTCAGTTGGTTCCTCTGAATATAATTTGTTATATTTAAATGGCATTGGTTTTTTAGTAATTCTTACTTCATCCCCCAACAAAACTCCATTATTTATTACTACTTTTTCTTTAGCAAATGAGAAAATTACAAGTCGGTTTCCACCTTCTTGCGGATCTTCCACATAAAATGTTTTTTTAGACATGTCTCCCACAATCTGCTCAGTGCTGTTTAGTCTCTCCATAGTGTATTTAGGGTATCTGTCTAAATACTCTTTTTTTGTAACATATACCTCATAAATGACTGTGTTTACTCCTTTAGGATCTGTAATACTAAAGTGTTTTCCTTGCCATGTTTCCATATTTTACTCCTCCAATTTCTATGATTTTTAATCCATAGTTTGTCTTATGTATAATCACACTAAATATAATTATACAATATTTTCCACTTTATGTCAATAGAATTCGTTTATTTTTTGAAAATTCTAAGTTACAATTCATACTTTTAAATATATTTTCCCTGCATAACGTGATTAATATATAAATTTTTTAGGCACCTCCAAGTGATACCCACTCGGTTGCCTCCTAAAATAATTTATATATTAATCACTTGCGCGGGATTTAAGTGAATTTAGTCAATAGTAACAATCTAATATTTTCTCGGATTAAATGTTGAAATTTTATTTAAATTTTCGAACAAATTTCTTTCTTCAGATGATAGTTTTTTTGGCACCATAACTTTTATTTCTGCTACCAAATCCCCTCTACCACCTTTTCCATCTTTATATCCTTTTCCAGGTATTCTAATTACTTCACCTGTTTGAATTCCTTCTGGTATATATACTTGTGTGGGCTCATCTATAGATGAGACTTGTGCTTTTGTTCCAAGTGCCGCTTCCCATGGCGTTAAGAATAAATCTGTGTATAAATCATTTCCCTTAAGCCTAAACTTTTTATTATTTGTTATATTTACTTTTATAAACAAATCTCCATTTTTACCACCATTTACGCCTTCTTTTCCTTGTCTTAAAAGCCTAATTTTTTCTCCATTTCTGATTCCTGCAGGAATTGAAATGGTAAAAACTTTCATTTTTCCATCTACAGTTCTAAGTGAAATCTTTTTTTCTTGCCCATAAAAACTTTCTTCTAATCCTACATCAATACTTGTTTCAATATTTTCCCCGTTTATTGGATTCTTTTTATTTTTTTGCATAATTGTTTTTTCATCTTGATTTACTCCAAAAAACATGTTGAAGAAATCGCTAAATACCGACCCCGTAGATCTACTTGCTTCTTCGTATTTCTTCTTTCCTACATTACTTGTCCACATTCTGTCATATTTTCTTTTTGTAGATGGATTTGAAAGTACTCTATATGCTTCATTTACATCTTTTATCTTTTCCTCTGAGAGTCTGTCTTGAACATTTACATCTGGATGATATTTTTTTGCTGCTAGTCTATATGCATTTTTTATTTGTTCGGAAGATACTCTATTTGTCTCTAGTGAAAGTATTTTATAATAGTCTTTAAATATCATATATACCCTCTCCCAATTTTAAGTGGTTTCATTATATCAGTTTTTTTGTAAAAAATCTACACTTTTTTAAAAATTTTTCATATATGTTCTTTCAATATATAATTATTTCTATAAGAGAAGTAACTTCGCTACATATTCAGGTTACTTTACAACCGCACAAATCAAAGTAACCTAGCCTTCTTGCTCCTGAAAAATAGGATACTAAATAAGTATTTTATTCAGTATCCTTTTATTTTTTAATCTATTAATCCAAATCCTGTAGCAATAAATCTTGTTTTATGTGCTCCTGTACTATCTATAGGGTCATTTATTAATTCTCCATCTACTGCCATAACACTTGAAGTTCCTCCATCTAGATTAGCTGCATTTACAGCTCCATAACGCTCCATTATTTCTATTAAGTCATCCATATCTGCTCCTTGTCTTCCAATTGCTCTTCCATCTAGAACTAACCATAAAACAACTCCGTCTTTTCTTTGACCAATTGCGGTACGTGGTGCAACTCCCCAACCACCATTTCCAACAACTGTAGATGATTTTCCATTAACAATTAAAAATGGTCCACATGTTACACAATCTCTAATATTTAGTTTCTCTGCATTAGCTTTTGTACATGTTGAAGATAAAACAAGAACATCATCTTTATTAAATCCTATGATTCCACCTGTACTTGTGTATTTATATGAAGTAACACATTTTCCATTTACATAAGTTACTCCCCTAGGTGTTGCTCCATTACTGCTATACTTAGGGTCATAGAACTTTCCTCCATTAATTGCAAGTTTAGCATTGTTGTTTTTAGCCATTGTAGTTAAGTACTGTCCTGTTACACCAAGCTTACTTGTTACAAGTGTTCTAATTTTTGAAGCATCATATACAACTGCTAAAAATCCTGTATATCCTTTTCCTTTTATGTTTATGATTCTATAATCTTTATCATCCTTATATATATTATATTTACTTTTATCCAAATTAGGTGCTAAAATTTGTTTTTCATAATCATTGGCATATTGCTTTTCTTCTGTATTTGTAGTTTCTTCTTTTTTAATCTCCGCTGTATTAGTATCTTCTTTTACTTCATCTACTCTGTTATTTGCCATAACTTTTTCAATTGTTTCGTCACTATAAAATAACTTTGGTATCCAATCATGTGTCATTGATGTCATTCCTACTGTAATTAAATACTCTCTAAATCCGCTATATGGTCCATATAATAAAAATGCTAATGCTAGTGCTCCTATTATTATTATTGATAAAATTATTGTTATAATCCTACTTTTCAATTTTCTTTTTTCTTTTCTTGCCATGTGTTTTGCCATATTTTTTCTCCTTCCATTTTTTCTTGTGTTTCATTTTCACAAGGTAATTTTATTTACTATAGCATTTTACAACATATTTTTATTTTTTTCAACATTTTTTTAAATTTATTTTTAATCCTTAAATTTAGTAAAACTAATCTCCTTCTTTTTATATTTATACCATTGCAATAATTTGTGTTGCTCTTCCTGCATTTTCTCCATTAGCTCTATATGAATGAATTATGTCTTTATTACATACAGAGCAAATACCTGAATCTACAATATTTTCTTCCTTCAAGCCTTTCTGTGCTAGAATTTTTCTGTTAATTAAAATTGTATCTATATTCCATTTATCACCATTTTGCTCAAAAATATTATCTTCATTTTGTAACTCTTTGAACTCTTCATAAAACATTTTATATACATCTTCGTCAACTTCAAAGTGGTCTTTCCCAATACTTGGAGACATACAGCAAATTATATCTTCAGGATTGCAACCATATTCTTGTCTCATTTTTTCTACTGCTTTTACAGAAATTCTTTGCAAAGTTCCTCTCCATCCTGAATGAATATTTGCAATTACTTTTTTTACCGGATCATAAAAAGCAAGTAATATACAATCTGCATTTTTTGTAGATAAAACAATTCCTTTTTTATTTGTAATTAATCCATCTGTATTTTCATACAAATTAAAATCAGGCTCATCTTTGTTTATTTTATTATTTATAATTTGAATATTATCTGTATGATTTTGCTTTACATTTACTAAATTGTTATAATCTAAATTAAATTCTGTGCAAATTTCTTTAAAATTATTTTTTGTAATTTTATTTTTTTCTTCATTTGAATGATAAAATTCAAAATTTTTATCCAATCCAATTACATAAGCATATTTTATTTCTGGATATTCTAACAATTTTATAAATTGCAAATATTCTATTCCATTGCTTTTTACGTGTACAACATTTTCATTTGATAAATCCACGGTTTCCTCCTTAATTAAAGACTTTATTTAAGATTTTAGTATATATAATTGTACTATAAATGTGTTATTAATCTAATTTTATTCTTTCCAAAATTTCATCTTTACTCAATTTGTCCACAAAATTATAATTCTTTTTCACAATTCCAGAATTGAATCCACACATACTCTTGTAACTACAGTATTCACATGGTGTTTTCTTATTTTTATAATATGGCTTTAATTCAATATTCCCATTAAAAATCTCTTTTGAAATTTCTTTAATTGTTTTATTAATGTAATTTTGCAATTTTGTAAATTCTTGCTCAGTTGCAATACTACTAAGTTTTGGGCTTAAAGTTCCAGTTCTGTCTATATATGCAGGAATTATTTCTGACCTTCCTTTTTCTAGATTTTTATCTTGCATTTTTGCAACTTTTACATCTGCTAAAATTAAGCCCTTCATTTTAAAATTGCTTTTTATTTTTTGTTCAATTTCTTGCTCACTTAGTTTTTTATTTGAATTGATTATTTGTTCTAATAAATTAAAATACAAAATTCCTGCAGGCACAAAATCTTCTATTTTGCAAACTGCATCTAAATATGTAATTAACTGCAATTGAAGCCCTGCATACACATTTCCAAAATCAAGATTTTTTACAGAAGATTTATAATCTATAATTCTTACATACTTTTTATTTTCATCTTGTGCCACATCTATTCTGTCAATTTTCCCAATTAACTCAACTGTTTTTCCGTTTTCTAAATTCAAAACAATTGGCTTATATTTTCCCTTTTCTCCAAACTCCACTTCTGTACCTTCTAGTTTAAATTCACTTTGCACCAAACTTTGAATAATATATTTTAAAGATTTCACAATTATTCTTTTTAATCTTTGCACTAGTAATTTATATTTTTCTGTTGCTGTAAAAATGAAATTGTTTTCATTTAATAGTTTTTCGTTAATGATTTTATCAACTATTTCTTCTATTATTGTTGAAATGTCGTCAACATCCTCATTTTGTGAAAGTGCAATTCTAGCCTTTTCATAAAAATCTCTACATTCTTCATTATTTTTAATTTCTTCAAAAAAAGTATTTATCACATCATGCATAAATGAGCCTGTATCGATGTTTTGCACCTTAAGTTCTTCTTTATCTTTTAACTTTAAAATATATTGCAAATAATATGAAAATGGACAAGAGCTGTATTTTTCCAATTTCGAAATACTTGTATTTAATCTACTTCCATATAATTTATCAATATTCTCTTTTTTCAATTTTTCATTTAATTTAAAATTAATATATTTAATGTTTTCATTTAAAATATTTTTATAATTTTTATTTTGCGCGTAATATTTGTATAAAACAAAAAACAATTTTTCAGGACTTATTCCATTTTCCATCTCATTTATTTTTAAAATTAAATCATCATAAGAAATTTGTTCATTAATTAATTCTAGCTTTTCTTTTTTAATAATGTCGCTATCCTCTATTAAATTCGGAAAAATCTTTTTAATTCTAAAAATTAAATTAGAGGCTCTAAGTGACTTGCCATCATTATCTGATGAAGCGTAAGATAAAAACAATTTTTCTTCAGCTGTAGTAAAAGCTTTATAAATATTAAAATTATCATCATATAAATTTTCTAAAGTACCTTTTGCAATTTCTATATTTTCTGTTTTTAAATATTCTCTATCTTCATCATCTAAAAATCCTTGATTTTTATTTATACTTGGAAATACCCCGTCATTTAGTCCAATAATAAATACCACTTTTGTTTTTCTGCTTCTAGACCTATCTGTATCTCCTACTATTACTTGATCTTGAGTTCCTGGAATTTTTCCAAGCTCACTATTTTTAAGTCCAATTTTTAAAATCTTTATAAATTTATCAATTGTAATTTTTTCTTCTCCAAAAATTAAATTGATTTCATCTAAAATATCAATTATTATTTTATAACTCTCTTCATATTCTTTTGCTAAATCTAATAGATTTTTTTCTTTTAATTTATTTATTTTTTCATTAATTTTTTCTTCTATATTTTGCTCAGTTATAAACAAATAAATCTGTTTTGAAATATTTTTTGCAGTTTTTTCTTCGTCTATTTTTTCTTTTAAATTTATTAAAGGAGTGATAATTTGCTTTCTTAATTCATTTAAATGTGCTAAATCCTCATCTTTTCCATAAATAAAATCTTTTTTAAATTTGTTATTTTTTATTCCATATTTTATGCAATATTTTTCTAATCTAAAAATGTCGTTTTCATCTATCTCTACAACCCCAGTTTTTAAGTAATTAAAAACTGATTCATAAGAATAATTTTTGTTTAATATTTCTAAAATACTTAAAATATATTGCACAATTATATTTTGATTCAAATCTCTTTTTTCATCAATAAATACAGAAATTCCATATTTTCCAAAAATTGTTTTTATAAGACTTGAATAACTATCTGTATTTTTTGTAATTATGCAAATATCTTTGTATCTTAAATTTTCTTTTTTAATTAATTTATTTATTTTTTTAGCGACATTTTCTATTTCTGAATAATAGTTTTTTGCTAAAAATAAATTAATGTTTTTTTCAGAAATCTGTATATCAGATGATTCATGATTTTGCTCATTTTTATTTTCTTGCTTTAAATTAAACTGTTTTACTTTTGTGCTATATAAATAATTTTCAATATATTTTAATTCCTCATTTTTAAATCTATATGCATTATTTAAATTTATTGTTTCTACTTTTTCATCTTTATCTAATAAATTAATCATTTTTTTATATGTAACTTTATTTGGGTAAAAAATATCTGTATTTGGGTCAGTATTTAATTCTAAATTGTCTGCACAAAAAGTAATTGTAACACTATTTGCAATTTTTATTATTTTTTTAATAGTTTCAAATTCTTGCTCTGTAAAACCTGCAAATTCATCTATATACACATCTGCATTTTTTAATAAATCTACTTTATCAATATTCTCTGCCAAAATTGTTAATAAATCAGTTTCATCTATATAATTGTCTTGTATTTTATTTTCAAATTTTTCATAAATTAAAATAATATCTTTTAATTTGTTTTTTAAATATTTGTTTTCTATTTTTTCTTGCACATTTTTTAGGTCAATAATTGTAACTCCATGTTTTTTTAATTCAGAAATTATTCTCATACAAATTTCTATATTTTCATCAGATTTGTTTAAAAATGTTAGATTATTTTTTTCAGCTTGCAAAATTGAAAAAATAAGCATTGCTTTTCCACATTTTGTTAAATTTGTGTGGATAAGTCCACCAATTTCATTCATAACTCTATATGCTAATCTATTAAATGTAACTACTTCTGTGCCAATTATTGATTTTCTGTTTTCCATCAATTTTTGCTCTGCAGTAAAAGAGAATTGTTCTGGAGTTATTATGATTCCTTTTTGGGATGGAGGAAAAAAGGCACCTTCATTTTGAGTCTTTTTTTGTTCATTTATTTTCTTATTTATTTCATTATATATATATAGGCTTTTTCCAGTACCTGCTTTTCCATAGATTATTCTTAAACCCATTTTTAATCCTTTCTAAAAATAACTTCATAATAAAATTAGTCCATATAAGTTCGAATTAATCAATACGTTTTATGACTTTTTAGAACTTATATGGTATTTTTGTTTTTTATATTTATCATATTCCAAAATTGCATATTAATTTATTCATATTATTTTTTAATAACAATTTTTTATACGCTAACTTACAAATTATCTTAATACAATTTGGCGGAGTGAGCGGGATTCGAACCCGCGGGCCGCTTTAGGCGACTAACTGTTTTCGAGACAGCCTCGTTATGACCTCTTCGATACCACTCCATATGAATTTATTTTAACATTTTTTTTAAATTTCTTCAATATATATTATTTAATTTTTTATTATTTGCCCAAATTATATCATCCTTCCAAGCTTCTTTTTTTTTAGTGGCTTATCATGAAATAGTTTAAATAATAATATTAATAAGAGATTTTTCATTATTTTAATAATTCTCTTATAATTAAAACAACTATGAACTGTAACATATTTATATATTTTTTTAAAATTTTAATAAACAATACACAAAAAATAATTTTCAAAAAGCTTGATATCTAGCACATTTTAGTGATTTCGTAAAAAAAATTAAAAAACTCTTCAAAAAAGTATTGACAAACTAAAAAAAATGTTGTAAAATAGTATTGTTCCGTTTACGAATGGACGTAGATGGGCTATTAGCTCAGGTGGTAGAGCACTTGACTTTTAATCAAGTTGTCCCGCGTTCGAGTCGCGGATAGCTCACCAATTTTTGAATACCTTAAATGGTATTCACATGGCCCCTTGGTCAAGCGGTTAAGACATCGCCCTTTCACGGCGGAGACATGGGTTCGATTCCCGTAGGGGTCACCAATTTAATACGCCACTTTAGCTCAGCTGGTAGAGCAACTGACTTGT
>Ga0310691_10000940_pt1 | contig 48951 bp, 91 predicted proteins | sample 176DNAGHGlowgp2_FD_203887 | JGI IMG/M metagenome (GOLD analysis project Ga0310691, IMG submission 203887) | Sheep rumen microbial communities from Palmerston North, Manawatu-Wanganui, New Zealand - 1766 DNA GHGlow gp2 (v2) (version 2) | ecosystem: Host-associated > Mammals > Digestive system >... | reverse complement strand
ATAAGTCGGTATAATAATTGAGAAGAACATAATTACCTCGTTTTAGAAAGAATACTCGGCACATTGATAATTAGCTGTTATCTTCTAAATGGTGCTAAAAAAGTTGCTGTATGTGCCGATAGTTATTATATTAATTTCCATTTAAAACCATATGCAGTTTTACGTTTTCCCATAGCCGCATCAGCTATATGATGACTAACTGATTCATCCCGCTTATCTTTAGTATAATTATGTGTCTGCATATAAATTGCAGCCGCGCGAGTTGAAGGAAATTCTTGAATAATAATTTCAGTATTCTTATCTAATTGCGCCACTGCGATACAAGTATTTCTATCATTAGCATTTTTCTTTGTATCTCTTCCAGCTTTAATCAATGCTGATCTAATAGGTTTTAAATCACACTAGTATTTTTTAGCAATTTCAAGAGCGGTCATACCATTATCATAATCCTATACAAATAAATTATAGTCATATAATTGTGTACCATCGCCGCCATAAGTAGCATTATAACCAAAATGAAATGTATTTAATTGTTCTATCCAAAACTATTCGCGTTCACTTAGAATAGATAAATCACATTCCTCTAACTATTTAATTGAAAAATGTTCAATACCATATTTATTCATTGCTGCGTATAATGGACGTTTTTCACATCTAATTTTATTATATTCATTTAAATGCTCTTGAAATCGTTGTTCAATTGTAGTAGTAGTTTTTCCTACATACTATTTACCATTTACATCGTTGGTAATTACATAAATAAATCCTGTCATATTATATTCCTCCCTATAGAAATAAAATCTGGCTGGATGATAGGGCATCCTTATCTCGTTTCGGTAGCTAGCCGTCCGCTTCCCATATTACCTTTACACCAATGGTACATATGCTCGGCACTGGATAGTTTGTCTGCTATCAATAAATATGGTGACAATAATTATAAGAATATTGCTGTTCGTGCCGATATAAGCGGGGGTACAGGGATTCGAACCCTGACTTTTGCGCTCAGAACGCCCGACTTTTAGAGAGTCGTGTGCTGCCGTTACACTATACCCCAACATAAAAGGACTGATTACGGCTCAGTCCAAGCCGTTATCAGGCTAAGAAAATCTTATTGAATACATCAAATAAAGTAGGAATATCCGTTGGGTCGGAAGTAGAAAAATGGTACGTATGATACTTTTCCACGAAGGCGTTTAGTGCCTCCTGATAAACTTTCTGCGCCTTTACCATCTCCTGACGTGCGGCTTCCACCTTTTCCGCAGCGGCTTTGCGCTCAGCGGCTTCCTTCTCTTTCTTTTCTCTTAGTTCCCTTTCTTCTTTTTCCTTCTGGATTTTAGCTAGGTTTTCCTTTTCTTTCAGTTCAAACTCGGCGCGATTAGCCTCATCCACCGTGTTATAGAACTTTCCAGTCTTGTCCGAATAAATTTTAATCATATCTCATTACCTCCTTATGTAATGAAAAAATTATTTACAGAAGATAAGTTCCTTTCCTTACCTTCTGTAAATATTATACCATAAAAGTTTGAAAAAGTCAAATGTTAGGATACTACCTTCCATCCTGCTGGGTAAGCACTTGGCGACCAGATGTTATTATCAATGGCGCTTTCATATACTTGCCCCTCAAACATTACCTTATCGCCGCGCATATAAGGATTGGTGCTATCGGGTTGCTCCCATTCTGGGATAACGTTTTCATCTGGAATAAGCACCTTTGCCCATAGGCTTGGCGCTGCGGTAGGAGTCCAGGCATCTTGCGCCGCGTGTGATTGAAGGCATTTATATAAGGTGCCCTCATAATTTACTTTATCGCCTTCTAAGTAGGCTGCGCTCGCATTCCAATTAGGGAATAGCTGCACGGCCTCAATTGCGTCTTCATCTGATAAAGACAATGCCGCTTTCTCAATATAAGGGCGTAGCTTACGTGCTAATTCAAGTAAAGTCATTTATTACTCCACCCCCAATAGCACCTTGGCGGCCGCGAGCTCTTCCTATAAGGAAGCAATACTAGCTGCTTGGGAGAGAAGGTATTCATCTTTGGTATATTCAGTATATTCATATTGATAGCCAGAGATAGTCTTACCTTCTATTTCTTGTGTATAAGGCTCTACATTAGAAGCCGTAAATACAGAAGTTGAAGTTATTTCAATTGGTTGAGGTTCAGTTGTGCCATAAACGATACCATAATTTTTCATTATACTCAACCTCCATAATGCTGACGCCATTTGGTTATATTGTTATTATAGACTGTGTTTTTCTGCGGTACAAACATAATGCGACCGCCGCTAGCACGTAACTTCGCAGCTGTAGATATATCGCATCCATAGTGGAAGATACCAGCGGAATTTCCAGAATTACATATACCACCTACGGAAACAATAGTTTCTCCTACTAGATTGCTCGTAGACCATAAGGTATCGCCAATAGGCAATGCACTATTTGCGGCACCACCGCATTCAATTGGCATATAAACCCAATCGTAATTAGCGTCAGCGCCAAAAGCATTAATCCAGTAAGAGGAAGCAGCGGGAATAGTAATGCCTAATGCGGTATCTCCATTATAGTAGGGAGACCCTGCATTAGTGCCGCTACCTTTAATTGTCATATTTCCCACTACACGCCACTGGTTGCCCCACGGATTTTCCATACCACGATAGCTAATCGCGCGAGAACCTGGCGTGGAGTAAGTGATAGGATTATTATTTAAGACAACTGTCGTGCTCGTAGCCGCGCCGGTAGCATTGCCCAGAGAAGTAGTTGACCCAGTAATTGCAACACAGTTGTCAGTAGAACTTTTATTAACGCTAACGATACCATTTTCTAGCGCAGTCTGTACGTTAGTAGTACCAAACTCTACCATTTCTAACATCTGATTGGCAGATTCAAACTCTATTGTAGTGAGTTGCCATCCAGTACCACGATTATGTGCGAGCTGCTATAGGTCTGCAAATGTAATACTGTTGTTGTAGCCATTTAATGGCAGTGCGCCCGCAATAGAGCTGAGTCGGTCCTCAGCAACGCTGACGCCGGATTCATTGTTCTTTAAATAGGAAGATTGACTTACGTCCTCAATGCTGCCTTCATAGGCGGGAAGTAGAACATAATCTAACTCTACATCGTCAGATTTAAAGAGAGGATGGAGAGTGAAGCCTACACGTGCAGTAGGAGATAGAATTAGGCTTTCTTTGTATATCTTGGTTCCGCGTGCGCTAATACCTGTACTCATTAGAGTGCGCTGGTAATAGAACTTGGGCTGATACACCATTACTTGGCCATTAGAGCCATCTTCTGTGTAATTAGAATCGCCATAGAAAGCAGTAATAGAACCATCATTATCTACATTACAACGCATCCGGCCGCCAAACATTGAATACTTATTAAAGTCGGCACCCTATGTATAAGAGGAAGCGTCTTGCGTGCGCTCAAAGGACTTATTTTCATAGTCAATCGTAAGTCCAACTGAATCACCAGTGTTATAAGAGCTTGGATTCATAAGTGCCTAAATTAGCTCACTTTCGGTCATATCACTGGCAGTAATGTTCCCATCTGGGCCTACTATTACTATATGACCTGCGGCATCAGTACCGAGATTGGAAATACCACCACTTCCGCCGCCAGTAGGAATATTGTTGATGCGAATTTCTAGTGCGTTATATGCGGAAGTAATTGCATCAGTAATTGCCTTTTGAGTCATGGTACCATCGGTATTTTGGCCAGTAGTACTGTACATCTTCACTAAATTCTCAATGGTCTTAGTTTCGCCTGATGGCATTGTTAGTACTAAGGTTGGAGAAATATAAGTGGAATTAGGGACCTAAGTGAGTGAAATGGCTAGTTTATCCATTTCATCATCAATTTGCTAAGTAGTTGCGCCCTAAATACTCTCAAGTGCGGACTCAATACGTGCTTCTGCGGCGGAAGCATTCTCCATTGCTTGCTCTGCGGCCGCGAGAGCCTCAGCTGCATTAGCATTATTTGTATTAGTTTGCTCTGTAATAGATTCAATTTGAGATACCGCGGCGTTGGCTTTAGTAATCGCGGCCTGAGACTATGCGGCGTAGGACTCTATCTGCCCTTGCGGCGTTAGTGCGCGTGCGAGTACAACATCAATAATATCAACCATTATTTTCGTCCTCCTCACTAGCGCCTAGGAGATTTACCCATTCCCCAGTAGAAGTGGCCATATATACTTCTAGGCCGGATGCGCCTTTAAGTACAAGTGCGACTGAGCCAAGAGTTACATATTTAGGGTCAATAGTAGCCAAGTCCGCAGTAGTGTCGCAAATGTGCTCATAGGTTACTATGTTATCCTGTTGTCCGCGTCTAGACATAATTGTCATATTAAATCGCCTCCATTAAAAATACCGGCACAAGGCCGGCATTTATTAGTTAAAAGAGATGTTAAGATTGGTAGTCATCGCATCGCCCATAAGAGATTCACTTAGATTAGTGATATGCGCGGTGATTTCGTCTAAGGAGTAAATAGGTTCGTTATTCACCCGAATTTGTAAAGAAGTAATTGTAGAATGTCCGAGTTCCTCTAGAAGTGGGTCAGCATTCTTTATGTTCATATAAGCGGTACTTGACATTGTATCGTTAGTAAAGTTAAAAGTAGTATCACGAGTAAAGCTATTGAGTTCATAGTTTAATTGCCCATTAAAAACAATTTGTGCCATAGTTGATTCCTCCATTTATTAAAATAGAAGTATTACTTCTAATAATATGTAAGTTAATTAAGACTAATTTTGCTACTATCGTTCTTCTTCTAAAAGTTTTATGCGCTTACGAAGGTCTTGAATCTCTTTTAGTAAGAACGGAGTAAGTGAGGTATAACTAATACCTACATCTGTAGGATTATCCGTAGGAGTACCCATACATATCTCGGGTAAGATAGGATATGTATCTTCAAAAATGAGACCAGCTAATTTAGTATTTTTAGGATCGTCATTATAAATGAAAGTTACGGGAGTAAGTTTATCAAGTTTATCGCCAATAGAATTTAATGGCATAATATTGTGTTTAATTGTACGAGAAGAGCCATTTCCTGAGGTACCATTTGAACAGATATGAAATTTAACCGAATTATCCGGCCAATTAAATGCGTTTGCAACTGAATTAAATTTAAATTGAATTTGTGTGGAAGTTCCGTGATATTGCCAGTATTGAGTATTAACGTTTTGTACTTTAAAATGGGTTGTACTAGTTACAGCTAAAGTACCGACCGTAGCATCGGGCATAAAAGTATCTCCCGCAGCATCTCTATATATAAGCCATTTGCTACTAGTGGTATATGCACTGCCACTATAGTAGCCTGAAGACCATAAGCCTTGGTAACCGCTACCATTAGAGTCTAACAATATTCGACAAGAAGTTGTAGTATTTGTTGCACTAACATAATGCTCTCCTGCTCCTTGTGCAAGAATATTTCCGCCAGCATATATTGCTCCTTCTGCTTCGAACCACGCTGGGGTTGCATCTGTTCCTCCAATTACTTTTAAACCGGCTGGACCACGATAATCGTCATGATCTGTATATATTAAGTGTACAGGCTATGTTCCAGTATTTTCTTGAAAAGTAATGCGAGGATTTGTGCTCGCGGCGGTCATAGTTGCATTAGTTGTACCACCCAGGACTAAGTGATGAAAAGGATAGGTGGCTGTACCTAGGTCACCCTAATTTGTACAAACAATACTTTGGTTAAAAGCAAATGGTATACTAGCACTATTATATATATGACAGCAGCCACTATTTATAGACCCAATTTGTACCGTATTGCCATTTAAAGTAGATCTTAAATAGCCAGCTGTAGACTCTACGCTTCCAACAGACGAAAGGCCACCACTACCAATTTGTACCAAACCACCTTCATTATTAATATATAAAGTTGAGGCAGCACTATTATTTCTAGCCATGATTTCATTGCCATCAATACCAATATTTTCTCCGCCTTTTGGGCCGATAATCAATGAACCATTCTAATTTAATCCTACGTCTTGGTTATAATTAATATATAATTGGCCTGTCATCGTGCCACCGCTTAAAGCTAAATCCGAAGAAGCATGACCCGATAGTGCACCAGTTAATGTATATCCGCCAGTAATAGTTTTGTCATAAGGGTCTATTACTAATGGCGTTCCTGTACCAGTTTTCGTTGTTCCATCGGCCGAGGCTATACCAAAAATTCTAAATGTGCTATTCAATTGGTCTAACGCTATTCCCGCCTAAGCGGTATTCGCGGTAGGAGCATTAAGATGTAATTCGCCGCCTTCTCCACTAGCCGGAGTAATGTTCAGAACGCCAGTTAAAGTAGAAGACCATGTATTATCTCCTCTCCAAAAAGAAGCGGTAGTATTTGAAGCATTTGTTGATAATTTAGTAGCCGTATTTGCATTCCCGTTTAAAGTTACATTCCCACTTGGGTCAGCATATACAATCCATTTTGAATGTTTACGCGAGTAAATTCCACCATTCCCACTGGACCCAACTATAAATGCCACCTAATTTGGATTAGTTGCTTGCGTGTTATTTACCTCTACGCCAGTTTCTCCTGCTTTTGAGATAGAAATAGTCCCCGCACTAAAGCCTCTATTAGCATCACGATATACTAATGTATTAGCCGTGTCTGTACTAGTATACGCTAACCAATCATAAGTGGAACTAGCTGTTGCACGTAATACTGTATTAGCTGTCCCATCGGCAACCTGTGCTAAGGCATTAGTTGCAGACGCATATAAAATGCCGCCTTTCGTCCAACTTGTCTTTCCCGTGCCGCCATATCCTACGCCAATAGTAGTAGCATTCCAAGTACCGGTTGTAATAGTGCCTAAAATTTTTAAATTAGAAGTAGTGCCAGTATAGGCGCCATTCCAATACGCCAATGTATTCTTAGTAATTAAGTGAATGTCTGCGGTATTAGAGGTCCACTCTAGATTACCTGCTGATGTTTTATTATAAATTGCGCGACTAATTAAGTTCTTACTTGCATCAGTAATTACTGCCTATGAAGCAGTAAGGCTCGATACATTTGCATCTGTGGTATATATTGTATCCGTAACGCGCAAGCTCCCTTGCACGACTGTACTTTTAAGCTAGGCGATAAGTCATTCCTCCTTGCGCGTATTGCGTTCATAATAATAGGGTCCTGCACCGCAGAGGCCCTACTAGGTTCAGTAAATAAATGGCGCAAAGCAGCATCTATCTACTATTTATATTATATCATATTTGGTGTTGGAATGTCAAGTGTTAGAGTTCAATTAAATTTTTCCCGCGAACAATTTTATTTTTCTATATTGCCGCTTTTTCTCCTTCAATAAATTCATCTGCCTTAAAAACACCGGTTTTAAGTACTTGCTCGTTAGATAGAGTAGTTACCTCACGTAAACTAATACTGTGAACCGTTGACGTTCTACCGTTCGCACCTGACCAGTCATTTAATATACGTAATGCAACATAAGCCGGCGGCTTACCCGTAGATAAATTGCCAGACCAAGTACGAGTACCGTAATAATGCTAATGTACTAAAGCAGTAGATGGTTTAGTCGCTATAACATAGTCACAACTACTATTAGATGTCGCGGCTTTATCCTCATCAAAGCGTTCAAAGCCTAAATAGAACTAATTGCCGGCATCTATTGACACTTCAATATCATAATAATAAGTTTTTCCAGCCGGAGAAATAGGAATATAAACAGAGCCACGAGAGCTGTTACCGGTTAATGTAATTTCACCATTATCATCATAATCGGTAAGAATATTGGTACGATTACCAATGGAAGTAGTTAATGGGACTGCTAGTAGTTCGCGCGCAGTTGTCTCATTGAACTCATAAGAGTGTACATTTTGTAGATTGTCAATTTTCGCGCTGGTATGATATAGAGCAAGAATATCATCGGCACTAAGGGGAGTAGAGTAGATACGGAAATCACTAACCTATAAATTACTATAAGAATAGGAGGTAGAAGTATCCCATCCATTGATATAAATTCTAGTTCCAGAAATAGTCTTATAAGTTTTTGCTTGTCCCCATAATACTCCATCTTGATAAGCTTTACATGTAGTTCCGTCTCCAGTCATTACAAAATGGTGCCATACATCTGCTGTAGGGGCAGTAACCTATGTTGTTATACCAGGATTATATAATGGGTTACTTGTACCGTCTCCAGTATTCCAAAGATTTCCTCCATAAATACCATTTAATCTTACTCCGTTACCGAAACCCCAATGCATAGTACCAGAATAAGTATTAGATTTACCCCACCAAGAAATGCTATAAGAATTACTAAAACCGCTAGTAGTAATTTCGCCACTTTTTATTTTTTTATTAGTAGCGGTAAAAGATACTCCATTATCATATCTAGGCGAGCTCGCAAGCGTAAGAGGAGCATTTAAAATTGTTCCATTATGCCCATATCCGCTACTATCCAATACTCCATTTTCTAAATCATCCAACTTATAATGTAGCACCAATCCCTAACTAATCTCATGTATCTAAGCATCACTTAATACTTCATCATATACCCTTAAATCATTTATGCATCCATTAAAGCCAAAATATCCTCCTGCATACGTTTCCCTTCCAACTCCAGTCCAAGTTGCGTCTGATACAAATGCTGCTTGGCCTGTTAACTAACCAACGTATGCTCCATTTTTATATAATTTACATATGCCATTGTCAAATGTAGAAGCAAGATGTGTCCATTCATTAACTGGTACTGCACACGTAATATAATTATTATAGCTACCACATAGCATATCTACTTTACTGTTATCTTGGCTAACCCCAAAAGCCCATTTTTTACCATTCCAATTTCCAGAGCTAAGAATAGTACCATTATAATGTGTATGAGTGCCTAATGGTTTTACCCATACGGCAATACTTGCTTGTGTGCCTAATATATCTAAAAAATTGCTATCTAGCTATAATCCATTAGTTAATTGTGAACTAGAGTTCGCACGCTAATAGCACTATCCTATTTTACCCGCGGTGTAAGTTAGAGTCCCGATTGCTGTTGCAGTAATTCCGCTTGTTCCAATTTGCCGTAAATCCCCATCAAGTGGTAACCATACTCTCAAACTCACATTACCACCCCTTTTTCTCCATTTCCTTTTCCACCGCTTCCATAAACTTTTGCTTACTCCTATTCTTTCGCGCCTTATCTGCCTAGTGAGAACTTTCATCTACTTGCGCCTAGGTAGGGATAATTCTAAATTGGATTATCCCATTCTAGGCATAATAGGAGTTACGAGTATAATTCATAAGTATATCATCTAACTCCTCATCATTATATAAGGTGGCAAACGCAAGATTGTCATCGGATAATTGCCAATAGATTTGAGGGTCTGTACTTTTCAATTGAAAAGTACTGGGATTTAGGCGCTCTAAGTTAGAGAGCTCAAAGCCATCGGCGAGTATTAGTTTATACATATGCGTCACCATCCTTATGCGAATATAAAGTCTATACTGTTGTCAGTAGTATTGTATTGTAAGTAAGCTTTATCTGTGTCATCAACTGTAAGAGTAAATTTAGGGGAACGAGTATCGTTAGTTATAGTTGCTGTTTCTCCCACTATTATACTCTTTGCTATGCCTAGGCCACCTTCGATAACTACTGCGGCCGCATTTTTAGCAGTTGCATCGGTAGTACCATTAAATTCTGTTTTCCAGGTTGCTGTGGCAGTGCCACTCATTACTGTTCCACCATACCAGATAGGAGCAGCAGTAGCGCCATTACCAATTAAAACATGACCTGCGGTGCCACCAGTAGTGGGAGCGTAATACGTAGAGCTAGAAGTATAATTATGCGCATTATTAAGAGTCGGTAGTCCATAATATACATCTCGTTCTGTTACAAAGTTTGTACTAGTACTACTTAATGCTCCTGCTGATGCGCTATCAGAATAAGCGCGAGAAGTTAAACCAGTAGTTCCATTAGTATTATCAGAAAGGACTACCTAATTTTTAGTAAAAGATTTAACTCCTGTGCCACCCTAGGCAATTGGTAATGTACCCCATTGTAATGTCCCGTTAGCTGATGTTGCATATAGTGCACCATCCGCGCTTGCCTTACTGCCGAATGTAGCATTTGTATCTGTATAATAAGCAACTGCATTAGCAGTTGAAGTAATATTAGCGGCGGTGGCAGTATCGGCATTGCCCTATAAAGCTCCAATAAATTTAGGAGCTTCAACCTACACTGGAAAACTTGTAGCTCCATAAACTTCCCCAATTTTCCCTAATAAAATTGCTTCATGCTATACGGAAGAACTGTTATACTATCTTACAACAATTGTTTCAGAATTGGCTTTATTTGCATCATCGCTTGTAGCAATTTCTAATATACTATCTGCTTCTCCTGTACCAGTAAAGCGTAGCCAAGCGGCATCACCTGAAGTCGCAGGACTTTTTATAGCTAAACCATCAGCAAATAATGCCATAGTTTTTGCCGGAATTGCAGTGCCACTTCCATATTTTGGTAACCAATTGGTAAATGACATCTATTCCGTATTTAGTAGTTGCGCCCGAGTTAGTGTAACTGGAATATCTGCCGCGACCAACTCTCTAAAGCTTGGCGCTGCATTATTTCCACTACTCGGACCTGCTAATACTAAATTCTTTGCTTTAGCCCCATATGGATTTTTTGTATCGCCATATGCATCTTTAAGCGAAATAGTAGTGCTTGCGCTAGAACCAGTCTATGCAGTAGAAGTACTGGACTGTACTGGAGATGTGGCTCCAATTGTAACAGAAGTGATACCAGTATTAGTATTAAACCCCTAATCTCTTACCCAACTAGTTCCATCATATGTTAAAGCAAGAACTGCGCCAGCATACCATCCATTAGTTTCATCGATAGTACTCGCCGCAGTAGTTCCATACTAAACGATAGGTTTCGCGCCAGTTCCCTATACATTAAGTGTAGGACTTGCTGCGCTATTTTCTTCTTTAAATTTTATATGAATTGTAACTCCTTCATATAATTTAAAGTGAGTCATATCTACAACTTTCGCTGCAGTTCCTGCGGCGGTTTCACAGTAACCATAAGCGGTTGACGCAATTGCATATGCTGTGCCGCTTGAGCCATTAGGCTGAATTTTTTCAATAACACCGCTTACTTTACTTGCCATTTAATCACCGCCTTATTAAGTATATGTAATAGAAGCTCCAGTCATAAACTCCGTTGTCGCTGTTACATTTAATGTTGGCCACGTACCGCCACTAAGACTTAAATCATTTAGTTTTGGCACTGTCTATGCCGTTGCTTTTGTAGTTGCAGTTCCTTTTGTAATAATTAAAACAGCATCAGTTACTGTTGCATCAGTTGGTGTGCCTGCGGTACCAACGCCAGCAATGGAGACTCCGCTACCTTTATTAAGAGTAGACCAAGCACCAGTGTTTGCAGTATAAGCAACTGCTGTAACTGCTTTAGTTTTACTTGGGCTAATGCCTAAAGCTACCCACGATGGCGCCTTTGCCGCAGTGCCCGTGCCTTTCATATATAATACTTTATCTGTAGCTGCTGTGTTGCCAGTTAAAAAGCTATATGTACCATTACCTGTACCATAAATTAATTGGCCAATAGCAGTAAATTCACTTTTCTTAATAACAGCACTATCAAGTGCCCAAGAGCTATCTCGTCCTAAACGTTCCCAAGCACTACCTGTCCAAACAAATTCACTATCACTATAAATAACTACGTCGCCAGCGTCAAAATCAGTAGTTTTTCTTAAACCAGTTCCAGCTAAAGTAGCAGTAGTAGCTCCATTTGTTAATGCGGTAGTTGTAATGCCAATAAAATGCATTGCCCCAGAAAGTCCTGCTAATGCCGCTGAAACGGCGCCACTAGTAACTAAATTTGTACTATTTGCAGTTACCGCTGTATCAATAGCCTTAGTACTTACTGCGCTTGTGCCATTGCCAATTAATACCTCTCCACTAGCCAATGTTTGCGCGCCGGTACCACCACGAGCGACACCAAGAATACCATCAGTTAATTTACTTGTATTTAAACTCGGTATATCAGCCGCAGTAAGCGCTCTGAAAGTAGGAGCTCCGGCAGCATTTGAAGGTGCGGCTAATACATAGTTTTTAGTTTTACTGCCATATGGATTTTTAGTATCGCCATAACCATCTGCTAATGAAATAGTTGTATTTAAAGTATCACTTTTTGCTGTACTTACACTAGATTGTACTGGGCTTGTAGCCTAAACACGAACACTAGTAACCGTGCCTCCGCTATTTGTATTGTATCCTTGGTCACGTACCCAATTTGTTCCATCAAATGTAAAAGAGACTACTGCGCCGGCTTGCCAACCAGTAGTTTCATTAACAGTACCTGCAACTGTAGCATTAGCTACATCTTCTGTTGCTCCAGATAAAACAATAGGTTTCGCGCCTTCACTGTTTACATTTAAACTAGGATTTGCAGCAGTATTAGCATATCTAAATTTAATATGGACAGTAACTCCATCTACATATTTAAAACCTGCAATTGTTACTGCTTTTTCTGCAGTTCCTGCTGCAGTAGAACAATAGCCATATGCTGTCGAAGCAATGTTATATAAATTGCTATTAGTATTTACTTGTTCAATGATTCCAACTGCGTTATTTGCCATCTTATCTCACCGCCTTATGTTCTTGGTACTATAACTGTTGTTGGTGTCTGCCCTAATGTTGGCTTCGTTCCTTCATTCCATCCGCTAGCAGACCCAACTGTTACTGGAGTAGAACTTATTACTGTTGGTGTATTAGTGGTCCAAGAACCAACTGCATCAAATGTTACTGCAGTACCTAAAGTAGTATCTTGTCCAACAGTAATGTTTAAAATGCCGCCAGCTACAGACGCAGTCGTTGCAGTACCTGCTCGGGTTACATTGGGTACACTTACTGGCTGCGGAGTCAAAGATGCGGCAACACCAGGTGTAGTAACTGATACATTGGATACTGCGGTATCTTCAATAGTAAGTGTCGGCAATGTGCCCGCATTCCAACTGGTAACTTCATCAATTGTATCAGTTGTCTGACTAGTTTGAAGTACGTAACTACCTTCATCGCCTAACTCAATCCAGTTAGTACCGTTATATACATATTCTTTATTATTTGGCCCAAGCACTACGTCACCGGACTCATATGTACCACTAGCTGGTGGCACTTCAGTTACTGCGCCCTTAAAGTGCATTGCGCCAGTTAGTCCACTTAATCCCGCAGTTTTGTCTAATACATAATTTACAACTGCGGTTGCAGTAGGAATATTATTATTAGTAGTAGTATGGTCTGCATCTGCCAAAGAATTTACTGTATCCTTTTCTGCGGCCGTACCGATATCGGCAGTACCTACTACCTGGTTGGTACTTGCATTGTACGGAGTTTTGAATACGTATTCTGTATTCGTATCCACATTATCATTTACAACCCAGTTCTAATTTTCATCTAGCGTAAAACTAATAATGGTATTCGCTGGGCACGTAAAATTACCAACTACATTAAAAGCATTGGTTAATGTACCTACCAATAATGATGCGCCAGTAGTAACGCTATTGCCATTTACAAACTTAATATGAATTGTAGAGCCGCGAATTGGGTTATCATAGCTTGTATTAACATAATCTCCAGTAATTGCTGGAGTAGTAGTATTCGCAGTAATATCTTTTTGCGCGGTTTCTGCCGCGGTATAACAAAGTCCATATAGTGTTGAGCCTACTAATACTGGATCCCCACTGCCTATCTAAACTTTTCCAATATAACTTGCCATTAGCTTTCCTCCTTAGTGACATCTGTCACTACACTTCGTTTCTCCCAGAGAAGCTCTGGAAGTAATCCGTTGGTTACTTTAAAAATATTATTTTCAATTGATGCTATAGTAGGTACGCCAGGAAGCCAACTTACTACGCTTCCAACCGTGCTTTTAGATACATTAAATTTAAAATTGGAAAGCTAAGTATATCCACTACCCATAGCATAATGGTATATTCTATTTGTAGATAAGTCAACGTATAACTTATCATCTGACCCGGGAGAAGGGAACGCCGCAAAGTTTGCGGCCTTAACAATCTCGGTTTCATTTCCGTTTAGAGTCCCGGAATCTATAAACGGGAGATTTACTACATTAGTGCTCCCATCTCCAACCTTTAAACGAGAAAAGGGGTGAGCTGTATCGGCTGAATAGACGATAAGCTCACCTGCAAGCGGTACGAAACCGGTAGACCCATCCTTAGGACCGGCCTTATTCCAATTAGCTTCGGTATCGCTTTTCAACCGAATTCTCGTTTTTATGGTGTTGTTGGATACCGCCATAAAAACACCTCCTTGCTATCATTCCAAGCAAGTTTATTAAATGACTTCGGTACTACTACCGCAGTCCAATGTTATATATGTATCTGTCGTTTGTAATAAACTTCCGACATTACCAGTTACCGCTATGCGCGCTAACTATAATTTTTTATTAATCTATTCTACTTCCTATTTAGTATTCCCATTGGGTATTTGCGCGCCTTCAAGAACATTTAAATTAAGCGCTGCCTAGTCTAAAGTAATTCTTACCTCTTTGTTGGCATTAGGTACCCATTCAACATTATTAAGGAAAATAGATTCAATTTTATTTTCGTGTTCGGTATGAGGATTAGAAGTAATATTGACAATTTTATTTTCATCTGGTTTTACTTCTTCTCCATCTACAATAATTTTTTCAATCTTATTAGCCTAAGCATTAGCTTCGATATTTGCTAACTTTTGCTATGAAGATGCATCAAATTCTTGAATAGTTAAATTTACGCTTTTTGGTAAATTTCCAACGGTAGTTGGAACTGATTCCACTTCATTAACAAATATGTGCTCGATGGCGTTTCTCTACGCATTTTCTTCAATATCATCTAATTTACCTTTTAACTCATCAGTAAAATCATTAGAAGTTAATGATTTTCCTTCTTCTTTATCAACTTTTGTATTAAAGGCATTATCTAATCCGGCAATTTTGCTTTGCTAGATTTCTGCATCTTCTGCTATATCTGCATCTTTGATAGTACCCTTAATAGCATAACTACTTTCATCACCAAGTAAATGCCAATTTCCGCCAGTCCATACAAACTCCTTTGTATCAGATAATATAACGTCGCCTGGCTATGCTTGAGAAAAGTTGTATCCAGAAATACGTGGGTCTACGGTGCTATTCGCATTAATTACAACCGTTGCTTCACCAACGAAATGCATCGCGCCCGTAAGACCAGCAGTAGCTTTTTCTACATATGATTTTACTAAATAGTTTGGAACTAAATGATTATTCGCCGCAATGGACTCTGCAATAGGAATTAATTTTACTTGGTCTGTCCCATTACCAACTAATACGTTATCTTCTGTTAAAGCGCTACGTCCTGTGCCACCCTATTCTACTGAAGCTATGCCGCCAATATTAGAAAATTGCGGCTAAGCGCGCGTTACAGAAATAACACCTGCCTCTTCTGAAACACTTGTAACAAACTTATTTGATTGCTCTGTATCGGTATAATTTAAGTTTCCTATTAGTCTTCCAGTTTGAGTGGCAGTAAACGTGCCTAAAGTAGGATAACGTTCTACTAAATCTCCAATCCACTCTGAAACTGCTGCATACTATGATAAATCAATTGGATGATTAGTATCGGTAATCCATTGTCCCTCTTCATTGTTTTCTTTATAGCGCAAATAATATTTATTTGCATTTTCATCCGTACCTTGAACTATTTGGTAAATACGCGGAGCAATAGTTACATCCCCGCTTAAATGAAAATGTTCTTCAATAAAGCTGGCCAATCCAGAAATTTCCTCAGCAGTATATGATGGCTTCGTTGAAGACTTAGCCCATCTATATACATCTGCGGCAACCGCCTATACCCAAGGCAATTCATAAAAATAATGAATGCCGTCACCAATTTTTATTCCTATTGCAGGAGGAGTATTTTCTGGCGTTATATTAGATAATCCATCAATAACTCTGTCATCAGGAAAAGCGGCAATCGCGGCTTCTCCTTTCATTAAAATGACATCACTGTTCATCCATTGGCTATAGGTACCATACCGCAGTAATATTCGCGTTTCAAGTACATTCTCCGCCATTGCCTCTCACCTCCTTACGCAGTACCTCCATAAATCACAAGCACGTCGCCTGTTGGTACATATAATTTGGAGGTTGAAACTTTATTTAATGTCATAAATCCTTCTTGTGTTACGTTGATATAATCATCGCTAGTGGATGCCTTAACACCACCTAGACGAGCAGTGGTTGCGACTTCTAATGTAAAGCCGCCACTCCCGCCATCACCAGTACTACCTACCATATCCCAAGCGCCATTGATAACCATATATTCTTCATAATGGTCACCACTGGAAGCGAGAACCATATATAGGGTATTTGGGTCGGCTTCTGCGGCATCGGGCAATGTTTCAACCACTGCACGATGCAAGTGTCCAGCGGCCGCAATAGCATCATCTACGTACTTTTTATTTGGTACGTCAGTATCATTGACTGGCGGCTCAGTTACTATTAATTGCGTGATTGCTTCTCCAGCAGCGGCTTCAAGCGCGTGGATTTTATTCATAAAATCATCGCTGAAAGTTAAGCTGCCATCCTATAGGGTTTTAAAGTAAGAAGCATTTAATTTATTTAGGTACGGCAAATGCGCCCAGTCACGAACGCCGTCACCTACCTTTATTAAAAAAGTATCAGACTCAAGCCCGTACTCGCCAGCGGCAAGTACGGGATTTCTTGTAGTCCAATCGGCGGCTTCATCGTGCCTAATTTGTAAAGTAACTTTTACTGTATTAGTTGCCATTAGGCTTCGCCTCCATTTAGAATTGTATTTGTAATTAACATTGTATTTACGGGAATATATTCTTCATTCCAATAATATAGGACTTTTTCATCTAGGTCAAAATATAACATATTCTACGCCCCGGTAGATGGAAAATTTGAGAAAGAATCGAATAAAATTTCTTGGTGATTTTGTTCGAGGTAATAGCCAAAGTGTGAGTAGAACTCTTCGCGCGAACCAGTATAGCCGCTGCCCTTTGCGAAAGCATAGAGCCAATCGCCCATTATGGCGAGGTTTTGCATCTCCCACGGGTAGATGGATTCTATTGCGGTCGGGTCGGGGAACGGCGGCATTAGGGCGCCGGAAGAGTTATCATCGCCCCAGGGGTAGATTATTGGAATGCCGCCCGCGCGAGGGTGGGGTGGCATTATGTTTGAGTCATATTCGAGAAGTAAGTCACGAGTTAGGTGTCTGTTAAGATTCCAATCAAGCTTCCTCATTTGGGGTCACTTCCTCTTCGGGAGTGGATTGTGGTAGTGCGTGTTTGTAGCACTGATTCATAACAACGCGTCCATCTGCGGTGAGAAGAGTAGCCGCATGGGACTGAAGTTCAGATACGGCTGCGGCCGCAAGGACTTCATGATACTTGGATTCGGCCTTTAGACGGGCTTTTGCCGCGTCGGCGTCGTAGGCGAAATGGACAATGTGGCCATATTCGCCGTTTGCGTATTGTTGGATTTCGATGATATAATATTGATTCATAAGTCATTCCTCCTTTTAATGAGTCCAATATTTTATTTCAACTGGGCCGTTTGTGTTAGCCCAGATGTTGTTGGTGCCGCGAAGGGTGGTGAGTTGAGTGGGAGTGAGGGTAGCGACGAGAGTTGGAACGCGTAATGGCAGAACAAATGTCATCGGATTATCGGACAGCCACGCCTTTATTTTCGAACTGCGTGCCGCTTGATCATCTTCTTCCGTGATGCCGGCCACATCGTTGGTAAAGACAACGTGCAGCTGCGTGTACGCATTTATACAAAATTCGCCTTTTCTTGAATTTGGGTCTGACCACGTTCCGCGCTTGTAATTTATTGCTTTGTCACAGAACAAATCGGCATCCACGTTGACCGTTGGGCTTATGTGAGACGTTTGTCTCGGCAACCAGAAGAAGCGGTTTGTTGCTTCTGTACCGTTGTAACTTGTACCGCCAACTTGCGGTGTCAAGGTGTCATCAACCACAAACTGATAGTACGTCTCCCACACTTCCCCCGTCACCAAATCCACATACCCACCATAAACCGTTCCGGCTTCAGATGGGAAGGTTATTGGAATTGAGATGCCTTGTACTGGATTATAGCCGCTGCCTTCATATTCTCCAAGCAATACATAATTTTCATTTGTGCGGCTCCATTCTGACGGCGTAACTGTCGGATTGCCGGTTGGACCATGAATTAACAAATAAGGGTGCCCAGCCGAGTTATCTACGGTATAATTCGTCCATCCAGATTTTGAAACTCCTTCATAAACTGTGTCCCCTTCTTCTGGTAGCTTGTCTGCTAAACAAACATAATTAATATAACCGCCTGCAACGTGGCCTTGATGAATTCTTATAGTGCCAGTAGGAACGGGAACAACAATTGTATTATAGGACGAACCTATTAGAATATTATTTGACGGACGACATTTAAAGCTATACCATTCAGCATTTTCTCGGATCAGATTTTTACCTGACTTATTAATTGTTGTATTGTTCCACCCACTTATCGGGCATATATTTTCCCACGGCTCATAATCTGTCGCAGCGGTGCCAACTTCAACTTGAATATTACTAAAAGTTGTTGAAATAGGATTGTCTTTTGATGTTTGATTTCTAAAAATAATAACGCCTATATCAATATCAGCGGGGGCTGTATATGTCTTGTTAACATAGTTAACAAGAACGGCGTCGCCTAAATAATTCCCTTCAGCATCATATGGCGCTATATTAATTTGTCCGCTTGAATTACCAGTCATCGCACAACTTATAAAATAGGTGGTTCCCTCCTTCATTTTAATCGGGAAACCAACCCCATACCCTGTTGTAGCAGATACAGTTATCGCATTATTGTTAATAGTGCATTCAATAATTTGGCTCGCTTGCCAATAATTTGAATAAGAAGCGCCTTTAGCATAAGTCCCAGTAGTAAATTTTCTTGCTGATGAATTAGAGAGAGTCGTGTTATCTGGGTCTTGTTCTACCGCATTTATATTAAACAAATTCTTCCCACTCCCACCAACCCAAGGTTTATCATATCCGTGTAAATCTTGAATTGGCTTAAACTCAACCTTGCACTCCTTCAACGGAGCCGCCATATCTGTTTCAAAACTTTGTAATGGCGCGGCCGCGAGCTTCTCAACGTGCGGTTGGTTCGCAATAATAAACTGCTTGCGTGCGAGAATGGATTGGGTTTCGTGGAGGTCGTATTCGACTTCGACATAATCGGCGTTGGACCAGACGTTGTTGTGGGAGAGGAAGGTTTGCATTGAAGAAGGGGCAAGTTGATAGGTGTTGGGCGTAGCGGCTTGATATACAATTTGGAATGGAGTGCCACTTTCTCGTTGTGTAACGAGCCAACTCTTTAGTTCATCAACAGTGGTCATATATATAGATGAGTCTTCTTGCAAGATCAGTTGACATGCTAGATTTAACCAGTCCATCCCAGTCTTACCATATACATTTGGATTTGCAGTCATCGTGAAATGAGTGCAGAATCCATTATTTCTATTCAAGATAGCTGGTGCGGTCTGGAATCTAAATTGTTTATATGTATTACCACTTATTACTGTTATATATGAGTTTTCATCTGGAACAAAGAGACCGTATTCCTCACAAACCTCCCCACTAATCAAATCCACCCATCCCCCATATACCGTTTTATTCGGATTATAGGGTTCGTAGGCGGTTGCGGAGGAGCCGAGTTCAAGTTGAATATTAGAAAACTCATAATCCGTATTCGACGTAGAAGCGTAAAAGCCAATTAAGGTTATTGCCGTGTCGTTTGGCACAGTTATGGTCTTATTTAAGCGACCGTTCTGATATGAAATCAGATTACCTTCTGCGTCGTAATAGGTTGCTCCAACGGCCCCATTTCCAATACCGCTTAAATAATAAGTTTGTCCGGCAGCAAGTTTTAGTGGAAATGCAATACCATATCCGCTCGCGCCGCCACTACTAAAACTAATGACGCCATTTTCTACTGATGGATTTAATACCCAATTGGCGTAATTTTGCCTATAATAATTATTTACAGACATGCCGATGACATAAGTGTCAAGCGTGAATTTGCGGGCAGTTGCAGCGTCAGAACCAACGGGAGATGATTCAGAAACAGGAACGTCCCAATTAAACTTATTCTTCCCCAATACTCCAAACTCATAATTTGTGGTGGAACCGTGGTAGAGTTCAAAACTATTTATATCTCCTTCATAAATACCAAATATGTCATAATATAAGGTCGTTGTACCTGCTATCCATGAGCATCCAATAGCAGAAATTTGCTTATTCGTAGCCGTTGTAAATTTGTATGTGTTAGTTGCTATTTCAGTAGCATTTGTCACACTAAGTAATAATTCACTATTATCAGAATAATATACCCTTATATTTAAATTAGGATTGGAATTTGTATTAGTAAATTTAGCTATAATTGTATATTTTCCATAATTAAATTTATCAAGAATTATACCAACGCTATTTGCTACGCTACCTGAATATACGATTGTTTTGGCAATATTATCTATTGTTCCACCAGAAGCTGCAATTTTTTCAGCAAGCCATTGTCCATCTAATAAGTTATTTTGGCTTTGCTCAACTTCCACTCCATCCCATCCCGCAATCTCCCTAACATTCTCCGGGCTAGGCGTCCCACTTCCTAACTACTTAGGACTAAAATGTACTTTTAAACTCCGTATAGTCGCCTCAGTGGGGCAATGGAACGACGCCACGGGTCCGCTATATTTTACAGTGCCCATGACATCACCGCCCCGAACTCACCGTCCGTTACGCAGATTTCGTATATTGTATTAGTTTCAAGAGAAGTGGGGTCGAACCACTCGGGGAATTTCACCGTGCTTGGAATGGTTAAAACAGTTACGGTACTGCCGCTCGTAAATCTCACAATACTAATGCCACTTGCGGGCGGAGTAAAGCTTAATGAGGTAACTTCGCCGCAGACATAGCGAGTGTTTTCTACTGCGGTAATAGTTGGAGTTGCGCCAGTTACATCTACTGTACCAGTGGAGCCATCTTGGATACCAAGCATTGCTTTAATGGAGGCTTTGGCGCTATCTGTGTAGGTACCAATAGCGTTAGAAGAAGCCTTCTGTGTAGTATCACCCGCGGCAGTGGCAAGTGCATAAAACACTGAGTTATGCTGCTGAGCAGGTACTATCGGCGTGTATGCATTTGTTCCTGATTTACAATCGGATAATTCTGCTTTTTTTATAGCTAAACCATTATCGGTTATTTTTAGCCCACCAGCACTGAAGATTTTCATAATACCATAATTTGTATCGCTCGCATAATCTTCATTTCCAACCGCGCCCAACATCGTCCTAATTGCGCTTTTCGCTTCATCAGTATAAGTGCCTACCGCATTATTGGAAGCACTCTGGGTAGTATCCCCGGCCGCCTTGGCGAGTCCATAGAAAGTTATTTTATGGGTTTGACTAGGCAGAAGAACTTGGCTTGTTCCAGTGCTTAGTTTAATGGTCGTATCAGTAGCTGTTCGTCCTTTTAATACTCCATTACTGTCTATTTCTAATATGCTTCCGGGAGAATCTATTTTAATTATTCCCGCGGTTGAAGCTGTCGCATAATCCGTAAACTTAACAAACCCCTCTCCAACACTCGTCTCCTCACAATTCGCGCTTGCCCCATCTGTAATAATTGCTGCGTCCTGTGCGATAGCAGCGGTTGCCTTATAAAGCTTGCCATTTGCAGTAAATACATCCCCAACTTTATATGCCTTGGAAGCAACTAAGTTATTCTCGGCAGTCGCAATTAGGTCGGACACGCCCAACATGGACTGAATGGCGCCTTTGGCTTCGGGGGTATAAGTGCCGACTGGATTATCGGAAGAAACCATATCTACCCCAGCGGCTCTAGTCAAACCATAGAAAGCTGCGACATGTGTTGTACTAGGAAGAATTGGGCGTGATGAATTGCTATTTCCGATTTTTATTGTATTAGTATCAGCGCCAACAACTTTTAGAGTTCCATCATTTTGAATACTGACGCTATATCCTGTTCCCGCTTGCTTAACGACTCCAAGAGAAGACTGAGAAGCTAATGGAATATTTGCTATACCATTACTACTAATGCTTGTTCCATTTATACGCACATCCGTAACCGGTTCCGCCTGCGGAGTAACATAAATATCATTCTCATCGTAAGTAACGGTGACACCATCCACAGTTATGGTGCCGTTTGCAATAAGTTCGGCGTATTGCGCCTGGGATAAGTAAACTATTTGTTTTGAATTAGGCATTAGGTGTCACCTCCTTATTGTATTGTCCAACCCTTTATGGTTGTTATAAAATCGTATAGTGATAATGTTCCATTTTCATCCGCGACAAATAAATCGTTTTCAATTTTCCCCATTAATGCTTGTGTACGACTAGTAAATCGTGCAATATCAACTGAAGCTGTAACTGTTGCGTCTAAAGCGTTACCAACAGATATTAAAGTTTCATCATCCCAAGTACCAGTATATTGCATTGAATATCTTTTTTTCATTGAATTAGGAACAAGTTCAAAATGCTGCAATACACGTGCAAAATAGAATGGGTCAGAGTCCGAATCAACTGAAAGATCAATCGCGCCATTTATACTTTTTACACCATTATAACCGCTAGTAAACATACGACCAGTTCTACTTGGCCTGATTCTACAATTTTCAAATGTTATGCTTTCACAATTATCATTGCTCTCAAACATATAATACATAGAAACACCATTATCAGGCATAATAAGATTTTTAATTATAATATGCTTCCATCCTGTACTCTAACGAAACATATACTCAAAACCATAGGGAGGACAATTTCCTTCAAAATCAAGTATAACTGTTTCTGGCAATTCAGCTTGATAAAATGTATATCTACAAGAATAAGCCGTAGAAAATGGACTTTTCCATTGAATAGCTTTACCTGGTGTTAATCCAACCGCCTTATCTCCCAAATACATCATATCAACCTCACCACCTTTAATCCATCCTGCACACCTAACATAGCCTTAATTGCGGTTTTGGAGGCTTCAGGATAGGTGCCTAGGGTTACTGTTTCATCTTTTAGGTCTACGCCTGCGACTTTGGAAAGGCCGTAGAAGGTAGCGCTGTCTTGATTTTTGATATTGACGAAAGTGTAAGTTGAAAATCCATTTTTTAAGTCTGATGCATTCGGAGTTGTAATATAAACGACACCTTTGCTTGTCAATGACAAGCCCAAGCCGGTACCGATTTTGACCGTTCCATATGTTGATTCACTTGCCACTGGCACATTCGCAACCCCATTTTCCACCACTGAAGTTCCCGCAACCTACACATCCTTAATCTTCCCGCCAGCATCCACCATCGTGGTCTCTATACAATTCGTATCGGGAATAATAGCTTCATCCTGCGCTATCGCGGCGGTAGCCTTGTATAAGTGGCCATTCGCGGCGAAGACATCTCCGATTGCGTAGGCTTGGGATGCAACTAGGTTGGGGTTGGTGGGAGCGAGCATTTGGGTTATACCGAGCATTGATTGGATTTTTTCTTTTGCTTCGTCCGTGTACTGACCTACCGCGTTGCTGGATTGGCTCTGCGTGGTGTCTCCTGCGGCGGTTGCCAAACCATAGAATGATGCCATGTGCTGATTGGTTGGACTTATTATCGGTTTAGCTAAATTAGCATTTTTTATTTGTGATAAAGTTGCGGTGTATGTCTGTAGTCTACCTGTAGTAGCATCGATATCAATACCATAAGTAGCCGATAGCGTATCTACACGAACAGCGCCAAGTTTACCACGGCCAATCGGCACATTCGCCACGCCGTCGCTCAGCACGCTAACCCCGTTTACCTACACGTCTTGCACCGGTACTTCCGGTATGTCCGCCTTCGCGGGCACATCTAACATAGTTTGAATTGCGGCCTTGGCTTCGTCCGTATAGGTTCCTACGGCGTTGTCGCTTTGACTCTAAGTTGTGTCACCAGCGGCCTTTGCCAATCCATAGAAGGTAGATGCATGTTGTCTTATCGGCATAATAGATAATGTTGAAACGGTTCCTGCTTTAACCTGCGCATCATTAGCACCAACTGAAGATAACCATCCACCTGAGATACTAAGTCCTGAACCAACCATAACAGCGCCCGGAGTGTTTGTACTTGCAATCGGTACATTCGCCACACCATTTTTTACAATACTAGCCCCATTAACCTACACATCCTACACCGTCAAATCCGCGCTTGCAGCCGCCCCAATCATAGAGCGGATTGCGGCTTTGGCTTCGGTTGTGTAAGTACCGACGGCATTATTAGACTATGACTAGGTAGTGTCACCGGCTGCCTTGGCTAGACCATAGAAGGTTGCAGTATGCTATACAGAAGGAGTAATGGCTCTTTTTGATTGTGTCCCTGCCTAAATCTATATCGGGGTTGCCGCTTTAATTGCAACTACAGGAATTCCATTTACAGTATTAAAAGAAAACCCACTATCGTTAGTACTATAAAATAATCCCGCAACACTATTTTTTGCATATGGCAGATTCGCAACTCCATTCTCCAATATACTTGTGCCCTCAATCTACACATCCTATACCGGTGCTTCCGGAATTACTGGCTTATCACTTAAATCCTCATAGCTCCCGCTAGTAGCTACCGCCGCAAGGTCAGCGCTATTCGCTTTCATACTAATGTCCTAGTGCGCGGTTAGGTAGCCCGCATCATTAGTAAAGGCGCTAACATTAGTAGGTACGGTTGGTATAACCGTATCAGCAGGTAATGCGCCAACCTCCTACGCAGTATAGCTAGGCTTTTGCGCCTACTTGGCCCAGTTTGGCACAGTAGGGTCAGTTTCAGTAAAGGAAGTTAAATAAGTTTCCTCTAAGTCAGATGCCGGTATACCATTCGCTGGCTTCGTATAATGTCCACTATCATCTGTCAAATCACTTACTTTGCTTGGAATAAACGTATCACTAGGTAGCGCGCCAACTTCCTATGGAGTGTAGGATGGCTTCTCTGCTGCTTTCGCCCAAGCGGGTACAGTTGGGTCTGTTTCTTCCTACAAGTATCCGCTGTCATTCTCCAACTCACTAACCTTAGTAGGCATTGCCGCCACCATCTCTGCTAGCTTCGCCGCGGCTTCTTCTGCTTTCTCCGTTGCGACAACCTTAGCCGCGTTGGCGGCCTCTGTAGCCGCAAGTATTATATTTAAATCTTCTATCTTAGCTGGCTATCCTTCTATCATAAGAAAGTCATCGCCAGTTTCTCTAATTTCACATTTAGGCGCCTAGAAGGCGGCATAATAGGAATTAATCTCTTCCCCATCAATAACTTTATTATCAGCCAAAATTGGATTCTTATAGAACTTAATATCCCATAAGTACTCTCCGGCCTTTAAATTTACGGTGTCTGCGTGAGAAAAGCTAATATTAAAATTCTCTCCTTCTATTTCCACCTACTTCTAAAAAATTCTAGTATTAGTTATAGGGTCAAATATAGTGAAAACTCCAATCGCGCCTTCTGCTTGTGTCATTGCTGGGATAGTAAATACTCCGGTATCGCCGCGAGGAATGATTAAGCGTCTCTATATTACTCTAATCATACTATCACCGTCTTATTTATATTTTTTATGTAAAGCTTCTGAACATTGGAGTATTTCGCCAATGTCATAGCCAAGCGTTTCAAACTTTATCCATTTTTTCTGCGCCCACGTTAACTCTTCGTCAACATCGCAAATGAGACATTCAAGATATAGAGCTGCCGCAACTTCACCAATTGCACACAGTTCTTGGCGCATAGATTGATATAATGTCTTAGTTTCTTTTTCCCAAGAAACCCATTTTGCCATTAAGTCTTTAACTGCATTACGCTTTGTCGCAACGTCCACATCAGGAGTTGTATATTTATACCAATTATCCGGTATAATCTTTGGCTAATCAAGCTATTCCAATTTAATTAGCTTATGATAATGGGTTGCGTAATAATGCGAAAGTTTACGATAATTTTTTGTTTCGCAAATGTGATGATAATCATGACATCTAGCAAAGCCGCTAAGGCCCAAGAAATCATACGCTTTTGCCATATCATCATGATACATTATTCCTTCTACCATGTGAGAAGCTAGTTTATTGAAAATCTCTTCTACTGTCATGGTATATCCTCCTTAAAGAAAAGGGCGGTTGCCCGCCCTATATTATCGAATCTGAGTAATTACCACATTAATATGTGCATCGGTTAATGCGGTTGTGCCGTTCACAAACTGAAGAGTAGTTGGACTTGTGAGACAATTACAATTGCAATTGTTTTCCATTACGCGTACAAATGTTTTAAAGCCAAAAGTACGTGTATCGGTAACTGCGGCGGGAACAAATGTTGTAACGGCCTGAGGTAGTGGTACATTATTTACCAAAAGCTGAACGGAGACTTCTGTTGCGGCATCTGGGGTAGCAAAGCCATCCATTTCTACTAAATAAATACCACGTCTTTCAAGAGCAATAGTAGAAGGGCCATTTAAGCGTTCGCCGCATCCTTTGTCTAGAACTACATTATTAAATACAAATGGGGCATTAGCTTCTACTGCTAGATTACTAGAATATACTTGTAACATCGCGATTACCTCCGCATATAATAAAAATAAAGGGCGTACAGTTAGTACGCCCTTATAGGTATCTAATTAAAGGTGTACTGTATACACTCACATATTGCATCCGCCGCAGAAGGGAGAGTTGCCTGCATTATAGGTCCATCCCTGTGGATAACGAACTACGCCCTGTAGCTGATTCTGGAGCTCTAACTGATTAATACGATTCTGCATAGCTTCCATCTTATCGTCCTTAATCATATCCTTTAGACCCTGAATCTGAGCGGTGAAGTTTGCATTAGTAGCAGCATCACGCATAGCAGCATCGTAGTTATTCTACATTAGCTGAGTGCGTAAGTTGCAGCAGCATTCGTTCTGATTAGCTAATAGATTAGCCTGTCCGACTTGTAGAGCAGCGATATCACGTTGAAGCTCGCCATACTTATCATAGATACCAGCCATAATGTCATGGTATACCTGATTAGTAGTAGCTACGGCCTGAGAAGTGCCATAATTAATGGCGTTCATGATATCACGATTCTGATCCTGAAGATCATTAAAGTTGAAACCATTCTGAACGAAGTCCTAAGTTGCGTACTGAGGACGATAGCCGCCGCCAAAACCAAAGCCGCCGTTCATCATAGCGAGGATAGCAAATAGCCAAATCATTCCATCCCAGCCATTATTCATACCATTTCCATTAACCGCTGCGATGTCAGCAGGAGTCATTCCGTTTTCTCCCATAACAATCACCTTCTTTTAGAATTTGAGGAATTACATCCCTCAAAAAATAAGAGGAAGCGCTAGCACTATTCTTAGGATTTTTCTACAAATGGGTAAAAAAAATAAGTGCGAATTTTACTTCGCACTTAAACGTTGTAATAATTGATTAATATCAATTCCGCCCGCTTGCGCCATTTGCTTTGCGATTCCTTCTAACCCGTTTGGATTAGTCTTCATCATAGCAGCAATTTGCGCGAATTGCGGATTGTTGGAAATCATATTTTTCAGCATAGCTTCCTTATTAGAAGCCATCTCCAACTATTGCATCATCATACGCGCTTGCGCTGTTGCTTGGTCAAGTTGCGGTGTCCACCCCTACTGTTGCTGGGGCATTTGAGCTCCGTTTCGCATTTGGCTTATTAGACTTGGCATTTATCCATTCCTCCACGGCCGCCAATCTTGCGGCTAAATCGTTAGTATCTACTGGCGCCGGTTGCTTGTGCGGCGTCACATCAAATGGCTGCACAGAGCGATTTCCATTCTGGTCAGTTTTAATCCACCAGATTATATCCTGGTCTGCGTCAGGCAACCAAATTTCACTATTTGGGCCCATTGGAAATTGCCAAGCGGCATTCTCTCCGTGCATCAAGGGCGCCTAATATACAGGTAATCGTTGTGATTGTGAATAACTACCCCATATATTTGGCTACTGATATGGAGTAAAAGACGCATTTCCCATCTACATTTGAGACGATTGATTCATAAAGTTATTCATTTCTAAGCCTCCAATTTATCCAATAGGTCTAAGGCTTGTTGAAGTTTAGTTTTAAGTTCCAGTAGGGTTTCATTCGAGTCAGGATTTGTTAGGAACTTACTCATCATAAAACCAGTACTGGTTTTATACCTTACTTCTGACCATTCTTTATTATATTCTTTAATTACAGTTACAGTCGCGCCTATCGGCACAGCATATACAACCGTAGAATTTTGAGAAGGGTTCAGGCGCAATTTTACTGTTTTTCCGCTTGGGGCTGTAACAATCACTGTTCTTCACCCTTCTTCTCTTTTTCCTTATTCATCTCATACACTTGCTCTTCAACAAGTGTACTTACGGTTCCCTCATCAAATGTCATACCATATTTCTCTAAGAACTTTTTAACCTACTCCATTGCAAAGGCTTTCTTATCTTTGCCAGTAGTAAGAGTAATGATTTGCTCTGCTGCGGCAACTGCGCTCTTTGCGAAAATCTACAACATAGCTAGCTGCTGCGGGTCAAGACGAGCGTGAATCAAAGGCTTCACTATGCCGAAAAATGCACCTATTGCCGCAATAATTAAACCAATTAGAATCCAAGTAACATCAGTCATATTCATGACCTCCTTTTTCTTTTATTATATCACATTTTGTAATAACTTGTCAAGTATTAAGGAACTTAGTCATCATATAACCAACCTTACCCTAATATTTTACTTTAGTCCATTCGTCTTTAACAAGTTCCACTTTCGTTCCCTTGTCAACACGAGTTAGTACTGCGGCGGTAGTAGAAGGTAACGCACGAAGTGCCACTTTTACAGCATTTACTGTGGCAGTAGAGGTTGTCTCAGGCTCTGGCGCAGGTGCGGGTGCGGGCGCAGGTTCGGGAGTATTAGTAGAAGTTCCTCCTTCACTATAATCTACTCCTTTAAGTTCGCCCCATTCGGCCCATTTCTTATCGGTAATTTTACTAGTAATTACGCCTGACTGAGTGCCCGAAGCTTCGATAACGATTCCGCCGCCAATATACAAGCCAACGTGAGAACGGTCGGAACCATTCTTTAATACGAATACTGCGGTGCCAGGCTTTAATGGTTTCCCGTCTGCGCGCTTACCGTCTTTTAACTTGCCTTGATTGGTACAATACTTTTTCCACATAGTATTACTACCGTGATACATATAGCCGCCTAGTTCTTTAAAGGCCCAATAGAATAGACCAGAGCAGTCAGTTACATATCTGCCAATCCAACGTGCACCATACATTGCAGCGGTATAGTTTTTATCTTTCTTCGCGGCTGCGTCTGTCTTCCAATCATCGCCATATGTGGTAACCATATGTTTTACCTTAGCATTTTGCAGGGCCTAAGTCCATTTAGTATGCCAAGCCCCAAGTATGTAGCCCCACTTATTATCTAATGCATACTAAAACTTTTCAATAAGTTTATCCGTTGTTATCGTCGCCATCTTCTTCTTCATCTCCTTCTTCTTCTATGTGAGAAGCTAGTTTCCCTATTAATGATTTAAAGCCGCCCTTATCTAACCATTTCAGTACAAAGCGGTCGCTATAAATTATTTTCTCTCCGAGGCTATTGACAAGGTATGTTCCCTCATTAACGAGCATAATCGTATCTATTCCCGCAATAGTAGCAACAAGCGACTCGGCCGCAGATGGTACAATTGCGGCCGCAATGACTACTGAAAAACGGTAAATGGCCCAGACCCAACATATAAAGCGGCTGAGCCATTTACTGTACTATAAGGCTACGGCGGCAACTCTATTTGCCATTTACATCACCTTAACTTATAATGAGGTTTTTCTTCTCCAAAAAGCTTCCAACGAAGCCAGTCATCAAGAAAGATACAAGCACTTCCAAGTATAAACCAAATAACGCAGAAAGGTAAACTGCATTGGTTCCAAAAGAATGCCATTTTTGTATAATGCCAAGCATCTAGGCGCAATAGGATGTTTAGTACAATTCCTAGTGCGGCGTCGCAGAAGATAGCTACACCCATACTAATGGTGCACTGTTGGAAAACTGGCATATCCCATCCAATTTTCTCATTGATGCCGCCAATTAATACGCCCATAAGGCCGCCAGCTACGAACATTGTCCAGTGCGTTGCCGCGCCTTTCCATATACATTCGAGGCCATAGTAAATTGCGCCAAAGATTAGGAATAGCACGAAATCTTTAAATAAACGTTTCATTCAATCACCTTCAATACTTCAGATTTATATTCGTCTGGAATTTCAATACCATAAGTGATTGCGGCAATCTCTTCGATTGTTTGTAGTGAATTGATATAATTCTTTAAGGAATTATAGTAAGTTGTATGATATGTCTTATGCTTATTTACTGCGGCCATAAGCTATTGAATTTCTTCGGCAGAGTAGAAAGTACATTCTTGTCCATCGGCGTGATAGGGAGCGCCTTCACCTGTTGCACTCAAGGTCATTAGATTGAGTTGGTCTTGAGTAGTAAGAGAGAAATGGCGGTTTTCGCCCTGGATTTGTAAATCAAAGCCAGATTCAATTGCCTGGCGGCAGGCGTAGGACATTTCGGAAAGTTTGGATTGGCGTACAAACTCAACAGAATCTCGGTCAATTGGATTTACCTATTCATCTGGATCAGGAATAACATCAATTTCTTCTGCATTCTCTATAGTATCCTAAGTCTCAAAAGCTTGTTTAAATATATTATACTGTTCCTCAGTAATTTCTAAAATAGCAACTTCTTGATATGGTGATTCTATTGTATACGGCTGCATCCATCCGCTGCGATAGAATTTACCCTTATAATTTACATATTCGCCTCGTAGCTCATCAGAACTTAGATAGCAGTCAACTAGCGGTGAATAACGTACAAAATTATTTGAAGCTGCAATACCGATAATAGTATTATTATCTACTAATTTGAAATACTTCATTATTTTCCCCTCCAAAAATGGGGCGGTTTCCCGCCCCATTTTGTTTTATCATTAAATTGTAAAGGCATAATTTAGTGTTAAAATACCAGGCTAGTTATTAGAGCTATCTGGTCTTTCAATATGGCCAATAGCGTTAACGTAAATAAAGTTATTATAATTTCCAGTAGAAGCACTAACGGAACGAGTAATATAGGAATTACTGCGTACCCAGCCGCCTTCTGAATTATTATTTAAAGTAGTATTAAATAAAGAAGTTAAGCTACCTTGTGGTTCAGTAGGCACACCAGCATTCATATCGTCAGTAGAGACATACATATACGCGGCTTCACCCGTAAGTACTACAATATCACCAACCTTTAGATCAGGAATAATGTTGCGTAAAGTTGTATTGCCAACCGCACTACGTGCGATTTCATAAATACATATTGGTGAACTAGTGCTCCATTTTATAGGTTTATTTGGGAACCTGAGATTATAATATTCCATATTGGCGTTTGTAGCGGTCCAAGGAGTTTCAGAACCAAAGCTATATTGGTATACTCTCATAGAACTACTATCATTTAACCAACTATAAGGTGTAATGTCTCTAATTGGTGACCTAGTTATATCTACGTTCCTTTCAAGAAGAGATTCATTTTGATAGGTCGTATAACTATTGTTAGGATCTATGCTGCTAACAGAAGGTATATATACATAGCCAGGAGTACTATCCAAATTACTTAAAGCATACTATACACTTTCTGTATTTGTGTTGTATGTAGCAGTGTAATTATAATAGCCAACTGGTATACTAGCTAATATAGACTGTAAACGGATTGGTAGGCTATTAAATACTTTTCCATCACATAAAGCTTTTGCAATAAAATCATTCCAACCAGTAACCGTACCAGCGCTAGTATTAAATCTAGTACTCTGGATATATCCGTGAGCAGAACCATTTAACGCAGTTAAATAAATTGCAGGACGTGAATTGTTAATATCAGTAGCATTACTATCAGTAGGATTAGTATCAACAGATGCAATGCACATAGTTACACTTTCGTGCGGCCAAGCTGCTAATTGTTTACATTCACCCGCGCCTAAATCTTCATCCCAGTATTTGGCCCAATAAATTGTTCCATAAGCACCCATTGTATTTCTCTTTTCTTCTGCATATTCGCTATTTGAAGATGTACCTGAAATGTCATAACGTAAATGACCTAAGCATAGTTTAGCATCCGAAGATAAAACCTAAGAACTTAGTAATATACGCTGTGCCATAGTAGTACTTTCTAGAGAATTACCAGCGCCAGATTTACTAGAATATACCCATAATTCAGAGCTATTAGCGGGATGACGTAGTACTATAATATTACGCTGAGATAGGTTTCCAACTGATATAGAAGACTGTTCACTGCTAAACATATTTCCATAACCAACTGTTGCACCAGTGCTACCGTAATTAGAGTTTGCGTTATTATATAATGCAAATCCTACTTTTCCGCCGTTTGCTTTTGCAAAACAACCAACTAATACCGCAGCATCTACTGAGACACTCTATGAAGCATCAAATTGATAGTCTATGGCAATAGTAAATCCGGAATTATCTTTAAATGGCTGAATGTTAGAAAATTCTACGCCTGCTTGCCCAGAGAACTGCTATATCTAATTGGTATTAACAATAGTAGTACCTTCTTTTGAACCATTGAAACCAGCGGTATAGCTAAATTGTTTTTTAGCAATAATATTCTCACTCTTTGGATGCGCTTCTCTATTAGTGCTATCCATACGAGAACGAACCAATAACTATTCTAAGGTAGGATTGGAAGTATCTGCAAATAAACTATTTGCATCTGATTCATTTAAAGAAATAGTCTTGGTATACCACTTTGCATAAATATTGTATTCACTTGTCCTAGATTCGGCAAGTGAAGGAGATATATTAGTTGGCAACTTTTCCCAACCATCAAAGATTGTGATTGTTACTGTATTATCCTAATTAAATGTTACTTTTGCAGTATCATTTGGATATAACGCTCTTATTTCTTTGACAGTTGGCGCTTCTAGAGTATAGCCGCCGCCATAAGCCTAATTTGCTACCTGCTTTACCCGTTTCCCTTCTTCTAAATACCAGTTTACAGTATAATAGTGCGGCGCTTCGTTAAAGAAGGTATATAATGTAACTTCTGGGACAGAGGCTATCGCGCGATAAGGATTATTAGAAGTATATCCCTAACCATTATTATATAATGAAGTGGGATTTGAACCACTTTGATTAGTTGTCCAGCCAGAATACATTACATAATTACCCTAATTAATAGAACCAAACTGATATACTGTTGAAACAGTTGGATTACGAGAGGGTAGATTGGCCACGGGCGTCCCAAAGTATATATCTGGAATAATTTCCCCTTCACCAATATAACGTGTTTCTATTTCTTGTTCTGGTACCCATCCGCTATCGTTATAATATCCACGCGTTTTATATACTACTTTAGCTTTAAACTCTTCTGTTCCGCCAGAAACATCTAATTCAAGGTTTGGCGCCCAGGTATCTTCATAAGTAGTACGTTCAATATCGGACCAACTGCCGGTTACATGAATTGTACCGCCTAATTGCATAATGCCGCCAGCCGCCTCTAATGTAGATTTAAAATTCTTGAATTGTTCTAATTCCTGGATATCTCCAATGGATGCAACATTTAATTTTAATAAAGAAATCTCTGTTTCTAAACTCTACTTCTCTAAGATTTTAGCTGCAATATCTATCCAGTCTACATTAGTAGAATAGTCACTATCATAAATGTGCAATTTAAATAAAGATCCATAATCAACTTCTCCGGCATTATTATAGACTTTAAAATCGTTTAAGAATCTTGCACCATAAAGATTAACGCCAACTACGGTAGATGGAAGATGTAGAGTCTCAATACTGGTATAATCTGGTAAAGAAACACCAGAGATAATTGTACCTGCTGCCTCAACTGTACGAATATTGTTAGCAGTAGATAAAACTAATGTTTTTCCAAGACTATGGCAATTTTTAACATTAACCGTTTCTAATAAAGGCATAAAATTAGGTAACTCAAGTGCATCTAATTTTGCATTTCTATAGTCTGCTTCATCTACACCGATACCAAGAACTTTTAAGTGGTCTAAGCCGCGTAAGTCAAATTTATAAGGATACATAGGTCCTAGATTGCTAATAGCAGATAAGTGTTTAGTACCATTAATATAAATACGTGTTTCTTGATAGCTACCAAATAAGTCAAATGTGTAAGTTTGACCCGCCTTCGCGCGAAGAGTAGCTGGGCCATCAGTCATATAGGAGTTTTGATAGTTACCATTACCAAGTTGTACATTTAAATACATATCCTAATAAGGAGTTAATTGTAAATAGTAACTTGGAGTGACACTCTTATGCCATTTACTAGCAGTAAAATTCGTGTCACTATTAGCTTCAATACATCTATATACTTCGTAGCGCGGCTTATCTTCATTAAATGGTTCAACCTTTACACGTACATAGCTATTAATAGCATATGTGCTACCACTAACCCATAGTGGAACATCAGGTGTTGTGGCATTGAATTCAAGTGTATTTTCATTAGCAATAATATCAGGTAAACGATATTTACTATTGAAATATACACCCTAATCGCGTATCCATTGACGACGTTGATATTTCTTGCGCCCTTGCATCATAGATGTTAAGAAACGAGGATTCTATTTTCCTGCTTCAACTGAATTATCAATTGATTCTCCAGTAAAAGTACGAATATATTTACGTTCAATATCTAAACGCCAAATTTCTTCTGGGAAACAATTCTAGAAATTATCAAATTCATCAATTAAATCTTGCGAATTAAAGCAATCTTCATCTGTCTGGGTCATAACATCTCTAATTTCATTAGCAAAACTTGTTTTAATTCTGCGCCAGAAAATAGAACCTGCGCCATTAAAGGCGTAGCCAGAAAGAGAATCTCCTTCTACGCGATAGTCGCCATCCTCTTTACCATATGGGAACACTTGCGCGCCATTATTGTCAATACCTGCTGCAGTATCCATATCATAAGCCCATAGGTCAAAAGCATATTGAGTACGATAACGCTTAGCGGAAACAATTTCTGTTCCTGTGGCTTTATGCCAAGTTGCGCCATCATCATCGGATTCTTCATATACATGTAACAAAGCTGCTACTGGACGAGTAACTTCTACATATGTACCCGTCTTAGCAAAGTGCCAGAATGTATTTTTCGCGCGGTTATCCATCATTGTGTAATAATGAGTGTACGCATAAAAGAATTCCATCGCGGCAGGAACAATCCATTGAGATGCTTCTGCTTTAAAAGTAGCATCATCAGACATAACTAGCCAATCATAGAAAGCATAGAAAACTCCAGTATTAAGTTTTTCTTGTGCTTTATCTGCCTTATAACGAGCCACTTTATCAGGATCAGTATCTTCTTTTAAAGGATTAATTAAGTCACCATCACGATAATCACCGCAGCAAGCATAGCGGAATTCAAATGAATGGTCTCCATCAAAAGGTTCAGCATACAACATTCTGTGACGATAGTTTACATAAACTTGGCCATTGGGTAAGCGAACATCGATGCCTTCTTCTTCCGCCGCTGCCGCAATTTCTTCCTCAGTGGGTTCACGTGTAGCGTTCCATTCCTCATCAGATAGTCCCCAAATAAATTGCATTGGGTTACTTCCGCTTTCATTACGTTCAACTACACGAGTATTACCATCCATATAGACACCGGATTGGAATTGTCCATTCTTAGTGTTGTTATCTGAATTTTCCAAAGTAAATTCATTCATATCATCGGGGTCATACGCGCGAGTATAGTCTGTTTTCTTAGAATCACCGATATTACCTAACGCATAGAAGTGCCAATTTCTGTCTTTAAACTCTGTATGCTTACTTATATCTTCACTATTTTCGCGCACAAATAGTACAGCAGGAACAAATTCCATACTATTTTTAACTTTAATCTTATCTGGATTCATTCCTAATGCCGCATAAGCATTGCGATGTTTAGCAATTTGATTTGTTTGTGCTGGTGATTTGTATGCTAAGAAATCATCATAGCGCTTCTGGAATAATGCGTTATTGACATTTTCAGAAGAAGCTACATTGACTTTTAAGTTAAAGTAGTTATTTGGAACTGAAGTTTCTGTAAGCGAAACCTTACAATTATCTTCTTTCCAATCACTGCATATCTCAGTGGTTACAGGTTCACGTGCGGGCGTCCAAGATTCACCATCCCAAATAGAAGCATCATTACCAATATAAACAGTAGATACATAATCTTTACTTGGGGTATAACCCTTCATATTTTTATTTTTAGCTGGGTAATTTACACCATCAACTTCAAATAAGAAGTCAACATTTCTAGAACTTTGCCCATAGTTATCCGATGTGGTACCTTGGCCACTATGGAAACCATTTGTAAATAGCCAGTTATCGGCATCACCACGAGATTTATATACATTACCACCTTCTGCGTGAATACACCGTAAGGAAGAATTCTATACAAAATTCTTTTTACCAGTAGTAAATACTGGAGTATCTAACATTAGAACCTTAACATCAGGCATAACTTCAGCTAGCTTAATTGGGTCAAGATGTGCATTAGCAGAAGGAGAAGTAAAGTATCTATTTTGTGTGCTATCCCAATAGATACAATTGCGGTTGTAGCGTTTTACTTTTTCAGTAATGTCTTGCCCATCTGCGATAAAGTTTTGTAGAATATCATCCGTATCTAATGCTTTATCATAAATACGTAAACGATAAATATAAACATCGCAATCGGGAGAACCAATACGAATTGTATTGTTATGATATAAGCCGTCTCCAGCGCTGCCAAATTCATAAGCATATGCTTTACTTGGCACTCCGTCTTCATATGACATTATGAAATTAGTCGCAGATTCAGTATTATATTTGTTAATGTTAATATCTAATTCAATCTTATCCTATTCAGAATATGGGAAATAAAGATAAGAGTTAGTAGCTAGTACTTCTGTATCAATTTTACCCATAGATAGCCAATTAGAGGTTGCATCCTTTGGATTAGTGGCGGCTACATCCTCTGTGACTTCTGTAATACATTTATAAATTGTATCCTTATATAATACTACCGCGTTAACCTTATATAAAGTTCCAGAAACCCATTTATCATATTCACTAGTATCTGCTTCTGTAGCGGTATCTGTTGCCTTATCTGTCTTTAACCATCCATAATGCGCTCCTAGTTGAATACCAACTGTTTTACCAGTTAAGGTTCCAGTATTAGTAAACCAAACAGCTTCAATATCGCGCACCGCTTCAGTCTTGAAAATAATTTTCATTTCTGCGCCCTTGGTTAAAACGTTATTGCTGCTCGTGCCAGCGAACATTGGATAATCTAAGTCAATATAGGAACCAGCCTTAATTACAAAAGCTTTACCATCGATATCAGTTTTGTAGCCGCCGCCACTTGCATCTTCAGACCAGTTAAAGTTATCTGAAGCAGTTAAAGAATAGGTATTCGCGCCAACTGTCCACTTTGGTAAACGATTAGCGGAACTATTCGTTAATGAAGCAGGGTCAAAATCAATAATTGCGCCAGTAACAGGAGAAACATTTACTGGGGATGCAGTGATATCTAAATTCACAACGACACTTTCATCATCAACCTTAATGGTAATTTTAGAATCAGTATCATTCGTTGCTACATAAGAGAAAACTCCTGTATTTACATCATTTAAAATAATATGGTCATACGGCTCTGTGTTATCATTTAAATAATAATAAACATGAATTGTTGACGCATCCTTTTTATATACTTGATAAGGAATTTCAATTGTGGAATACTGTGATGCACTAATAGTCTATCCATTTAAAGGAGAAGCAATTAGGACAGGGGCATCTTCATTATTTACATCATACCAAATATATTCACGAATTATACTTGCTGTAGTTTTTTCAACGCCTCCAACCATAGCAGTTAAGTACATTTCAATCTTATGAGTGCCATGTGCTTGCGGCGGTATACTAATAGTAGAAGCATATCCAGAAGTTGCCGCAGATAGAGGAGCAGTAATTTCATGCGCCTTGTCATTATCAATAACTACATGTAATGTTTTATTTAGCGCGCCAAAAGACGTATATGGGAAACTATAAGAATCAGTGCTATTAATTAATAAAGTATCCGGAGCATTAGATTCTATATTTAATTCATAGATATTAACTTTCCAAGTTTTTCCTAGCGGAGTAATGCCTGTACCATAGCTAACTGAAAGAGAAACATTATTATTAATGCTCGCTTTTTTGCACTAATCACTAATGTCTATTGCATAGAACCCTTCTGGTGCCCCAGAAGTACTTGACCAGTTGCTCCCATCATAAGTCCATTGTGTATAAACTTCATTAACATTCGTAATATATAATTTAGATGTATCGGGAGAATTAATAACAGGAACGTCATTCTCAAATTGAGGATTTTCAACTACTATCCAATTAATTGGTGTAGCATTAATTGCGCCGCTCGTAAATACATCTGTTTTAATTACTGTATTGTTATATTTTAATGTGTAATCGCCACTATAAGATTGGTCTTGGTCCCAAGCAGAGAAGAATACATATAGATTAACTTTACTATTAGTAATGGTTTGAATAGTTTCATTACCAATGCGTACTAGACGAGCAGTAATGTTATTAGTTACACCGCCGCCACCGCCTTTTGGTAGGAGAATATGTGCACGCAATGTAGAATTTTCTGGGTCTATGGTTGTATTATCGGCACCATAGTTAAATTCATATAGGTCTAAATAAGTTTCCTACTCATCGCCTTCCCCAGTAGTAGAAGTAGTAGCATTATATGTTTTAATATTATTAGTATTAATGAAATTACTAATTTCAATTTCTTCTAAAACATTATTGCTACCAGGAATCCATCTATAATGATGTACTCCATCTTCACGTGCGACATAATAATCTGTATTTTCAGAATGTTCTTGAAGGTCATCATAAGCGACCGCGGTTAAATCCATACCAGAAGTATTTCCACTTCCAGAGCTACCGCCACTAATTAGCACCTTTGTATAAACATTATCTGAGGTTTCAATAATGTGATAGTATTTATAAAGATTATTGCTATCAGGGCCAACTAAGTAATCCTTGTGGCTATTAGCCTCATTCGCCTCTAAGGCTTCGAAGTTTTCTACGCTAATAACTTCAGTTGCGGACTTCGGTTCATTTTGCAATGTAGTAATCGCGCTCTCCGCTTCACTAACACGAGTCGCTAATGTTTTCGCGCCAGTTAAAGCTTCGCCGCCATCAATAGCATCTAAACGGGCATCTAGTCCACTTAAAGAGCTATCAACTTCGGTCTTTACCGCAGCTGCGTTAGCCTTGGCTAGTGCTGAATTAGCGGTTGCAACAAGACCAGAATTTTCATCCCCTACTGTGTTTTGTAAGGCTGCGATAGCATTGGCATTATCACTAATGTTTTGCTGCATTTCAAGCGCATCCGCGCTATGGTCATCAATCCAATCTGCAATTTCCTTTAATGTATCAAATGCCTCAGGGGCATTTGCGACTACGGCTGCAATAGTATTTAATACAGAACCTTCAGTAGAAGCATCGCCATTTAAAGTGTCAATAGCATCTTCAACATCAGAAACACGTCCATCTAATGCAGTTACTGCGGCCCGAACTGTTGCAGCAGAGCTAAAACTAGGACCAAGTAAACTATTAGTATAGCTCTTTGCGGCCGCAAGAGCATTATCAATAACATCTACAACCTACTTATCAGTACTATTAAAACCTTCGCCAAGTAAGCTATTAGTATAACTTTTTGCATTGGTTTCAGCGGCGTTAATTGCAGTAGTTACAGTACTAGAGCTTGTGTAAGTACCACCGATTAAGTCACGCAAAGTTTTACCCATATTAGCACTTAATGGCTTATTAGTATCAGATGAAATTAAATCATTTTTAATATCACTAACATTGACCTTGTTAGACTATAAATCGCTAATTTGACTAGCTTGATCTGTATTAGTTAATTCGTCCGCGGATATTCTAGCATTTAGATTAGCATAATGACCTCTGGCAGTAGATATTTCACTTTCCGTTGCTGCAAAACGTTTTTCAATAGTTTCATAAGTACCTCTAGCATTGTCATACTTATTACTAATACCATTAATAGCTTGCGCCTGAGAACCTAAAGTTTCATCTACGTTGTCTAAACGGTCCTGTAAATCCTTGAAAGAACCAGCAGCACGATTAACTACTCCTGATAGTATTCCCAAATTATCCCGGACACTGCCAATATCCTTAGCAACGGTAGAAGTTTCAGTATAATTGCCGCCAATTTTTTTATTAATGTTTGAAATTGCGGTTTCATCGTCTGTAAAACGCTATGTTAAACTCTTAGTCACAACATCGCCGCTCATAGTAATAGCAGGCTATACTTGAGTCCAAGCTTTTCTACCTTGCTCGCTATCGACGGATATAACATTTACATCTTGTGTTAATCTATTAATAGCAGCATCCAATACATATCCTTGTTTAGCGGATAAGGCTTTTGTACCATCATTGGTAGATACGTTATCAACAACACTAGATTTATCTAACTTATTGTTTACATCCGTCTATAACGCTGCTGCCGCGATACCATTCTCAATATGCATCATTCTTTCCTGAGTTATCGCATCACCGGCAGTCCAGGTCTATTTTTCATACGCCATTCCATTTACCTCCTTTTTCTCAAATTAAAAATAGAGACGCATTAAATGCGTCTCAAAACATTTTTCCTCATAATAATGAGGAAAAGGCCATAACTGTTTTTATTATTTTATTCTTGGTTATAAACAAATTTTTCAATTGCATAGCCATCATCGGTGGAGTAGACTACGCGCCCAATCCGCAGGTCACGGATTGCCTTCTCACACGAAGCGCACGGGCGGGCAAGCGCCGGGGTGCCATTCTTATGCTTGCGGACAATAAAGAGAGTTACCTTTGAGAAGTCGATGTCCAGGTACTTAATTCTAGCCAATACGTTTATCTCTGCATGACCCTTAGCTGGATAGTAATGCGCCGTTTGCGCGCTATAGCGCAAGTAATTGTACTTTGCCTGGCGCGTGTGCGTCTTATCACTATTGCTACCTTTCGCCAAAACAGTACCGTGGTACACCGCAATGCATCCAAGTTGAACCGGATTCGGCCCAGTATACGTAGATGATTCAGCGCATTCCGCCGCGATATCCAAGTAGTGCTTGTAGTTCATCTTATCCCTCCTAACATTTTTATTATAACATAAATTTTTATAAAAGTCAAAGTATAGTATTAATACTAAAAGATATAGGAGGTGAGAAAATGAAAGTCAAAATCACCACGCAAGAAAATATGAAGTATTATGGGTGTGAGAAGAATACAGTAGTAGAAGTAGATTTAGAAGATTATGTGACGTGTGTAGTTGCGGGAGAAATTGGTAACACAAAGCTTGAAGCGTGTAAGGCACAAGCTGTTGCCGCAAGAACTTTCGCAATCGCGCGCGGAGTATTAGATGGAAAGGTGATATCCGACAGTGCGAGCGTAGCATAGGCTTATAGGGCAAACCGCATTAATTACAAGGCTTGTCATATGGCCGCAGAAGCTACGGTCGGATAGATTTTAGAATACAATGGAAAGCCTATTTCGGCAGTTTATTGCCACTCTAATGGCGGCCGCATTAGGTCTGGATTGGAGGTATGGGGTACAGATACTCCATACTTATAGGCGAAAAATGATGCCTGGGATAAAGAAACAAAGCAGGGCCACGGCGTTGGTATGAGCTAGGCTGGCGCCATTAATATGGCAGTATGGGGTAAATCGTATAAGGAAATATTAGAGTATTACTATCCCGGCACTAAGTTAACTTGGAATAAGAAGGCAGTATTCGCGCGAATACGTTCTATTATAAATAAAATAATGGCGAGGCTTTAAGCCTCGCCCTATTTTTTTATTTCGCAAGCCGCGATTCAATCGCTGACATAAGGTTCAAATCCTTCTGATTAAGTACATCGCCGAAACTATTAAAGGTATTTACCATAGAAGTTAGTGTTTTATCAATTGTATTTACTAGGATGTTTGCGCGCTTGAAGAAGCTCTTATAGAACTTGCTCTTGGCGCGAGAAAACGCAATCATACGGCCAGTTTCTTCATTCCACTCATCTTCCTTGGAGCAAACGGCCTTGCCGATAAATTGCTTGGGAAGCCGCAGTTCCGGTGTAAAAACCCAGTCATAAACAAAACGGACTTTACCACGTGAACGTTCCATATCATAGACATAGTCAATGAATTTTTCCTGGGTATCAGGGATAACGCAGATAACTACACGCTCTTCCTCGTTGACATAAAACCGGCAATCAGACATCTTAATTCCGTTCATCTTTCTTCTCCTCATATTCAATATAAAAAATAGGTTCAGTATGTTCTCCAGTGCCATAACCATTGGTTTCTTCTGTGTAGACAGAAGTTAGCTGGTCCACAGGTACATTAAGGAAAACGGCGACAAGTTGGCGCAAGTCATCCTCATAGAAACGTTTAATTACTTTCATTTTTTATCTCCTTTCTTTCTTACAACTATATTATAATATAATTTTAAGCAAATGTCAATTATTGCGGTCGCCCTTTTAGGGCGCTAAGAAGCACATCTACTTTCTTAGACACTTCCTTCAAAGTTACTTCTGGTGAATCAGAAATCGGTTCGTATGTAACGTCGCCCATATGTGTGGTGGCCGCAAAGACTTGGCCGCATTTTGTACAACTACAATAAGTTGTACAGTAATTAGGATTATCGTCTACCAATACTCCGTCTTTATAATGCGGCGGACTATACATACAAGTAGAGGTTGAGTATTGTTCATAATAGTCGCTTTCGCCGCAATAGGGACATACGTAATTACTCATCGTGTTCCTCCTGCGGCATATGTTTTAGAATCAGACCGAACCTAAGGTCGTGATAGTATTCTGCCATATAAGCGCGCATCAGGAGACACGCAACACTAAGGTCCAAGTCAGACGCAATGCGCTCTACGAGTTTTCCATCGCCCAATCTATCAATCCAAAGTTCGTATTTATCTTCCCACATTTTTTATTTCTCCTATAAATCTTACTCTCTAATGGTCCTGCGCCCGCTAGTTCAATACTGCCTCATAGGCTTCCTCATAAGAATCAAAAAGCGCAAAGTACTAATTCATATTCTCATTTTCATAGATAGACTGCGGCCGCATTAGAACCCCATTTTTGTATTCATATTCCTTAATAGCCCACTACGCGCCGTATAAATCCTAAAAGATAAAGCGCGCCGCGGCCTAGTCCGCGCGCGAATACTTATCATAGGTGTCTATCACAAAGACAGTCATGTATCCCATCTCACTTCATACTGATTCGGCGCGAGAAGTGTAACTTTGAAGCCCTTTTCGCGCAAATACTCTACATTTTGCGGGAAAAGATGATTGCGCCGATAGGAGTAGTTACCGTTATTGGCTTCATTACAGATAGCATGAATAATGTTGGCGCGCTCTTTTTCCGCGTCTCTATTGGGCTTATTTTTCGCGCAAATATTCATATAAGCTGCGCAGAAATATCTATCATTAATTTCCATACCGTTTTCTTCCTTTACATAATGAAGATATCCATATAATCCGGTTCCAAAGACAAATTGTATTTCAAAATATCCTCAACCTCGTCCAAGTTTCCATTCATAAAAGCCAGTTCCATCTCCGCGGCGGTATCACGAACAGCTGCAAGAGCCTCGTTATAGGAAATGTTGTCGCGCTTCGCAATCATCTGAGCAAGTTCTTCCATAGTAGCGGGCATTTTCATTTTCATTCTCCTTTTACTGTAAGTCTATAATACTTATGTAAGTCTTTGTCGCCAAATAGTTCCTTATCGTAGCGTTCAAGGCGCTCTTCTTCGGTTTCTTTTTTCTGTTCTCCAATATTATGTATCTGGTCCCAGTACTTTAAAGTTTCGCGGTCAACCAGAATAGCATCGTTAACTATATCTTCTACAATGGCGCCTGGCTTGATGAGGTCTTTGTATTGCTCTTCCATACGCTTTATTTCTTCTTGAAGTTCCTTTGGTTTAACTCCGCCCTTCCATACTATATGCTCCAACCTTACATTCTTGCGCTCGCCGCAATAGATGCAAACGTATGGCTCGTATATAGATACAGAGTAATTGTCATATTCAATATAGGCTGGAAAGTCGCGCCATTTATGCTGGCCGCCTGCGCGCTGGCACGGCGGTTTTAAAAGTTCCTGTATTATTTCATCGTGCGCCTGCGTCTGCGCCTGTTCTTGTTTTTTCTTTTTCCAAAACATTTTTATTCCTTATGATAAACGAGGTCGTTAATATACTCTGGATGCTCGTGGAAAATAGGAATACACTTATCTAGTACCCACTTACCACGCTCCACCAAACCAGGAACAACAATCTCACTACGCTTTCGCGCGCAAACGCCGTTCTGATATTCGGGATAAAGCGCGTTCCAATCCATATCAATAGTGCGGAGTTTCTCTACAATTTTCGCGCAAGAAAGACCATTCAGTTCTTTCTGGGAGAAATAGGTATACCCCATTGCCTGAATGGAATTGCGGCGGCAGTCCTGCTGGCGCCACTCGAAGCAATTAAGTACTTCCTCACGCGGTACTGTAAAGGCGCGAGAGTCGAAGATAGCAGTGCGGCCGCGCTCATACGCCAGCCGCAGACCAACGGAGGCAGTGCAGTTCTCGACTTGCGCGGCAACTTCCTTGTTAAAGTAGTAGGTAGCCATTGCGGCGGAAACGCTTACGATTTTTTGTAGATTCTTACCAAACCACGCATCGGTTTCAAGCGTGTCATCGTCTGTTAGGAGCAGAGTGATTTCATCAGACTGCGTATACCCAAGTTTCGCGCCCATAATGTTTTCGCAGAGGTGAAGCATAGTGTTACGCATACACGTCAGGAAGCTGTAATCAAATGGGCGGTCGAACCCTTTGGTGAAGCTGTGAAAATGGCATCCGTCTAGTTAAAGACGAATGATAAGCGGGAGGTGACGAGTTAGATGCCGACGTTCAATGTTTTCATAATTCTTCATTCTATCACCCAAACTATCATTCTTCATTTCTTATCACCACCTTTTTTGTACTAAATTTATTTTTATTTGTATCTAAACCGTATCGTTTTAAGCAACCAAGAATCGTTGTTCTATCTCGATGAAAATAATTGGCAATTGTTCCTGGACTACATCCGTCTTCGTAAGCCTAAATAATCTATTTCTCTATTTCTGGTTCATAACGTAATGGCTTTCTTTTATATTCCTACACGTTCCATTTATACGAATAATCTTCTACTGGACATGGCCCTATGTATTCTAAGAAGTCTTTTACTTTGATGCGAGGAATATATATTCTATATTTATTATATCCGTGTTCCATTAGCGTAGCTGAAAAATTAGAAAGCTATGGTAATAAATATTTTTCTATATCTTCTTTAGTAAAAGAATCCGTACATAATAATATCTGGCCTCGAGCTCTAGTAGTACTCTAGTATAATTCGCCATCTCCTAAATACCATATTAAACACGTTAATGGAGTTAGTATTAAACTCTCTGGTACTATCTTAATATTATCTTTATACCACGTATTATATATCTCGGTGAAAGTTGGATTTGTTAGCGTTCTAAAAGAACAACGAGAATATGATTTATCAGTACGTTTATCATATATTTCTTCGTGTTTATAATAAAATCCTGGCGATACATAATCTTCTAATTCTGTACATACGGCACGCACATGTTCCTCACTTTTAGATAAATAAGAAAAATAAGCATTTAATCCATTTTTATGCTTTACCATACTACCATCGCCAAGTAAGGCGCCATTTATGATTTCCTATTGCCGCGATGTAAGCTCTATAGGCTCATTCGTCATCCAATCTTTATTTGTATGACTGGGAATATTATACGTTTTTAAGTTGCGTTGAATTGTATCTTTGCTTACATTAAAATACTTAGCAACTTTTTCCTACGATAAATTTTCAATTATATACTTCTGATATAATTCTTCTTTTGGTAAGTCGATTCTATTAGACATATTCATTCCTCCATTGCTTTTATAAAGCTATCTGTAATATTTTGTAGGGTCGATAACACTAAAGCTTCATTTTTATGAGTAATGCCCTTTTCATCTCGTAACCATTTAGTTAAAGTTGAAGCGCTTACTCCCATTTGATTTGCAATAAAGGTAATTGACATACCATTATCTGCAAAAAACTACAATTTTTCTTTTACTGTCATCTTAATCCCTCCGATAATATTGTGATAGCAAAAGCAACGATTTTAAGAAAAATCTTCTCAAAAATATTTTTTATATCGTATACTAATTCCCCTTTCTCTTTTTCTATATTATAGCAGAAATTTGGAAAAAAGTCAAATAAAAAAGGTGGGCCCTGCATTATGCAAGGGCCCATTGCTCGCTTCTATGTTCTACGCCGCTATTTCCAGTAATTTTTGCCGCAACAAAACTTACATTTGGGAACTTGGAGTTACCGTAGCCGTATTCCATTTGAGAGTGGAAGCTGCGGCACGCGGCGGCATAGGTTTGGAATACATCTATGCCTTTGGTGTAGGTTTCGCCATCGCGGCGAATGTAGTGAAGGAAGAACTCGGGTACGGGTTCGCGCGCCCACGTTTCATTATAGTTATCTATAACTTTGTCTTCGCCGTCAGTTACCATACAGGAAACATAGGTAGTATTAGGGTTGGATGGGTTATTGTACGCCAATTTCATTTGGCTATGAAAGGACTGAATTGCGGCATCAAGGCTGTCGTGCACTTCAATGCCTTTGTTATATGCGTCTCCATCCTTGCGGATACGGTGGAGAAAATATTTATTTTCCATTTACATTACCTCCGTTTTGTTCATACCAATAGGTGGTATGACTTTGGATTATTTTATTATTTTGTTTCTGTAACTTCAATTTCTTTTGTTTCACGCGCAAAAGTTTTACAGAAGAGTTTCCATAGGAAACGAAGTAAGGATACGATTGCGCCAATTAGGCTCATTATTAGAGTAGTTGGGAGAGTTAGAAGGGTGATGAGAAGCAATAGGCACATAAGGCCGTCACCATTAATGCGTTCGCAGCAGGCTTCATATATAATAGCGTGCGGCGGCAAGAAGTGGGTGAAGAATCTATTTAGTTCATAGTTTTTAGATATCCATATTACATCGTCTTCATACGCCGTATCTATATATGCGGGTACCCAAACTAAAAGAAAAGTAAGAGTAGCCCAAATAATTATTATCACGATTCAGATTCCTCCTCATCGAAGCAGACGCCGCAAAACCAACAAAATGGCAGCGGCGTTAGGAAGTGTGTTAGACATTCGGGGCATTGGTACTGGTCTCCGTCCTTATGGAGGGGAACGTGGCGATTGGTGGTGGGTTTGGGTAGGTGTTTAATCATTTTTTATCACTCCTTTTGCGCGGCCGGGGTAAAGTAAGTTGAGCTTTCAATTAAGTGGCCGCAATTGTCACAAACATAAATATAATGGGTGGAGTAGCGGTGGCCTACTGTTTCTTTGAAGATGTAGGTGCCGCCGCAATAGGGACAGATGCCGTTGTTATAGGCGGTTGAAGAATTACATCCTTGTATTAGGGATAGGAGAAGAAGGATTCCTATTAGAATAAAAATTATAATTAGAGAAGCGGATGAGTCTCGTGATTTATAATACATATTGTACTCCTCGCGCCATAGGCGCAAAACTCTATTATTTTTTTATTATTATTATCTATTATTATCTATTATGGTAGGCGGAGTGCCACCTTTCAGAAAGCGAAGTGCCACCTTTCATCATCGGAGTGCCACCTTTAAGTGGGCGGAGCGCCACCTTTTAATATTTTTAAAAGGTATTGGAGCGCCACCTTTCCAAGAAAATGAAAGGTATTGGAGCGCCACCTTTTATTTTATTTTTAATTTTAATTTTGCTTCTTTAATTTTTGCTTGTACATTTTCGCGCAATTCAGGCGTGAGGCGTAATTGCGCCCAAAGATAATCATAATTTACTCCTAGTAGAGCTGGTCCATTTGATTGCTCATCATATAAGAGCCAACCAATTTCTACTAGTATTGCTCGCGCATCATAATATTTATCTTTCTGCATACCAGTACAATTCATTACCCATTGCTGTGATACACCATAGCCTATATCTGTACTTATTAGCAATAACATTAGTTTTAACATATTACCTTGTTGGCCTGTAAGCCCATTCATAATATAATTCATAATTTCTTGCGGCTGTTGATAAAAATAACAACCTTTCGGCCGCTCTGTTTTATTGTAAGTGCCACGATTATCCCATTTATCGCCTTTTATAGCGAGTAATGGTGCGGCTTTTCCTATACCTTTAAATGCCATTATAATCAACTCCGTGTAAATTAGTGTAGTAGTGTAAATTATTTAGTTAACTCGGTTACGGCTTGCCGCAATGCGGGGGTTTCTTCAAAATAATATACCATAAGATTAGTATATTTTTTATTTGGCGCCATTTTGACTACAATAAAACCCCGTTTTTCAAGTTCACGAACTATTCGCCGCGAGAAAACTGGAAATAGTGTCATTAGTTTCACTCCTTTATAATTGTCATTATAGTATTAAAAATATGTTCTAATCCATTTTTAATTGCCATAATCTTTGTGCCATTCGGCAAATTTATTCCATTTATATAATGGTTCATTGCCGACAATGAACAATGGCATTCGCGCGCGAGAACCGACACTGGTATGCCAAAGTCTTTTAGCTGTCGCAATTTTAAAATTTCTTCCATCTTCTCACCTCCATAGAATAAGTTGTAGTGCTTAGATTAATTTTATGTTTTTTCTTCTGGCAAATCTGTCACAAAAATATATAGATTTTGTTATAAAAAAATGGTGGAAAATACAGAAAAAGGATAGACCTCTC
>Ga0310691_10000939_pt1 | contig 48966 bp, 26 predicted proteins | sample 176DNAGHGlowgp2_FD_203887 | JGI IMG/M metagenome (GOLD analysis project Ga0310691, IMG submission 203887) | Sheep rumen microbial communities from Palmerston North, Manawatu-Wanganui, New Zealand - 1766 DNA GHGlow gp2 (v2) (version 2) | ecosystem: Host-associated > Mammals > Digestive system >... | reverse complement strand
ACATGCTGCCCTTGGGACAGATTGCGATGACCATCGGCGATGCCGGCTACACCGCTGCCGACGCAGGGCGCTGGACGAACCTCTCGCAGAACGAGCAGCTGACAATGATGACGCTCTGGGGCATCTGCCACTCGCCCCTGTTCTTCGGCGGCGAGATGACGAAGAACGATGCCTTCACGCTCTCGCTCCTGAACAACGAGGAGTACCACCAGATGCACAAGTACGGCGAGGAGGCTCACGAGGTGATGAACGACGAAGATAACGGCCGCGTAGCGTGGACTTCGCACATCGGCGACACCCGCTACCTGGCGCTCTTCCAGCGCGACAACACCCGTTGGGTGGTGGGACAGAAGGCGCTGTACAAGAGCGAGGTCGTGGCTTATACCACCGACGGACATGCCGTAGATGTGGACATCGAGTGGCCTGAGGGTGAGAAGACGCTGGTGCTGGTGGTTGATGACGGCGGCGACAACTACAACTACGACCACGGCGACTGGATCAACCCCACGCTCGTACTGCGCAACGGCACAGAGGTAGCCCTCACAGGCACGTACAAGACGCGTCAATATACGAAGTCGTATTTCAACCGCGTGTATGAGAACAAGAATGTGGATAACGGCGGTAAGATGAAGGTGATGGGCACGGCATACGACCGCGGTTTCTCCACCGATGCCAACGCCGCCATCTTCTTCACCATTCCTGATGATATGGACGTCGTGCGCTTCAAAGCTTTGGCCGCTGCCGACGACAGCGGTATCGGGCAGCAGGGCGCCACGACGAGCATCCGTTTCATGGTGTTCGCCCAGAACCCGCTCACCGACGAGCAGGACGATGCGGTAGCGCGCTCAGGGCTCATCAGCCGCACTGGTACGAAGAGCAAGACGTTGGAGGCCGATATCACAGATGCTGAGCAGCTGAAGATTGTGGTCAGCAACTGGGGCGACGGCTTCGCCTACGACCGTGCCGACCTCATCAACCCCGTGCTCATCGATGCCGAAGGGCATGAGACGTCGCTCACGACGCTGTCCTATACGTCCTATAAATCCGATTGGGGCTCGCTCCACGTGAACAAGAATGTCGAAGGCGGCACGCTCAAGGTCGAGGGTCAGAGCTACACCACCGGCCTCGGCCTCAACGCTCAATGCACGCTCATCTACGACCTGCCCGCAGGCCACACGTGGAAGACCTTCCGCGCCCTCTGCGGCTATGATTCTTCCTGCGACAAGGACAACACGTCCACTTCCGGAACCACTATGGAGTTCATCTTCTACGTCACCAAGAACGAGTCCTACACCTTCGACCTCACACAGCTGGGCTACGCCGCCGACGAGGCAGTTCCCGTTCACGACATCTGGAGCGGTGAGGACCTCGGCACCTCCACGGGCCACCTCCACATCGCCGTTCCCAGCCACGGCGCGAGACTCCTGCGCCTGGGCGACAAAGCCAACACCACAGACATCAACAGTCCAGCCACCCACACAGATTCAAGTTCTAAGTTTCAGGTTTCAACGGCCACCTACGACCTCGCCGGACGCCGAATCGCAGACGGTCAGATGCCCCGTGGCATCTATATCCGCAACAACCAGAAAATCATGGTGAAGTAAGAATGAGGGCGACCTCATTGTGTGACCGTTAGTTTAATTCTTTGACATGATAAAGAAATATCTTATTCTTGTATGCACGCTGTGCTGTCAACTGTTGAGTCAGGCACAACCCGCCGGAGGATTCGGTGGCGTCCAGACATCGAAGTCAGAACTTCCCACCTCTCAGGAGTGGAAGGATGTCAACTATGCCGACGACAACCAGAGCTATCACACCTGTGACATCTACCTGCCCAAGAAAGAGGCCGCGAGCTATCCCGTCGTGATTCATGTCTATGGCAGCGCCTGGTTCGGCAACAACGGCAAGGGTATGGCTGATCTCGGCACCATAGGTCGTTCGCTGCTCGAAGCGGGTTATGCCGTTGTTTGCCCTAACCACCGTAACAGTTCGGATGCCAAGTGGCCTGCACAGATTCACGATATCCGTGCCGTCATCCGCTTCGTGCGCGGCGAGGCTGCGAGGTACAAGTTCGATACATCGTTCATCGCCACCAGCGGATTCTCCAGCGGTGGCCATCTGGCCTCTATCGCAGCTACCACCAGCGGATTGAAGCAGACGACAGTCGGAACCTATGACATCGACCTCGAAGGCACCGTCGGCAACTACCTTGGCGAGAGCAGCAGCGTCAATGCGGCCTGTGACTGGTCCGGTCCTGTCAACCTCACCAATATGGACTGTGGCGAGGGTATGAAGATGGGCGAGGACAGCCCCGAGGACGTGCTGCTCAACTCTAAACTCGACCGTGAGCCCGACAAGTATCGTAGTCTCAGTGCCACCAGCTATGTCAACAGCAACAATCCTCCCATCATCATCTTCCACGGAGAGAAGGACAATGTCGTGCCCTGCTGTCAGGGAAAAGAGTTCTTCGAACTGCTGAAGGCTGCAGGTGTCATGACCTCGGCCACCTTCCCCGCCGAGGGCGGTCACGGAGGCCCACAGATGTACACCGAGGAGAACCTGAAGAAGATGGTCTGCTTCCTCGACTGTGTCCGTAATGGCGCCTGCGCCAACTCACCCTTCGAACACATGATCTTCAAATAGCTGAGGGCGAAAGCTTAGGGAATGTAAACGGTACAGGGCTGGTTCAGCTCGGCTTGCCATTGTTGCAGCCAACTGAACCAGCTTTTTGCATCGCGGAAACCGTCCTGCTCCATGAGGGCGCAGATGGCGAGGTGGTAGGTGATGTGACCGTTGACGGGATGGAGGACGGTAAGGTAGTTATAGGCATCCTCCTTGGTGGTAGTGAGGTAGGCGGCAGGGGCGCAGACGCCAAGACCGACACCCTCTACAAGGTCCTCGGCAGCTTTGTCGGGGACGTTACGGCCCCAGGAGCCGACAAGGGAGGACCCACCCCCGGCAGACCCACACCCAACCCCTCCCATTAGGGAGGGGAGAGCCTGCGGGATATAACCTTCGTTGTCCATTTCGAGCTTTTGGACACCGGTGCAGAAGCGTTCGTTGTCGATAGCAGAGCCTGCCAACTGAATATCGACCTGCACATCACGATGACCGGCATAGATGGTGTAGCGCTGGCGCATCTGCAGGGTCTTGCCGTTGTAAAGCCAGTTCTTGTCCCACACCTCCACGATAGCACGCACGGGGCCGCTGGCGACGACGCGCTGGCCGCGAGCCTCCACGCTATCTACGTAGGTGGGCTGTCCGTTGAGGTAGCCACGGAAGGAGCCAGCACCGACGCTGGGGCCTGCGAAGAGGATGTCGCAGCCGAGGCCGTTGGCGATGTCCTCACGCGTACTATAGAAATTTGTCTTGTCGAGGACGAGCTGCGGCGTGGGTTTTCCGTAAATATCAATGCTCTGACGGTGGTCCATATAGACGCGGAAGCCCACCAGCTCTGATTCCCACTGGGCACCGTGACCGTAGATGGCATCGTAGGTGGCGAGGGGCTCGTTGCGGCCCTGGTATTCAATGCTGTTGATGTAGGGGTAACGGTACTTGCGATCCCACACCTTCATGAAGGCAGCCGTGCGAGGAGGGTATGACTTCTGCGGTGAAACCGACGAAAACGAGATTTGGAACGTTGCGGTACTATGCGCAGGGATGTCTGCCACAAAGGCCAGCTCATCATAGATGAGGTCGCCGTCGAGGTCATCGAGTTGGGAAGGAACAGACTCTCCCCCCGCCCTCCCTATAAAGGAGGGAGTGGTCACCTCTGCTGAAATAACTTGAGATGCTTTTTCCTTCAGGACTTTATGCAGATCGATGACCACCGGCACATCTTTACGGTCTGCGCCTGAAGGATTCATCACCTCTACTTTTATCGTCTGCGCCAGCGCAGCACTCCAGCTTCCTGCTATCAGCAGGACAGCCACCAGCAAAAAGAAAACTTTATTTTTCATTTTTCACTCTTTCATTTTTCACTTTCCTGCGGAATCACCTCCTGCAAATAAATCGCATCCAGGCTCCAGAGGGCGCAGTCGTTGGTGGTGGTCTCGGAACTCTCGGTGAGTGGTTGGGGCACCTCGGGCGGCAGCAGCTCGTGGGCATCGAAGCGGTAGTGCTGGGCAGGACGACTGTACTGCCACATATCGGCCCACGTCTCCTCGGCCAACGCCTTGTCGTGGAGCTTGGCCGATGCGTAGCCCTTGAGGCGGCTGATGCGGAACTTATTCGTCGTCACCTTGTGGTAGCGGGCATTATGGTCGAGATAGACCTTGGCGAACTTCTTGTTCGGCACCATCTCCATCATCTCGTGCAGCAGCTCGAAGCCGCCCATGATGAGCTTCAGATGGTTCGTGGAGGTGATCTTCGGGTCGCCCTCGTAGCTGAGGATGCCCGTAGCGGGGTCATAGCCCAGCACGCCAGGCCCCGTGAACATACCATTGGGCAGGGCGGCGATGCTCTTCATGCCCGCCTCAATCTTCTTGAGATACTTGGTGTCGCGTGTGCGTTCATATTCTGTCATCCAGTTGCCGGCATAGGCCACCCAGTCGGGGCCGATGCGCAGACGGGCAGGAGCTGTGCAGGGATATTTCTCACGCGGTAAGGCCAGACGCATCGGGTCGATGGTGTAGAGCATTTGGTCGGCATCCTTCACGGCCGTCATCAGGTCGCCCGTGCGCTCGTCGGTCGTCAGGTAGTAGTAGAAGCGGTTCCACGCCGCCTGCGAGATGCGGGCCTCCTTGGCGCCACAGCCCCAGTGGCTCACGTTGTGGCGACTGCCAAGTCCGGCAAAAGGTCCGATGTGATAGACATCCACCTCAGATGTGTGACGCGTCATCGCCTCCGCCATGCGCCACACATCCGGACGTGCCGTGCGCAGGAAGCTGTACCACAGCCACGAGATGCTGCCCAGCTCCGTGTTGTCCCACGCGAAGCCGCCAACGTCGTACTTCCATTCATGGCGAGCCGCATCATACTGGTGCATCACGTCGCCATAGTTCCAGAAGCCATACCAATGGCGCTCGTCGATGGCCTTCACATAGTAGTCCAGGTAGTCCGTGAGCTGGCGCTCCACGGCGCTGCGACGCTCGTTGCTGTTGTCGGGTAGGCTCCAGATGCCGAAGGCCCGACGGGCATGCAGGTATTCGGGCGTGCAGACGAGCGGCACATCCTGACTCAACTGCTGAGCACGCTGGGCGATGCCCGCCTTTCCAGGAAAAGCCATCTCGGGTTGAAGGGTCAGCACGGAAGTGCGTGCGATGCCATAGGGCGTGGACATGCCTTCCTGCACATCCTCATAGCTGGCATTGAGGTCGTGAGCCACGTTGTCATAATGGCGAAGGTCCATCGCACCACCCTCGGGTGCCCAGAGGTAAGCGGTCAAGAAGGCGGTGTCGTGGGTGGCGCTATCTACCTGCAGCGAAGCGGGGTAGCTCTCCCAGAAGTCCTTGATGCAGATGCCTAAGCCGCCGCTGACATCGCCTACGAAGGCATAGCCTGCGGCACGCTGGCCCGTGTGTGTGCCAATCCATTGATTGTTGGAATGGGCACGCTTCTGGACGGTGTAGCCTTGGTCGGAGAGTTGTGCGAGGCGGTAGGTGTTCCATTTGGCCCAGTGGCGCAGCAGATCCTGACCCTTCGCGTCGAAGGATTCAGGTTCAGGAATGCGCAGCCCAGCCACTTGGGACCCCTCTAAATCTCCCCGTGAGGGGAGACTTTCCTGTCCTTTGGCGGTCTCTGCGCCAGCCTCTCCCCTCCCTTCACGGGAGGGGTCGGGGGTGGGTCTTTCGGGTGTGGGTCCTTCCAGAATGCGGCGGCCACTCAGCGGCTGCACGCTCTCACTCCACACACCACCGCCCTGCGTGGCGAAGGCCACATGACGGTTATAGGCCTGCTCGCGGAGGGGCACTTCGAAGCGAACGCCCAAAGAACGGATGAAGTCGCGGTTCTGGTCGCCGTCGTAGGTGAAGGTGTGCACCATCCGCACCTGCTCGGAACCTGCATAGAAGTAGAGGCGGACAACAAAGGGGAAGGGGGCCTTTCCCTCTATCTTCACGACCGCACGCACATGGCCGGCGCGCTCCACTTCCACCTTCTGAATCTCTGAGGTATAATGAGAAAAATGGATGTCACTAAGGTCCTCCGCAAACGGCTGATCCTGCGTTGTGCAAACTAGCTGCCCGCGACCAGCCACGCGCGTTCCGTTTATTACAAGGCTGTCCACAATCGCCGTCCCGCTCTTGGGAATATAAACCTGAAGCGTGCCCGTATTGATGCAAATCTGCGCATCGCTTTCCTCCACACGCAATGCGCCAGCCTTGCTCCCCACCCTAACAGGGGAGGGGCCGGGGGAGAGGCTTACAGCCGTCGTGTTGCCAGGCACCACAGCTGCAAAACCGCCCCATTTCACCGAGCCATCGGGCCAATAGGCCGTGGGCCAAAAGTCGGCGGGGATGGCCTCGCCTTTGTCTGTCGTGAGGGTGAAGGCATCGGTGGGCTTCATCTCGCCCTTGTTGAAGGGAATGCCAAAGCTGACGGGCTTCGCCTGCGCGGGCGTCGGACCGATCCAATGCAGACGGGCAGGTATCTCAACAGCGATGCTTCTGACGGGGAGCGCCAGAAGCATCGCTATAAAACCTATTTTAGTAACGGTCTTCGATTTCATCTTCCTTGTCCTCAATGTAATCAACGAACTCGTCGCGGAGCCATGAAGGAATGGACCTATCGGCCTTCACGCGCTTCTCGATCTCCCAGAGCTTATCCTCGATGCGCTTGGCGGCATCCTCGTTGTCGTAGCGCAGGTATTTGTCGTACTGCGCCAACAGACCATAGATGCCGAAGCGACGCAGCTGACCGTCCAGCGTCATCGGGTATTCCGTGGGTTTCTTGGTTTCAGGCGCGGCCTTAGCCACGGGCTCGGCAGGCTCTGCAGGCGCTGCAGCTGCGGTGGTGTCAGCTGCCGTCGTGTCAGGCGCTGCCTCAACGGCCACAGGTTCGGTGACGTTGAAGTCCATACGCACGCTCTTGGCGCTCTCCACCAGACGGGTGGCCTCGCTGGCAGTCATGTACTTCTTGTCGTCGTCCATGATGGAGAAGACGATGTTGCGCTCCACATTACTTCCTGCGTTGAACACGGGAATCAGGTTCTGCAGGTCTTCGCCCTGAAGCACGAGGCCATCGCGGAGGCGTACACCCCGCTCGTCAAGCGGGACAAGGTTGATGGAGAGGTCGGCGAGAGGCGTGCCGACTTCCTTGCGCACGGGCACGACTGCCTGCAATGTCCATTCAGAGGCGTTAGACGGGTTCTGGACGGTAAACAGTCTGACGTCAGCGCCAAGGCTGAAAGAGGAGAAAGCGTTACCGGCGAATTCCACCGTGTTCTTGGAGATGTAGGTCTCAACGGGTTTGTCGGAGTTGCAGGCGCAGAGCAGCACAGCGGCCACTGCGGAAAGGATGAGTGATTTCTTCATGTCTGTATGGTTGATTAGATGTATTTTGCGACAAAAGTACAAAATTATTTGTTAAGGCAAACGCGTTCAGCATTTTTTTTGATGATACACCTATAAATACGGCCTCGAGGACACGTTTTAGCCGCAAAAAGTTTGGTTATTCGGCAGATTCGCTGTACTTTTGTTGGCAAAATCAAACAATAACACGCATTTCCATCGAAACAATGAAGACCCGTCATTTCCTGTTCGTGGCCGCGATGTCCCTCACGGCCTGCACATCAGCACCGTCCTCACAGAGTGAGGAGGTCAACGATTCCAACACCCCGCTGCACCTGCTGAAGCCCGACTACAAGGTACCCTACGGCGAGCTGTCGGCAGACGACGTCAAGGCCTGCCTCGACCGCGTCTTTGCCTACTGCGAGCAGGGCACGTTCCGCCTCGGCTCCTACGAATGGGGCATCACCTACCAGGCACTGCTGGCAGCCGCGCAGACGACAGGCGACCAGCGCTATAAAGGTTATGTGACAGAGAAATTCAACCTCATCGCAGAGTCCGTGGCCCTGGCACAGCAAGGCGACACGGCCAACATCAAGATGGAGCCCGCACAACTGGAACAAATCATGAACCCGCGTGCGCTGGACGACTGCGGCACGATGTGCACGGCCATGATGAAGTACAATGACGAGCGCCTTAAAGGCTGCATCGACAACTACTTCCAGTTCGTGGAGCACGGCCAGTACCGCCTGCCCGACGGCCTCTTCGCACGCCATCGTCCGCAGCACAACACGGTGTGGCTCGACGATATGTACATGGGTATCCCCACCATCGCCTATGCCGGCATCTACTTCAACGACCCCAAGTACTTCGACGAGGCCGCCACAATGTACAAGAACTTCGTGAAGCGCATGTGGGTGCCCGAGAAGAAGATCTACCGCCACGGCTACGTCGAAGGACTGGCACAGCAGCCCACCTACCACTGGGCACGCGCCAACGGCTGGGCATTGCTGACGACCGTGGAGCTGCTTGACATGCTACCCGAGAACCACCCCGACCGTGCGTTCATCATCAACCAGCTGCAGGAGCATGTCGCAGGTCTCTGCGCCCTGCAGTCGAGCGAGGGTTTCTGGCACCAGCTCCTGGACCGCAACGACAGCTACCTCGAGACCTCTGCCACCGCCATCTATTGCTACAGCATCGCCCACGCCATCCGCAAGGGTTGGCTGGAGGGCATCACCTACGGCGGTGTGGCACAGCTCGCCTGGCATGCCATCAGCACGAAGATCACGGAGGACGGCAAGGTGGCCGGCACCTGCGTGGGCACGGGCATGGCCTTCGACCCCGCCTTCTACTACTATCGTCCCGTCAGCACCGCCGCGGCTCACGGCTATGGTCCTGTCATCTGGGCTGCCGCCGAGATGATCAGCCTGCTGCAGGAGTGGCACCCCCGCACCAACGACAACGGCCTCCACTACTACGAACAAGAACAAACCAACCCAGCCCCCCTGTTCTACCTCACCGAGGACGGCAAAGGAGAGGCTGTCAAATAAAAGCCCCCTGTGGCCCCCCAAGGGGGGCGATGAATGAGTAATGATTGACAGGCAGACCGTCGATAGGATATTGGACGCGGCGAACATCGTGGATGTCGTCTCGGACTTCGTGACCCTCCAGCGAGCAGGTGCGAACTTGAAGGGGCTGTGTCCGTTCCACGACGATCGCACGCCCTCGTTCATGGTGTCGCCATCAAAGAACATCTGCAAGTGCTTCGCCTGCGGTGAGGGCGGTACGCCCGTGCACTTCATCATGAAACACGAGCAGCTCACCTACCCCGACGCGCTGCGCTACCTGGCCAAGAAATACCATATCGAGATCAAGGAGCGCGAGCAGACCGACGAGGAGAAAGCCGAGCAGAGCGAGCGCGAGAGCCTGTTTGTCGTCAATGAGTGGGCCAACGACTGGTTCCAGAAGCAGATGAACGACACGGTCGATGGCCGCGCCGTGGGTCTCGCCTACTTCCGCCAGCGCGGTTTCCGCGATGACATCATCAAGAAGTTCCAGTTGGGGTTCTGCCCCGATAAATATGATGCGCAGTGGCAGGCCGCGAAGGCCGAAGGCTACAACGAGGACTACATCCTCAAGACGGGTCTCTGCATCCGCAATGAGCAGGGCAAGACCTATGACCGCTTCCGCAACCGCGTCATCTTCCCCATTCACACCATCTCGGGCAAGGTTGTGGGCTTCGGCGGCCGCGTGCTGGACAGCCGCACGAAAGGTGTGCAGGTGAAATACCAGAACTCCCCCGAGAGCGCCATCTACTCCAAGAAGCGCGAGCTCTACGGACTCTTCTTTGCCAAGCAGGCCATCGTGAAGCAGGACCTCTGCTATCTCGTGGAAGGCTACACCGACGTGATGGCCATGCACCAGCAGGGCGTGGAGAACGTCGTCGCCAGCAGCGGCACAGCCCTCACACATGAGCAGATCCGCGCCATCCACCGCTTCACGGAGAATATCACCGTCATCTACGATGGCGATGCCGCCGGCATCAAGGCCTCGCAGCGCGGTATTGACATGATCCTTGCCGAGGGCATGAATGTGAAGCTGTTGCTGCTGCCCGATGGCGACGACCCCGACAGCTTCGCCCGCAAGCATACGGCCACCGAGTACCAGCAGTATCTCGCTGAGCACCAGGTGGATTTCATCCGCTTCAAGACCAACCTGCTGCTGGAAGAGGCGCAGAACGATCCCATCAAGCTCTCGCGCCTCGTGAACAATATTGTCGATAGCCTCGCCGTCATCCCCGACGAGATTACGCGCACGTTCTATATTAAGGAAACGTCGCAGATGCTGTCCATCGAGGAGCGTATCATCACGGCCGCCGTGGTGAAGGTGAGGAAACGCCTGCGCGAGGAGAAACAGAAGGAACGCGAGCGCGAGGCAAACCGTCAGCAGACGGCAGCCGCCTCGACACCCACCGCACCCGTAGCCGACGTCCCCGAAGTAACAGACATTCCGCCAGTAGGCGAGGCCACAGAGCCCTTTGAAGCCCCTTACATCGACCTGCCGCCCATTGGTGGCACAGAACAAGCTGTGCTTCCCGAGGATGGCATCAGCAGCAAGCGCCGCTCACACGAAGAGGAGCATGTCATACAAACAGAACGCCTCCTCGTGCAGATGCTTGTTCGCCATGGCGAGAAGGTCATGTGCAATGTCGAAGACGAGAATGGCGAGGAGCAGCCCCTCCATGTCATCGAATACATTCACCTCACGCTTCAGGATGACAACCTCCAGTTCCGCGACCCGCTGCACCAACGCATCCTAAACGAAGCCGTGGAACACGCCCAAGACGAGGACTTCCGCTGTACGCGTTACTTCGAAAACCACCCTGACGAAGCCATTTCCGCCCTGTCCATCGAGCTGGCATACGACAAGGAAACACTCAGCAAAGTGCACAGCAAGGGGGGAGCCATCCCTCCCGAGGAGGAACGCCTAGCGGATATCCTTCCACATCTGATGATCGACTACAAGCTGGCCATCGTGGAAGAAACGCTGCGTCACATCCAGCAAGAACTCCGCAACCCCTCAACCCGTAATAACCGAGAGCAGCTACAACGTCTCATGAAAGAGTTCCAGGAAACAAAACAAATACAGAAGGAGCTCGGGCATCAAGCTGGCGATCGTGTACTTATGAAATCATAAAAAACTCACATATCATCCAATGATTACCACCCTACTCTCACTACTGTTCATGGGTTCCATGCTCCCGCAGGAACAACAACAAGAACAAGATATAATGCCCACGGACACGATGCGCGAGGTCGTCATCTTCCCCGACAGTCTCCTGCCCATAGAGCGCATCACACGCGAGTCACTGCGCCAGCGCAAGGACATCAAGGTGCCCTCGGTGTCGGACATTCTCAACCGTGTATCCCCGACTATCAACGACAAGATCATGCACCCCTTCGCCTTCAAGCAGCGCAAGCATGAGCGCCGCAAGAAGAAGCAGCAGCAAGTACTGGATGAGTATTCACGCGTGAAAACCTTCGATGAGCTCCTGCGCGAAGCCTATGAGCAACAACTTCTCGAAGACTCCCTGCAGCGCCTCCGCAGGCCCTAAGCCTGCAACGCCTTATTCGTGCACCAGCGTGCCGATAGGCTCCCCTGACATCACGCGTTTCAGATTCCCATAGATGTCCATGTTGAAGACATAGATTGGAAGATGGTTTTCCTTGCACATGGTGGTGGCGGTGAGGTCCATCACCTTGAGGCCACGCGTATAGACTTCGTCGAAGGATATCTCATTGAACTTCGTGGCTGTGGGATCCTTTTCGGGATCGGCGGTATAGACACCGTCCACGCGCGTACCTTTTAACATCACGTCGGCCTCAATCTCGATACCGCGCAACGAAGAACCCGTATCGGTGGTGAAATAGGGATTGCCCGTGCCACCGCTCATGATGACCACTTCCCCACGCTCCATTGCCTCGATCGCCTTCCACTTGGTATAGAATTCACCGATGGGTTCCATGCGGATGGCCGTGAGTACGCGATTGGGAACGCCGATGGCGCCGAGTGCCGAACTGAGGCCAAGGGAGTTGATGACCGTAGCACACATGCCCATCTGGTCACCCTTCACACGGTCAAAGCCTTTGCCAGCACCGCTGAGACCACGGAAGATGTTACCACCACCAATGACGATGCCAATCTGCACGCCCATGTCGTGAACATCCTTTATCTGTTCTGCATACTCGGCCAGACGCTTCTCGTCGATACCGTATTTCTTTTCACCCATCAGGCTTTCACCGGAAAGCTTGAGTAAGATTCTCTTGAATTTCATTTTGTAATCGTTTAACGTTTATGGTTTAACGCTTAATGTTTAGGGGTCAGCTTCCAGCTGATCATCGACAACGCGATGTACCATAAGATAATCAGGGCGATAGCTGACGGATCCATGACCAGAGCTGCGATGACGGCTGCGCCGATGATGAAGATGAGCTTCACCTTATTATGTTCCCACGACAGGTCCTTGAACTTCAGCGAGAAGAGCGGAATCTCCGCAATCAGCAGGAAGCAGAACATCAACAGGAACAAGAACAGGAACAGCGCATTGAAGCGCGGGGAAGCCAGGAAGGAGAGCTGTCCCACGATGAGCGAGCCCCAGAAGAGGGCGTTGGCAGGTGTGGGAAGACCGATGAAGCTGGTTGTCTGACGATCGTCGAGGTTGAACTTGGCCAGACGAAGGGCTGAGAAGGCCGCCAACAAGAAGGCGGTATAAGGCATATACTGCGCCACGGGCAACATCCATTCAGGATACTCCACAAAGCCGAAGAGTTGGAAAATCATGGCAGACGGGGCTACGCCAAAGGTAACGACATCAGCCAACGAATCCAGCTCCTTGCCAATCGGCGAGCTGATGCCCAACGCACGGGCAGCCATGCCATCGAAAAAATCAAAGACAGCACCCAGAATAATCATCACGAGGGCCCACTCGAAGTGGCCATGAAAAGCGGCGCCCGTAGCCATGCAACCGCAGATGAGGTTGCAACAAGTCAGCGCATTAGGAAAGTTGAGCAGCACGGTATTTGAAGGTTGAGGGTTTATAGTTTATGGTTCTTGAAGGGTCAAGCGTCCCGTTGGGCCGAGCGGAGGGGTGTGGGGGCCAGCTTGGCAATGACCGTTTGATTACCTGTGGTCTTCTGTCCCTGGCTCACCAGGATCTCGGTACCAAGGGGGAGATAGACATCCACACGCGAACCGAACTTAATGAAGCCCAAGTGCTCATCGATGAAGCAGTCCTCGCCCTCGTTGGGATAAGTGACGATTCGGCGCGCCATAGCGCCTGCCACCTGACGCAGCAGGATCTCGGTGCCGTTCTCTGCCTCGATGACCACCGTCGAACGCTCGTTATCGAGACTCGCCTTGGGCAGCCACGCGGCACTGAAGCGCCCCTTGTGGTGGCGCACGATCTTGATTGTGCCATCCACAGGGACCCAGTTGGCATGGACATTGAAGAGGCTCATGAAGATGCTCACCATGATACGGCGGTCGTGGAAGTATTCATTCTCCTCCACTTCCTCCACCACGACAATCTTACCGTCGGCGGGTGCCAATACCAAGTCCTCCGTGTCACCCTCATAGATGCGGATGGGGCAACGGAAGAAGTTGATGACGACGAGATAGATGGCGGCGAGAATACTGAAAAGTCCCCAGAACCACGGGCTCTGGAAACTGAAAGCGTAGCCGAACAGCAGGCAGAATAACGCTGCACAAATGGGAAATACGATAAGCGTCTCTGTGCCCTCACTATGAAGGCGGATGTTCTTTTTGATTTTCTTTAAAGGACGTACCATTTCTGTATAGAAAGGTTCATTAAATGTATATTTTCCGCACAAAAGTAAGCATTATTTGAAAGATTGCAAAAAAATGAGCCCCTTTTTTGGTAGTTTGACAAAAGAAACGTACTTTTACGCTCGTTTTCGTCACCTATGGAGAATTTTATACACCTTCACGTACACACTCAGTACTCACTTTTAGATGGCCAGGCCAGCATTCCCAAACTGGTTGACAAAGCCATCAAAGATGGGATGCGTGGCATGGCTATTACAGACCATGGCAACATGATGGGTGTGAAAGAATATTTCAACTACGTCAGCAAGAAGAACAAAGCGCTGAAGGAAGAGGGAAAGGAACCTTTTAAGCCCATCTTCGGCTGCGAGATGTACGTGGCCGAGCGTACGCTCTACGACAAGGACAAGGACATCGACAACCGCCGTTACCACCTGATTGTCCTGGCCAAGAACGAGACGGGTTACCACAACCTCGTCAAGCTGGTGTCGAAGTCTTGGGTCGAGGGTTTCTATTCACGACCGCGCACCGACCATCATGAGCTGGAGAAATATCATGAGGGATTGATCATCTGCTCGGCCTGCATCGCCGGCGAGGTGCCACGCCGCATCCTCAATGGCGATATCAAGGGGGCTGAGGAAACCATCCTGTGGTACAAGAACATCTTTGGCGAGGACTACTACCTCGAGATCCAGCGCCATGAAGTGAAAGATCCCACGCAACTGGCCAACCGCGAGACTTTCCCCTTGCAGCAGGAGGCTAACAAGGTCATCCTGGAGCTGGCCAAGAAGCACGGCGTGAAGGTGGTGTGTACCAACGACGTACACTTCGTGGATGAGGAAAATGCAGAAGCCCACGACCGTCTCATCTGCCTGGGCACAGCCAAGGATTTCGATGACCCGAAGCGCATGAGATACTCCAAGCAGGAGTGGTTCAAGACGCAGGCCGAGATGAACGACATCTTCGCCGATGTGCCCGAGGCGCTCGCCAATACGATGGAAGTATTGGAGAAGGTGGAGCCCTACAGCATCGACCACCGCCCGATCATGCCCAACTTCGCCATCCCCACGAGCTTCGGCACCGAAGAGGGATACCACCAGCGCTTCACCGACGAGGAGCTCTTCAATGAGTTCACACGCGATGAGAACGGCAAGGAGATCTGCTCGCGGGAAGAGGCTGAGAAGAAGGTGAAGAACCTCGGTGGCGTCAACAAGCTCTATCGCCTGAAGCTGGAAGCCGATTATCTGAAGTACCTTACTTATAGGGGTGCGCGACGCCTCTACGGGAATCCCGTCCCCGAGGAAATCGACGAACGCCTGCGCTTCGAGCTGCACGTGATGAAGACGATGGGTTTCCCCGGCTACTTCCTTATCGTGCAGGACTATATCAATGCGGCTGCCCATGAGTTGGATGTCAGCGTCGGCCCTGGCCGTGGCTCCGCGGCCGGTTCTGCCGTAGCATACTGCCTCGGCATCACCAAGGTGGATCCCATCAAGTACGACCTCCTGTTTGAGCGTTTCCTCAACCCCGACCGTATCTCGCTGCCTGATATCGATGTGGATTTCGATGACGACGGGCGTAGCAAGGTGCTCTCATGGGTCACCCAGAAATACGGCGAGGACAATGTAGCCCACATCATCACCTATGGCACGATGGCCGCCAAGAGCGCCATCAAGGATGTGGCCCGCGTGCAGAAGATGCCGCTTGATGCCACACAAGCACTGCTGAAAAGCATCCCCGACCGCCTGCCTGACACCCCCGACGGCAAGCCACGCAAGAGCAACCTCGCCAACATCCTGGAGTGCGTACCCGAGATGCAACAGGCAGCAGCCTCACCCGATGAGAATGTGCGCAATGTCATCCGCTATGCACAGATGCTGGAAGGCAATGTCCGCAACACTGGTGTGCATGCCTGCGGTGTCATCATCTGCCGCGACCCCATCAGCGACTGGGTGCCCCTCAGCACCGCCGATGACAAGGAAACAGGAGAGAAAATCCTATGTACACAATACGAAGGTTCTGTCATCGAGGACACGGGACTCATCAAGATGGACTTCCTCGGGCTCAAGACGCTGAGCATCATCAAGGAAGCCCTCAAGAATATCAAGGACAGTGTCGGCATCGACATCAATATCGAGCGCATTGATATCGACGACCCTGCCACCTACCAGCTCTACTGCGACGGCCGCACCATTGGTACCTTCCAGTTTGAATCGCCGGGTATGCAGAAGTATCTGCGTGAGCTGCAGCCCTCCACCTTCGAGGACCTCATCGCCATGAACGCCCTCTACCGTCCGGGACCGATGGACTATATCCCCGATTTCATCGACCGCAAGCAGGGACGCAAGCCTGTAGAGTACGACATTCCTTGCATGGAGAAATACCTGAAGGACACCTACGGCATCACCGTCTATCAGGAGCAGGTCATGCTCTTGTCCCGTCAGCTGGCCAACTTCACACGCGGCGAGAGCGACACGCTCCGTAAGGCGATGGGTAAGAAGCTGAAGGACAAGCTGGACCACATGAAGCCACAGTTCATCTCGCAGGGCGAGAGCAACGGCCATGACCCGAAGGTGCTGGAGAAAATATGGGCGGACTGGGAGAAGTTCGCGTCCTATGCCTTTAATAAGAGCCATGCCACCTGCTACTCATGGGTCGCCTATCAGACGGCATGGCTGAAGGCCAACTTCCCATCGGAATACATGGCGGCTGTCATGAGCCGAAGCCTCGATGACATCACCGGAATCACGAAGCTGATGAGCGAGTGTAAGTCGCTGGGCATTGATGTCCTGGGACCCGATGTCAACCACAGCCGTCAACGTTTCAGCGTCGATGAAACCGGTGCCATCCGCTTTGGTCTGGGTGCCATCAAGGGTCTCGGCGAGAATGCCGTGGAGGCCTTGTTGAAAGAGCGTGAGGCAGGCGGCCCGTACAAGGACATCTTTGACCTGGTGCAGCGCATCAACATCTCAGCCGTGAAACGTAACGGTTTGGAAAGCCTGGTGCTGAGCGGTGCCCTCGACAGCTTCAAGGAGATACGCCGCGAGCAGTATTTAGCAAAGAACATCAAGGGCGAGGTCTTCCTCGACACCCTCGTGCGCTTTGGCACTGCCTACCAAGAGGCCAAGGCTTCCGCAGAGAATTCCCTGTTCGGTGACTTCGGCAGCGTAGAGATTGCCACACCGCCCATCCCGCAGGAATATATGGAATGGAGCCTGCTGGAGCGTTTGAACAAGGAGCGCGACCTCGTAGGCATCTACCTCTCGGCACACCCCCTCGACGAATTCTCCATCATCCTGCAAGACGTGTGCAACACCCCCTGCACCTCCCTGGGTGACCTCCAGGCACTCCTCGGACAGGACATCTCCTTCGGCGGTATCGTGACAGCCGTGCGCCGTGGCGTAGGCAAGAGCGGACAGCCCTATGGTTTTGTCACCATCGAGGACTACAACGGCAGCTTCGAGCTCCCGCTATGGGGACAGGACTGGGCCAGCTGGGGACGCTACATGGACGTGGGCAATGCCCTCTACATCACCGCCCGCGTGCAACCCCGTCGCTTCAACCCCAACAAGCTGGAGATTGCCGTTGGAAGGATTGACTTCCTCAACGATGTTAAGGACAGCCTCATCGAGAGCATCACCATTCAGATACCCCTCAATATGCTCAACGAGGACATCGTCGTGGCCTTTGAGGAGTTCAGCATTAACAGCCCTGGTCATGCGGCCATCTACTTCCACATCCTCGACCCCGAAGGCAAACAGCATGTGAAGCTACACTCCCGCAACCGGCAGATTACCGTCAATAAACAACTCATCGACTTCATCAACAGTAAACCAGGGCTGAGCTATAGTATTAATTGAGAATTGAAAATTGATAATTTCGTTATCACGTTATTACGATATTACGTTATTACGACATGACGACACACTAAACTCTAAACCATAAACTTTAAACCTTACAGAAAATGGCATTAGCAATTACAGATTCCAGTTTCGACCAACTCCTTGCCCAGGGCAAGCCCATGGTCGTTGATTTCTGGGCCACCTGGTGTGGTCCCTGCAAGAAAGTAGGTCCTTACATCGAGGAACTTGCCGAGCAATATGGCGACCAGGCCATCATCGGCAAAGTCGATGTCGATGACAACGACGAACTCGCCATGCGTTTCGGCGTTCGCAACATTCCCACCATCCTGTTCATCAAGGACGGTCAGGTTGTCGATAAGCAGATTGGCGCCGCCGCCAAGAACGTCCTTGAGGACAAACTCAAGGCTATCTTGTAAGAATGAAAAATGAAAAATGAGAAAGTGAAAAATCATAGATTCCTTTCATTGGCATAAGGTAAAACTTATTTTTCACTTTTCATTCCTTCATTTTTCACTTAAATCGTAAATTTATGGAAGAAGATTTTCTTGAGCAGGCTGAGGACGACCTGAGAACCGTAGAGTTCATTAAGGCCTATCTCCCCCAGGACATCAAGGAGAAGTTCACCGACGATGACCTCTTCTACTTCATTGATGTGCTCGCCGACTACTATGTAGAGAGTGGCATCCTGGAGCAGGAGCCCGATGCCGACGGCTGCATCGACATTGACACCGACGCCATCGCACAGTACGTTGCCGAGCGTGCCCGCAAGGACAAGTACGGCACCTTCGATCCTGAAGACCTCGTGTGGGTCGTGCAGGGCGAACTGGAGTTCGGCGAACAGGAATAAAAAGCAATCATGGTTCCCAGCATAGCTATCATAGACGCCAATGTGCTTGAGGCCGCAGGGCTCAAATACATCCTCAACGACATCGTGCCCAAGGTGACGGTGAGCACGTTCAAGTCTGTCGCTGACCTGCAACAAGCCATGCAGGCAGGCGAACAGTTTGTGCATTTCTTCGCCTCAACGCAAGCCGTTGTCGAGGACTCGGCTTTCTTCCAGGCGCATGCACGTCAGACCATCGTGCTGACAGCCCAGTCCGCCAATGGCAACAAACTGCTGGGACATTTCCGTTGTCTATCTACCAATATGATGGAGCACGACCTCATCAAGGCCGTGCTCCATCTTCACCAAATGGCTCATGGGGGGCACGCTGGTGCGTCGCCGCACCACGGGAACCTCCCCGAGCAAGAAATTACTGGCCACGCCATCGAGATATCTCCTCGCGAGCAGGAAGTCCTGGCCCTTGTGGCACGCGGTTTCCTCAACAAGGAGATTGCCGACCAGTTGTGTATCTCACTGCCCACGGTCATCAGCCACCGCAAGAATATCTGCGAGAAGCTGCACCTGCGTTCCGTGTCGTCGCTGACCATCTATGCCGTCACTCACGGCATCGTACGAATCGAGGAGATATAAGGAAAAGAGCGACCTCAGCGGTCGCCCTTTCTGTTTTTAGAACTTCAGTCCTATCGTAAGACCCACCTGTAGCGGGCGGCAGCGCTGGGCAAAGCCCGTGCCGCGGCTGACGAAGTAGAAAGGCGTGTAGTCCTGATTCGTGAGGTTGTTTCCCCAGATGTTGAGGGAAACTTTTTTGTACTCCATCCCTACATGAGCGTTCAAGAGCTGGTAGTAAGGTTGGGAAACGCTATTGTCCTCAGTCCAATAGATGCGACCTAAGCCTGTGGTGCCCACGCCCACGTTCATCGTCACCGCGCCGATGGGGAAGAAATAATCCGCCGCGAATGACATCGTGTGCTGGGGAGCAAAGGGAACGTAGTTGCCCGTGTAATCCACAGCTTCGCCGTTCACCTCACCGGCATCATAGTTGGTGAAGGTGGCATGCGTGTAGCCATAGTTGCCGCTCAGGCGCAAGGGATTGCCCGCCACGGGGAACCAACCGCTGACACTCAACTCGCCACCGCAGCTGGCACTCTCGCCCACATTCAGCACTTGGCGTCCCAGACCGCTACCGGCAGCGAACCGCGTCACCTGCTGGTTATAGACCAGGTTATAGAAGACTGCAGCCTGTACGTTAAGGTGCTGCTCCAGGAATGTCAGATGTGTGCCCACTTCGAAGTTCCAACTCGTCTCAGGGTCAAAGCGTGTATAGTCTTCGGCACTGGGATTCTCGCCGATGGTCATATAGCTGTTGAGGCGTGGCCCGAGTTGCGGGTCAGCAGCCAACGTACGCATCATATCATTGCGCAAGCTGCTCTGCAACAGGTCGCCGAACATCTGGAAGTTATAACCGCCAGAGCGTAGGCCGCTGGTAGCACTGGCATACACCATATTGCCATCCTCGGCCTCGTCGAAGCGGTAGCTGATGGCCACCTTAGGCAACACGCGCAACTGGTCATCGCTCATCGTACCCTCGTAGGCTGAAGTCGTTGAGAATGCCTTGTCAAGCATTGGGCGCGGCATACCGCGGCGCAGCATCTGGAACGTGAAGTTAGAAGTAGCACTGGTTGCATAGTCCATCGAGCGATGCTCGTAGTCCAAGCGCACACCGGCCGTGATGTCCAAGCCGCGTGTCAACAGATTCTTGAAGCGTGCCTGTCCGTAGGCAGCTACGTTCGTCACAGGGGTTTCAAACTCGCCATCAATGACCATCTCCGGGTCTGTCACCGTCATCGCCAGGCTCATGCCCGCACGGGCCATCCCTTTGTTAGCGGCTTCGAAACCCTTGTCGATACCAGCCTGCAGGAGCTCGGCGATGCCATCAGAGCCGAAGGTAATGGGTGCGTTGGTCTTCAGCCATTGGTGTGCAGCATAGACACCCGCTGTCCAGTCGAGCCACTTCAGGCTGTTGCCCTTGATGACCAACTCTTCGGAGAGGGCGCTGCTGCGCTGCCGCTGCTGCAAACGGAAGATGTCGGCAGGCGAGTAGTCCTGATCCATGTCCATGCGGTCCTTCAGGTACTGGAAGGCCGTCACGGAGGATAGCGTGAAATGCTTCTGCTGTGTCTCCAACTTTAGCGAGCTGTTCAACAAACCACGTTTGTAACGTCCCAGCATCCCACTCTCGATGCGGCCGTTAATGGTGTTCTCGTAGTCGTAGGCATTTTCGTCAGAGTACTCTGCAGAGGTCTGAAAGTCCAGCAGGAAGCGGGGCGTACGCGTATATGTCAGTCGCACCTTGCCACCGCCGGCCTCGCTGCCGTTACTGCGAGTGTCCAGATAGTCGTTGCGGTTGTAGCCCGCATCGCCGCGGTAGAAGGCGCTCACGGAGAGCCCCAAGCCTTCGGTGAGGATATGGCTGTGACGGGCATAGGCATTACGCATCCAGTCTCCGGTGGAACCGCCCACGCGGATGGTGGTCTGCGTGCCTTCCTGCAGGGGTGAAGGTGTGAACACACGTATGATACCACCCATCGCATTACGACCATAGAGCGTCGATTGCGGACCGCGCAGGACCTCGACACGCTCAGCATCGGCCAACGAGAAATCGAAGGAACTCTTCTCCATCAGCGCCACATCATCCACATACAACCCTACGACGGGTGTGTTGGCACGTGAGCCTACACCTCTTATATATATCGCGGGCGTGAGGCGCGAGCCATATTCCGGGTAGAACAGATTGGGCACGCACTGCGACAGCGCCTTCAGAGTCTCGCGACCACTCTTACGCTGCGAGGCCATCAACAGCTTCTCACCACTGACAGGTTGCATCGCCAGGCCGCTGAAGTGCTTCATATCGCCGCCGACCACGACCTCATTCAGCTCCGTCAGCTGTACGGAATCCGCAGGCAATGTATCCTCCTCGTCAGCCAACGTCACCATCGCCGAAGCCGTCATCGCGCACGACAGCATCATCGCACCGACAGCCACATTTTGTAATCTTAGACAAGACCTTTTCATATATCGTTGTTGCTTGTGTTTTGCGGCTGCAAAGGTACGACATTTTTCCACGCCCATCAATCCCCATTTATGATGAAAAAGCGGGGCGACCATATGGCCGCCCCGCCTTATCGGGGTTGTGATGATTGCGAGGTTATCGCAACATCATTGTTTGCTTACTTGAAGGACACCTTGGATAGCTTTCTTACGTTCGGCCATCTGAAAGTGAACTTTCATGGCACTCACTTAAACGAAACCTTCTTGCCGTTGACGATGTAGATGCCACCCTTCACCATCTTCTCAACCTTGCGGCCAGAGAGATCGTAGATGGAAGCCTTCTTGTCATCAGCAGCGAGGCCCTTGATTCCAACTGGAATAGGTTCAAACTCAGCAATTGTCCAGAGGACAGCATCACCGTCGCCAGCAGCCTTATTGGCCCAGCAACCCTTGTTGTCCTTCTTCGGATAGTCAACACCTACAAGACCCTTAGATTCTGCGAAGGAGTAGTATGTGACACCCTCTACGACCTTGACGGAAACGGTGAGTGCTTCCTTCTTTGCAGCATCAGATGTCATAGACCAGTTGTCAGTACCTACAAGACCTACATAGTATGTACCGTCGGTGATGTAGTACTTGCCACCTTCAGCAGCTTCGAACTTCAAGCCATATGCCTCTTCTGCGATGGAGATACCATCAGCGGAGAGAGTCATATAAAGCTGAGCCTGCTTGTTGAAGATCGAGTACGATTGCTCTGCATCAGGCAGGGTAGCCACAGGAGCGAAGGCCTCCACAAATGCCGTGAGAACGTCCTTAGCAGTGTTGATGCTTTCCTTCGTGGCTTCAGCATCATTCAGAGCGTCGGTAGCAGTAGCAATCGCTGTTGTCAGCGGAGCAATCTCCGATTCAGCATACATGAAGATGCCTTCACCTACGACGTACTTCTCAGCCTCTGCCTGAGCAGCCTCGATTGTCTTCTGGAGCTCAGCCTTAGCAGCATCAATACCAGGAACCTTCGTCAATGCCACATGATCTACAAAGAGGTGAGGAGCTGCACCAGAACCACCAGAACCAATGAAACCAACGGAAATCTTACCCGTAGTCTCCTTGTCAACTGTGAATAGAACTTCTACAGCATCCCATTCGCCTACGGTGAACGATTTCTTCTCAGAGAGGTATTCAGTATCGTCCGTAGCGATAAAGCCGAACAGATTCTTTGCTACCTCACCTGTGTTGGCACCATTGTAAACAACGTATGTAAACTTATAGTCGCCAGCAGGAAGTGTTACCTCCTGAGTGTACTGTGCCACACCGGCCCAAACTGCTGCAAGACCGAGGGCTACGCCATCCTCACCATTAGGATCAGCAGCGGGAGCAGCTACCTTGTTGTTGAGGAGGTTCGTCGAACCATAAGCGAACACGCCACCTGTGTAACCTGGATCGTCAGCAGTCTGAAAACCAGGAGTCCAACCTGTTACAGGCTGCATACCTGCGACTTGATCACTTTCTGCGGGAATATTGCGCTCATAGCCCTGAGTCGTAACAGTTACGACATCACTCGGGTTCTCATCGAAGCTCGGGTTAGCCAATTCTGGAGCTGTCGGCTCCATCTCAACCTTCACAACCGGGTTCTTGACATAGCCACCTGCAGCGGCAGTCTCGTAGATAAGGATTGTAGCAACCTTACCGTTTGCGAATGCTTCGGTGATATCGAATGCATATTCCTCAAACACCGTGGAGGACTTGGTGGCACCCGTCTGAGTAGCGTTGAGAAGGGTGATAGACTTATCAGCCTTGCTGTAGGTCATTTCAGCAGACCATTCAGAGCTGTTGTAACCAACGCCCCATGTGGTCTGACGCTTGCTGTCGGTAGAGCCGGAGCCTTCGAATGTGAGCACTGCGCTCTTGACAGCACCCTTATATTCAGATGCATCAACCTGGAGGTAAGTAATCCAGTTGCAGCCCCAGCCTGTGTTACCGAAGCCTACTTCGCCGTTAGCAATCTTATTGTATCCAGCCTGTGCTGTTTCTACTTCACCAACAGATGCCTCGGGGTTAGAATAATCCACCCAAGTCATCTTAACAGCTGCATAGGTCTTCTCTTCCACCTCCTTGAAGGTGAACAGCACATTCACATCGGCTGCAGGCATCAGGAAGGTACCTGTGAGGGTTTCCATGTCGAGCGTTTCCCACTCGATCGGCTGGTCCTCGCCATAGGTAACACTAACCTCGTCAACCATGTAGCCCTCGTCGGGAGTAACTGTGATTGTGACGGTTTCGCCTTCTGCGGCCTGAGCCTTATCAGACTCAACCTTTCCGTTCTCGCCTGCAGAAATATTGATAGCATAGGTGGTGGGAGCAGCACCCTTCTTCGCGAACTTCACGTTCTTGAAGCTGAGCCAGCTGATGTTGTTGCCCTCAGCCACGTTGAACTTAATGGTCAGCTTGCCATCCTCAGCCACTGTAGCAGTAGCGGTTGCTTCCTTCAGATAGAACTGTGATGTGCCTACCTGTGCGCCATCGGCAACGTTGACAACTTCACCTTCGTTAGCCTGGAGAGTGATGCCAGTAGCAGGAGCCTCAGCACCATTCTTAATACGTACGCGTACCCAAGCGGTCACGTCGTAGTCGCCAGCCTCGAGGTCTGTCATCTCAGCCGTGAATGTAGCAGCTCCGAGAGATTCGCCATCATTGGTCCAGTACTCGAAGAACGGGGTCTTGTAATTTGAACCATCGTTATTGCCTTCAACAGACCATGTGTTGATGTAAGGAACATTCTCAACAGTCGAAGTGAAAGCAGAGAGCAACAGTTCAGGGATGAGACCGTCCTTACGGCTACCATAGTTGAACGCCTTTGCATCGGCATCGGCCATAGAGCCATCCGTGTATGCCTGCAGAGCTGTTGCGTAGGCGGCATCGTATGTCGCCTTAGCATCTGCGGTATAAACATTGGTATTGTCCACGATGTCCGTCATTTCGTCGAGCACGGACTTCACGTGAGCATAGGCAGCGATGGAGGCCTTAGCGGCTGTCACAGCCTCAATCAGAGCGGCGGAATTTCCAGCTTCCTTAGCAGTTGTGATAGCAGCAGCGGCAGCATTGCTCATCTTGCCTTCAGGAATCTCGATTTCATCGACGCCGGGCAGAGCTGCCACGTAGGTCAGACGGAAGTTATCAACTTTGTACCAATAGTAGCCATCCGCATTGAACGAGCCGTCTGCATTACCACCGACAGCACCAATCGTGACTGTTCCGTTAGTTACATAGAACTGCATTGAACCTTCGGCGAATACACCAGCAGTTGCACTAGAGAATGCTTCGCTGTGCTCACCGTTAGCCAGCAGATAGAGGCAGGGTTTATCATTATTGCCATCACCAGCATTGTTGGCCATCAGCGCCTTCAGTTCGTACTGACCATTGGGCAGACCCGTAACAGTCTGGGTGATGGGATTACCCTTCCACCAGGTGTTGAAGAGGTAGTCGCCATCGCAGCCTTCAGTGGTGTACGTGCCGTTGCTGTTGGGCTTCACCCCAGTGTCATCACTTGCCACAACCGTCCAACCTGTCAGATCGCCAGTCTCGAAGCTCGGGTTGGTGATGTATGAAGTAGCATCGTCACCGGGATTGAGTTCAGGCTTCTCTTCTTTCTCATCGGGTGTAGCCGCCTCTGCGTCTGCATCGCCGAGACGCACGAGTTGCCATGCGCCGACGGGGCAGTAGTCGCTTGCGAGGCCAACAGTCTTAGAGAGACCGATGGTAACATCACCAGCCTCGAAGACGTTGAACTTGACATTGTTCTTGTACGCGCCAGCGATGTACCATGCACGGGCAGCATCAGCTGCGTCGGGAACGTACAGGCCATTTGCGAGCTGTGCGCTCTTACTTTCAAAGTAGTTGGTTTCCGTAGCACCTTCGGAGAGGTTCATCACCTTGTGTGAATAGGTGTCCTCACCAATGGCGGCGTACATGGTCAGCTCCTTCTCCAGTTCTGTACCAGCAGCAATCTTAGCTTTCTCATCGTCTAAGCTACCTGCACGGTAGAAGGCATAGACAGAGAGTTCATAGAGACCTGCAGGCACGTCCTTGAGGGTCTGGCTGACTTCAAAGGCAGCGTTACCGCTGTAGGTGATAAGGTTCATGGGAGCCTCATAGTTACGAGACTTGAAGCCGTTTTCACTGTATGTCCAGCCATCGTAACCGCCGATGTAAGCAGGATTGGTGATGAGGGCTGTTACATCCTCAGGAGTGGGATCAACGGGCTCTGCGCCCTTCTCCAGGCATACCAGACGGAAGCGTGTGAAGGACATCCAGTTGTGAACAACACTGGTCACACCCTGAACACCGATTACGACGTCGCTTTCCGTTGCCAGCTCAAATTCCTTGCTTGCATCGTCCCAGCCATTTCCGAAGAGACCGCCGGAGGCTCCGATAGCAGGAATAGCAGTCTTCTCTTCACCAACCAGCAACGACAGCTGCACGTCGCCAGAAGCACGGCCGGAAGCAGTAATCATATACTTACCTGCTGGCAGGGTGATGGTCTGCTTCAGAGCTACGTCCCAAGCATTGGCACCCCAGTCGCCGCCGTCGAAGTACTTATAGGTGTTGCCCTCGCCATCGGTCAAAGGCTCACCGTTAAGAATAGTCAGGCTACCGCCTGAGCCTTCACCCTTCACAACGGTCCAAGGCTCTGCAATGGCCTCTTCAGCATTCGGGTTCACAATATGGTCGGTCATATTGATAGCACCCTCAACACCCTCGGCCAGAGCGTGAGAGTCAGCATACTTGCGGAAGGCAGTCCAGATAGCAGTTGCCTTCTCCTTAGCATCAGCAGCAGAGGTGGCTTCTACAGTCAGGCTAGCCTCTGCAGCGGCCTTCTTGTCAGCATCGGCATAAGCATAGCTGCGCTCAGCATTGGCTGCCTTGGCAGCAACCAGGGCATCGTAGTCAGCCTTGGCACCAGTGAAGGTCGTAGTGGCAGCTGTAAGGGCTGAAATAGCTGTCTTGTAAGCATCAACAGTTTCTTCCACTGTGCTGTAGGTCTCAATAGCCGCAGCCAAAGCAGTCCTCTCTTCACCGGTTACAGCGGCATAAGTCTCGTCATCCAGAGCCTTCTTGGCATTGGAAAGAGCGGTCTCGTATGCAGGAGCGAATTCCTCGGCAGGAATCTCACTGCCAAGATATGACAGACGGAAGTTGTCAAAGATAACCCACTGATGAACAGCAGTACCCTTTGCGCCAACTGTCAGCTGACCATTCTCAAAAACGGTTACCTCAATAGGTTCGATGGTGTACTGTCCAGCAGAGAACGACTTGGAAGCATCGGTCATACTGCCCTCAGAACCTGTCTTTGCTGGGAAGTTTGCCGTCTTGTCGTTAGCATAGAAGACAGGAAGGTCCTCGGTAGCGCCATCATCCTGGCGATAGAATCCCTGGGCTGTCATCTTATACTTACCTGCAGGAGCATTGGCCAGTGTCTGGCTCAGCGTGAAGGTGGAGTGATAAGACTCAGCACAGTTGTTGCCAACAGAACCATTATTATTATCCTCACCACCAGAGAGGTTCTGGTTGCTTGCTACCATAGTCCATGCACTCTTACGCAGGTCATTGCGACCGAAGTTAGCATCCTGGATAAGGAATGTTGCATCTACAGGGGTCTCAGCAGTAGCTGCTGCTAATTCGGCAATGCGGTCTTCCAGAGTCTTCAGTGTCCACTTAGCGGCATCAACGGTACCGTCAGCAGCCAAAGTGACAACACCATTCTCACCGGCGGTCAGGAAGTTCGTTCCATTGCTGATGGTGTAAACACCTTCACTGACCTCATTGAATATCCAGCCCATAGCTGCGCCGTCGTTCCATTCACCATTGAGGTAGTGGTTGTTACCGCCATTGGAAACCTGAGAGTCCAAAGTGTACTTGCCGTCGGCCATCTTGATGTCGTAGTCCAGACCATCGGCATTAACTACGGCATGAGTACCCCAGTTAGAACCTGCTGCCAAATATTTGCCAGTACCGACATTGCTGATGTAGTACTTGCCGTCAGCAAACAGACGGAAATATTCATAGAGAGCAGCCATGGCATCCTTAGAATCGAAGTCTGTAGCCTCAATGATGGCATTCGAGTTGCCTTCATCAATGGTGCTCCAACCGTTAATGACGACTTCTCCACCGCTCACATTGATGTTATGGCTGTCATCGAATGCAAAGAACCAAGGATAATCCTCGTTACCCGTTGCAGAGATATTCACGGGGACCGGTTTGCCAAACGTATTGTCTGGATTCAGGAACTTCTTGGCGTTGACGCTGTAGATGAAGTACTGGCCCTGCTGCTGCAGAAGAGCGAACTGTTCACTGGCAGCATCGGGCAAGAACTTCTTTGGAGTCATTGCTGTTTCGCCGTAATTAACATTCCATGTGCCACGCGCATTGGTGATAACATAAGCTTTAACATTGCTGAGGTTTGCCAAGTCTGTCACCTTGTTGGTAAATGTGATGGGGGTTTCCAAGATAGCGAGAGCCTCTGTAGCATCGAAATCTGCTGCAGCCTCAATCGTATAGGTATTACCCGGATCTACCGTAGTCCAACCATTGATAATCAAGCCTGGGGCGTAACCGGAGCTGATATTGATGGCATTGTTTCCATAACGAAGCTGGAATTTACCACCATCCAATGCTACGAAGCTGATGGGCGTGGGAGCATAGTTCGAGGCATCACCCGTGTCTTGGATGAAGCGACCTGCTTCAACACTCCACAAATAGTAAGCATCATTGTAGGAGATGATAGCGAAGTTGGACGCGGTGAAGTCCTTGGCTGTAGAAACCAGCTGACCATCAGAAACGCCCAAAGAACCACGAGGAGTTGTCAGTGCGTAAGCTTTGTCGTTGCTAATGTTGAAGTTGGGATTCGGAGCTATGCCCAATTCAATCTTCTGGATCAGCAAGCCACTTGCATTTGCACCAGTTAGAGTAAAGGAAGTGGAGGGATTTGAGAGTTCGGAAAGCACTAACTCTTCATAGTCTGCCGTGCCAAATGTCTTCTCAGTCTCACCTGCAGTGATTGTCTGTTCTGCGGAATTTCCCTTTGCAGTAATCGTGCAGGAAGTGATGATGTAATTGATGGGGACTGAAATCGTATAGGTACTAGAACCTGCTGAGCCACTATGCCATAAGAAAGTCTCGGTGACACGCTTGTCCATATTATTGGCGCCAGTAGTCACTGTCACAATAGGATTGGTGTTCGAGGTCCACTCTTTGACATAGTTGTTAGCACTTGCAGCATAAGCACCTTCGCTTGCCACCAGTGTAACACCAGAAACAGGAGCAGCCTCAACGAAGGTAGCGGAAACTGTGACATCGTCGGCGGGCATCGTGAAGGTGCCATCCTCTGCAACCAGCACAACCTCATCGATGGTCTTACAAGTTACAGAGTAGCTCTCCAACGCATAGCCCTCGGCGGGAGTAGCGGTCAGCTGAACCTTCTCACCGGCTTCTGCGCTGGTGGGCTCTGCAGCAACCGTACCGTTCTCGAGACCTTCAGCAATGGAGACAGTGTACAATGTGGGAGCTACATATTCTGCAATAGCCCACGATGCCTTATCGCTAACGCCCTTATTGGCGAAGCAAGAAGAGCCTGCAGCAGTGTCGTCAACACCTATGTAATTCGCATTGTTTGAAGCCTTTGCCAGTGTGTAGTAACCATCTGCCAGATACGTGATCACCCAAGAATATGGTTCTGTAGCAGTACCCATGGACCAGATGTTATCACCTGTACCTGTGCAAGCCACATACTCAGTTCCATTGGTGATGGCATAGCCACCGCCATTATCAGGAACGAAGGAGAATCCCATCGCCTTGGCAGCAAGCTTTGTACCACCGTCAAGGGTCATGTAATTGCCACCATCCTTAAGTTGGAAGCTATACAGTTTATCCGTTTCGGGAAGGTTCTGAGCAGGCATAGCAGCTTCTATTGCCTCAACCGTCTCAGCAGCAGCGATAGCCGCCTTGGCAGCGTCGATAGCATCCTGACTGTACTGGAACAGAGCGTCGCCAACAGAGAATGCATCGATGGCTGCCAGAGCCTCCGCACGTGCTACAGCAAGAGCATAAGCCGCGGCATCAGTTGCATCAGCGGTTGCCTGATCCTCGATGAAAGCGGTGCGAGCTTCTTCTGTTTCAAACACCTTCACGATGACACCGTCATAGAACAGGTGCTGCTGAGCGGCGTTTCCAGCATTGGTAGCCTTATAGCCCAAAGAGATGTAACCTTCAGCAGCCTCTTCCACCTGGAATGTGACATTCTCACGTGTCCATGTGCCGACAGCGTAAGCCTTATTGGCAGCAAAATGGTTGGTCTCGCCTACACGTGCGCCGAAGAAATTGGTCGCAGTGGCGGTGGTGCCACCCACGTTGTTGATACGAGCGGATACGAGATAGTAGCCGGCGGGCAGGACAACATCCTGAGTATATTGGGCATCTGCGCTCCATACGGCAACAATGCCCAAGCCCTGACCTTCTACCAAGCCAGCGGGATTGAATGCGGGAACGGCATAGCCGGCACCGCCAATCCACTTGTCAGAGCCATAGGCCATCACACCGGCAGCACGGGCATCACCATTATTGGCAATCGTCCAACCGGCGACCTCCTGCATCTGGCTGAAGGTAGTGCCGTTACTCTCCATATCCTTTGCATAGGTACAGATATGGTTGTCAATGATGGTAGCAGCGCTGAAGTCGCTGTTCTCAATAGCACCGACTTCTTTCACACTGGTAGCAACAGTATAGACATATTTGTTATTAACATACATCAGATAGCCCTTGACAAACACGTTTTTTCCGTCTAATGCGGAGAGATCTTCGTTGGGCTTCACGATAGAACCAACGGCTGTCCCTGCACCGTCAATGGTGATGTTGTAATAGTTGCCAGAGATGTTCAGTGTACCAATGAACGATACATACTGACGAGTAGCGACAGCAGCAGTCTGAATGGCATCGAAGGCAGCGCCGTCAAGTGCTGTAGCTGCAGGGTGAGCGACAGCTTCCGTACCCAGTTCTGTGATGACAGTAGCTGCGGGAAGCTGCTTTGCACCACCATAGGTGGCAAGGGTACCTACCATGCGTACTACCTGCCCCACGGCCAGAGCGTTGGCGTTGTTGTAGTAGTACAGATAGTCTGTACCATCGTACAGTACAGCACCGTTAGCTGCAGAAGCCACAATCGTACCTTCAACATAGACCTGCGTACCAGCTTCAGCTGCCTGAGCATCAGCAAGCGTGCTCTTGGACAGGGCGGTATAGGTGGCCTCAGCCACAGCACTGGAAACCTCGTCAGCCACGGCAATAGCCTTGACAGTCGTGGTCTCGGTGATGGTCAGTGCCTCGCTATAAGCAGAAGACCCTGTTGTGGGATCTGTTCCGTCAAGAGTGTAATAGATGGTTGCGCCCTCCTCTGCCGTCATAGTAACCTCGATAGAGCCTGCAAATGCAGTGCTGGCAGGGGTAATATTGGGTTTGGCGACAGAACCATCAGAGACCTGCTTCCACAGGTAGGGAGTCTGTTGGGTTGAAGTATAGCACGCAAAACGTGGGCTGCCAGCGTTATACTGCAGTTTTCGTGTTGTTGTGCCAACATTATAAATGTCAGCTGCCCCAGCATCAGTTAACGAAACCGTCCACGAGGAAGCATCTGTCACTTCTTCTGCGGTAGTCAATGAATTGCCAGAAGACCATGACAGATAGGTGTCAGCAGTTGTCTTAAAGGCGAACGTACCGTCCTGAGAGCCTGCCACTACGGTGAGCGGATAAAGGCCTTCAGGAGCGTCTGTGTAATCTGCGACTTTGCCAATCATAGACGAACCCTGCAAAGAGATTTCAGACAATTCCTTTGCGACGTTCTCATTATCAAATGCAAAGACAACAACATCACCCACTGAAATGGAAGTGGCCTTTTCCCAAGCTGCTTGAGCATTCAACACGCCCAGAAGAGCAAACAGAGAAAGTAAGAACTTTTTCATTGTGATTTGTTTGATTTAGTTTAGTTTTTCCTTGCCGCCGGCTTGTGGGCGAGGGAGTAAGAGAGGTAAATGGGTCGCGGCTGCAAGCCGTTCACAGTCTTCCCGTCTGAGGGGTAAGACCAGCCGCGTTGTCTGTGTTTTGTACTTTCCTTTTGGGTAAATGATTGAATACGTAAGTTTTAGTTAGTGAATAAATATGGTGAATTGTGTGATTTCACATCACAGCAGGGCATAATACGCCCCATATCGGGGACAAAGTTAACGAATTGTTGGGAAACAGCAAGGAAAATGAGCAAAAAAATGATGCAACGAAAAAAGTTTTGTGAAAAACCCTACGAACCCTCCCCCGTTTGATGTGCATCTGACCCGTTTGCGAAGCTCTTTCGGAAGGTTCGTAGGGTTTTCCGCAAAAATAATTTTCTGCAAACGAGCAACACCTATTGCTAAATACTTTCTCAAGCATGAGAAAACATTTTCTCACACGTGATAAACATTTTTCTCACGCGTGATAAACGCGATAAGACCACGGTCCTATGACCTTAAGACCGCGGTCTTATGGCATTAAGACCACGGTCTTATTGCCCGAAGATTAGTAATCTTACGGGCTTAAGATTATGCATCTTCAGCATCGAGCATCCTCATCCTCGGGCTGGAACATGGAGAAGAAGGGGAGGTAAGGGGCCACGCGGTTGGCGGCAAAATAGCGGATGCGGTGAGGAAGACGGAGCCAATGGGAAGAAGAAGGATGAAGGTTGAGGGATGAGGGTTGAGGGGTGAGATCACCCTTAAACTCCTTAATCTGTAGATAGAGGAGGATGGCGGCGTTGAGGGAGGCGAGGAAGTCGCTCACGGGCAGGGAGAGCCAGATGCCATCGAGTTGGGAGAGGCCCAGGGAAGGAGTGATCTGGGGCAGGATGAGCAGAGCGGGCACGAGGAAGATGAGCTGACGCGTAAGGGACATATAGATACTCTTACCTGCCTGACCGATGCTCTGGAAGAAGTTGCCGGTTACCATCTGAAAACCGATGATGGGGAAGAGGGCCATATCAATACGCATACCATGGGCTGCGATAGCGATCAGTTCTTCGTCAGTAGTGAAGAATTTCACGATGAATTCGGCAAAAAACTCGCATAAAAGGAAGCCCGTAGTCATCACGATGGTGGCATAGCCGATGGTCTTATAGAGCACCTCCTTGACGCGGTCCTGCAGCTGCGCACCGTAGTTGTAGCCCGCGATGGGTTGCATACCTTGGTTGAAGCCCATGACTATCATGGCGAAGAGGAAGAGGACGCGGTTGATGATACCATAGGCACCTACGGCCAGGTCACCGCCGTACTCCACCATGCCACGGTTGATGAGCAACACGACGAGGCACGAGCAGGCATTCATCAGAAAAGGCGAGAGACCGATGCTCAGGATGCCACCCACAATGCGGGTCTTCAGTGCGAGCGTATCCCTGCGGATAAAGACCACTTCCACAGGGCGCGAGAAGATCCACAGCTGCCAGCACAGCGACACGCACTGCGAGATGACGGTGGCGATGGCGGCACCCTTGATGCCCATGTCGAGGGCGTAAATGAAGATGGGGTCGAGGGCGGTGTTGAGGAGCACGGTGAGGATGGTGGCGGACATCGCCGTGCGGGGATGCCCCGCCGAGCGCAGGACGGCATTCAGACCGAAATAAAGGTGCGTGAAGATATTGCCATAGAGAATCCACTCCATGTACTCGCGAGCGTAGGGCAGCGTCTGGTCTGAAGCGCCAAAGAAGCGGAGGATAGGGTTCAGAAATGCTAGGACAGCGACCATAAAGAAGAAACCGATGAGCACATTGAGCGTCAGGCAGTTTCCGAAGTAATGCTGTGCTTCCTCGCGATTTTTCTGGCCCAAACGCACACTGATCATCGTGGAAGTGCCCACGCCGACCATCGCGCCGAAGGCGGCGCTGAGGTTCATGAGCGGGAAGGTGATGGCCAGGCCGGCAATGGCCATAGGACCTACACCCTGACCGATGAACACACTATCGACCATATTATACAAGGAGGAGGCCGTCATGGCGATGATAGCAGGGACGGCATACTGCATCAGCAGCGACCCTATTGGCTTTGTTCCCAGCTCTAATGTACGATCCATATTCATTATTTATTAGACTACAGATAAACAAAAACCATAAAAACACCGCAGAGGCGTCTGAGCCCAAGGGCTCTCGTGGTCGTTTCTCCTGTCTGCGCCTGAGAGCAAGCTCTCATAAGAGCACTCATGAGTGCAGCCCGTAGGCCGTAGGCCACAGACAGCAGCAGAGGTGTTTTTACTGTTTTTGTCTTTCTCAAACAATTACCTATTTTTTTCGGGACAAAAGTAGTGATTATTCGGGAATAATCGTTAACTTTGTCGCGAAAATAAAGCTAACTACTATGATTATACGTTTTGATATTGAGTATCACACCATCTTCGGCGAGGACTTGTTCATGAACATCCTCAGCCACGACGGTAGCGCCCGCGCCCATGCCATGCACACGCGCGACGGCATCATCTGGAGTATTGAACTGGATGTGCCACAAGCCATTGAGTACTATTACACGGTGACGTGGCAGGGCAACGAGAAGCGGACGGAATGGATGCTGTGTCCCCACAGCTTCGACCCGAAGGAGGTGTCTGACCCGACCATGCCTGCCGTGCAGCGCGATGCGTGGATGGACGCCCCTGAGAACTTCCGCATCGCGGGCACGCTGATACCGGTATTCTCGCTGCGCTCGCGCCGCAGCTTTGGCGTGGGGGACTTCGGCGATCTCAAGCAGATGGTGGACTGGGTGGCAGCCACGGGACAGCGCATCCTGCAGATTCTGCCCATTAACGACACTACGAACTCGCACACATGGATGGACTCCTATCCTTATTCCTGCATCAGCGTCTTCGCACTGCACCCGCAATATGTGGACCTCAACGCCCTGCCGCCCCTACACCACGAGGCAGACCGCAAGCGTTTCGATGTCCTGCGACAGGAGCTGAATGCACTGCCGCAGCTGGACTATGAGCGCGTGAATGCCGCGAAGCTGGAGTATCTGGAGCTGCTCTTCGAGCAGGAGGGCGAACGGATGCTGGGCAGCGAGGCGTTCAAGATCTTCTTCGAGGAGAACAATGAGTGGCTCATACCCTATGCTGAGTTCCGCGTAGAGCATGAAAAGGCTGCCAACGGTCCACAGTCAACGATCAACTTCTACTATTTCGTGCAATACATCCTCGCCAGCCAGTTGGCGGCCGTCCACGCACACGCACGCGCACGCGGCGTATTATTAAAAGGTGATATCCCCATCGGAGTGGATCGCAACGGATGCGATGTGTGGCAGGAGCCGCGCTACTTCAACCTCAACGGTCAGGCCGGCGCCCCACCCGATGACTTCGCCGTGGATGGACAGAACTGGGGATTCCCGACCTACAACTGGGATGAGATGCTGCGCGACGGCTGCCATTGGTGGGAACGGAGGTTCCGCAATATGGCCCGCTACTTCGACGCCTACCGCATTGACCACGTGCTGGGCTTCTTCCGCATCTGGGAGATACCCGTGCCAAAGAAAAGCGGTCTGTGGGGACAGTTCCAGCCGGCACTGGCTCTCACACGCGACGAGATACACGACTGGGGTATCCTCGAAAGTACCCTGAAGAAGACGGTTGCCGGTGTCGTCAAGTCCAGCGACTCCGGAGCTGACGACAGCTGTAACTACCTGTTCCTGCGCGATCACAAGAACCCCGAGCTCTACCATCCGCGCATCGCAGCGCATAAAACGGAGGCGTACCAAGAGCTCAGCGCCCGAGAGAAGGAGTGCTTCAACCGGCTGTACGATGAGTTCTTCTATCGTCGCAACAACCAGTTCTGGTATGACGAAGCCATGCTGAAGCTGCCGAAGCTGGTGAAGGCCACACGCATGCTGTGCTGCGCCGAAGACTTGGGAATGGTGCCGGAGTGTGTAGGATGGGTGATGAACGACCTGGGTATGCTCAGCTTGGAGATGGAGTCGATGCCGAAGGAGGCATGGGTGCGTTTCGGACATGTGGAACGTAATCCCAAGCGCAGCGTGGCCACCATCAGCAGCCACGACACCCCTACCCTACGTATGTGGTGGGATGAGGACAACGAACGTACACAGGACTACTACAACAATATCCTCGGTCATGAGGGAGACGCTCCGCATCCGCTGTCCGGAAGCCTGGCAAGCGAGATCATACAGCGACACCTGGACTGCCCGTCGATGCTGTGCATCATCAGCCTTCAGGACTGGCTTGCCATCGACGAGACCCTGCGCTGCCGCGATGCAAACACCGAGCGCATCAATGTGCCGGCAGAGCCGCACCACTACTGGCGCTACCGCATGCACATCAATATCGAGGACCTGCGCAACGACAAGGCCTTCACTGAACGTATCAAAGAAATGATTGTAAAAGGTAATCGATAAAAAGAAGGCCCGCCAACGTTGGCGGGCCTTCTTCATTTCATTGATTATCCTAAGAAGCTTAGCAGGATGCCTGCGGCGACGGCGGAGCCGATGACACCGGCTACGTTCGGGCCCATGGCATGCATAAGCAGGAAGTTACGGGGATTGGCCTTGGCACCCTCGGCCTGAGAGACGCGGGCTGCCATAGGCACAGCGCTGACACCGGCAGAGCCGATGAGCGGGTTGATCTTCTCCTTCACGAAGAGGTTCATGAGCTTAGCCAGCAGCACACCGCCGGCGGTGCCGAAGCCAAAGGCGACGATACCCACGACGAGGATGCCGATGGTCTGCCAGTTCAGGAAGGCCTCAGCAGTAGCCGTGGCACCCACGGTGGTACCGAGGAAGATGACAACGATGTTGTTCAGCTCATTCTGGGCAGCCTTGCTCAGACGCTCTACAACACCGCTCTCCTTCATCAGGTTACCCAGCATGAGGCAGCCGATCAATGTGGCGGCACTCGGCAGGATCAGGCTGACGATGATGGTCACGATGATGGGGAAGAGAATCTTCTCACGCTTGCTGACCTCGCGCAGCTGCTTCATCTGGATCTTACGCTCGGCCTCGGTCGTCAGGGCACGCATGATGGGCGGCTGGATGACGGGCACGAGAGCCATGTAGCTGTAAGCAGCCACGGCGATGGGGCCAAGGAGATGGGGAGCGAGCTTGGAGGTGAGGAAGATGGCCGTAGGACCATCTGCGCCACCGATGATACCGATGGAAGCAGCCTCGGGGCTGGTGAAGCCCATGAGGTGTGCACAGATGAAGGTCACGAAGATACCCAGCTGGGCTGCTGCGCCGAGGAGGAGACTCTTCGGGTTGGCAATCAGGGGACCGAAGTCAGTCATCGCACCCACACCGAGGAAGATGAGGCAGGGATATACACCCATCTTCACGCCAATGTAGAGGATGTCAAGCAGACCGCCCTCAGCCACGATATGACGATAGCTGTGGTAGAAAGGACTCTCCTGATTCAGGAACTCATTGTTCCACATCTCCGTGTGGAACAGGCCCGCTGCCGGGATGTTGCTGAGCAGCATACCGAAGGCGATGGGCAGGAGCAACAGGGGCTCGTACTGCTTGTGGATGGCGAGGTAAAGCAGCAGGCAGGCGATGCAGATCATCACGGCATTCTTCCAGCCGTCTTCTGTGAAGAACTGCACAAAACCCATGTCGTTCCAGAACTTCGTCATCGCTGTCGCGAAGTCAAAGTCCTGGGCTTGAAGAGAAAGCGGGAGCATGAACAGCATGAGCAGCAGCAGACCCACCCCCCTGCCCCTCCCTTGTAGAGAGGGGAGTAAATACTCTCGCAGGTTGTTTATTATTCTATTCATTGTTTATTATTATTTCTGTTATTCAAAAGTAACCACTCCCTCCCTACAAGGGAGGGTGAGGGGTGGGTCTTTATGCTGTCTCCACCAGTGCCTGACCGCTCTGCACCTGGTCGCCGACGGCCACGTTGACAGCAGTCACCTTACCACCGAACTCAGCGGTGATATTGTTCTCCATCTTCATGGCTTCCATCACGACAACGGTGTCACCGGCGGCAATCTCCTGACCTACGCTGACAAGCACCTGCTTGATGGTTCCGGGGAGAGGAGCTTCTACGGTGTGGGCACCTGCTGCGGGAGCTGCGGCGGCTGAGGGTTGAGGGGCTGCAGCGGGCTTGGCGGCGGGAGTCGCTGCGGGAGCAGCAGGAGCTGCGGCAGGAACCTGCGTCTGCGGTACGCTCAGGCCTTCGAAATCAACGAGGGCATCGCCCTGATTGACGCTGGCACCTACGCCGACGTGTACTTTTCTCACGATTCCATCGGCCTCGGCGGTGATGCTGTTCTCCATCTTCATGGCTTCCATGGTGAGGAGCGTGTCGCCCTTCTTCACCTTGTCACCTTCCGACACAAGCACCTTGGTGATGGTACCGGGCAGAGGAGCAGCCACCGTGTTGGAGGCCACGGGAGCGGCAGCGATGGGTTTGGTAGATACGGGAGCGGGAGCTGCGGCATGGTTGACAACGGGACGTGCAGCCTGCTTCATCAGCTCGGGCACCTCAACGGTGTAAGTGGTGTCGTTGAGGGTGACGGCCAGCTTACCGTCCTCCTGAGGAGCTACGGAAGCCTTGATCTCTTTGCCGTCGATATTGAATTTGAATTCTTTCATATTGTTTTTTAATTACAGGTGTTGATTCAGCTCGGCATGCCAGAGCGGATGGTCGGGGTGATGAATAGTTATGATGCCACTCTCTTCATCGTGGCGGCCCTGCATATAGAGATAGACGGCAGTGGCTATGGCGGCATTGCGCGTATTCTCGGCAATATCCTCCTTCTCCACGACGTTCTTCACTGCCTCTACGCCCGTCATGACCTTGTCGCGTGTCTTGCGCGTCACGGAACTGAACACGGAGAGGACGTAGAAGAGCACGATCAGGATCACGAAGACCGTCCCGATGCCCAAGCCCGTCATCAACCATACAGTGGACCAGTTGATTTCTAACAATATCATTAGTTTAACGTTTAAAGTTTAAGGATTAAACTTCGTGCGAGCACGAGCCATTAAAGAGGAATATTACCGTGCTTCTTGGCAGGGTTCTGCATACGTTTGTCTTCGAGCTGTTCGAGGGCGCGAATCACGCGAAAACGTGTGTTACGCGGTTCGATGACATCGTCGATGTAGCCGTACTTAGCAGCATTGTAGGGGTTAGCAAAGAGCTTGGTGTACTCAGCCTCCTTCTCAGCGATGAACTCCTTGGCAGCCTCGGGACCTTTCTCTTCCTTGATGGCCTTGGCCTCCTTGGCATAGAGGACTGCGGCAGCACCGGCAGCACCCATCACGGCAATCTCTGCAGAGGGCCATGCATAGTTCATGTCGCCGCGCAGCTGCTTACAGCTCATCACGATGTGGGAACCGCCATAGCTCTTACGCAGGGTGACGGTCACCTTGGGCACGGTGCACTCGCCGTAAGCGTAGAGCAACTTGGCGCCATGCAGGATGACGGCATTGTACTCCTGGCCTGTGCCGGGCAGGAAGCCGGGGACATCCACGAGCGTGACGATGGGGATATTGAAGGCATCGCAGAAGCGAACGAAGCGGGCACCCTTACGTGAAGCGTTGCAGTCGAGCACACCGGCCAACTGCTTGGGCTGGTTAGCCACGATACCTACGCTCTGGCCGTTGAAACGAGCGAAGCCCACGATGATATTCTTGGCGAAGTTCGGCTGCACCTCGAAGAACTCACCACCATCCACGATGCTGGCAATGACCTCGTACATGTCGTAAGGCATGTTGGGGTTGTCGGGAATGATCTCGTTGAGGTAGTCGTCCTTGCGGTCGATGGGATCGGTGCACTCCACACGCGGGGTCTTCTCCAGGTTGTTCTGGGGGATATAGCTGAGGAGCTGCTTCAGCATAGCCATGGCCTCCTCCTCGGTCTTCGCGGTGAAATGGGTCACACCGGACTTGGTAGAGTGCACGCTGGCACCACCGAGCTCTTCCTGCGTAACGACCTCGCCCAGCACAGTCTTGACAACAGCGGGACCAGTGAGGAACATGTAGCTCGTTCCTTCCATCATCAGCGTGAAGTCGGTGAGCGCGGGGCTATACACAGCACCACCTGCGCAGGGACCGAAGATACCGCTGATCTGCGGAATCACGCCGCTGGCCATGATGTTGCGCTGGAAGATCTCGGAATAACCGGCGAGGGCATTGATACCTTCCTGAATGCGGGCACCGCCGGAATCGTTGAGACCGATGACAGGTGCACCCACCTTCATGGCCTGATCCATGACCTTGCAGATCTTCTGTGCCATGGTCTCACTGAGAGAGCCGGCGTTCACGGTGAAGTCCTGGGCGAAGACATACACGAGGCGGCCGCCAATCGTACCGTAACCCGTTACGACGCCGTCGCCCATGTACTGCTTCTTCTCCATGCCAAAGTTGTGGCAGCGATGTGTTACGAACATGTCCATTTCCTCGAAGCTGCCGGCATCGAGCAACATGTCGATGCGCTCGCGTGCGGTGTATTTGCCGCGTTCGTGCTGCTTCTCAATGGCTTTCTCGCCGCCACCCATACGGGCTTTGGCACGGAGCTCAATCAGCTCCTGAATTCTTTCTGTTTGCTTGCTCATTGCAAAAAAATAATATAGATAGTTGGATTAATTGCGGCGCAAAATTACACCTTATTTATATAAAGAGCAAATCTTTCCCTATTTAATGTTCTTTTGTCCGCACAAATTAACACAACACCCCCGCCATCGACATGGATGACGGGGGTGAGAATGTAGATCATCGGAAGATGATTATTCCTTGCCGAGCAAGAGCTTCATCATCTCGCAGGCAGCCTTAGCCACGCTGGTGCCGGGGCCGAAGACGGCGGCAACACCAGCCTTGTAGAGGAAGTCGTAGTCCTGAGCGGGGATGACACCGCCGGCGATGACCATGATGTCCTCGCGGCCGAGCTTCTTGAGTTCTTCGATGAGCTGCGGGATGAGCGTCTTGTGTCCTGCGGCGAGGGAAGAGGCACCGACGATGTTGACGTCGTTCTCCACAGCCTCGCGGGCTGCCTCGGCAGGCGTCTGGAAGAGCGGACCCATATCCACGTCGAAGCCGCAGTCGGCATAGCCGGTGGCTACCACCTTTGCGCCACGGTCGTGACCGTCCTGACCCATCTTGGCAACCATGATACGAGGACGACGGCCCTCCTGCTTTGCGAACTCTTCGGTGAGGCGGCAGGCTTCCTCGAAGTCCTTGTCGCTCTTGCTTTCTGAACTATACACGCCTGAAATGGTTCTGATTACTGCTTTGTAACGGCCCACGACAGTCTCGCAGGCATCGCTGATTTCGCCGAGGGTGGCACGGTGGCCGGCTGCTGTGACGGCGAGGTCGAGGAGGTTGTGTTCGCTCTTCTTGCCATCGGCAAACTCCTGCACGCAGGCGGTGATAGCGGCGAGGTCCTTCTTGACCTGCTCGTTGTCGCGGCTGGCGCGGAGCTTCTTCAAGCCCTCTTCCTGCTCCAGACGTACGGCGGTGTTGTCGATCTCGAGGATGTCGATGGGGTCCTCGTGTTCGAGGCGGTACTTGTTCACACCTACGATGGTCTGAACACCGCTGTCGATGCGAGCCTGTGTGCGGGCTGCAGCCTCCTCGATACGCATCTTGGGCAGACCGGTCTCGATAGCCTTGGCCATACCGCCGAGCTTCTCGATTTCCTGGATGTGCTCCCATGCCTTGAGGTAGAGCTCTTGTGTCAGCTTCTCGACGTAGTAGGAACCGGCCCACGGGTCGATGTGCTTGCACACCTGCGTCTCGTTCTGGATGTAAATCTGGGTGTTACGGGCGATACGTGCGCTGAAGTCGGTAGGCAGGGCGATAGCCTCGTCAAGGGCGTTGGTGTGGAGCGACTGAGTGTGACCCAGCACAGCAGCCATCGCCTCGATACAGGTGCGGCCTACGTTGTTGAAGGGATCCTGCTCGGTGAGCGACCAACCGGAAGTCTGGGAGTGTGTGCGCAGTGCCATGGACTTGGGGTTCTTGGCGCCGAAGCTCTTGACAATCTTAGCCCACAAGAGACGACCTGCACGCATCTTGGCAATCTCCATGAAGTGGTTCACACCGATAGCCCAGAAGAAGCTGAGGCGCGGTGCGAAAGCATCGACATCGATGCCGGCGTTGATACCTGCGCGGAGGTAGTCCATACCGTCGGCGAGGGTGTATGCCAGCTCGATGTCAGCGGTGGCACCAGCCTCCTGCATGTGGTAGCCGGAGATGGAGATGCTGTTGAACTTAGGCATCTTCTGTGAAGTATATTCGAAGATGTCGGCGATGATCTTCATGGAGAAGGCGGGCGGGTAGATGTAGGTGTTGCGCACCATGAACTCCTTGAGGATATCGTTCTGGATCGTACCGGCCATCTCCTCGAGCTTAGCGCCCTGCTCCAGACCTGCATTGATGTAGAAGGCGAGCACGGGGAGCACAGCGCCGTTCATGGTCATGGAGACGGACATCTTGTTCAAGGGGATGCCGTCGAAGAGCACCTTCATGTTCTCGAGCGAGCAGATGCTCACGCCTGCCTTACCGACGTCGCCGACGACGCGGGGGTTGTCAGGGTCGTAGCCGCGGTGTGTGGGCAGGTCAAAGGCCACGGAAAGGCCCTTCTGACCGCTGGCGAGGTTACGACGATAGAAAGCGTTGGACTCCTCGGCGGTGGAGAAACCGGCGTACTGACGAATCGTCCACGGGCGGAACGGGTACATCATGCTGTACGGGCCACGGAGGAAGGGAGGAATACCGGCAGCGAAGTTCAGGTGCTCCATGCCCTCCAGGTCTTCCTTCGTATAAACGGGCTGAATATCAATCTGCTCAGGAGTCTTCCAGTTGGCAGTAATGCCATTCTCCTTTTGCCAGTCAAGGCCATTCTTGGCGTCTATGCCAGCAAAAATATCAATGTTCTTAAAATCAATGCGTGCCATAATTAGATACCAAGTTTAGCGTTTAACTCTTTCAAAGTCTTTAATTGATCCACACGCACGTGGATGAAGTTCTCGATGCCAGCAGCCTTGAGGTCTTCGGAGCAAGCGGGAGCGCCTGCGATGATGAAGATAGCCTTGGGGTCGGCAGCCTTGAGGGCATTGAAGGCGGGAACGCCATAGTCGGCGTATTCGTCGTCGCTGGAGCAGAGCACCACGATGTCGGCACTGGCCTTGACAGCAGCCTCAACACCTTCCTCCACGGTTGGGAAGCCGAGGTTGTCGATGACCTTGTAACCAGCAGCAGCGAGGAAGTTGCAGGAGAACTGTGCGCGAGCCTGACGCATGGCGAGGTTGCCGATGGTCAGCATGAAGGCGACGGGCTGCTTGGCAGCCTTCTCGGTCGTCAGGCGCAGCGTCTCGAAGTCGGAAGCCAGACGGCTGGTCTGCAGAGCGGGCACGTCGGGATCGCTGGAGTGCTTGCAGGTGCAGTCGCAGGCGAGAGGTTCCTTGCCTTCGCTCGTCTCAGTGAAGTTCGGGAACTGGTTGGTGCCCAGCAGGAACTCCTTACGTTTGCCGGCATTGGCGTGACGAGCCTTGTCGGTATCGTTGATGGCCTGTTGGATGGTACCGGCCTTGACAGCGGCGAGGAAACCACCCTCTTCCTCTACGGCGAGGAACAGCTTCCAGCCTTCCTTGGCAATAGCGACGGTCAGCTCCTCCACGAAGTAAGAACCGCCGGATACATCGACAATCTTGTCGAAGTGGCACTCCTCCTTCAGCAGCAGCTGCTGGTTGCGGGCGATGCGCTCGGCGAAGTCCGTCGGCACCTCGTAGGGAGTGTCAAACGGCGTGACAACCATCGAGTGGATGCCTGCGAGAGCAGCACTCATGGCCTCGGTCTGCGAGCGGAGCATGTTCACGTAGCTGTCGAAGACGGTCTGGTTGTAGGTCGTCGTGGCGGCGTTGATGCACATCTGGCAAGCGCAGTCGCACTTGGGCTCATACTGCTTCACGATCTGTGCCCACAGCATACGGGCAGCACGGAACTTGGCAATCTCCATGAAGTAGTTGCCACCGACACCCATGTAGAACTTGATCTTCTTGGCTGCGAGGTCCACGGGAACGCCAGCCTCCACCATCTCGTCGAGGTATTCCTTACCCCAAGCCAGTGCGTAGCCGAGCTCCTGATAGACGTAAGCGCCGCTGTTGCAGAGCAGGTCGCTGTGAACCATCACGCAACGGAGGTTGGGGAAGTCCTTGAGCTTCTCCACGAGCTTGGGCATGTCGGGCAGGAGCATCGTCGTGTCCTTACCCTTCATGAGCATACGCTCGATGGGGTCGAAACCGATGCCGCCGACAATCTTTTCCTTGTCGTAGCCCTTCTTCGTGTAGTAGGCTACCACGATGTCGGCCAGCTCCAGTACGTGACGCTGACAGGTGCGGAAGCTCACCTCGATGCAGTCGCAGCAGATGCCATCGAGGAGAGCCTCTATGAACGCTGCGCTCACCTTGTCGCCAGGGATGCGGAAGCCGAGGGAGTTGATGCCCTTGTTCAGGATGTCCAGTGCCTTGGCGTTAGCCTCCTTGGCATCGTCAGCCTTGATGTTCTGACGGACGTACCACTGGTTGTTGTCCTTCTTGTTGCCACGGACGAAGGGGAATTCGCCGGGCAGCGCATTGACGGTAGCCAGTTGGTCCACGTCCTCCTTCAAATAGAACGGTTGCATGGAGAAACCTTCGTTGGTTCTCCACACCATTTTCTTCTCGTAGTCAGCGCCCTTGAGGTCAACCTCAATCTTGTCGCGCCATTCCTGGCGGGTCGGGGCGGTGAAGTCCGCGAAGAGTTTTTCTTTACTATCTGCCATAGTAAGTTTGAATTTAAAAAATTATATGTTTAAGGTATATTTGCGTCTTAAAAGCGGGCAAAGTTACCAAAGTTTGTTGGAGCGGCCAAATTTGCGGGACGAAAACTTCGCGCGCATACCTCTTTTTCAATTATTTTAATTATTCGGCCTCACTTCGGGGGATTTCTATCACTTCTAGGTCTTGGAAAGTTCTCTCTTCGACGGTCACGCGCACGAGCGTTCTCACCTGATGCCAACCTTGCAGTCCGGCAGCACCTGGATTGATGTGCAGCAGCCCCAGCTGTTTGTCGTATTGCACCTTCAGGATATGGCTGTGGCCGCAGATGAAGAGCTTCGGAGGCCGCGTGTAGAGTTGATCGCGGATGCTCCAATCATATCGACCCGGATAGCCGCCGATATGCGTCATCAAGACATCTGCACCCTCACAATTCCAACGTAGCAACTTGGGAAACATACGTCGCAGGTCGCCGCCATCACAGTTGCCAACCACAGCACGTAACGGCCTAAAGGCGGCGAGGCGGTCAGCTAACTCCGTGCTGCCGATGTCGCCGGCGTGCCAGATCTCATCGCATTCCTCGAAGTACTTGAGATAGCGTTCATCCCAATAAGCATGGGTGTCTGAAAGGATTCCTATACGTTTCATGGCGCAAAGATACGCTTTATTTAATAAAAGAGAACGCCGATAGTCAAAAACTTTAAGCTTTAAACCATAAACTTTAAACTTTTTCACTACCTTTGTCGCCAAATTGGATTAAAGCACAGCAACTGCATATGATTGTTTGTATTGCGGAAAAGCCTTCAGTGGCGCGCGACATTGCTAAAGTGTTGGGCGCTACGAATGACCGCGGCGGCTTCATCGAAGGGAATGGCTATCAGGTCACATGGACCTTCGGCCATCTCTGCGAGCTGAAGGAGCCGGCGGAATATTCGCCGATGTGGAAAGCATGGAGTCTGTCGCAACTGCCCATGATTCCCACGCGCTTCGGTATCAAGCTGAAAGAGGACAAAGGCGTAGAAAAACAGTTTGCCATCATCGAGAAACTGATGCAGGCCGCCGACAGCATCATCAACTGCGGTGATGCCGGTCAGGAAGGCGAACTCATCCAGCGATGGGTGATGCAAAAAGCCGGTGCGAAATGTCCGGTGCAACGTCTATGGATCAGCTCACTAACCGAAGAAGCTATCCGCGAGGGTTTCCAGACCTTGAAGGATCAGCGCGAGTATCAAAGCCTCTATGAGGCCGGCCTCTGCCGCGCCATCGGCGATTGGACGCTGGGCATGAACGCTACGCGCCTCTACACCCTGAAATACGCCCAAAACCGTCAGGTCCTCAGCATCGGACGTGTGCAGACGCCAACTCTGGCACTGATTGTCAACCGCCAGCATGAGATTGATAATTTCAAACCTGAAACCTATTGGGTACTAACCACGAATTACCGTGACACCGTCTTCACCGCCGTGATGGAAGAAGGTGATCGCGGCTTCAAGACGCAGGAAGACGGAGAGAAGGCGTTGGCCGCCATCCGCGAATTGCCGTTCACAGTCACCAGCGTGGAGAAAAAGGCGGGAAAGGAAGCACCGCCCCGCCTCTTCGACCTCACTTCGCTGCAAGTGGAATGCAACAAGAAGTTCGGCTATACGGCCGAGCAGACGTTAGGACTTATCCAGAGCCTCTATGAGAAGAAAGTGGCCACCTACCCTCGTGTCGATACCACCTTCTTGCCTGATGACATCTACCCCAAATGTCCGCAGATACTGGCCTCGATGACGCCCTATGCCAATTTCATCCAGCCCCTGTTGGCCAACGGTAAGCCCTTGTTGAAGAACAAGAAGAATGTCTTTGACAGCAGCAAGGTCACCGACCACCATGCCATCATACCCACCTCGGTACCCGTCACGACCGTTCCTCTGACCAATTTCGAGAAGCGCGTCTATGATATCATTGCGCGCCGTTTCATCGGAGTTTTTTACCCCGACTGCAAGTTCGAACAGACCACGGTATTAGGAGAAGTTAGACCCACCCCCAACCCCTCCCGTGATGGAGGGGAGCAGGCTGGCGCGCAGCCTTCGAGCGATAGCGAGGCTCTCCCCCTCACGGGGGAGCGGGGAGAGGGTCTTCTTTTTAAGGCCACTGGCAAACGTATCACCGACCCCGCATGGCGCGTCCTTTGGGAAAAGAAGAAACCCGCAACACCCACCGAGGCTCCCCTTACAGTTCCCGAGGGTTCTCCCGAGGGCTCAGAAGACGCCCCCGACACCGAACGCTCCTTACCCGCTTTCAAAAAGGGCGAGAGCGGCCCCCATGAGCCCAATCTAGCGGAGAAGCAGACCACCCCACCGAAACCTTACACTGAAGCAACCCTGCTGCGTGCCATGGAGACTGCGGGCAAACTGGTCGATGACGAGGAACTTCGCGATGCCCTCAAGGAAAACGGCATCGGACGCCCCTCCACCCGTGCTGCTATCATCGAGACGCTGTTCAAGCGACAGTACATCCGTCGCGTTCGCAAAAGCATTGCGCCCACACCTACAGGCATCGAGCTCATCGGACTCATTCATGAGGAGCTGTTAAAAAGTGCCGAACTCACCGGCATTTGGGAGAAAAAACTGCGACAAATTGAGCACCATGAGTACGATGCCAAAACCTTCATCGAAGAGTTGAAACAGATGGTCACCGACATCGTTCTGTCCGTAATGCAGGACAACAGCAACCGACATGTCGCTGCATCAGGGCAATAAATAAAGAGGTTCGCACGTTATATTTAAGATTGAGAAATTGAAAAGTTGAAAGATACTTTTGCCCATAAAGCCTATAAAGCCCATAAGACCCATAAGCCCTATAGGTCTCATAAGGCCCATTTCCTTTTTCTCGCCCTTTCCATTTCTCAATTTTTCAATCTTTCAATCCTACTTTCTTCCTGCAACGCCGAAAGCAGCATGAAGAAGGGGGATCAATACTATGCCCTCGGCGAGTACTACGATGCCGCTGCCGAATACAAGGCGGCTTACAGTAAGACGCCTACGAAGCTGCGCGACAAACGTGGTGAACGCGCTATCAAGATGGCCGACTGCTATCGCAAGATTAACTACACCGCCAAAGCCATTGGCTCCTACCAGAACGGCATCCGCTACACCGAGAAGGCAATGGCAGACCGCAAGAAAGCTGCAGAAGCCGCTGCCAAAGAGAAAAAGACAAAGAAGTCCACTGCCAAGAAAGAACCCATTCAAGAAGCCCGCAGCGCCAGCAAGAGATCGCGTAAGGCGCAGGACAACAGCATCTCACAAGTCTCCGATCTCGACACTCAGCTCTCTCCTGAGGACAGCCTCGCCGAAGCGACCATCCTCGAATCCACCCTGCTGTTGGCCCGTCTCCAGCAGAAGAGCGGAGACTACAAGAACGCCATCAAGAACTATGAGCGCTATCTCGAGGACAGCAAAACGCTATACGCTCTGTATCCGACCATCTGCACACCCCAGAACGACACGTTGGCCATGAACGGCCTCATCGGCTCGCGTCAGGCAACGGTAATGAAGCAGAAGCCCACGCTCCACACCGTCAAAAAAGAGCCATCGCTGAACTCGCGCCGCTCAGACTTCTCCCCTGCCCTCTTCGGCGACGATTGGGACCAGCTTTATTGGACCTCCACTCGTCCGCAGGCCACCGGCGATGATCTCTCGGGCATCACGGGCACGAAGTACGCCGACATCTTCTGGTCTAAGAAAGACGACAAAGGCAAATGGAGCGCTCCAGAGAAAGTCGAGGGCGACCTCAACACACCGCTCGACGAGGGTGCCTGTTGCTTCACGCCCGATGGTAAAGCCATGTACCTCACCTACTGTGCTGCAGACCCCGACTACCCCCGCTACGCCCAGATCTATACTTCCAACCGTAGCGATGCCTCATGGTCGAAGCCTCAGATAGTAAAGATTAGCAAGGACACGCTCTCTTGCTTTGCCCATCCTGCCATTTCGCCTGATGGAGAATGGCTCTATTTCGTGAGCGATATGCCCGGAGGACACGGCGGGAAGGATATATGGCGCATCGCCATTAGTGGCAGCAACATCATCGGAGGTGCCGAGAACCTGGGCGCTCCCATCAATACCCCCGGCGACGAAATGTTCCCCACCTTCCGCTTCAACGGAGACCTCTATTTCTCCAGCGATGGACACCCTGGCATGGGCGGTTTGGATCTGTTCATGGCTCAACAAGACACCGCAACCCATATCTGGAAGGTCAAAAACATGGGATTCCCCATGAACTCTGCGGGCGATGACTTCGGCATGACCTTCGCAGGCATCCACAACCGCGGTTTCTTCAGCACGAATCGCGGCGATGCACGCGGCTGGGACCATCTCATGAGTTTCGAATGCCCCGAGGTGCTTCAGACTGTCAAGGGATGGGTTTATGAAAAGGACGGTTATGAACTGCCGGCCGGACTCGTCTATATGATTGGCAATGACGGCACCAATCAGAAGTTAAGCGTGCGCGGCGACGGTTCCTTCACCGCTGTCATCCACCCCCGCGTGGAATACATTTTTCTGGGTACCTGCAAGGGCTATCTCAACCATGTTGAACAGCTCTCCATCGACACCTCCAGTGTCA